>JAEAMG010000067.1_pt1 | contig 158093 bp, 131 predicted proteins | sample 8958741 | NCBI WGS metagenome assembly JAEAMG01 (sample SAMN16933256, study PRJNA681125) | bioreactor sludge metagenome | isolation source: anaerobic bioreactor treating anionic surfactant - SDBS | place: India: Bengaluru | collected 2019-02-28 | reverse complement strand
GAAGACTTGACTTTCAACTGGAATCCCGGAAAAGTGAATTGTTAAGGATCAACTACCTAGAAAATAATGTTGATTGTCAGTGGTGGGGGGGAGGTGGATTTGATGTATGTCATTTTCATTATATGGTAGTATGGCGCGTGCGAATAACTTGCATACCCCCTGAAACTGATTAAAACCTAAATAGTGGATTTAGAACCTTGATCTTTGATGATTATGATTCGAATAACATGGATTACTTACTTTCTACTGGTAATAATTCCATTAAAAACTTTAAATCAAACTTTCGTCGTAGATATCAGCTCTTATTTGGATGAAACTGCATATTCTGCATATGAATTGCCAGAAGGAGGCTATTTTATTTGTGTTGCCAGGGGTGAATATGATCCAACGGTACCTAATTTTCATTATTGTGATATTATATTTAAACTTGATTTGAATGGTTGCATTGTTGATTCGGTGATAATGGATGAATCGGGTTCATATTATATTACCAATATGCATTTAATGAATTATCAACAAAAGATATTGTTTTGGTCACAAATCAGAGAAAAATCAGATGTTGATCATCCAGGATTACTTTATGGGTATGTTTCAAAAGATACTGAGATTACGATCGAAAATATTGTATTTGATGCCGATACAGGTTGGGCGTTTTACGATTGCATTGTAAATGATGCGGACAATCTCGTTTTTCTCGGCACCGAGGGAATTCTTGATCTAGGGCTATATCACAATGTCCTATTAGAGGTGAATTCCCAAAATACAGTTGTAAGAAAAGGAATATTAGGTGTTAATTATTATCAAAAGCTAGTGGAACTTCCCGTAATCCAGGGTTATCACCTGGGGGGAGTTGATACCATTTGCCAGGTAGACTATGATTTTAATTATGAGGGAATTGTATTCGCTAAACCCCTTGTGGATACTTTATTTTTTTATACAGATATGGAATTTCTCTCTGACAGCACGTATGCAAGATCTGCAGTCGCGACTGAAAACAATTTTCCAAATTTTTTTCTGGATTTTGGATTCGCTGTTTTCAATCAGTATGGACATCGAGCATCTCTCGCAATGTTTGGTAAACCAGATACATCGGATTGGTCCTATCATGTGGATTGTTATTCAGCTGATTCAATATTCATTGGTGGTATTTCAAATTATTTAAGTGGTTCGTTCGTAAATAACGATAGTTGGCTGGCAGTTTATAATATTGACCAGTCTGGAGAGATTTACTGGAATTATTATTTTGGAGGGAATGGATTATACTACCTCACTGGTATTCTTGCCACGAGTGACGGTGGATGTTTAATAACCGGAACTTACTGGGATTGGCGATACAATCCAAATCAGGAACGGGATGCCGTTATCGTTAAGGTTAACGCGGAGGGATTATTGGTAAATACTAATGAGGGTGATGTTTCTATGTTGACTCAATTCCTTATCTATCCAAATCCCGGTAGCGATAAACTTTATCTTGAATGCGGACTATCGGATGGCATGTTTGAAATGTACGATCATTGTGGACGAAATGTTGTTTCTAAACATTTTTCTACGGGATATTTGGTGCTTAATACATCAAAACTAGCAAATGGTTTGTATTATTATCGAATTATTTCCTGTAAAAAGGCTTATTATTCGGGAAAGTGGATTAAAAAATAATCAGATGAATTCATTTAAAGGTCATATAGTGCAATAAGTTAGCCTTCTTTTTCATTCCGTTGATTTCGGACTCTTACTTTTTCTGTTCATCATTCAAAATTTCTATGCAAAGTTACTTCGCCGTCGAAAAATCCGTAAAGGACGGGGAAAGGATCTCAGAACATACGAACATACGAAGTGGAAGGTGAACTGAAAGGCGAGGGCGAATGAAGAATTGATTTTAGAAATCGGATTTCGTAATTCCGGTCGCCGATCTCCTTCGCCCTCCAATTCTCCCTCGCCTTCATATGTTCGAATGTTGGATATTTATCTGCTGCCCTTATTCAAAACTTTTGTGCGCGAGCTTCGCATGAACTACGGAGTAGTTTCCTACACCAACTGCAACAAGGTCTCCTCGAGCCTGGATGCCAGCAACATCCTGCGTGATGTCTGGGGCTCAGACCTCTCACACCGTGAAGCCTTTTATATCCTCTGCCTGAACCGTGCCAACAAGGTCATCGGCTACGCATAGATCTCCCTGGGTGGTGTTTCCGGAACTGTGGCGGATCCCAAGGTGATCTTCTCCACAGCTCTCCTTGCCAATGCAAGTTCGATCATCCTAGCACATAACTATCCATCCGGTAACACAGAGCCGTCCGCTGCAGATCAGTCCCTGACCAAGAAGGCCATCCAGGCAGGATCCCTTTTGGATATCCAGGTGCTCGACCATTTAATCATTACTCCGGATGGCACCTACTTTTCCTTCGTAGATGAAAACCTGATGAATTGATCAAAGGGAGCGAAAGGCTCCCTTTTTTTCGGTTAGATCGTATTCCTGTAAAGACAGGAAGACCTCTGTTTGGCCTAGAATCTCTTCCGGGGTTAGTTCCCCGCCGCTTGCGGCGTAATTGATATCTTTGTGTGGATGAGCGCAAGTGAGTGCATACATAAATCGCATAATGTCAGTGTACTGTTGTATCATTTTGTTTGTCCAGCCAAGTATAGGAGAGTGGTATTCAGCAAAGCAGTTGATCAGACCTTGAAAGAAACTTGTTTGGAGATTGAAAAAAGATACGGGGTTCATTTTTTGGAAATTGGCACTGATAAGGATCATGCTCATTTGAAGTCTTTTGGAAGAAATCGATATGAGATTCCTATTGTTATTGGGCATAATTTATCTGGCCCGACTTTATTAGCATCTTTTTTATAAAAATCGAAGGGCACATCGCCTCTCAAATCAATATAAAACCATGTTACTTTATAACTAAAGGTTAGGCTTAGTACACCATAGCCGTATTCCTTATTTAGCTTGACATTTTCCTTGGTGCCATTATAAATCCAACCTAATCCAAGTCCGGCATAAATTGGATGCTTCCTTTGGAATCCGAACTTATAGCAAACATCGAGATAATTTAAAGTATGAAACGTGGAAAGCTGAAAGTCCATTGAATAATTAACCGAATCGATTAAAACCTTTTCAACTTTGAACATGAATATATTTCTACTGGCAAAGCTTAATCTTTTATTAGGTGAATAAACCACACCATTTAAAGAGAATCCTGGTAAATAATCGAAAAATTTATAATTTATGCCTGTTTCGAGGTATAAATTATAGGCATTCTTATTATCCGGTTCTTGAGATTTTGCCTCAAATACAAATAGAATAAGGCCAGTCATTAAAAATAATGCTCCTAAAAAATATTTTTTCATAGATAAATGATTTATTAGTTAGTCCTTATTGTACACAGGATTCCCTGTATCATTCGAATAATAAAAATCAGATAAAAAACTTCGTATAAGTTATACTGTCAGAAGCCAATATATCTGAAAATAATAAATTTTAGATGAAAAGTTCACAGTGTGGATAATTTGTGAAGATATAAAAAGGGGAATTGCTTCAAGGAATACCAAGATCGATAGTTTAAAATATTTCATGGTGAGCTATTTTTAATGATTACAATTCTAATTTTTCTGAATAATTATTTTACCGCAAATAGGATTTATATTTTCCCCGGAAATGATATATAAAAACATCCCTTCTTTAAAATCAGAGTTATTTATAGATATATAATCCTTCCCTTTAATGCAAATCCTATCTATAATTTGCCCCATACTACTATAGATCTCTAGGCAATCATACGGTGATTCTATATCGCTTAAATCCATTACACTTACACCTGACACAGGGTGAGGATAAATATTTACTCTTTTAGACTTACTTTCTTTTTTTTCTATTCCTGTTAATAATGGAAAACAGCTATTGAAATCAGGATTTAAATACATTACTTCATTATCCTGGTTAAAACATATAAGTTCCCAATTTTGATAACCGGTTGGTTGAAACATTATTGGTGAAAATAAACTACGGGTACTACCGATTCCTTCAATCCAGAAATCGGGATAATTGAAAAAGTGAAATGTTTTTCTGTAATTATTTTTTATAAGTATGGAATCGATATATTCAATTATCAGATAAATAGCCAATGGCCCAATACCCTCATTTCCAACGAATACAGTATCCCCTACAGTCTTTGAGAAATCGTATAGTATCACTTCTTCATCGCCTGCACCTGGATAAGCACAAGAACATTCAATAACGAAAATTCTTCTATCAGAGTCTTCACGTAGAGCGCCACAAAACTCACCGGTATTTAATGGATAAGTAGTATCGTTTAATAAGTAAATCTTTTTGTACCAAGTTGAATTGATCAATGTGTCACCAGAAATACCATACTGGTATGTGTTTACTTCAAAGGGTTGAAGCCTAGTAAACACTTCACTCCAGATAGCATTGCTATCAGGGAAAGCGTAGTACTCCTGTGCCCTCAAAACCAGCGTCCCAAGCAGTACGAAAATTAAACAACAACTCACAATAAAAGTTATGCGCAGTCGAATTGCGCAGTTGGTTTTGATTAAATCTCGAAATTTAAAAAAGTAGTGTGTTCTCATCTGTTCAGTCTTTAGTCATTTATAATTCCTTTCATAATATCTAGCTTAGATTGTAATTTTCTATATAGGGGCTTCGGTATGTGCATCGTAGAGGTAATCCTCACCATTAAAGCGATAGCTATTAGAAGTACAGATATCATATATTTCATATTTTACAAGCTATATATGAATTAATGATTTTCATAAGGTCCATTGAGATTTAACAAACAATAGTCAATTTGAATGGACGTGGGCTATTTTTGCTCAACCGTTTTTGTATCCAATTATATGTTGACCGTGCAATACTCCTTAATAAGGAGTACAATTCATATGGGTGAGAATTTACTTTATTGGGCACTCTAAATATAATACATAATTCATTAAAATGCAATAACATAATAAAATACCAGTACGAGCTGGATAGTAACGGCTATGTGACGAAAATGACAGAAAGATACACTCCCTGCTACCATACAAAATCCCCCGGTGAGGTGATCCGAACCATAAAGACAACGATCTTTGAATATAATTTCCGCTGAAAAGGATAAAGAACGAAATTGCAAGATCTCTGGTCATGCTTTTAAAGATGTTCGAAAGATTTGGGAAAGCCCCATCAGGTGATAGGCTGGAGCTGTTAAAAAAGTCCCCTCACTTTAAAAACGGAAGATTTGAGAATTTGAGCCCAACTCCTCAGATCATTATTGAATCCAGTAAATTCCGTCTGATTTCCCGTCTCCTGTTTACGAAAATTCCTGAACGCAAGCCTTCAGGTGTCCTGCCTTCGATAAAGACCGACTTGCTGAAAGTGCCCGTTGATAGCAATGTACTGGTCTGGTTTGGGCATTCTTCTTACTTTATGCAGATCAGCGGAAAACGGATTCTGGTCGATCCGGTCCTCAGCGGCCATGCCTCACCCATTCCGGGAATGATTAAATCGTTCAGTGGAACTGACATTTATTCGGCCAGCGATCTTCCCCGGATTGATTATTTTTTCATCACCCACGACCATTACGACCATCTGGACTATAAAACGATACGCCTGTTAAAATCCAGGATCAGAAAGATCATTTGCGGACTGGGTGTCGGCTCGCACCTCGAATTCTGGGGCTGCGATACGTCGAAGATCATTGAACGGGACTGGTACGATACCGTGGAACTGGAGAATGGATTCAAGGTAAATGTCACTCCGGCCAGGCATTTTTCGGGCAGAAGCTTTTCAAGAAATAACACGCTCTGGGTGTCGTTCGTGCTGCAGACTCCTTTTCTGAAAATCTTTATGGGCGGTGATGGCGGCTATGACACGCACTTCGCAGAGATAGGCGATAAGCACGGACCATTTGACCTTGCCATCATCGAAAACGGACAATACAATCTTGCCTGGCGGTACATTCATACATTACCCGAACAGGTCCTTCAGGCAGCCAGGGATTTGAACGCCAGGCGATTGTTTCCGGTTCATTCATCGCGGTTTGCCCTGGGGAGACACCCTTGGGATGAGCCACTTGTAAAGATCATGGAACTGAACAAATCGTACAAAATTCCTTTGGTAACGCCCATGATCGGAGAAATGGTAAATTTAAACGATGAACAACAGCAATTCAGACAATGGTGGACAGAAGTAAGATGAAAAAACAAAAATGGGAAAATGCTTCAGGTAAGCAATCCCAGGATCTGTATGGTCAGGCCCTGCGGGATTATTTTGACGGTAACCATTCAGCCACCATGATCATGCATCGCGATGATGGTCTAAAAGTGGTTTTGCCATCCAAAATCTTCTTTCAGGAATCCACCGGGTTTTCCAGGATAGAACATATGGCACTGGATCTCTGCTTTGGCAGGATCCTGGACATTGGCGCCGGCACAGGACCTCATAGCCTGGTGCTGTAGGACAGAGGACTCGACGTATATGTAATCGATATTTCACCGGAAATGGTTGAAATCATGAGTGGTTCACTGAAATCATCCATCAAGAGCCATGGAGCGACTATCTGGCATAACTTACAGAAAAACCATGACATCTTAATCTCTTTTAAATGATAAGCCGTCACCAATAAGATTTCTGTTTGCTGTTTGCTGATCGCAGTGGTTTTTTCTAGTACCTGTCGAGTTCCTTGGTTGCGTTATTATACCGCGCGACAACCGTCCAAACAAAGTCGTTCATAATCCATCTGATTCCCCAGAAGTCGTAAATAGACACTGCGCGGTCTCCGGCTTCGTTAAGTGATGTCCAGCCGGTGGCACCAAAATAATGATCCGATTGGGCTTTAAATGCCTTTTTAAGGGAAGCGATATCAGCATTCCCGCCTGCAGACTGCCAGGTCAGTGTCATCAACCACAAAGCATCATACGTAGTAAAGGCATAAATTTCGGGCTTTCTTCCAAGCTCATTTTGAAGCTCTGTTAATAATGGCTCCCATTTGGACCGCGCAGTAGGATCGTAACCAAAAACCGGGCAGGCCAGAGAGGTCGTCATAGCAAATGCAGCAGCCGCCGGATCTGCAGGTAACGTTTTATTTTCGGCATAGGCTGTATTGCCGTACCAGCGAACGCCGGCAAACTTATTTTCATAGGACGCAAGGTTCATGATCACAGTACCTTCATCATAGCAAAGAAGATAAATCCCTATCTCTTCAGCAGTATACTTTTTCAACGCATCATTGACCTTATTTGATAACGACCCCACAACCTCTGTGAAATCAGTTGTTGTGGGAGGATAGATGATTGCTTCGATAACTTCTTTCCTGCCCTGAAGGAATTGTTGCGTGGTAGACTCAAGCAATTCATGCCCCCATAGATCGTCACGGACAACCGGTACAAGGACCTCAATGTGGTCATCGCTTAGCAGTGCCGCCATTGCTTCACTCTGTCCTGTCATATCCGGTACTAGACGGAAAATATTATCCCCGGGAATGGAAAGGGATGTTGCCACACTGGCAGGGCTCACGATCAGGATCCCATTCTCATCAGCAAAGGATTTTATAGCATCCACCTCAGAGCTGATGTACGGGCCAATGATGCAGCGTATCCCTTTGTCTGTGAGAGCAGTAAATTTGTCAATGGCAGCCACCGGATCTGACTGTGTATCTTCAATGGTCAGCTGAACTTGAAAATCCGGATTCACTTCTTTCAGATACTGAGAGATATCCTGAACCGCAATTTCAATGGCTGCATTGGAGCTTTCACCTGTCGAAGCCCCTGTACCTGTGAGAGGCAGAAGCACACCGATCCTAATCACTTGACCGGGATCTTCATCATTTTTTTGGCAGGAGATCATGAAAACAGTCAATATGATTAGAATCAACCCTACTATCTTATTTTTCGGTATCATTTCCAATGACAATAAAACAATGGTTCTGATTTTCATCCTGGATAGATTGTTTTTCAAAGATAAAATATTTAAGGATTTCTAACTTCCACACTCACGCCCATACAAAAATGGCTAAAATTGCCGTTATAATTTTAGCCATTCACACCCATCTGGCGGAGAAAGAGGGATTCGAACCCCCGGTCCCGCCTGAGCAGGACAACTGATTTCGAGTCAGTCCCGTTCGACCACTCCGGCATTTCTCCGCTGCAAAAATAGTACTTTTACCGGTTTTGTTAAAAAATGTTATAGATTATCCGTTTGTCCATGCCCTCCTGAAAGGATCTTCCTTACCTTTGCACGGTTAATAACGCAAGCATCGCACAGCGTGGACGATCATCTGATAATCTTCGTTATAGGAATCATCCTTCTTCTTTCACTGCATACAACCTACGCCCAGGAATACCTCATCCCCCTGGATACCATTGATCTTCAGGGTAAACAGGTCGTCATCTATCAGAATAATATCTGGCAGGAACTGCCTGCGGAAGATCCTCTGCTGGCCGACGCACGCGCTGCCGATACACTCGGCATCTTTACACGCAACTGGGAACGATCCTCCATCTATGCCTACTCCCAAAATGGGCTGGGACACACGATCCCGGAAGCCATCCTGCTGGTGCTCGCCGACAGCAACCGAAAATTTGAGCTGCCATACTATGGCAAGATCCTTTCCGGATTCGGCTGGCGAGGCGGCAGGACGCATGACGGACTGGACTTGGACCTTGAAAAGGGACAACCCATCAAAGCTGCCTTCGACGGGAAAGTGCGCTATGCACGCTATCATAACAATGGTTACGGCAATCTGGTCATCATTAGGCATTTCAATGGGCTCGAAACGTTTTACGCCCACCTCTCGGCCATCCATGTAGAACCGGATCAAATGGTGAAAGCAGAGCAGATCATCGGCACGGGAGGATCCACAGGATCCACCTACCACGGAGCACACCTGCACTTCGAGACACGCTGGTATGACCTTCCCTTTGATCCACTCTCTATCATCGATTATGAAAATGAATGCCTGGTCTCAGATACGGTCGTCCTGACGCCCGAAGACTTTAAACCTTCACAACCCTCAAAAGCTGCCAGAAACCTCCAGCCTCTGGCACAACAAAATCCGTATCTGACCGAAAACCTGCCCGTGGAAAATGTTCCGCCCGAAAAGGAACCACAGCAGGAAGTACCCCGGACCTATACGGTCAGGAAGGGTGATTCACTCTATAAGATCGCCAGGAACTACAATACGACCATTGAACAGCTATGTGAGATCAACAACATGGATCCGCATACTGTCCTGAAGATCGGCAGGAAAATTAAAGTGTACTGACAAGCCGCTCTGCTTCTAAAGGAAGACCATGTCGTCCTTCTCCATGATCTTTTCGCAATAACGGCATTGGACCTTCAGCTCTTTTTTATCAATCACACTGAAACGGGTGATCATCTGCTCATGGTTGGTGATGCAGAGGGGATTGAAACATTTGACCATGTTGACAAGCTCATCGGGAATCTCCACTTTTTTCTTCTCCACAACCTGGTAATCCCTGATCTCGATCAGGGTGGCAGTCGGCGCAAACAAAGCGATCTTGTTGATCTCCTCTGCCTTGAAAAATTTATCGCTAACTTTGATGATGCCTTTTTTCCCGTATTTCTGGCTGTCGAGGTTGGTGCCAAAAGTGATCTGGTTCTCGAACCCTTCCAGGTTCAGGAGACGAAGAACCTGGAAAAGGTTCATGGCAGGTATGTGGTCAATGACCGTTCCGTTCTCAATGGCGGAAACCTGCAGTTCCTTACGCCGCCCTTTGTTTTCCATTATTTTGCCCCCAGTATTGAAGTTAGGATAGCCTGCCTGATATACACACCGTTCAGCGCCTGGTGGAAATAATACGCCTTTTCACTTTCATCCACGTCCTGACTGATCTCATTCACTCGTGGTAACGGGTGCATGATCCTGAGATTGTTTTTTGTATCGCCCAGCATTTCGCTTCTTAACACATAGGCATTTTTAACTTTCTCATATTCAATAGGATCCGCAAAACGCTCCCGCTGAACACGTGTCATATAGATAATGTCGGCGAAGGACAGCACCTGGTCCAGTTCTTCATATTCCCTGTACGTCAGGTTGTTTGACCTGATGTGCCATTTGATGAATTCCGGTAACTGCAGGGCAGGGGGGGAGACCAGGTGAAAGGTGGCTCCGTGGTTGCAGAGGGCGATGACCAGCGAATGTACAGTCCTGCCATATTTGAGATCACCGACGAAAGCGATGTTGATGCCTTCCAGCCGGCCCTGTGTCTTGCGGATGGAATAGAGATCCAGCAGACACTGCGTGGGATGCTGGTTGGCCCCGTCGCCGGCATTGACGATAGGAACGGGTGACACCTCGCTGGCATACCGTGCACTGCCTTCCTTGGGATGACGCATGACGATGATGTCAGAATAGTTGCTGACGGTAAGGATCGTGTCTTTCAGCGTTTCTCCTTTGGATACGCTGGAGGAGGAGGATTCGGAAAAACCGATGACTCTGGCACCAAGACGGGATGCGGCACTGTCGAAACTGAGACGCGTGCGGGTGGATGGTTCAAAAAACAGAGTGGCCACTACATATCCCTTTAACAAATCCTGGTTGGGATTTTTCTCAAAATCCTCCGCCATGTCCAGAATGGATAGTTGTTCCTCCGTGTTGAAATCACAGATGGAAACCAGACTTCTGTTCGTGAGAGGATTCATACACGATTGGTTGCTTTATTTAGGAAGATGGGTCCTGACAAAGTTGTCAATGATCTGGGTAAAGTTCGGATCGCCGATTTCCTGCAGGTCGTAATACACCCTTGTGCTGGGCTTGTCAATCCTGACGACCCGTCTCAGATCGATGGGTGTCGCCACGATCACTCCCTCACAATCCGTCCTGGCGATTGTCGTCTCCAGGTCCCTGACCTGCTGATCGCCATATCCCATCGCCGGCAGTAATTGTCCAATATTGGGATAGATGCGGAATGTCTCTGCCAGTTTTCCGACGACGAACGGCCTTGGATCGACGCAGGCAGCTGCCCCGTATTTGCGGGCGGCAACAATGCCTGCACCAAGCTTCATTTCCCCGTGTGTGAGGGTGGGTCCATCCTCGATGACGAGCACCTTCTTGCCCCTGATCACCGAAGGATCATCCACCCGGATGGGAGATGCAGCATCGACCACAATGGCCTGTGGATTTACTCTTGCAATGTTTTCCCTGACGATCTGGATGCCCTCCGGACTTGCACTGTCGATCTTGTTGATCACCACCACATCCGATGTGCGTAGATTAACCTCACCGGGGAAATAGCTGACTTCGGTACCCGGCCGGTGCGGATCGGTCACCGTAATGGAAAGATCCGGCAAATAAAACGAAAAATCATTATTGCCCCCGTCCCAGACCACCACATCACATCCATTGGGATCATTTTCCGCAGCCCTCAGAATGGCTTCATAATCCACACCCGCATAGATCACGTTGCCTCTCACCACATGCGGCTCGTACTCTTCCATCTCCTCGATAGTGCATTCATGGTGGGCCAGGTCTTCAATGGTGGCAAACCGCTGTACTTTCTGCCTGACCAGATCCCCGTACGGCATCGGATGGCGGACCGCCACCACCTTCAATCCCTTGCTCATCAGCAGCTCTATCACTTTACGGGATGTCTGGCTTTTTCCGCAACCGGTACGTGTGGCGCATACAGAGATGACCGGTTTCACACTCCTGACCATCGTGTCTCTGGGTCCCAGCAAAATGAAGTTGGCGCCTGCCGAATGGACAATGGCGCTGAGGGTCATGACCTTAGAATAAGAAACATCACTATAGGAGAAAACACAATCATCAACCTTATGCTCTTTGATAAGAGCAGGCAAATCGTTCTCCGCATAAATCGGGATTCCTTTGGGATAAAACCTCCCTGCCAGCTCAGCAGGGTATTTCCTTCCTTCAATGTCGGGTATCTGTGCTGCCGTATATGCAACAACCTCATAGAGGTCGTTGTCCCTGTAATACGTGTTAAAATTATGGAAATCCCTTCCTGCAGCTCCGATAATGATGACCTTTTTTCTCATAAACAGTAGATTAGTTAAACATATAATACAAAAACACTTTTTGCAAAGGTAAATTTTTCGCCGCTTCCGGCAATAAAAAAAGCGCTAATTTTGTCAACCATGCGGATCGAATTATCACCTTATGCTTGATCACATCCTATTGGAACAAACCATCCTGGCTGTCAAAGAAATCTTTGGAGTCGATCTCGAACCCGACACGAACCTGGTACAAAAAACCCGCAAAGAGTTCGACGGTGACCTGACTATCGTGGTGTTCCCATTGACTAAACTTCTTCGCAGGTCACCGCAATCTATCGGTGAAGAACTGGGGCAATACCTGCTGTCAACATCCGGCCTGGTACAGGCATACCAGGTCGTCTCCGGCTATGTGAACATTACGGTCAGGCAGAGTTACTGGAAGGATTTTTTCATTCGTGATCACGGCAACGTTTCTTTTGGCGTTCATAAAATAACCACTGATGAACCTGTGGTGATCGAATATTCTTCTCCCAATACGAATAAGCCGCTTCACCTGGGCCATATCCGTAACAACCTGATCGGCTTTTCCCTCGCACGGATACTGAATGCCTGCGGGGAGAACGTGGTCAAGGTCAACCTGGTCAACGACCGGGGGATCCATATCTGTAAATCCATGCTTGCCTGGCGGAAGTGGAGCAGGGGAGAAACTCCTGAATCTGCGCATCTGAAGGGTGATCACCTGATCGGAAAATATTATGTGCTTTTCGAAAATAAGTACAGGGAACAGGTAAAAGAGCTGGTCGGTTCAGGAATGACGGAAGAGGATGCACTCAGGCAGGCCCCTTTAATAGGGGAAGCACAACGCCTGCTGAAAAAGTGGGAAGATAAGGATCCGGAAACACGTGCCCTCTGGCACCGGATGAACCAATGGGCCTACGATGGGTTTGATGAAACCTACCGGCAGATGGGCGTTGATTTTGATAGGATATACTACGAATCCGGCACGTATCTACTTGGTAAACAACTGGTTGAAGAAGGATTGAAACAAGGGCTACTCCAGCGGAAAGAGGATGGATCGGTATGGGCTGACCTGACCGACGAAGGCCTGGACTGGAAGCTGCTGATCCGCTCCGACGGAACTTCCGTCTATATAACCCAGGACCTGGGGACGGCTCAACTGCGCTATGACGAATATCATCCGAAAAAACTCGTCTATGTCGTCGGTAATGAACAGATCTATCATTTCGATGTCCTTAAACTCCTATTAAAGAAACTCGGGAGGGATTGGTCTGACAATATCTACCATCTTTCTTACGGAATGGTGGAACTCCCGGAGGGAAAAATGAAGTCCCGCGAAGGGAAGGTCGTCGATGCAGATGACCTGATGCAGGAGATGTTCGTCACCGCTGAAAAAATGACCCGCGAGCTGGGGAAAATGGAAGATTTCAGCGAGGCAGAGGCTTCTGCGTTATTCCGGCAGGTGGGACTGGCAGCTTTAAAATATTTCATCCTGAAGGTGGACCCCATGAAGACTATGGTGTTCAACCCGGAGGAATCCATTGATTTTAACGGGAATACAGGGCCGTTTATCCAGTACACCTATGCCCGCATTCAGTCGGTCCTTCGGAAAGCGGCAGAAGTGAATTTTCCGGGCCAGGATTCCTTATCGCTGGATTTTGAGCTTATCCCAAAAGAAATTTCACTCATTAAATTGCTGGCAGATTTCCCTGATGTCGTGAAGGAAGCGGAAGCGATGTACAATCCTTCCGTTGTGGCAGCCTATGTATATGTTCTTGCAAAGGAATACAATCAGTTTTACCACGATCATTCCATACTGAAGGCCGGGGACCCCCATATTGTGCATTTCCGCATCGAACTGTCGCGTTTTGTGGGAAATGTTATCAATACAGCCATGGGATTGCTCGGAATAGAAGTACCTGAAAGGATGTAAAAAAAAGAGGGAGCGGTTTTGCCACTCCCTCTGAATCAAGCTGTTTTAAATTCAATTTAACCACGGAGTGCACTGAGGATTCACAGAGATCACGGAGTTCAAGAGAATTGCAAGATTTTCCTCCGTGTACTCTGTGACTTCTCTGAGTTCTCCGTGATTAAACTAAGAATTTCATTTCGCGACAGCCCTTTCATTTAGGTTACTACTGGATCGTTACCTTTTTCGAATAGGTACCGTCATTCGTTTCCACAATGATGAAGTAGATACCTGCTTCGAGGGAAGAGGTATTGATCTTCACGATCTCATTGGAATCCACATCCTGGTTGCTGTAGATCATCTGTCCCGTATAGCTCATCATCCGGATGGATCTGAGCGGTACGGTGGTCATGATGTTCACGTTATCATTGGCCGGATTTGGATAGATCTTCACCATGGAGTTGTCGATCTCCTTCATCCCGACGGAGATGACGATGCTTGTTTCGCCACATACAGCCTCTGATTCGCATTCCGTCCCATAGTTGGCCGTCACGCAGTATGCATAGGTGTCATTGGCCAGTTCAAGGTCAGCATATGACGTTTCGGTGATCGGAGCTTCGTTGATGATTGCACCATTCCTCCAGACGTTATATCCAACCAGCGAACGCTCTGGAGCGTCGAGCTTGGAATATTGAGGCGAAGGTGATTTACATGCAATAGGCGCCGTATTGGAAGGATTGATATACTGTTTCTCCTGAACCGGTTTTACAGGAGCACTGGGTTGTACAATCCAGTCAACATAGGCCTGGATAAGCCAATTGAAATCATAGGATGTAGGTGCAATAGCATGCATGCTTTGCCAGTTTCCCGACAGATTGATGAAATCACCACCTGTTACACTTGGGCCTTGATCATAACCTGCAGGATATTCTCCGACTGGCTGGTTCACGCAGGAATAACCGATATAGAGATCCTGGGTGGCATCGATCATGAATGGTGTATCCAGATCGATGGTGTTATAGTTGTCAATTGTCGGAGTGACCGGCTGTTCCATCAAAACAGTTGTCCCTGCCCATATTTTCAGCACATAGGTAGTCAACTCACTATGCGGCCAGAACTTAATTTTAGTTATGGACATCCCTTCATAATCAGCAAGGAACTCTGTATTGAACATAATGGCCACATGGAAGGTACCCGAATTGTTTAAACCAATCCATCCGTCAAGTACACCATTATCATAGTGGATCCATTGAGGAAGTTCTCCGGGGGGCAGCCAGGTCAGGTAAACATCCGGTGTTCCGTATTCGTTAGCGATCTCCAGTTCATTGATCGGTTCAATCGCTTCAACGGATGCGGATGCCATATTGGATGGCAGGGATAAGCCTTCATCGTAAACGGCTTTAACGATATAGGAATAGTCACCTTCCATCATATCAGCGTCAGTGTAGGAGGTTTCCGTCACCGGTTCCGGATTGATCATCACGTCGTTACGGTAGATATTGTAGCCTTCCAAAACTGCTTTACCGGCCGGTGCATCCCAGCTCAGTACGATGTCCTTGCACTGGGTTTCAGCGGTCAGATTGGTCGGTGGTACCAGCGGTGAAGCTGCCACGGTGAATCCGCAGGGGACGTATTTTTGTGAGTTTTCCGGGTCATTGCTCAGAATGTACAATTTACCTGCATAATTCCCCTGGGGAAGTCCGGTGGCGTCAAAGTGGATCGTAACGTTGGTGGATGCGCCAGGGACTATTGTACCGGATGCCGGTTCTGCATATAACCACTGGGCAATGGGTTCACCCGTGAGGTGGCCGGCAATGTTCCAGTTGGGGAACAAGCCAGAACCTGAACCAACCTCACCGAGATGACTCCAGCCAACACCGGTTGAAACAAAATCACCATTGGGATTTTGTGGGCCATCATCACAGCCTGGAGTTCCTACCAGGTCTATCTGTGTGAAATTATAAGTGATCCAGAGATCTTCTCCGGTTATCAGAACAGGGTCGGTAAGAACAAGCGTGTTCCAGCTGGTGGCAACGGGCGTAAAGGGTTGCGTGTGAATCAGCGGTCCGGGGGTGGTGGAAGATCCGTGCCCGTAGATCCTCAATGAGCAGTTCGTTGCCGAAGCATCACTGATAAATATTTCCACGGATGTCAGTTCCATACCTGCATAGGGTGTTGTTGTACCGGCCGGGAAGCGGGCTCCTACTTTGACATCGATGGGTGCAGAATTCCAGTAGACGGATGTATAGTTTGTTCCGTCATCCCACCGTAGCACTTCATCCCTGGTTTCAGCGGAAGGACCTCCTGGTTTTGCATTCGGGTCAATCTGAGGTCCCTGGCTGTGTGAAAGGGTTTTGTAGGTAAAGACTTTTTCAGGCTTCAGATCAACGCCATAAGCACGGACGGCATCCAGGTCATAGATCGGGAAAACTTCCCAGGTCAGGTCTCCATAGCCGACGTTTTCGATGTTCAGCGTGCGTGTTTCAATTTCGCCGGAAGTTCCGGAAACATTGAAGAAAATGGGAGAGATCTCGATCTCGGGATCTGTCGGAGCTGCTGTCTGTATGTATTCGACGTCATCAACGTAATAGGTGTCCTGGCTTTCCTCATTTGCGCCGGCAAAGAAATCAATACCGCCAAGCTGGTTGGTGCCCGGATCCCCAAACGACTCCAATGACCACTGCCATGTATGGATCAACGCACCATCAATGTACATTTCAGCCTCATCTTCGTCCAGATTGATGATGTGCACCAGGTGCATCCAATGGTTGTGCTCGAAAACAAACGGGAAGGGATCCTCTTGTCCGGCATAGAGTTCACCGTCACCGGTGGTTTTGAAGTGAACCTGGATGGCCCACTCTATACCCGGATCCTGGAAATGCTGTATGTTGTAATACCCGCTGAAGCCACTGGCGACATACATATAGAAGTTGACTTCATACGCACCGGAAACCTTATCGCCTAATTTCCAGATCAGGTCGGTCTGGCCTGTATGCGTTGCTGTTTCATCTACACAAATGGATCTTGTACCGGAATTGGCATACGTGTCAACAATCATGGCATCCTCGTCTCCGCCGGTGGTCCCAGACCAGGTGGTCCACCAGTCTGAATTTTCCACCCCGATATACGAACCGACGGGATAGGACTCAAAATCGTCCTCATAAAGAACAGTCTGAGAAAAAGCCGCTACTGAAAACAGTATGGCCATGCTCCAAAAAAGTAATTTTTTCATGATGATTTTTTATTTGGTTAATAATTCATTTCGTAAACAAAAATAAACATAAATCCAACAACTGCTTTAAAGGGAAAGATTTTTGTCGATTACTTCTGAATTGTATTATTGCTCTATTGTTTCTATTGTTTTACTGCTGACTGCAGACCGGTCCAATATCCTTAAATTCATCCCCAAAGGATCACTCCACGACAATTTCGTCCGCAAAGATCCATGCCTTCTTACCGGCGCCTTTGTGCCAGTCGGGGCAGGTACCCATGTTTATGGCTGTAATGCGAACGTACCTTGCTTTTTTCCCAACCGCCGTTGGGTACGTAGCTTTAAACATTCCGGTCTCCCGTGGAGAATGTTCATTCGTTATAGATTTTATCTTCATGAAGTGATCTCCATCTGTGGAAACCTCAAAAGAAACTTCCGTAGGAAGGAAGATCCACGCGTTGTTATCCTGCAGGAAGCCAACGGATACATTTTGTACCTGCTGCACCTGCCCCAGGTCGACAACGGCTTCCAGGTTCACGCCCTCATATCCCTGCCAGGTGCCGGTCCGGAAATTCAGCGGACCAGTCAGTCCGTCAATCAACGCCCTGTCGCCTCCGGCAGCATACTGCCCTGCATACGTGGTACCAAGCTTGATATTCCTTCCTTTGGGCAGTTTGATGAAGTCGGCCGTAAGCAAACTGCTTTTGTTTTCCCCATGGACAGATACCGCGTTCAAGGTCAGCGGCTCGGATATTTGCAATGGCTGAACGTATTCCATCGAGTGTTCACCAGGAACCGATCCGTCTGTCGTATAAAATATCCTTGAACCCCTAGTGCCTGCGATGATGATTTCGACGCTGTCAGTGAACGTCCGTTCCCCTTTGACAAGATATGGTACAGGCTCGATCAAATGATCCGTAACGGATGAAACAGGGATGTCATCCTTTGTAAACATCCGATCAACAGGTGGCTCACCGCTCATATCCAGCACCAGCTCGCCGCCACTGACCAGGTCGCCATGGGTGAGGTACCACCTGGTGTAGTTATTGCCATTCAGCGTTGCAGAACGTATATATTTATTCTCAATAGAGTTATTGCGGGCTTTGATAATGAATTTCCGGCTGTTCTCAAGCCGGATGGTGACCTTATCGAAAACAGGAGACCCGAGGATGTAGGTATTATCTCCCGGACAGACGGGATAAAATCCCATGGCACTCAGTACATACCACGCCGACATCTGCCCGCAGTCTTCGTTGCCGCACAATCCATCCGGCTGAGCGGAGTACAGTTCCGTCATGATCCTCCTGACAACCTCCTGCGTCTTCCAGGGTTTCCCGGCATATGTATACAGGTATGCCATGTGATGGCTGGGTTCGTTGCCATGGGCATATTGCCCGATCATCCCGGTAATATCTGACTGTTCCCGTCCGGTGGTCTCTGATGTTTCACTGAAAAGAAGATCAAGTTTATCTGAAAATGCTTCATCACCCCCCATATACTCTTTCAATCCTGAAATATCATGAGGGACAAAGAAGCTGTATTGCCATGAATTGGCCTCTGTCAGTGTGAAGTTAACCTCCCTGGGATCAAACGGGGAGAACCAGCGGCCGTTCATTTTTGCCCTCATGAATCCTGTTGAAGGATCATAGATATTTTTCCAGGATTGAGCTCTTTTCATGAACTGTTCATAGTCTTTCTCCCTGCCCAGGGTTGATGCCATCCGGGCGATGCACCAGTCATCGTAGGCATATTCCAGTGTCCGTGATACGGATTCAGCTTCATCCTCGGCAGGGATGTATCCGTTTTCCCGGTAGGACTTCAGTCCGAAGTGATCCAGCATCGCGCTGTGCTTCATGGCCTCATAGGCCAGACCGGCATCAAAATCACAGATCCCCTTCTGGTAAGCGTCCACAATGACCGGAATGGAATGATATCCGATCATGCAATCGGTCTCATTGGCCGCCAGTTCCCACACAGGCAGCCGCCCGCCCTTCTGGTACTGATCGATGAACGTCCGGATGAAATCCAGTGTGCGCTGCTGCTGGACCAGCGTCAGCAGAGGATGCTCTGCACGAAAAGTGTCCCACAGGGAAAAGACAGTGTAATGTATGTGGTTCCCGGCTTTATGTACCTGGAAGTCCATCCCGAGATAACTACTGTCGGTATCCATGAAAAGGTTGGGAGCGAGAAAAGCATGATATAAAGCCGTGTAGAAAACTGTTTTCTGTTCGTCGTCGCCTCCCTCCGCCAGGATCTTTCCCAGCTCGGCGTTCCATGCTTCCCGTGCATCTTCGCGTACTTTTTCAAAATCCCAGCCTGGTATTTCAGCATCCAGGTTCTTCCTTGCGCCTTCCGTACTGACGGCCGACAATCCTACCTTGAGCAGAAGCGGCTCTTCATTTACTGTATGAAATGTCAGGCATGCCTTGACATTTGTCCCGCCGACGGGATTCTCAGGACTGGTCTGGTCATCCTTAAATAAGGATGTGCCGGTAAACGGCGCTGAAAATCTTGCCACAAAGTAGATCCGCTGATCGTCGGCCCAGGACCAGGATCTCCTGTATCCTTCCACCTCCGTATCGCTGACAATCCTGAGAAACGATTCCACCACCCTGTCGCGGTGCTGAAGATCGATGATGACGTGTGATGAATCGCTATCGGGGAATGTGTACCTGTGCATCCCGGATCGGTATGTAACGGTCAGTTCCGCAGTGACATCCTCATCATCGAGATGCGTTTTATAATATCCAGGGATTGCCACTTCGTCTTCATGACTGAACCTGGATGCATAACCCTTGTCGGGATCATCGCGTCCGTTCATGATCTGGATCTCACCCACAGAGGGCATAAAAAGAATATCACAGTAATCCGGTATTCCGGTACCGTTCAAATGTGTATGACTGAAGCCATATACTACGCTGTCATCATAATGGTATCCCGCGCATCCGTCCCAGCCTTCAAGGCGTGTATCCGGGCTGAGCTGGACCATCCCAAAAGGCATGCTGGCTCCGGGATAAGTATGGCCATGGCCGCCGGTCCCGATGAAAGGATTGACATAACTTGCCAGATCTTTTTCCTGAAGGGAACAGGCCGAAAGGAGAAGGATCAGAAAGAGAAGTATATAATAATGTTTCATGGTTTTCCTTATTTGAACAGTTTCAATACATCAGTGGCAGCCTGATTGGTAAAGTCAGTGACTTCCCGCTTTAAGGCGGCTTCATCATTTTTATATTCAAAGAGAGCCTCGTTTTCGAAAGCAGCCTGCCGGCGAAGGAGTTTCTTCTCAAAGGCTTCGCTTGCCTTCCTTGCTTTGCCTGATAACTCGCCATATGCTTCGTCTACCTTCCGGGCATGTTCATGAAAATACCAGTAAGCATGGGTGTCGTTAACGGTATAGAGATCATCGGGCGGATTGAAATGATTTTCAAGTGCTTCATCAGCAGGATATTTCATGTACGGCCCGGGTATTTCCGTCAAACCGCAATACCATGGAGTGAACGGGTGCACGCATGGCCGGTAAGGTGCGATCCACAAGACGGTTCCCATCCCGGCCGGAAGGTAGTTCCGGAGCTGTGCCACAAATCCGTATTGCGTGGTGGGGGAGCAGATGGGATCATTTTCTGTGAAATGCGGATTGCCATCCCGGTAACCATGGGTAAGATCAAGCGGAGTTCCTTCATAATGATCACGCAGCAAGTTCATCAGGTCGGCAGGGGATATTTTTTTCTTCGGCAGACAGGCAAAGGGAAACTCATCTTCCAGTTTGTATTCATAAAGCGAGACCGCGTTGATTCCTTTCCATCTCCTTGAAATGTTGCTTTTATGGACCAGCTTATCGGGTGAACCGTATGCCTTTCGGAAGCTGAACTCACCGTCCCTGGCAGGGTCATACCATCCCCGGATTGTTGCATACCCTATCAGGTCAGGGCAGGCTTTGAAGTTAGCAGTATCTTTCAGATTCACATGATCGATCGTGTAATAGTTTGGAACCACGGCGACCCTGTCGTCAGGGACCCGCTGTGCCACCCAGTGTTTACCCTGCACGACATTCATGATCCAGGCTTCATTCGGGTCGGCAATGAAGTAGCTCCGGCCAGAGCCGATGTAACCAAACCGTTCGATCAGCTCACCTGCGATGATGACTCCTTCCAGTGCAGTCCGGGCTCTCTCGGCCATGATCCTGCGCAACCAGTACCCGATCCCACCATCGGTGATCTCAGGGTCATCCTCCCGCGAATCACACTGATCCGAGGCGATCACCACACCGTATTCGTTCATGTACGTATCTGAGAATTCCATTTCCGGCATGTCCAGCCATACGTACGCGCTCGTCTCCGGGGCCTGACTGATGTTGGCACCACGACTGTTGATGATGACGGTTTCAGCAGAATCATGCGTTTGATGTTCAATCTTGTACCAGTTCACGATCCTGGTTCCGTAATCGTCCTCATTGTGTGCAAACAACACTGAACCATCTGTTGTGGCATTTCTTCCTGCTATCACCGTAAAGCAGTTGAATGGGTGAGGATCTGATTGCTGTGCCACCACGGTCACGTAACAAAAGACAAACAGCAGGCATATTGATTTTCTGACAGATAACGTCATGACCAAAAATTTGAATTCTATGGCAAGCGATGCAAATAAGCCGTTTCGCAAAGATATTAAATTCATCCGGTCATTACTGACTCGACAGGTTTGCAATATTATCCTCACTGAAGAAAGGGTGAATACGCATAAATGGATATATTTAATTATCTTTGCAAAAATTAATTCACCTTTCGTTATAGTTGACATGCATTCTGCTACTTTCTGTTCCGTTATCACAGGCACCGGCAGTTATCTCCCCAGTAACCCAATATCAAACGATGATTTCATTCAAAATGAATTCTATGATACCAAGGGGAATAAACTCGAAACATCCATCCACGAGATCATTGAAAAATTCAAGGCGATCACCGGCATTCACAAAAGAAGGTACGTTTCTTCTGAACTGGTTGCTTCGGATATTGCATACCTCGCTGCAAAGCAGGCCATTGAATCCTCGCGAACGGATCAGGAAACCTTCGACTACATCATCGTAGCGCACAATTTTGGAGACATCCGGTTTGGGGATAACCGGACAGACATGGTTCCATCCCTTGCCGCCAGAGTAAAGCATAAACTGGGCATAGAAAATCCATTTACTGTCGCATTCGATCTTCCGTTTGGCTGTCCGGGATGGCTTCAGGGAGTGATCACCGCTGATTATTTCATCCGGTCGGGCGATGCAAAGAAGATCCTGGTCATCGGGGCTGAGACCCTTTCCAGGGTAAGCGATCCACATGACAGGGACAGCATGATCTATGCGGATGGAGCGGGGGCAACCATTCTGGAATCGTTTCACAGTGAAGAGCCCATTGGTATCCTCGCACATTCATCACGATCGGATACTAAAACACATTTTAACCTGATGTGGATGGGCAAATCGAATAATCCGTTTTCCGGCAACGGCGATTATTACATCAAAATGAACGGACACCGGCTTTATGAATATGCTATTTCCTATGTGCCACAACTTGTTAAAGGAACGATTGAAAAAGCAGGAGTTGATGCATCCCAGATAAAAAAAATCCTCATCCATCAGGCCAATGAGAAGCTTGATCAGGAAATCGTTAACCGTTTATACCGACTGTATGGTTATGCTGAACCTCCTGCCGATATTATGCCCATGACCATTTCTTTCCTGGGTAACAATTCTGTAGCTACCATTCCTATCTTGATTGATCTACTCTGGAAAAAAAAGCTGGACGGTCATCAACTTTTCCCCGGTGACTATGCTGTATTTGCCTCGGTAGGAGCAGGGATGAACATCAATGCGATGGTGTATAGGATGGTGTAGCTAATCAGTTGGCAGTTAGCAGTTACCAGTTAGGAGAAATGAGAGTTGGGATCTGGCACGGGAATCTCAGAACAAATGCCCGATATTGATGTACAATCCGCTGGATCCGTCACGTTTATCCCCGGCAAAACCATAGTCCACGGCCACGATGAAATTGTCGCTTAGGACCAGCCTTAGCGCAGCACCATAGCCCAGGTGCCCAAATTTGTCCTTTTCAGCATCCGGTTCAAAGTTCTGTTCATAGTCCGGGGTATTCTTAATAAGAGTGAGATCAAGATCCCGGTACTGAACGATCTTTCCATAATCCGCAAAACCGAGAGCCGCGATATAGAAATTTTGTTTGAAGAGCTTGGTCTGCCATATCTTGTACCTCAGCTCCACATTGGCGAGCAAGGTTCCGTCGCCGACCACCCGGTTCCGTTTGATCCCTCTCAGTGATTTGGCGCCTCCCAGTCCGTCATTGTTGGTGGCTGTCGAAAAAGAGTTGATCAGCAGTGACTGAACATAGAAAGGAGCAGGTTCCTTTCCGAAGAGCGTACCCTGGTAAGCCAGCCTGTAGGCGAAGGTCAGCTTGTCGGGTACCAGCGGCAGGTATTGTCGGTGGGTGATCTCAAAGCGGGCAAATGAGGATTTTACAGAACCAATGGGAGGGGCAGTCAGCAAGACGATCTCATCCCACAGGCCCTTGTTCGGTGCAGGCTCATTATCGCGCGTATCGTAGATCAGTCCCGTTTTAACGTAAAAAATGTTCCCCCCGTCTTTTTCGTCCTCTCCGATCAGTCCGTAATTCACGTACTTGTCGTACAGCAGCAGGGTGGAATCAGGCAGCTTGTCCTCATCATCCTTGCCCTTGTTCAACCGGTCGATATCCACGGTCCCGATCTTGAAGTTATAATAGGACAGGCCCGCCAGCCATCGGAATTTCTGGGAGGTGATCCTTCCCTGGAAATCCAGGATCGTTCTGAGCTGTTTCCGTTCAAACTTATAATACACACGTGATATATAGTCGTCCGGATCTTCGTCGTCGTCGTACTCCTGATGATAAGCTGCATCATAGCCGTTAAAACCATAGAAATCCAGCGCCTTGTCCGTAAGATAGCTGACATCGACGGTCATCCGCAGGTGTTTGGGAAGTAGCGACTTTGTATCATAGAAGATCTGGTTGACACCTGTTCCCTTGGTGTACCGCGACCATTCCACGTAGATCATGTGTTTATAATCAGGATAAATGGTGCCGTCGCCGAAATCGTTCAGCTGCGCCAGGGCCCCGTACTGAAAGCCCAGGTCAGCATCATAGGCCACCACCGGTAACGCACCCAGTTTCCACCCCTTTTTGACTTTTGTCGGTACACTATCCGTTTGGCCAGCGGAAGAAAAGGAGAGGAGGAGCGGAATAAAGAGCAGCAAACTGTAAAGTTTTTTCATGGCGGGGAGGATTTGTTTTAAAATCAAAAAGCAAAAAGCAAAAAGCAAAAATTAAAAAGCAAAAACAACGAACGAAACTTTCTCCGCTGATGGCAGAGGATTAACTGGTAAAAATAGTAAAACAATTCATAAAGAACATTTTTCAAATTTATCAATAGATTCCTGAATGGAATGGTACGGTTTCCTGTCTTACATCAGACAAGTCATTTTAATTGAGATAAACGAATGCAGCACGATCCGGTTATTGGGATCCCTGACATAAAGGAGACACTGAAAGGGCATATGTTTGCAGGAACTGCAACTAAATTCATCCATATCAGGTAATACTTGCAAGATTTTTTATCACAGAACACAGATGAAAACCTATTGATTTTTTTTGAATATATTTGTAAAAGAACTTCTTTTTAGTCACATCAACAACCTGAATGATGATCAAGTACATGCTCGCCACTGTCATCTGTTTCTTTGCGGTAGCCTACCCATCCCAGCTTTATTCCCAGAAGGGCCCATGGGAAAAGGGTATGGTGATCACCTCAGACGGCGATACGCTCGCAGGAAGCCTGATGGAAAATTCGGATCTGAAGCTGGCAGGGGAGGTCACCTTTTATCCGGGGAATGATACTGCATCCCCATCGGTTTACACACCTGCAGAACTGAAAAAGTTTGCATTTTCCTATGGAAGGACGTTCGAACGATTTTCCTCTTCATCCTTCATCCCTGCCGATTCTGTGGAGTCCGCTTTCTTTGCCAAAAAAATCCTGACCGGCCGGATCGACCTGTTCGTTCTGCGAACGACAGGAGACATGACCGATATCATTTTGCGCAATAACAGCACCGGCAAAATGGTGCACCTGAAACAACCCCAAAAAACAAAGGTGGAAAATGAAAAAGGAGAACAGGTGGAAATCAAGGACAGGAAATACATGGGATTACTGACCGTCATTAAGACCGACTCTACCCAACCTGTCATACTGACACCTGAAGATCTCAGGTACTCACTCAAGGAAATCAAAAATAATATCCTGCAATACAACCAGCGTTTTCAACATAAGTACCCTACCAGAGAGTATCGCGAAAGGAAATTGATCAGCTACGAGGTTTCCGGAGGAATGAATCTCATTCCATGGGGAGAGGGATATGATATTAAGAGCTTTCGGGTCAGTGGCTACAGAAACAGAACCAATATCGAAAAGAACCGGAACCTGACCCTCATTCAGGGACTGACATTTAATTATCACTCTGAAAAGGATTCAAGCACCATTTATCGAAATAGGACCTACAAATATAACACCATCTTCTTCAATCTCATCCCGGTCGGGGTAAAGCTTCAAACCAGGCCAAGCTCGGTGACAGGCTATGCCTATCTCGGTATTGGCGTGGGAATGGTGATCGATGCAACGGAAACATATAACGAGGATGTCCTTTCAAGCACCGGCAAGGATCTGATACCCTTACCTCTTGCTGTTATCGGACTGGGCGCAAAGATTAAAGCAGGCCCGGTTGGGATACTGGCAGAGGTTGTGCCGGCCTATAATGGCATCTTTTTTAACCTGGGCCTGAATTTTCTGGAACATTTCAAACAATAGCCTATAACTTATTTATAATACTTTTAAATAAGTACAGAATGAATTCCCTTTTGCTGAGTCTGCGGCAGTATGTATTTCGTAATTGCGTATATTTGAAAATATGCTATCATCCACCTGCATGTGGTCAAAGATAATTATCCGGATATTGTCGTTGATCCTGGTCGTTATTGCCTGTTCAAAAGAAAAGGAATACGAATTTCCGCTGATCTTTACCGGAGAAGTGACCGGCATTGATAGTACAGGAGCCGTATTTCATGGCAAGATAACAGACCTGGGCAGAGAACCCGTCGAAGAATACGGTTTTGTCTGGGACGCCAGACAGGATCCCCTGGTCGAAAGTGCAGAACGACTGACCATCAGGCAATCACCACGGGAGGGTACGTTTCAGCAGCAGGTTGCTACAACGCTGAAGGATGGGGAACTCTATTTTGTCAGAGCCTACATAAAGACAGAGCATGCAACCACCTACGGCAGGCAGGTAACCTTTACCAGTCTTGGGAGCAAGGCACCGGTAGTCTACGCTGTCGACCCGAATCCTGCCAACATCGGGGATACTGTGGCTGTCACAGGAATGAATTTCAGCTACAGGCTGTCAGGCAATGTCGTACGGTTCAATGAATTAAAGGCTTCCGTGATCAACGGCAATCAGGATACCCTATGGGTGATCGTCCCAAAGCAACTCGATACAGTTGCTTCGGAAATTTCCGTATCGATACTGGGGAACATCGGCACTGCGGAAGAACCTTTCCGGCTGATCACACCCAGGATCGCTGATTTCAGTCCCAAAACGGGAACCTTCGGTTCGCTGATAACGATCATAGGATTGAATTTTTTATCCCATCCTGCCTCGTTCCATGCCTGGGTGGGAGACATGGATGTACCCGTCATGGATCATCAGGACGACCGGCTGGTCATTGCGATCCCCGACAGCCTGGATGAACGTGAAGTGCATTTTCGCCTGGAAATGAACAACCTCTCTGTCACCTCAGTGGAAACTTTCAAGCTCGAATCGTTCATCCTGTACGATTTTTCACCCAAAACAGCGCTGACGGGAGAAAGCATCCATATCACCGGTAAAAATTTCTCACCGGTGGCGGCCAACAACTACGTCATGATAGGACGGCTGCCGGGTAAGATCTCGCATGCTTCGCAGAACGAACTGACAGTTATTTTACCCAAGCAGGACATTGGATATTATAGTGCACGGGAAAACACTGTCCGTGTGAGGATCCTTGAAGAACACCAGGAATTTACGGAGAAACTGACCATCAATGACCGTTGGTTCAGGCTTCAGGATTCACCCATCGTCTATTTTAACTATGAAATGTGCACGCTGCCGACCATCAGCTGCTTTGTGGTGAATGACAAAGCGTACATCGGACTCAATGGCTCGGCTGACCTGTGGGAATTTGACCCGGCCACGAACGAATGGAGAAAAAAGGCTTCCTTTCCCGGTACACCAAGATACATGGGAACCGGTTTCGCTGTAGGAAACAGGATATACTTTGGTACAGGCTGGAGCAGCTACAGTTTTTTTTATGATTGGTGGGAATATAATGTGGATCAAAATGTCTGGAGACAGAAAGCCAACTTTCCGGGTTATCCCAGGGCCGGGGCTGTAGCGTTTCCGTGGGGAAACAATGGGTATATGGGTACGGGATATCAGTCTGTCGATTTTTCCTTACAGGATTTTAAGGATATTTGGTTTTATATCACTGAAATGGATGTCTGGCTGAAGATGACAGATTACCCGGTGGATCCCGACTTATTCTATGGTATGTGGTTCGGCATCGCGCTCCCCTCAGGTCAGGATACCTACATCGGGCTTGGAAATTCACACCAGGTTGGATATCAATCCAGGATCTTCAAATATTTTCCTTCTACCAACTCCTGGGAAAGGATGAGTGATTATCCATACAATGGAGATGATAATTTCCCGATAGGATTTAACCTGAATGGTAAAACATATTTAAAAACAAGGTATTCGAAACATTTCTGGGCTTATAATGAAGAAGTGGACAAATGGTGGGACATGCTGAGATCCGATATACTGACCGATGTCAGTACTGGAATCGCTTTCAGTATAGGTAACAAGGCTTACGTTGGTCTGGGTACGAACCACGCAATGTGGGAATACGATCCCTCGAGGTAATGAAGAAAACTTACAAGATACAGGCGCTGTCAGTTTTATTCCTTCTTTTGGGAGTTGAACTTCATGCCCAGTTCACTGAAGGGCGGATAAACCTGTATGCAGGTTATTTGATGGGAACATACCGGGGGGACAGCCTGATCAATGAAGATGGGTTTGTCACACCTGCCCTTTATCCTAATTTCAGGGCCATGAACGGTTGGATGATAAAAGCCCTTGTCGGAGGTAACAAATTCTTCAGGATAGGGGCCGGATTCGATCATGTGAAAGCCAGGGGGTGGGAATACCTTGAGGAAATAGATTATGAAGGATCTGAGATGGTGATGAACAGCTATTCCCTTATCGCACAATTCCGTACGAGGCTCGCCCGGGCTGGAACCCTGAACCGCATCAGTGTCTGTGCAGAGCTGGCACCCGTGGTGGGTACCGCCAGACTGACGCTCAGCCACCCTTTGGTTGATATTGAGAGTAAGGATGATCCTGCTGAACAGCCCATGGAGAGCAGCGACCTCTTTGCAGGAGGGAGAGTCGCCGCCGGATTCGAATGCCTGATCACCAACGCGTTTGGATTTTATATCTCTTGTTCTTATAACTATCGACAGGTAGATTCGAAGCTCTACCACGATGATCGCATCATCAGTCCTGGATTGGATGCCGGATTTATTGTCCGGCTGATGAACAACAAACGCTATTACTACTGACATGTCCATAAAGCGCATATTCCTCGTATCGCTGTTGGCTCTGCTCTTTGTTACCGGTGCTTTTGGGCAGAAACGAAGCGATATGACACGGATCCGCACGAGAGATCCTGTGGTTTATGGTGTGAGCTTCACAGAAAACGGGGAAGCGCTGGCTGTGGCGGATGATCAAGTCATCAATGTGTTTTCGGTTAGGACCCTTGCCTTACTGAACACGTTCGCCGGCGGGCATACGGATCGTATCATGTCGGTGGATATCTCATTCGACAGTGCACTGATGGTCAGCGGGGGAAAGGACGGCACCATTGTCATCTGGGATTTCACTACAGCACGCATTATTGAAACTCTTCACAGCCAAAACGGTATCATCACTTCCGTTCAGCTTTCACCCGATTGCAGCTACCTGGCTTCCGGCGGTACCGATGACAGGGTTGTCCTGTACGATATGATGCAGAACCGGGTAATCTGTGAATTTACCCTGCATGATGACGACGTGACATCGGTCGTTTTCAGTCCTGATGGCAAATGGCTGGCATCCTCCGGGGCCGACGGGAAGATCTATCTTTATGATACTAAAGCATTACAGGTAGTGGATTCACTTTCCGGGCACAAAAGCTGGGTAAGGAGCATTTGCTTCAACAGGGATGGCACCAGGCTGCTGTCGTGCGGCGATGACGGACAGGTCATTACCTGGGATCTGGAAGATCCTGCTCAAATCAGCAAGCAGTACATCAACAGGGTGTCCTCAACCTGGATCCTTGCGCTGGATGTGAGAGGAGACGACTGGGTGTACGCTTGCGGGGATCTGAACGGCCGGGCTTACATCATTACCCATCTTGGAACTTATAGGGCCGGCGTGGGTGCCCCGGTCACCCGGATACTATTCAAACCCACTCAAAAGGAATTATTGATGATTGCTGTCGCCACCCGGGGGAATGGAGTCGTACTGCTGGATGGCATCGACATGAAATGGAATCAAAAGAAACGAAGCAGGTAGGAGCGTCATTTTATTGTTTATTTGGATTGAACTCATAAAAATCCGAAAACTCGGTAGTATACCAGTAGCCTGTCCCGACAAATGCTTTACCGTCAATCAGAATAGTTGTTGAGTGTGAGCGGCCTTTTGCAGGCAGATCTTCCAACCTCATCCATTTCCCGTTCTCAAGATCATATTCAAAAAGATCATTATATTCACCATAGTAACCCATTCCCATAAATATTCGTTCACCCAATGCAAAACCTACGGGAGAGTCCCTGTACGCCGATCCCGGAAGCTCATCCAGTTTTTGCCAGAGGTTTGTGTTGCTGTCATACTCCCATAGATCTTTTAAGATCTTATTCCCCGGTTCCTGACCGGCAAATATATACCCTTTGTCTCCGGAAGAAAATCCAACAGTATAAAACCTGTAGTTACCCGTAAAGAAACCAAGATTTGAAAATTCCATCATATCAAGATCAAGTTTATAGACACCACCCCTTAATACGATATATAAATCACTGCCGATGAGAAAGTAAGCATCTTCATAAGTACTTATGGACTTATTTTCAGTTACTTTATTCCATAAATCCAGAGCAGGATCATATTCCCATAAATCATAAAAATGAACCCAGTTTGCATAGCCAAAACCTATATATCCCTTCTCATTGTATGAAAATCCGATCGCATATCTTCTGGCTTCACCCGGGAAATCTGCTATCTTTTTCCAACTGTTATGCAAGGGATCATACCTCCAGAAGTCATTAAAATATATACCACCAGACTTCGAGCCCAGACCCACATAACCAAAGCCGTTGATCGAAAAACTGGACGCTCCATATCTTTCTTCACCAGGCAGATCTGCAATCCGTTTCCAGTAAGTGAATGCACCAAACATGCCCTCCGCTGTGACCTGTTTATTATAAACACTGAGTGTGATACTGACCTCACTATCTTCATCAAAGTCGGGAACCCTGACAAGGATTTTCCCGTCAGTGATACTGTCGATCACCGCTTCGAGATCTCCGAAATATACTTTTACAGCATCCTTATGATAACCAAAATATTTGCCTGTTATAGCCACCTGAGAATCTACATAGCCTTTCAGGGGTTTTATTTCCGATATTACAGCCATTTTGCCTCCGTTACACGAAAACTTAATGATATTCCCATAAACCAGCAAATCAACCGCTTTTATATAAGCTCTGACAAACTGATCAGTACCCTTATACAGATTCGAATCAATTTCTGCATGGTAACTTCCAATATCAATGGTTTTCTTAATCACTGCTCTATGGGAAGATTCCAGGGTGGGTTCCTTGATATCCCACAGAAATCCATATTCACTGATTTCTTCCTTTCCGGTACCAATTATTTCTGCATTAAACATGACACTTGTTCCAGTGATGTCCGTAACCTCATGTGTAATTACATATGGGTAATCCTTTACGCTGATCTCACCTTCTTTATTACAGCCAGCCATTAATCCAAGTGATAGTATTGCAGACAGAGTCAGCAGTCTTTTCATGATTAAAAATTGATTCCAGAGGTTAAATGAAATATTGAATTTCTGTGAGACATATTTTCGGTTATGCCATATAAATCGTTATGACGGATCTCAATAAAGATAGATTTCCTGTAATCGAAATCATACTCCAAACCAAATCCCACTCCGTAGCCAATTTCATTTTTTGAAATCGATGATCCTTCCGTCAGGCTGTTGATCAAAATCATATTATCCGATATGGATGCCATATATAGATTACTTTCGTTTTTTATGTTATATGAATACAATGCCCCGGCGTAGAAATAAGGCCTGATTCTGTTTACAGGCACAGAATATTTGATCCAGACAGGTATTCGAAAAGAAGAAACATTCACGATTAAATCCAGATCCTCAGCAGGAGAGGAACGGTTATATGAAAATCCATGTTTTGTAAAGTAAACTTCCACATGCAATGAAAAATCGCTTACGAGGATTGGATTATCCAAAAATAATCCCATAGCCAACCCACCATCATAATGATAATTGAAGGAGCTGTAAACCTCACTAAGTTCATTAGAAGGAATTAACCGGGAAAACTCATAACCAATAAAAAGTCCGTATTTGAAATGAGGAAAAGGCCTTGCCTTGCAGGTATTGTATCTGTTGATGAATGTGGATAGGGACTTTTTTCCGTAACCAACCAGTTTAGCAGCATCAGCAACATTGGGACAGTCATTTGTGAGTTCTGATAATAATTCGGTATAGCATTTATTATCAATATTATGTTTTGGTAATTCAATAACCAGGTTACTGTCTTTCTCAATGAAGTAAGTCCGAATGCCTGTATCCCTGTAATAATACAAATGGGTATTGCCTTTATTCAATCTTCTCAGGAAGACTCTTCTCAGGGAATCAGCTATTTGGATTTCTCTTGATACAAAAATCCGCCCATCCCTGAATCCAAATTCCATTACTTCATAAGGTGAATATCTAACGACTTTGTCCTTCATTTTCACCTGACAGTACCTTGAATTTACCTTATCCCCTCCATCTATCAATTTTATCCCGCTAAACATAATACTATCTGTCAAATAATACTCACCTTGTCCAGAAGCTCCTAATGCTGAAAAAACGATGATGATTAAGAAGTATAAAAACTTCATGGTATTCTTTTTCTGTAGATAAGTCATTTCGCTTTGTTCCGTCGCTTGGTCAGCCTTACGGTTTATAAGGGGAACAAAGAATCAATAGATATTCCTGTTATTCCAATATCAGTATTACATTGATTTAGGATCGTAGTTCTCTGAAGTATTTTATTACCTACTGGTTCAAAGAAAGGGGCGAAGAGGGAATTATAAAATTCCTATGTGAAATTTAATTATCCGTAAAGTAATTTTTATTTAAATCATTGATTTACAAGACTTTCTCAGTGATCCCGGCAGGATTCGAACCTGCGACCCGCAGCTTAGAAGGCTGCTGCTCTATCCAGCTGAGCTACGAGACCGGGTGATACATATTTATGATTCAGTATCTATGATTCAGTATTTATGATTTATTTTTGATTGCTAATTGCTAATTGCTGACTGCTAATTGATAATTGCTAATTTTTAAACCCGGGGCAAAGATACAACAATTCCTGAAATATGATGGAATCCCTTTTTGGCAAAAAGCAGGATGAGCTGGTAGAATTAGCTCTACGTCAAGGACTTCCTGCCTACAACGGCCGGCAGATAACCGAATGGCTTTATAAAAAAAGGATGACTTCTTTCGATGGGATGTCATCCCTTTCCAAAAAGACACGGGAGCTGCTCAGGCAGAATTATGAAATTGGCCTGCAGCCGCCCGTTAAGGTATGGCAATCGGCCGACGGCACAAAAAAATACCTGTTTACGGCAGGGGAGGGGCGGTTCATTGAGACAGCCTGGATCCCCGACCGCGAAAGGGCCACCCTGTGCATCTCGACACAGGTGGGCTGCGGGATGGGATGCCGGTTCTGCATGACGGCCCGGCAGGGACTGCAGGGACAGCTTTCCTGCGGGGAGATCCTTAACCAGTATCAGAGCCTGCCGGAACGCGAAAAGGTATCAAACATCGTCTATATGGGAATGGGGGAGCCGTTCGATAACCTGGCCAACGTCCTTGTCAGCCTGGAAATACTGACCTCCGGGTGGGGCTATGCTATGAGTCCAAGGCGCATCACCGTCTCCACGATCGGTGTGATCCCGGGCATGCAGGAATTTCTCGAAAAAAGCAAATGCCACCTCGCTATCAGCCTACATACGCCCTTTGCGGATGAACGCAAAAAGCTGATGCCCGTTGAAAACAAATATCCTCTGCGCGAAGTGCTGGAAGTGATCCGGGGCTTCGATTTCGGGCTGCAGCGCCGCATATCGTTCGAATACATCATGTTCCGCGGATTGAACGATACCACGCGCCACGTCAGCGAACTGGCCCGCATCCTCAATAAGATCAGGTGCCGCATCAACCTGATCCGTTTTCACCCAATCCCGGAAGTAGAGCTGGAAAGCTCCGACGACAGTACTATCTTAAGCTTCCAGCAGGCACTGAAAAACAAAGGGATCATCACAACATTAAGAGCCTCAAGGGGAATGGATATTGATGCGGCGTGCGGGCTGCTTTCTACTAAAGAGATCAAGTGAACTCGTATACACTTCGTAAATTCCAAATCCCAGGATCCAAAATCCAAACAAATCACAAAATCAAAATTCCAAAACATCAGTGAGTTGGGATTTGGTGCTTGAATTTTGGAATTTGCGTCATTCCATCCGTACGATCCTCGGGTAAAACTTCCCGAGTATTTTCACGAGCTCCCGCTGCGCCTCCATGATCCGGTCAATGTCCTTGTAAGCCTCCGGAGCTTCCTCGGCATCCCCGCCGATGAGCTCCACACCATTCTGCTTTAGCTGTTTTGCCAGGATTTCACGGTTGAACAGTGCTCTGGCCCTGTTCCGCGATATCTGCCTGCCGGCGCCGTGGGAAGCTGAATAAAGCGATTCGGGATTCCCCTTGCCGGCAATAATATACGCCGGGGAGATCATGTTCCCGGGAATGATTCCCCTGTCGCCGACATGGGCAGGTGTGGCCCCTTTCCTGTGGATGACCAGCTTCTCCGAGGGACTCAGCTCTTCCATCCATGCATAATTATGGTGATTCTCCAGTGTCATGACTGGTTTTTCCCCAAGTGCTTTCGACAGCCGTCCGTGGATGATGCGATGGTTGGCGGCGGAATAGTCACCCGCCAGGACCATGGCCTTCCAGTATTCCTGTCCCTCCTCCGAGTCAAGTTCAAGCCAGGCCAGGTTGCCCGCCTCACCGGTCATACCAAGCTTCTTTTTGGCAATGTCCGTGTAATGTCTGGCCACCTCGGCGCCAAAGTTACGGGAACCGGAGTGGGACAAAATGGCAAACCGGGAACCTGCACCAAGCCCCAACTCAGGGGTGGGCTCTTCGATCACGACATATCCCACGTCGACAAAATGATTTCCGTGACCGGAGGTGCCCAGCTGATAGAAAAACATGTCCTTCAGCGAACGGATGAAGCTAATCTCTTTGAATTCATCCCGCTCCATGAGCTCGTGGTCGCTGATGTCACTGAATTCCGCCAACCCGAAGCGGGTGCATTCTGTCAGCATGCTCTTCAGCTGATCCTTCCTGGTTTCCAGCAGGGCAGGAGGCAGATCATATACCGAAAGGCACATCCTGCAGCCAATATCCATCCCGACGCCATAGGGCATCACGGCATTGTAAGCAGCCACCACTCCACCGATGGGCAATCCGTATCCGACATGCGCATCAGCCATCAATGCCCCTTTAACCACGACAGGCATCTTCATGGCGTTCTCCATTTGCTGGTATGTTTCCCGGTCAATATACGCTGAACCAAACACAGCATAATCAGTCGCAGATCGAATATTCTCTACCTTCCTTCTCCTATCTCTTCTCTCCTTTCTCCTGTTTCCTTTCATCATATGGCAATAATTAGCTTATCAATGTGTAAAGATAATAAAAGAGCAAGCCCTGGCACTTGCTCAATGTTTACCCTTTCCTATTTAATCTCCCTGCCAGAATAGGAGTTTTATGACGGGGGTGATAAGGCTAAATGGAAACAAATACTTGATCCGGATTTTATGAAAAGGTAATACCTTCTGTCGAAAAGGTCATCCTTTGTTATTCGGACGGGACTTTCAGCCTCTTCAGGCCGGATAACGGTCAGGGGATCATTCGGTAAACCGTTCCAGCTGTGAGAAAAAGAAATTGCTCTCTATGATGGCATTTTCATTGCTGTCGGAACCATGAACGGCATTGGCCTCGATGGATATGCCAAACTGCTTGCGAATGGATCCTTCCGGAGCTTTCGCCGGATCGGTCGGCCCAATCAGCACTCTGTAGGCCTCCACGGCATTTTCCTTCTCCAGGATGGCCGCCACGATCGGCCCTGAGGTCATCGAACGGACCAGGTCGTTGTAAAATGGCCTTTCCCTGTGAACAAAATAAAATGCCTTTGCCTGGGCCTCGCTCAATTGCATGTATTTCATGGCAATGATCCGAAAGCCAGCCTCATTGATGCGGGCAAGGATGGACCCGATGTGACCCTGCTTCACCGCAAGGGGCTTGATCATGGTTAAGGTGATATTCCCTGTCATTGTGATGTTTTTTACTGATGAGGCGCAAAAATAAAGGATATATTGATAATTATGGCCAGATTAGCAAATTACCTTTCAGGCAAATCCATTATCTTTGCTGGCCCAGGTATAAAGAAACGGCTGGGAAGAAGGAAAATCAGGTGTTTGCCGCTTCTAATTTAATAGCTTCATTTTGGATTCAACAGTTTTTGGGAACATTAGGAATTTACTTCCTGCGCCAAAAAAGATCGTGATCACATCCCACGTAAATCCTGACGGGGATGCAGTGGGTTCCAGCCTCGGTTTGTTCTGGTTTCTGAAAAGACTTGGTCATCACGTACATATCGTCATACCCAACTCGTTCCCTTCATTTCTCACATGGATGCCCGGATGCGACCAGATCCTCCATCATAAAGAACAGATCCTTCAGGCAAAAGAGCATATCGCATCTGCTGAGATCATCTTCTGTCTGGATTTCAACGCACTTAACCGGCTGGACAATCTGGAAGAAGCTGTCAGGAACGCAAAGGGAATTAAAGTGCTGATCGACCATCATGCAAAACCTGCGCAGGAATTTGACCACATGATCTCTGTTGTGGAAACATCGTCCACATCAGAATTAGTATATGATTTTATCAGCTCGTTCAATGAGCCCGGCCTGCTTGACCGGAGTATCGCCGAGTGCATTTTTGCCGGTATCATGACCGACACGGGCTCTTTCAGTTATTCCTGCACTTATGAGAGCACGTTCAGTATCGTTGCCCGCCTGATCGCCCTGGGGATTGATGTGGAACACATTCACCGGCTTGTCTACGACACCTATACTGAATCAAGGATGCGCCTGCTGGGATATGCGCTGAGTGATAAACTCAAGGTGCTGAATCAATACCATACGGCCTATATTTCACTGACTAAGCAGGAATTAAGAAGGTTCAGGCACCGCATCGGTGACACGGAAGGTATCGTCAATTATGCTCTTTCCATCAAAGGGATCAACTTGGCCATTTTACTCATCGAAAGAGAAAAATATATCCGCCTCTCGTTCCGCTCAAAGGGTGACTTCTCTGTGAATGAGCTTGCCCGGAGATATTTCAGCGGAGGCGGACACAGGAACGCTGCCGGCGGCAACTCCTATGATGGAATGGAAAAGACTCTCCAGCAGATCAATGACCTCCTGCCCTCATTGAAAGACCAGCTGAATTATTGATCCCGATTACACCATGCCTTCAACACGAAAAATACTGGTCAACATGCTGACGACAGGTTGGTTGCTTGTTTTTGTACTCACCGCATGCAATCATGAACGACCTGCCGGTGAAAATGCCCGTCAGAAAGAGGTCCTCAGCGAGCAGCTGATCAATGTCAATAAGACGATGGTCAGAACAGAAGATGAACTCATCGAAGATTTCATACACCGGTATGGATGGAATATGAACAAAACAGGCACCGGACTGCGTTACATGATCTATTTCGGTGGTCAGGGACCGGTTGCGGCACCTGGCATGAAGGCAACGATCACCTGTTCGGTGGTCCTGCTGAATGGCGACACCTGCTATCCTTCGCTCACCCGTTCATTCATCATCGGAAAAGAAACAGTCGAATCCGGGATTGACGAGGGAATACGACTCATGCATGAAGGTGACAAAGCGAAATTTATATTACCTTCGCACCTCGCTTTCGGATTGCTCGGTGACCGGAAGTCCATACCCCAGAGAGCAACCCTGGTATATGATGTACATCTCATTGATTTAGTAAATATTAAATAGTTATAACGTATCAATTAAACAAGAGAAACCATGAAAAGAATGTTATTTTCAGGCACAGTGATGCTGGCAGGTATGCTGATTCTTTGGGCTGGCTGTAACCAGTCACCCTACAGGGGATTTAAAAAGGCCGACAGCGGCATTTATTATAAATTCCACGAACGTTCGGGAGACACCAACAAACCGCAGCTCAACGAACTCATGACCCTTACCATGCGCTACGGCACCGAGGACAGCAACTTGTTCGACAGCAGGCTGAATCCGCGCCCAATGATCCTTCCGCAGTCGCCACCGCAATATAAAGGAGACATCTATGAAGCCCTGTCCATGATGGCAAAAGGCGACAGCGCCACCTTTATCCTGGCAGCCGACTCCTTTTTTCTCGTGACAGCAGGTTCCCGGTACGTTCCTGATTTCATAGACAGTAATGGAGTCCTCTTTTTTGATGTAAAAATGAAAGAAATACAAACCCAGGAAGAATATCAAAGGGCCGAACAGTTAAAAAATGAACAAAGAGCGAAAGAAGAATCCGATAAGCTTCAGGAATACATGAAAGCCAACAATCTGCAGATCATTCCGACAGCCAGTGGTCTCTACTTCACTGAAACCACTGCAGGCAATGGTAAAAAACCTGTGGAAGGTGACTGGGTGAAGGTAAATTTTGCTATTTCGCTCCTGGACCAAGTGCCAATCTATTCTTCGTTCGAACGTGAGCCAAGCTCATTTGAGTACGGTAAAATATTTGAGAACCAGGGTGTCTCAGAAGCGATCTCCATGATGAGTGAGGGTGGCAGAGCTTCCCTGATCGTTCCCTCCAGCCTCGCTTTCGGTGCAGCAGGACGGGGTGATATTATCCCGCCGTATTCAACGTTGCTCTACGATGTCCAGATCGTGAAGATCCAAAGCAAGGAAGAGCACCAGGCCGAACTGGAAAAAGCCAAGCAGGCACGCCTGATGAAGGAAGAAAAGAACAAGATCGAAAGCCAGCGGTTCCTTGAACAAAACAGTAAAAAAGAAGGGGTGACCTCCCTGCCCAGCGGACTTCAGTATAAGGTGATAAAAATGGGTAGTGGCGAAAAACCAGGCCCCACCGATATGGTCACCGTACATTATCACGGCACCCTTATCAACGGGACTGTATTCGACAGTTCGATCGAACGGGGCGAACCGGCCACCTTCAGGGTGAATGGAGTCATCAGGGGTTGGACAGAAGCACTACAGCTGATGCCCACAGGTTCCAAATGGACCCTGTATATTCCTTCTGACCTTGCCTATAAAAACCAGCAAAGAGGTCAGTTCATCGAACCCAACATGGCCCTGATTTTTGATGTGGAACTCCTTTCCGTCAGTAAAGAATAAGAAAACTGCCATGAAGGAGAGAGTCAAATCCCTGGTAAAGAAATTTGAGGCCCGGTTTGGAAAAAGCGATGAAAAACTTTCAGTTTTTTTTGCTCCAGGCCGGGTCAACCTCATCGGTGAGCATACGGACTATAACGGAGGATATGTCCTTCCCTTTGCCCTGCAGTATGGTACGCTCCTGCTGATACGCTTTAACGGCCTGGACCAGCTGCGCCTTTCGTCGGTCAATTTTCCCTATGAAGGGCGAATACCTGTCGCTGAAAGCTCAAAAAAGATCGATCAGGAATGGGCCAATTACCCCCTGGGCGTAATCCAGCAATTCAGGCCTCATCTCAATGGACTGAAGGGGATGGATATGCTCTATGAAGGAGATATACCCAACGGGGCCGGCCTGTCCTCTTCTGCCTCCATCGAGATGGTGACTGCCTGCGCGATCAACGAACTTTACAGGCTCGGTTGGCCGATGATAGAACTTATCCGGGCATCAAAAAAGGCAGAGAACGAATTTGTCGGGGTGAACTGCGGCATCATGGATCAGTACGCCGTCGGTAACGGGAAAAAGGACCATGCGATCTTCCTGGATTGTGATGCTGTCCGGCACGAATGGATCCCTTTGGAACTGAAAGACTACAGGCTGATCATCGCCAATACCAACAAAAAACGCAAACTGTCCGACTCCAAATACAATGAAAGGGTAGAGGAGTGCGCAAAAGCGGTGAGCATCCTGAAACGATTCCTCGATGTCAGGCAACTGGGACAGGTGTCCATGGCTGACTTTGAAACGTACCAGCACAAGATCCCTGATGAAACGATACGAAAAAGAGCCAGGCATGTTATCTCGGAGAACGACCGGGTCTTACGGGCAGTCGCTTCCATGCGCCGTGGTGATCTGGCAGAGCTTGGCAGACTGATGGATCAATCGCATGAATCCCTCCGGTATGATTACGAGGTAACCGGCCATGAGCTGGATTCACTGGTGGAGGCAGCCAGGCGTGTGCCTGGAGTGCTGGGAAGCAGGATGACCGGTGCAGGCTTTGGCGGATGTACGGTCAGCATCCTCCAAAAGGACCAGGTGGAAACATTCCGGAAGCAGGTACACAATCACTACATGAATAAAACCGGCCTGATACCCTCTTTTTACGAAGGGGAAGTAAGCAACGGGGTGACCTCCCTGCAAATTCCATAATAATACGATCCTGAAACCGTTAATCCTATTTCGAATTATTGTATTTTTGCGGCCATGATCCAGAACAGGTTCAAGACGGTTTGTTATATTTACATCGTATTGATAATCAGCGCATGCAGCGATTATCAGAAGTTGGTGAAAAGCACTGACTACGGTGAAAAATATGAGATGGCCGTCGTTTACTACAACCAGGGCGATTATTACAGGGCCCTGGAACTCTTTGAAGCGGTGCTGCCATTCTACAGAGGCAGCGATAAGGCCGAGGACCTGAATTTCTATTATTCCTATTGCCATTACCATCAAAGGGATTATGAATTGGCAAGTCACTACTTCAAGCGATTTGCCAAAAATTTCCCCGCAAGCAAATACACGGAAGAATGCCAGTTCATGAGCGCCTACTGCAAATACCTATTGTCTCCCACCTATTCACTTGACCAGACCAACACCCTGAATGCGATCAACGAACTGCAGCTGTTCATCGACCTTTATCCCCGCAGCGAACGGATTACAGAATGCAACACACTCATTGACAACCTGAGGGGCAAGCTGGAGAAAAAAGCGTTCGAGATCGCTTCCCTGTATCTTAAAATGGAAAACTACAATGCGGCGATCACCGCGTTTAACAATGTACTGAAAGATTTCCCGGGAACGGATTATAAGGAAGAGATCCTGTTCAACCTCGCAAAAGCTTATTATCTGTACGCCGAGAACAGCATCGAGGCAAAGAAAAAAGAACGGCACCAGAGTGCGCTCGAAGCATACGATGCTTTTGTCACAGCCTATCCTGACAGCGAATATATGAAACAGGTCAACAACTTCAGTAAGAACTCACGAAGACAGGTTAAAAACTAAACTGACAATCCATGGATTATAAAAAAACAAAAGCCGACTCCACCACCGTTACACGAACCATGCGTGATTTTGATAAAGACACGGGAAATATTTATGAATCGGTTGCCATTTTGTCCAAAAGGGCTAATTCCATCTCCCTGGAAATGAAGGAAGAATTGGGCAAGAAAATCGCTGAATTTGCTTCACCGACAGACAATCTCGAAGAGGTCTTTGAAAACAGGGAACAAATCGAGATCGCAAAATTCTACGAACGGCTGCCCAAACCTACCCTGATTGCCATCAGTGAATTTCTGAATGATCAGATCTATTACAGGAACCCTGCAAAGGATAAGAAACCAAAATCCATTTAGTTTTTTGCTCACGATATCACAATGTTAACAGGGAAAAAGATCCTGGTTGGGATCACAGGGAGCATCGCCGCATACAAGTCGGCTTACCTGGTGCGGTTGCTGGTCAAAGAACATGCTGAGGTCAGGGTGATGATGACACCCGCAGCCCTGGATTTTATCACTCCGCTGACCCTCTCCACCTTATCCAGGAATCCCGTGGTTTGCGAGCCCTATGATCCCGCTGACGGGACATGGAACAGCCATGTCGACATTGGATTGTGGGCTGACATGATCCTTCTGGCCCCACTTACGGCAAACACCATGGCCAAGATGGCGCACGGCATAGCCGATAACTTTGTGTGCACGGCCTTTCTATCCGCCCGGTGCCCGGTTTTCATCGCGCCTGCCATGGACGTGGATATGTATCAGCATCCTGCAACACAGCAGAATATTCAATTGCTCATCAGCATGGGCTGCCGGCTCATCGAGCCCCAGGTCGGTGAACTGGCAAGCGGCCTGAGCGGAGAGGGCAGGATGGAAGAACCTGAACGGATCCTAGAAGCGATCAAAAGGCATTTCGTTGAACGATCCGACATGAAAGGAAAAAAAGTTCTGGTCTCTGCCGGACCCACGCATGAAGCCATCGATCCGGTCAGGTATATCGCCAACCATTCCACCGGAACCATGGGCTTTGCACTGGCAAAGGAGGCTGCAGAAAGAGGCGCCGCGGTGATCCTGGTGACCGGTCCGACCACCCTGACAGCCGATCACCCGGCTATCGAAAGGAGAGATGTGGTTTCGGCAAAAGAAATGTACGATGAATGCATGAACCATTTCCCCTTCTGCGATCTTGTCATCATGTCAGCCGCAGTGGCCGACTTTACGCCATCCCATCCCGAAGAGCAAAAAATAAAAAAGAGCCGTTCTTCCCTGACCATCGCACTGGAACCGACACAGGATATCCTGAAAACCATGGGGGAAAGTAAAAAACCACATCAATATCTGGTGGGCTTTGCACTGGAAACGGATCATGAACTGGAACATGCAAAGGCAAAGCTGCAAAATAAAAGACTCAACCTGATCGTTCTAAATACACTCAAGGATACAGGTGCCGGATTCGGATTCAAAACCAACAAAATAACCCTTATCGACGACTCTGGCAATTTCCGGGAATATGAGACGAAACCAAAACAGGATGTAGCAAGAGATATTCTGGACTGGGTGACCGGCCGTATCCCGAACAATCAATCGTTGACCAAATGATCAAACAGGTTATTGCTATTTTTATCCTGCTGCTGGGTCTGTCAGTGAATGCCCAGGAATTCAAGGCCTCCGTCAGCGTCTCAGCCAGTGAGCTGGAAGGTACCGACCGAAGGATATTTGAAGAGCTGCAGTCGGCCCTGTATGAATTCATCAATGAACGGGCCTGGACCAACTATACTTTTTCCCCTGAGGAACGTATCGAATGCTCGTTCATGCTCTCCCTCTCCAACAGGATCAGCGGCAGCGAATACGAAGGGAGACTGAACGTGGTGTTCAGAAGGCCAGTGTTCCAGACATCCTACGAAACACCCATGTTCAATTATATTGACAAGGATGTCCGGATAAAGTACGATATGGGCGAACCTCTGAATTATTCGGATAACTCCTATACATCCAGCGTCACGTCGCTTTTTGCATATTATGTGTACATTATACTTGGTTTGGATTTTGATTCATTCAGCCCTAATGGCGGCACACCCTTCTACCAGAAAGCACAAAACATTGTCAATTCTGCCCAGTCTTCTGTTGAAAAAGGATGGAAGTCATTTGAAAGCCAGCGAAACAGATACTGGCTGGTCGAAAACCTGTTGAATTCATCCTATTCATCAGCAAGGCAGTTTTTATACAAATACCACCGGAGAGGGCTCGATGTGATGTCGAGTAACCTGGAAATGGGAAGGGGAACCATCGCCGAGTCACTGGAAGACCTCAGAAAAGCCAACCGTGTTAAACCCGGCCTGTACCTGGTATCCATCATACTCGACACAAAACGAGAAGAGATCGGGAATATTTTCAAAGAAGCATCACCCATGGATAAGACCAGGGCGTTGAATGTCCTTTCAGAAATCGACCCTGCCAATTCAAACACCTATCAGCGGTTGTTCGCTACCGAAAATTAGCAGCAACCGAGTGATGATCTTTGTTATTTTTGTTTTTCAACGATCAGACACCCAGGGATGCTGAGCCACCTTACCATAAAGAACTATGCACTGATCCGTGAGCTGGATATCGAAATGGCGGGCGGTTTTGAAGTCATTACCGGAGAAACGGGTGCCGGTAAATCCATTTTGCTTGGAGCCCTCTCGCTGATCCTAGGCCAAAGGGCCGATGCATCGCTGCTCAATGAAAAGGATAAAAAATGCATCGTCGAAGGAACTTTCAGGATAACTGGTTACTTGCTGGAATCCTTCTTCCGGAATAACGACCTCGATTATCAGGATGCTACCCTGATCAGACGGGAAATCAGTCCAAACGGAACGTCCAGGGCGTTCATCAACGACACTCCCGTTACGGTCGCACTGGTCAGAGAACTGGGTGAGAAACTGGTGAACATCCATTCACAATACCAGACCCTCACGCTGAATGATGCAAGTTTCCAGATGACGGTAGTGGATAATTACGCCGGGATCATCCCCCAGGTCAGTGCATACCGCGAAAAGTTCGATCAACTGTCCCGGATGAAGACGACCCTTCGCCAGCTTGGCGAACAGGAAAACAAGTCGCAATCGGAACAGGAATATGTGCAGTTCCTCTTCGATGAACTTGAAAAGGCTCAATTGCGATCTGGAGAGCAGGACGTGATCGAAAAGGAACTCCAGATCCTGACAAATGCCGAAGAGATCAAATCATGTCTTTACAAAGCATCGCAGACTCTTCTGCACAACGACACCAACATCCTGGACCAGCTCAGGGAACTGATCGCTACTCTATCGAGATCGGTCCGTTTTTACCCTAACCTTCAAGTTCTGGTTGACCGGCTCACGGAAGCCGGTATCGAAATGAATGATATTGCGCTGGAGATCGGCCGCTTAGAAAATCAGGTTGTTTACGATCCACAACGCATTGCAGCGCTTAGTGAACGGATTGACCTGATCAACAAGCTGGAGCACAAACATCACGTTGGAACCACAGAGGAGCTACTTGCACTGAAAAACGACCTTGAGCAGAAGATCCGGTCCAGGCAGTCCCTGGCTGAAAAGATCCTTCAACTTGAAGATGAAACAGACCAGCTGGGGGAAGAGCTGAACCTTTTAGCGGAAGATATATCTTCGAAAAGAAAAGCCATTCTGCCCGGCTTCGAGCGGGAGATCTTTTTTCTTCTTCGCGACCTGGGCATGCCAGACGCCCGTTTTACCATCGGACAGAAACAAATGGATTCCCTGACGCGTGACGGTAACGACCAGCTGATGTTCCTGTTCAATGCCAACAAGGGAGGGGAGATGAAAGAGATTTCAGAGGTCGCTTCGGGGGGTGAGCGCTCAAGGCTGATGCTGGTCCTTAAATCCCTCATTGCACGCAAAAACCTTCTCCCGACCATAGTTTTTGATGAGATCGACATGGGGATTTCCGGCGAAGTGGCCGGAAAAATGGGCAATATCCTCAGGCGTATGTCGGAGTTCATGCAGGTGATCGTCATTACGCACCTTCCTCAGATTGCGGGTAAAGCCCAAACACATTATCTGGTGTATAAAATGGCGGATATCTTCTCAGCGCAGACCCTGCTTAAAAAACTGACGGAAAGTGAGAGGCTGCAGGAAATAGCCAAGATGCTCAGCGACCAAAAAGTGACCGATTCTGCGATCATGGCAGCCCGCGAACTCCTGAAGTCCCCTGAAGTGGATTAGCTAGTCTTCAGACACCGCATCCGGTGTGTTCTGTCGCCCAAACCGGATCGTATAGGAATACACATCACGCTGTTTTTGAGGGTCATTTTCCTGGCGAGGCGGAACAGTTCCCTTTGAAGAATTATACACGATCTGGAAAGAAGGCTGGCTTCTGTTCAGCCGAAAAGGGATCTTTGTGCGCATGGATGACTCCACGCGCAATCCCCGGTTCCTGACCGGCTCATATTTCAGGAGGCGGACCAGCCGCAATGCTTCTTCATCACACCCGTAACCAATCCCTTTCTCAATGTGGGCTTCCGTGACGTCTCCCATGTCGTTGACCCGATACTTGATGTATACATCCCCCTCAATTCCCTTCGCAAGAGCTTCCTCCGGATAAGCCTGGTTGTCCGTCAGAAAAATCTTGAACGCCCTGCTTCCTCCAGGATATTTTGGCAGCGCCAGAAATTTTTTCTTCCTGACCGGATTTTTTTCCTTGTTAGTCACGACAGCAACGTTTGACCATCCAAAGATACAAAATCGAACGATCTGTTATTTACTATGATTACCGTTATATGACATCGATATATTTCATTAAATTTGTCAGAAGTATGATTCGTTTCACAAAACAAAAATCCCGGAGGTATCCATGATCGATTTTTCCTTATCCCCCGAACAACAGGTTATCGTCGAAAAATACCGTGATTTCACCAACCGGTGGATCATTCCCAATCGCATGAAGTACGATGAGCTGGCAGAATTTCCATGGGAGATCATCAAAGCTTCGTATGATGAAGGGATCATCAACGGCCCCATTCCGAAAGAGTATGGCGGCAATGGATTCGATCAGGTTGGCAGTGCCCTGCAATCCGAAGAGCTGGGCGCAGGGTGTATCGGGATAGGCATCTGCATCGATGCCAATACTCTGGCGCTGACTCCCTTGCTTATCGCAGGGAGTGACGAGCAAAAAAAGAAATTCTTTGGCCGCATACGAGAGGAAAAAGGAGTTGCTGCTTATTGCCTCACGGAACCAAACGCTGGCTCGGATGTGCAGGCAATCAGTTCATACGCTGCGAAAAAAGGGGATAAATACGTATTAAATGGTCATAAACGGTTCATTACCAACGGCGAAGTTGCATCGTTCCATACGGTGTTTGCCATCACTGATCCTGAAAAGGGCAGCCGCAGCCTTAGTGCATTCATTGTACCCCTTGACCTTCCCGGGATAGAGATCGTCAGCCGGCTGGATAAAATGGGACAGAAGGCTTCTGTCCAGAACGAGATCAAATACCACGATGTGGAGGTTCCTGCTGCAAATGTTCTTGGAGAGGAGGGCAGGGGATTCCTTATTGCGATGAAGACGTTTGACCGGACCCGGACGGGCGTGGCTGCGCTCAGCATCGGGGTGGCGCGCTCTGCCTATGAGATATCAAAAGAATGGGCGCAGAAACGTATACAATTTGGAAAACCGATCGCTGCCAACCAGGCCATCGGATTTATGCTGGCCGATATGGCCACCGAAATCGAAGCAGCACGTGCACTGACATGGCAAGCTGCCTGGGCGCACGATACAGGTCAGCGGAGCGCCTCCAAACTGGCCGCCATGTCCAAGATGTACGCCTCAGATATGGCGATGAGAGTCACTACCGACGCAGTCCAGGTGATGGGAGGGGAAGGATATTCCAGGGAATATCCGGTCGAGAAGATGATGCGCGACGCCAAACTCTGCCAGATCTATGAAGGCACCAACCAGGTTCAGCGGATCGTTATTTCAAAAAGCATCCTGAAAGGGTGATCAAAGGAAATAGCGGTTCTCCTCCAAAAGCCGACAGGCAATCCTGAGCCGGGCCTCCTTCACATTCACCGGTGGCACGATGGTGAAACGGCCGATCCTCTCCAACCAGATACGATGTTCGTTGCCCGTCGCGAAGGAATTCACAGCATCGGTCGCTGCCTTCTTGATCAGGTGAGCCGCATCATAGATGGTGACCTCCATGATGTCCCTGTAAAGGCCAATGCCTTCCTCCCCGTAAAGCTTCTCAAGTTTCTGCACACGTAACATGGTCGATTCAACCGCATATACATTCATGATGATGTCTGAAATATTGAAAAGGATCATCTGCTCTTCGGTCAGGTTGCGTTCAAATTTTTTGGATATGGCTCCGAGCAGGAAGAGAGCGATGCGTTTAAAATTTTTGATATAGAAATATTTCTCCTTATAGTAGGTGAGCTTTGTGGGATCGTCCTGACGTAGCTCCTTCCATTCCTTCACTACGTGGTTGGCATAGCGCACCACATCGAATCCTGAGCGAAGGGCTTTCTTTATGGTCGTGTCGGCAACCAGTAACCGATTGATTTCATTAGTCCCCTCAAAGATCCGGTTGATCCTCGAGTCGCGGTAGGCCCTGTCGACGTTTGTCTCTGAAGAAAAGCCCATGCCTCCAAAGATCTGCACAGCCTCATCAACTATGTAGTTAAGTGCCTCAGAACCAAATACTTTTAAAATAGCCGCCTCAATGGCATACTGGGCGATCCCCTCGATGGCAGCTTTATTCTTATCCATCCCGGATCCTTTCAGCTCCCCAATGGCCTGGTCTACATCATGGCTGGCCCTGTATACGGCCGATTCCGTCACAAACGTCTTGATCAGCTGTTCAGCCAGCTTGTATTTGATGGCGCCGAACGTTCCGATCGTACGTCCAAACTGTTTTCTTTCATTGGCGTAGTTGACCGACAGGGTTATGGCTCTTTTGGCTGCACCCAGGACGGTCCCGCCAAGCTTGATCCTTCCCATGTGAAGAATGTTCAGAGCGATCCGGAATCCTTCTCCCTGCCTGCCTAAAAGATTTTCAACAGGTACCTTCACATCGTTGAAAAAGATCTGCACGGTAGAGGAGCCTTTGATTCCCATCTTCTTCTCCTCCGGCAGGATGACGACACCCGGCCAGTCGCGTTCCACGATAAATGCGCTGTGTACCCTGTCGTTCCCTACCTTGGCGAAAACAGTCAGGATGTCGGCGAACCCCCCGTTGGTGATCCACATTTTCTGACCGTTGAGGATATAGTGTCTGCCATCGGGCGACAACAACGCCCTGGTCTTTCCGGCATTGGCATCCGATCCTGCATTGGGTTCGGTCAGGCAGTATGCAGCCGCCCATTCACCGGAAGCGAGTTTTGGAAGATAATGTTCCTTCTGGGACTCGTTGCCATAGTAAAGGATGGGAAGGGTACCAATACCCGTGTGGGCCGAGTAAGCAACCGAAAAAGAATATCCGGATCCCATCGACTCGCTGGCCAGCATCGAGGTAACGAACGATTGTTCAAAACCGCCATACTTTTCAGGCAGGGAAATTCCCAGCAGGCCAAGCTCACCGGCTTTTTGCAGCAAGCTGCGCATGAGCCCTTCTTCCTGGTTGTCGATCCGGTCGAGCAGGGGATATACTTCCGTGTCAAGAAAATCATGGCAGGTCTGCCGGATCATATGCTGCTCCTCATCAAATTCCTCCGGGATAAAGATATGGCCGGCATCTGTTTCATGGATAAGAAATTCACCTCCGGATAATCTTCGTTTATCGTTCATGAAAAGTACGTTTGAAATTGAAAATATGATCAGACCGTAGGTGCTTTTTCGGTCTGCCTGTTGATCGTGATGCTAATGTCTTCACTAGTCTTGTCCAGATCCACTAGTATGGAATCGCCTGTGGTGAACTCGGTTTTGATCAGCTCTTCAGCCAGCGGGTCTTCGATGTATTTTTGAATGGCGCGTTTGAGCGGTCGGGCACCGAACTGAGCATCCCACCCTTTTTCAACAATGAAATCCTTGGCCGTCTGAGTGACAGTTATGGTATATCCCAGTGTCTCCACCCGTTTGAACAGGAAAGCAAGCTCGATGTCGATGATCTTGTGGATATCCTCACGTTCCAGCGGATTGAAGATGACCACATCATCGATGCGGTTCAGGAACTCAGGAGCGAAGGTCTTTTTCAGTGCATTTTCGATGACACTCTTTGTGAAATCAGCGCTGGCCGACTTGCGGGCTGCCGTTGAAAATCCCACTCCCTGCCCGAAATCTTTCAGCTGTCTGCTTCCGATGTTGGACGTCATGATGACGATCGTGTTCTTGAAGTCCACTTTCCGGCCAAAGCTGTCGGTGAGCACGCCATCGTCCAGCACCTGCAGCAGCAGGTGAAAGATGTCAGGATGGGCTTTTTCGATCTCATCCAGCAGGACAATGGAGTAGGGCTTTCTTCTGACCTTCTCGGTCAGCTGGCCGCCTTCTTCGTATCCGACATATCCCGGAGGCGCTCCCACGAGGCGTGACACGGCAAATTTCTCCATGAACTCGCTCATGTCGATGCGAACCAGGGCATCCACGGAGTCAAAAAGGTACTCGGCCAGCACTTTAGCCAGGTGTGTCTTTCCCACGCCGGTGGGACCGAGGAAAATGAAACTGCCAATCGGCTTGCTGGGATCCTTCAATCCCGCCCGGTTTCTGCGGATGGCACGTACGACCTTCTTGATGGCCTCACCCTGTCCAATGACCGCATGTTCCAGCTCTTCCTCCATTTTGATCAACCGGTTGCTTTCATTCTGTGCAATGCGTTGAACGGGGATACCCGTCATCATGGCTACCACCTCAGCCACATTTTCTGCATTCACCGTCTGACGGCTGATGTTCGACGCATCCTCCCAATTCTTCTTGGCGACTTCCAGTTGCTCCTGAAGCTTGCGTTCGATATCCCTGAATTCAGCAGCCTCTTCAAACTTCTGGCTGTTAATGGCTTTTGTTTTTTTCTTTCTGCTTTCTTCTATCGAATTTTCGATGTCGATGATTTCCTGGGGTACGTTGATGTTGATGATATGGACCCTTGAACCGGCTTCATCCAGGGCGTCGATGGCTTTGTCGGGCAAATACCGGTCGGTGATGTAGCGGGTAGTCAGCGACACACAGGCTTTGATAGCATCATCGGTATATTTCACCAGGTGATGGTCTTCGTATTTTTCTTTAATATTATGCAGGATCTCGATCGTTTCTTCCGGTGAAGTCGGATCAACGATTATTTTCTGAAAACGGCGTTCCAGTGCCCCGTCCTTTTCAATGTACTGTCTGTACTCGTCGAGCGTTGTGGCGCCGATGCATTGGATCTCTCCGCGCGAAAGGGCAGGTTTGAACATGTTGGAAGCATCCAGGGAGCCGGAGGCGTTTCCTGCTCCGACAATGGTATGGATCTCATCAATGAACAGGATGATGTCCCTGTTTTTCTCCAGTTCGTTGAGGACGGCTTTCATCCTTTCCTCAAACTGTCCCCTGTACTTGGTACCGGCCACCAGAGATGCCAGGTCGAGGGTGAAGATGCGTTTGTTAAAAAGAGCCCTTGACACCTTCCGTTCCACGATACGGAGTGCGAGTCCTTCGGCGATGGCGGATTTGCCGACTCCAGGTTCTCCGATCAGGATCGGATTGTTCTTTTTTCTGCGGCTGAGAATCTGTGCTATACGCTCCAGTTCTTTTTCGCGTCCGACGATTGGATCCAGACGGCCTTCCTCAGCCGCCTTGGTGATGTCGCGTCCGAAGTTATCAAGCACAGGGGTCTTGGATTTGGAGTCGGAGGTTTTTTTGAGGTTGCTGGTGAGTCCCCGGCCGCTTTCCTCCTGGTCATCATCGGCCGTTCCGCCCGGAAGCTCATCTGATGTTTCCAGGGGAGAGGGAGCGTCCTTGTCCGAGATGATGGCTTTCACCTCAGTTTTTACCGACTCATAGTCAATACCATATCTTTTCAGAGTCTTACTGACCAGGTTGTCTTCATCCTTAAGGATTGCAAGCAGAAGATGTTCAGTTCCGATGGTCTCACTTTGAAAGATCCTTGCTTCCAGATAGGTGAGCTTCAGGGCGCGTTCCGCTTGCTTGATGAGTGGCAGATTGTCATTGCTGATCGTACGGTTCCCCTTGTTCACGATCGCCTGCTCAATGCGGTATCTGATCTCATTGATATCTGCACCAAGATAATTCAGTATTTGTATGGCCAGGCCTGCCCCGTCCCGTATCATACCCAGGAGGAGATGCTCAACGCCAATGTATTCATTACCAAGACGAATGGCTTCCTCCCTGCTATACGTCAGGACATCTTTGACCCGTTGTGAGAATTTTGCTTCCATCTGTGCAAAGGTACAAAAAAAAAGTTAAAATGCGTTCTGCCAACCTGTTTTCAAAAAACAAAAGAGGCTACAGATCAAAAATCATTCCATCGGAATTTCATGAATAAACAACATATATCCCATTATGTTCAGACAGCCCTGAACAGATTTCCCAAAGGTTGTCAGGGAGATGGTTACCAGTTTCAAAATTACTCCGAAATCGAGGGTAAAAATTTACAGAACTCTATTATTATCAACACAATCGTGTTAGTATAAAAAGAACCGGAAGCAGCGCTGCGAATGGGAAAAAAGCGTACCTTCGTAGCTCAAAAAAGCCACAAACAAGATATGTCCGAAGGAGAGAAGATTGTCAGTGTAAATATTGAGAACCAGATGAAGTCGGCTTACATCGATTATTCGATGTCAGTCATTGTTTCGCGTGCGTTGCCGGATGTCAGGGATGGGTTGAAACCCGTTCACCGGAGAGTTTTATATGGGATGCTGGAGCTGGGAGTACTTTCCAACCGTCCTTATAAAAAATCAGCCAGAATAGTAGGGGAGGTGCTTGGGAAATATCACCCCCATGGGGACTCGTCTGTTTATGATGCCATGGTCCGTATGGCCCAGGAATGGTCCCTGCGTTACCCTATGGTCGACGGACAGGGGAACTTCGGATCTATTGACGGTGACAGTCCTGCCGCTATGCGGTACACTGAGGCCAGGCTCAAGAAGATCGCCGAAGAGATGCTCAATGACATCGACAAAGAAACGGTGGATATGCAGCTCAATTTCGACGATACGCTCTCTGAGCCCACAGTACTACCTTCCAAGATTCCCAACCTGCTGGTGAACGGAGCTTCAGGCATCGCTGTAGGCATGGCTACCAATATGCCGCCTCACAACCTGGCGGAGGTCGTAGACGGGATCATCGCTTATATCGACAATAATGACCTGACTATCCAAGAGTTGATGAAGTTCATCAAAGGACCGGATTTCCCAACTGCAGGCATCATCTATGGCACGGACGGGATCCTCGACGCTTTTGAGACAGGCAGGGGAAGGATCGTCCTGAGAGGGGAAACATCGATCGAAGAGGATACCCACGGTCGGGAAAGCATCATCGCAACCTCGATCCCGTATATGGTCAACAAGGCGGAAATGATCAAGAAAACAGCGGATCTGATCAACGAAAAGAGGATTGAAGGCATTGCCGATATACGGGATGAATCAGACCGCAATGGCCTCCGGATCGTGTATGAGCTAAAAAAAGACACCAACGCCAACGTCGTGCTCAATAAACTCTATCAGTTTACCGCACTGCAAGCTTCCTTTAATGTTAATAATATAGCGCTGGTCAATGGCCGCCCTAAATTACTCAACCTAAAGCAGCTAATTAAATATTTCGTCGATCACCGACACCAGGTGGTGATCCGCAGAACGGAATTTGACCTGAAAGAGGCTGAAAAAAGGGCTCATATTCTCCAGGGATTGCTCATCGCCATCGATCACCTCGACGAAGTGATCGCCCTGATCAGGGGATCTGCCACGCCGGATGAAGCCAAAACCAGCCTGATGGAACAGTTTCAGCTATCAGAGATCCAGGCCAAGGCAATCCTGGATATGCGGCTGCAACGGCTTACTGGACTGGAAAGGGAAAAAATCAGAAACGAATACGAAGAAGTGCTTCAACTGATCCAGCATTTGAAAGACATTTTGGCTGATTTCAGCCTACGGATGAGCATCATCAAGGAAGAGTTATTGGATATCAGGACCAGGTACGGCGACAGGAGGCTGACCGCGATCGAGCCCTCTGCACAGGATTTTCGCATTGAGGATACGATCGATGATACGGACTTCGTCATCACCATCTCACGGATGGGATACATCAAGCGTACTTCCTTGTCAGAGTACAGGGTGCAGCACAGGGGAGGAAAAGGGGCCAAAGGATCTGAGCTCAGAGGAGATGATTTCCTGGAATATATGTTCGTTGCCTCAGCACATAACTACATGCTCTTCTTTACCGAAAAAGGGCGCTGTTTCTGGCTCAGAACTTATGAAATCCCTGAAGGGGCGAAATCTTCGAAGGGCAGGGCGGTCCAGAACCTGATCAGCATCCCCCCAGACGACAAGATCAGGGCATTCATCAACATTAAGGACCTGAAAGATCCGGAGTATATCAGGAATAACTTTATCATCCTGGCAACCAAGAAGGGTACCATAAAGAAGACCTCCCTAGAAGCGTATTCGCGGCCCAGGACATCAGGGATCAACGCCATCAGCATCAAGGACGACGATCAGCTGCTGGAAGCCAGGCTTACCGATGGCAACAATGAGGTGCTTGTTGCACTGAAATCCGGGAGGGCGATCCGCTTTCATGAAAAAACAGTCAGACCGATGGGAAGGAACGCATCCGGCGTACGGGGCATTACCCTCTCGGGAAAAGAGGATGAGGTGATTGGTATGATTTGTGTTGAAAACGGCACCTTCGATATTTTGGTGGTTTCTGAGAATGGATATGGAAAACGATCAAAACTTGAAGATTACCGGGTAACCAACAGAGGAGGCAAAGGTGTAAAAACGATCAATATCACGTCAAAAACGGGCCAGCTGATCGCGATCAAGAATGTCACCAACAACGACGACCTGATGATCATCAACCAGTCAGGGCTCATCATCAGACTGGCTGTAGGAGCGATCCGGGTGATGGGCAGAGCCACGCAGGGAGTGAAACTGATCGATATCCGGGAAGGTGACGCGATCGCAGCGGTGACCGCAGTGCCTGTGGATGTTGAAGAAGTGGAAATTGAAGACAACAACGAAATAAATAAAGAACCCGATCAAGAATAATTAAATCTAAAACCGTTAAAAAATGAAAAGATTAGTATTAATGCTGGCAGCAATCATGGGATTTCTTTTTGCTGATGGCCAGAGTGCGAAAGTCCAGAGCGCCATCAACTACCTGAGAAATGGCAAGCTGGATAAAGCCAAGGAGAATATTGACGCCGCCATGACAAATCCCTCGACCATGGATAAAGCCAAGACCTGGTTCTACTATGGCAATGTATATCTGAATATTTATATGTCCCAGGAACCTGAATACAAAAATCTTGCACCCAATGCCCTTGAGATTGCGTATGATGCCTATAAGAAGACAAAACAACTGGATATCAAGGAAGAGTTCAAGAATGAGCTGCAGATCAACATGCTGATCAGTGCCGAGCAATTCTTCAACAAAGCGGTGGGCGCTTTCGAAGAAATAAAATATATAGAAGCAAGAGATGGTTTTCTGAGAGCCCGGGAGATCAATGAAAGCTATGGTGGAATTGACACATTATCAACATATTATGGTGGAATTTCCGCCGAATACGGTGGTGATACGCTGGGTGCCATGAAATTGTATCAAACCCTGATCGATGCCGGCTTCACCGAACCCAACCTGTATTCATCCATGGCCAATATCTACAAAGGTCTGAAACAGTACGATAAAGGCCTGGAAATCTGTGCATTGGGACGACAGAAATTTCCTGAGGACTTTAACATCATCATAGCTGAAACAAACCTGTACCTGGCTAACGGCAACTCGGAAATGGCTATAAAGGATCTTCAACTGGCTCTGGAGAAGACACAGGATAATCCGACCATCTATTTCGCAGTAGGGGTACAGTACAATATCATCGCGGATGATACGACAAAACCGGAACCTGTCAGGGAAGAATCCTTCCTGATGGCCGAAAAGGCATACCTAAATGCCATCCGCCTGGATGAAAATTACTACGACGCCAATTATAACCTGGGAGCTCTTTATGTGAACAAGGTCGCTTCGATCATTGAAAAAGCCAATGCATTGCCGCTGGGCGATAAGGGGTACGATGCCATGAAGCAAAGGGCCGATAACATGTTGCTCCAGGCGATCCCTTACCTGGAAAAAGCTTCAGCGTTGAATCTGGAAGACAAAAATGCACTGATTTCACTGAAAGAGATCTACGCACGCCTGGGAATGTACGATAAATTAAAAGAGGTGGATTCCAAGCTTCACAATGAATAAGATCGCATAGAACTTGATGAAGGGGGATACGTTCCCCCTTTTATATTTTTCCACTAGTTAACATAATATCTATTATAGGAATAATGTCCGTGATTTTATCCGACTATTTTTTAAGGTATGTATCAAAATTCTTCCGGAACTTTTCCACTTTCGGAGAGATGACAAAACTACAGTATGGGACATTCGGATTGTTATTGAAATAATCCTGGTGATAATCTTCGGCTTCGAAGAACATATCAAATGGCTCTATTTCGGTGACGATGGATTGTTTGAACGTTCCCGATTCATCCCATTTCTTTCTGGATGTTTCCGCTATCCTTCGCTGATCATCCGTGTGGTAAAAGATGACGGACCGGTACTGTGTCCCCACGTCCGCTCCCTGCCGGTTCAGGGTCGTCGGATCGTGAACGTTCCAAAAGACTTCCAAAAGTTCCTCAAAGGATAGGATTTGCGGATCGAAGGTAATCTGGCACGCTTCTGCATGGCCAGTCTCTCCGGTACAGACTTCCTTGTACGTAGGCTTTATTGTTGTGCCGCCGGCATAACCGGATTGAACCGATGTGACCCCTTTCAATTCCGCAAAGATCGTTTCCACACACCAGAAACACCCTGCACCAAGTGTAACTGTATCTAATTTAGTTTCAGCCATATAACTTATATTCATAATATTAACATGCGTTGAATTATTGAAGCTATAACTTAAAGTTAAAGAGTATATTACATGAATTATATAAACTAATAATTGAACTGATAGCATCATGTGGTTAGTATTTTGCATTAAACAAAATAACCGATGAAAATGTTCGAAGGTAAGGATAGTAATGATCTCTTTTTGTAAATTGCCGGCCAACTTTAAACAAACCTGATGCGGATAGCCATTACCGGAGCCAGTGGACATGTTGGTTCAACCCTGGTCCGTCAACTGAACCATCAGAAACATAGCTTGAAGCTGCTTGTACACCAGGATAAAAAAGGTCTTGAGGGGATCAGCTATGTTGCTGTCAGAGGGGACATTCTTGACGTCAGAGCTGTGGATGAACTTTGCAGGGAAGTGGATGTTGTGTTTCACCTCGCTGCTCAGATTGCCATCAGCAAAAAGAACAAGGATCTTGTATACAAAACGAATGTAGAAGGTACACGGAATGTCATCCATGCCTGCCTTGAGAACAATGTGCCAAGACTGGTCCATTTCAGCAGCATTCACGCTCTGGACCCCTACCCGTTAGACCGTATATTGGACGAATCCAGGAACCTTGTTACGAATAAGCATGGCTTGTACGATCAATCAAAAGCAGATGGCCAGCGGCTGGTGGTGGATCATGTTCACAGATCGTCGCTGAATGCCATCATCCTGAATCCAACCGCTATCATTGGTCCGAATGATTACAGATGCTCTTTTCTTGGACAGGCATTGCGGCTCATGTACAAGGGCAGTCTGCCCATGCTGGTCCCTGGAGGATACGACTGGGTGGATGTTCGGGATGTTGTCCAGGCCGCTATAAATGCCATCAGCATGGGTAGGAAGGGTGAAAGTTATCTTCTGTCAGGAACATACATGACGTTAAAAGAACTTTCCCTGCTGATCCAGGAGTTCACTCCGCACAGAACGCCGAAGGTGATGGTCTCCACGGCAGTAGCAAAGCTGGGCCTTCCCTTCATTTCACTCTATGCCAGGATGCGGGCCCAGGATCCGTTGTACACCAGTGAATCCCTCAACATATTAAAGGAATGCAATCCATTGATAAGCAATACTAAAGCAAAGCAAGAACTCCAATACCATCCGCGTCCACTGAAAGAAACACTGATGGATACATTTAGCTGGCAAAAGGAAGTATGGAGGCTCAAATGATCCCGCTACACACGTTCAATCTTATCGTCATAGGGTGGATCCTCACCGGATTGATCATATTCCCTGCGATCTTGAGTATCACCGCACCCTACGGGAGGCATACAAAAAAAGGCTGGGGACTGTTGATCAATAACCGCCTCGCCTGGATACTTATGGAAGCTCCGGTATTGTTGATCTTTACACTCTTTTTTCTGCTGGATTCCAATCCCAGGTCCCTGGTGACCTGGATCTTCTTTGCCCTTTTTATGCTTCATTATGTTCACCGTGTATTCATTTTTCCGCTCAGGATCAGAACCAAGGGTAAAAAGATGCCTGTTTCCGTCATGTTCATGGGAGTGTGCTTTAACCTGATGAATGGATTTCTCATCGGTTACTGGTTCGGACATCTCTCGCCCCCGTACAGCATTTCCTGGTTGTATGATCCACGGTTTATCGCAGGTGTCATTCTGTTCTTTGCAGGCTTCATCACTAACCTCTGTTCCGATCAGAAGCTCATGGATCTGCGCAAAGGAGGCAGGACTGGTTATTACATTCCTTATGGAGGGCTTTTCCGTTATATTTCCTGCCCGAATTTCTTCGGGGAGATCCTTGAATGGACAGGATATGCCCTGTTGACCTGGTGCCTCCCTACCCTTTCCTTCCTGTTATGGACAATCTTTAACCTTGTCCCGCGTGCGCTGGATCATCACAGATGGTATAAAAAGACCTTTCCTGATTACCCTGCCGGCAGAAAAGCCCTCATCCCATTCATCCTGTAAACTACCTTTTTACAGGATTACACTAACTGGGTCCAGCGCGGATGACAGAACCCGGAGGATCCCCGGTAAAGTCGCGTTGATACACATGGATATAACCCGGAGGAGAGATCCGGTCATTCTGATGATGGAAAAGAAAGTACATCCATCGGTCTACTCTTTTATGTAAAATTGAAGGTTTGAATAACCTTCCCCGCTGCTCAACTTCAAAACTGGTAGGTTTACTACTGTCCGGATGTAAGCTGGCAGCATGAATCTTTTCGGGAATAGGATCACAAAAAAACCAATCTCTGGAAGAGTGGTGACCACAGGAATCACCACTGGTGCTCAGCAGGTGATTTAGCACATGTGTGGTGTTGCTGTTATCATCGTTTTTATCTGCAATCTCGACCTCACCGGCATAGTATGTAAAATAAATATTTTTTATTATATTATTTAATGATAAACATTTAAGGACATTAAATAAAGTATTGGTTGCAGTATTCGAAAAGTGCTCATGATCATTTGCCTGATCCTTGTTCCGGTCAAACTCCCAAATGATCGTTCTTCCTGCCGGAATGAAAGCAGGTTGCAGAGCAGCAGTAGCAAATTGAAGTTCTTTATCCGCAAAGAAATGTATGGATAAGTAAGACAGCAATTCCCTGCATTTGCTAGGTAAACCTGAAAGGCATCTCCCCTGCCCTGATTTCCCGAAGATGATACGAAAATATGAAAATTTGACAGGAATCATGATCTAAATACATTTAAGCGATTGTTTAATAAATATGACAGAAATTAATTAAGAATGAATGTTTACTAATTAAGGATACAATATTAAATCATTGATTATGTTATATCAATAAAATTAAGTCCTGAATAAGTACTTGCGAATTTTTTTAAGCGTACTTAATAATAATATTTTTACTTTTTAAGTTTACTTAATTATTTTACTTAATTATCTTGATTTTGCTTAATAAATGAATTAGTTTTGCGCAGTAGACAATCATCAATGAGTTCGGAGCTTTCCATTCTTAAAAATCCATTCATCCGTTTGATGGAGAATGCCCATCTATTCTTTCCGGGTATCGAAAGAATTGTCGCCGTCTACTATGACCGGGTTAAAAAGGATATTTTATCAGTTTGTGTACACCCGCGTATAGATCCGGGCCATGTGGAAGAGGTATTTCTTAATGAAAACAAGCCTCTCATCCAGAAATCCCGTGTCAACAAATCCCCTACTGCCTGGCTAACGCGTGAGGAATTGTCCTATGATCTAAAAGCTGTTGAAAACCGTCAGGTGGATATTTTTGACGAACAGCACAAGACTGTCCTGGTCCTGAGGTTTCCGAATAAATATGATGGGTTGCAGGACATTATGTTCCTTTACTTACAGGAATCGATGAGCATGTTCGGTATGAATCTTACCTCCCGTTCCCTTTCGACGGACTATAAGAGCATCATCGGATACCTCCTATATCATTTTGTACTGACCTTTACCCGTACCAGCGAGGCAGATGCCAGTGCCGCACAGACTGTTGCCGATTCAACGAAATCCATCATATCGGCGCTTATGCAATCGAATGAGGAACTCAACAGGACCCGGCAGTATTATGGCCAGAGCCTTGTGGATCTGTGTGAAAATTATCTTGAAGAGCTACAGTCAGGTTCCGGCCGCAGATACCGGCTCCATGAATCGGCTATTGAAAAGATCAGGAAATATTCCGGTGAGATCAAATACCTGAAAACCATCATTAAGAATGCAGTGATCTTTGCTGGTTACCTTGAGCAGGATGAAGAACCCGGTTTACTTTACATCCACGATTTTCATCTGAATGCCGAAACATACATTCCCGAGTCGAGGAAGGAAGAACCCTCGACGTATCCTGAAGATCGTTACACTAAAACCATTTATTTACTTGACAGGCTTGAAACAGCTGCAAAAGAAGTGGTTATGCTTAAGAAAAAACTGACCGGAAAGAACGTTGGAGAGCTCTGTGACCGTCCGATTACTGCTGCAGCCATAACAGACGCTTTGGGTAAGCACAGAAAAAAAATCATAGATCTCTTTGAGAAGTATCCCGATAAATGGGAAATAATCAGGAATGACTTCAAGCCTGTTAAAAATTTAGCAGGTAAGTTCTGATGTGGTTCCTATCTTTTGGAGAGCAAAGCGTTAAACCTTGATGAAATACATTCGCATCACTCCTTTGCCCTTGACCTGGACCTCTCCCCTTCCTTCAAACTTAAATTTATCTTTTAGAAGCTGATAGGTACTTTCTGAAACGTTGATCCTCATGGGGGCGCTTGATGTTTCCATTCTGGAGGCCGTGTTAATCGTATCTCCGAAGACGTCATAGATATATTTTTTAACTCCTACCACACCAGCAATGACATCCCCGGAATGGATTCCTACCCGAATCTGCCATTCAACAGAGGATTCAAGATTTCTTTTCTCAACATACTGAACCATCTCCACTGCCGTCCGGATCATATTTTCCGCATGGTTCGGATTTGGTTCGGGAAGGCCACACAACGACATGTATGAATCTCCGATGGTCTTGATCCGCTCACAACCATTTTTTTCAATAATGTTATCAAAGGCAGTGAAAATAGCATTCAATTCTTCGATCAGGATCTTAGGTTCCAGCTTGCTGGATTTTTCCGTAAAACCCACCATATCCGTGAAGCATACGGTCACGTTCTCATATAATTTTGGTTCTGTGCTGCCCTTTTCTTTAAGATCCGAAGCGATACTGGCAGGCAGGACGTTCAACAGCAACCGGTCCGTTTTAGCCTTCTCCATGGCTATGATCCGGTTATCTCTCCGGCGTCTGTTCAGGCTCAGGAAGATCACCGAGGCCAGGATCAATGAAAGGGCAATGCCGCCAAAAAGCGAATTCTTTAGAATGCGCTGTTTTTTAATGGTCAGTGCCTGGATCACTTCCTTTTGTTTTAACAGGGTGATCTCTTTATCTTTTTTTTCTGATTCATACTTGATCTCAAAATCGGTTATTTGCTTATGAATTGCCTCTGAATAAAGCGTGTCCTTTATTGCTATATGCTTTTTATAGTATTTCAATGCCTCAGAGTAATTGCCCATCGAAGAATAGATATCTGAGAACAGCAGGTAGTTGTTCTTGGCCAGTTCAGGGAGGTCGTAATTTTCGGCCAGTTCGGTGCTCCGGGAAAGATAGTCAAGAGATGAGATGTAATTGCCGCGTGTAAAGCTTATTTCCGCCAGATTGCCAAGGACGGTCGCCATATCCGCTTTCTGGTCGGATCTGCGGTAGATTTCCAGCGCCTTGTTCATATAATTGCTCGCCTGAACATAATCCTTCTTTTTGAGGTAAATCATGCCCAGGTTGTTATTGAGTTTGGCAACCATATCCTCGTTCTTACTTTCCTGGCTAAGCAGCAATGCCTTGGAGAAATATTCGATGGCCTTGTTGTAGTCACCTTTCAGGTGATAGGATGTTCCGATATTGTTGAGCCGTTTTGGAAAGTCCTGACCGTAACCGAGCAGGGTGTCGAGGTGCAGGGCTTCGTGGAAATACTCAATTGCCTTGTCGTATTTCTGCCAGGCATTGTAAACCATGCCTATGTTATTCAATGTGACTGCCATACCGGAAGAATCGCCGATGTTCTTTTTAATTTCAAGCGAGCGCTGGAAATAGTGTATCGTACTGTCATATTTGGCCATCTGGTGGTACAGTGTGCCAAGGTTGTTGAGCGTTTTGGCAATGGAAGCCCCATCGCCTATTTCAATATCGATCGTCAGGGCTTTTTTGTAATAGACCAGGGCGCTGTCCCAGATCCCCAGTTTTCGGAAAGCAAATCCAATATTGCTGTAGCGGGTGGAGATGTTCTCGATGCTTCGCATCTCCCTGTCCACTGCCAGTGCCTGGTTATACCAGTGTATAGCTTCCTGGAAATCATTCAATTTATGATAACAGGTGCCAATATCGTTGAGACATCCGGAAATTTTGTCCTGGTCAGCATCTCCCGTTTTCTTTTCTTCTTCAATAAAAAGCTTGAGTTGTTCGATCGCTTCCCTGTAATTCTGCTGATCGATCAGGGAGTAGGCTTTATCATAGATCTGATCAGGATTCGGTTGGTCCTGGCAAAAACCTGCCAGGGGCATAAGAAGAACGGGAACAAGTCCCAGGAGGAATTTTATCCGCATTCGTATTCAATTATTGAACCTGCAAAACTCCGTTTGAATAAGTGAACCGGAGAGGTGGAATCGTTCCCGGAATGCAGCTGTCCAACAATGCGGATCCATCATCTTCCAGCCGTATACCGGATCCGCCAGGTTTCACTTTCGTGCAAACAACCTCGGTGACCGGAGGTACTTCGTTAGCATGGTTTATCAGGAAATTCTCAATTTCGTTCCTGTTCTCTGTCGTATCAACATAATGACAATAAAACTGTTTGCCTATGGCTCCTATGCACCTGGGGCTGACTGGAATAATTGGGGGAACGACATAATAAGGGGATGCGGCTACGCTGCCCTCATTCCATCCCAGGTAAGGTGTGCCGGATTGAATTTTTTCTTTCAGAATGTCAAGATAATCGGCAATACCTATCAGCAACTTCGACAGATCACCACCTCCAACGACAATACCATAGGCATTCCTGATCAGCTGAACCGGATCACCCGCGGTCATCAGCCTCACATTGATACCCAATTCCCTGAAAATCTCCAGAACCCGCTGAACATAGGTGTTGTAGTAATTACCATCGTAGCCATGCGGAATAAAGAGAACTTCCGCGGGGTACTTCTTGTTGAATAACCAGGTGACCTCATTTTTGAGAAATTTTTTGTAAAGCAGGATGTTCTCGTTGGAGTCAAAGTCAGTTAGCGAGAGTTTAAGAAGTGTTGCCATCATAAAACAGGGTATTAAGATGAATATTTCAGAAGATGCTTATCCTTCAAAAAGCGATGATCCTCTTGAAGGTAATTTAATGGTAAAAATACGAAATGCAAACAGCGAAGTCAATAGCGTATGTGCGATTAGGATTAAAATCCCTTTTACACATATCAGACTATGGCAGCAGGCTCACCTGATCCTGTAATAGATCATCGTCAACCATTTGGTGGAATCCGGTTCAGTCTGCGGATCGGTCATATAAACTTCCCAGGGATAGCCTACATATTGAATGTGTTTGGCAGCAAGGTACAGCTGTATCTTTTCATGTAACGCACCCATATCATCATACGGGCCGTAATAGGGGGCGCAGACGACGTCCCCGGCAGCGATTTCCGAAGCCATGATATCTCCTTCACCGGCAGCTGGCGACTGTATGGGAATACCGGCTTCAAATACAAAGGGTTTGTTATAATCCCATGAATAGGAAATGGTATACGGTGGCCCGGCTATCCGGATGTTCCTTTCAGTTATGAATCCCATAAGCTTTCCGTACATTTCACCCATTTTGGATCCGATCATGTCAACCATGGCTGAATCTTTAATGGATAAGGCAGGCTGTGCAGAAATGGTCTGAAAGTCAATATCCTCGACGAATGGCAGGGATTCGCAAAGGGCTTTAAGATCGGTCAGTCCTTTTTGAAAAACAGGTTTCATCATTTTGGGCATCAGTAATCCAAAATAACGCTCAATGGGATACTTGAGGTTTTCCATGGCTACGTTCCATGATACGCGTGTGCCATCGTCAACCGGTTCGAATTTCCAGTCGCTGCGTGCTGGATTCTGGTCTTCCGCCATCAATCTCAGCTCATTTGAAATGAATGAGTATGGAGTGGTCTCAAGGATCATCTGGGTTCCGTCACCACTTTTGCTTGTCCATTTCATGACGGCCCCGGCACCGGATCTCGGACCTTCAAGGGTGATCACCATAGTGGTATCCAGTCGCTCGAAAGGAGACCATGAGGCCCAGCTGGCATAATTGTTTACCTCCTGGAAGACCAGTTTTTGTGGGGCATTGATCACCACAGATTCCTCAACGAATGCACTCTTAGGCAGAAAAGCAGCAATCAATAAGAAAGCTGCCACAAGGATCAACAGAATGAGAATAATGATACGTAGTGCTTTCATAATAAATAATTTAATTAACAGTTTAACAATTTAATATAGGGCAGCACCCAGTGCATGCACCGGGGATCTACTTAATACCTCTCCCCCGTGCAGGGGTAGGGTACATTGAATTTCAATTTTCATTTCAGAAGTACCTTCTTCCCATCCAGATAGATCCTGTAAAAATGCTCGCCTTCGATCAGCAGACATTGTTGATGATATTCAGGGTTATGAAAAGGGATGTTAATAGGAAAAACCTTGTCGTCGAACATTGGAGTGATAAAAGGCACATCGGTGTGGCCTACAACCATATGGGAAACCTTGTAGAAATCGAGTACCCTGTCGATCTGTTCCTGGGTCGTTTCCGGAGGCAGATGTCCGTTCCTGAAATAACCTCTGTACCAGAAGGGCCCATAGGTGAACAGAAGTAGGTTCAATGTTTCGCTGTTTCTTTTATCGTACTCCAGGTTCAGGTATTTTCTTATCATGTGGTTTACCGAATCGATGTCCAGGTTCTCGACCAGTACCTGGGAAGATATTCCTCCATGGGTAAAAAGTAAATCATTGATCCTGAGCATTGTCTTTTTTGACCTCAACCATTGTCCCAGGACTGTGTATGGTGTAAAAAACTGCGAATATGAAATGTCAAAATAGTAGCTGAAGAAGTTATTTTTCTCCGGCAGATAGGAAAGATCATCGGTGAGGATCATCATCTCGTGATTTCCAAGAATATAGTGCACACAACCACCGGCCTTCAGGGCCTGGCGTTCCAGTTTGTAGATCAGCCATAAACATTCGGTCACCTGGTCGCCGCGGTCGAAGATATCGCCCGTTAAGACGAGATGGCCTGCTCCCCAGGACCAGTTCAGGTCTTTGTCGATCACATTGCTTACCTGAAGCACCCTGGCCAGGGAGTCGTATTGCCCGTGAATGTCGCCAACGACAAAGATCCTTTCGACATGATCGAATTCATGAGGATAGTGAACAGGATTTCGGTAGACCGTATAGCCGGATGTGTCGAACATGAATCCCCTGAAATGCAGGGCCGTGTCCTCCATATCCATCATATGGTCGACCATCAGCGTTTGATTGGCAGAGCTATCCCTTTGCAGGTAGACGATGAATATGCGTGTATGGTTGTCCCAGATCACATGAGGACCATCCTGATAGCTGGGTGCCCTGAGTGCCGAATCTTTTTTCACTACCATACTCATGAGGTAGTTTACGATCGTATCTTTATTGCTGGTAAAAGCCATATCGTGCGGCAGCCATTTCCGGTTATTCTTATGTGACACATCCGAACCTCTCTGGACCAACAGCTTGTTCAACCGAAGAGTACCATGTTTTGCCGCATAGAACAGGGCGGTGTTGCCGTAGCGGTCGACGGGATCAACAGATGCGCCCTGGTCGAGCAAATACCTCGCGATCAGCAGGTTATTATTGACTACCGCTTCCATCAGGGGAGTGATATCGCCCGATGGCTTTTCAATATCCGCTCCATGCCTGACAAGAAACCTGACCATTTCGTACTCTTGTGCATCAATGGCATTATATAGCAGGGTTCTGTCAGCATTTTTACCAAAATACGCATTGATGTCGAGTCCGGAGGAGATCATGGCCTTAACGGAGGTTGTATCTCCATCGCGGATCGCTTTGAAGAGGGATTTTTCCAGGTCAATGGGCTGGGCGGATACCAATGATCTGAATAAAATGGATAATATTATTATGATTGATTTAGGCATTGATAATGATCGAATTTTGTGCTACCGTTTTGCTACCGTACTGTCATCCCTACGGGATTGATTACCAACTGCTGATTGTTGACTGCTGACTGATTACCGCGGCGGCCAGCAGGTCTTCAAAAACTCCTTCTTAACCAGTTTTGGATCGTTAATGATCTCATAGAACTTATCGAGATAGTGCAGGGACCAATTAAGGCTGCGTTCGTCCAGGTATGGCAGATCCCGGTAAAGTGCGTATATTTCCTCCTTCTTTGACCGAAACAGGTCAAAGCATGCCTCAAATTCTTCCTTTGTGCGGCAGAAGCCGAGAAATACCCTCTGGGTGACCGAAGCGATGTTCAGCTCGTCGGCCGGTGCCGCATAGTTTGTGTTGACAATACCGCAATAGTCAAAATCATAGGGAACGGCGATGGGTTCAAGGAATGGATTGGTCTGGACGATCTTGACATTATGCTGAACAGAGACAGACCAATCGGGATTGCCTACCATATACATAAAGACCTCAAGCAGATCCGTGTGTTTTTGATCCGTACGGTCCTGATGGATATTTTTTATTTCAATGATCTTCCCTCCTATCCGTTCAGCCATCTGGTTATCATTTTCTATGAAAAAAGCAAATCGTTGCAGAGTGTCCATCCCCCCATCCGTATCAATATAAGTGATGCTGGCCGGTCTCACCCGGAGGCTGGTATCGGTGAGCACATTGAAGATCCTGTAGACCAGGTACTCACGAAGCACATACTGCTCGAAAACCTTCTCCGAGTTGCTGCAATGGGTGACCAGTTTCAGTCGTTTCAAGTCTTCAAAAGGAGTGTTTTTGGACTCCTTTTTATTGAACTTGATAGATAAAGGCGGGGACACACAATGTGAGGGATCGCGGCGGTAGCTGCCCCTGGGCCTTATTTTGACGCCCAATGTGTCCAGGGATCCGTCAGGCCGCCTATAGATGGCAATCCCGTCGTGGAAGACCGTATCAGCATTTCTTGTTATCTCCCTGAACATATCTTTAAAATCCGTCATGAGAGTCATTTCGATAAGATCATGATCGGAGAAAAGTGAACGTGCATCGTATGTAAGAAGTTTTTCTTTAACCTGTTCACTATTCTGGCCCAGGATTATCAGTGGAAAAACAAAGAAAAAAATCAGGATGGGAAGAGATAAATGAAGGAGGGCTTGATTTTTCATTGAGTAGTATGTTTTTTCAATTTTCCCATACAGATTAACAAAAATAAGTAAAAAATGTTCGTGGGCTCAAGGATCGAACGCGGATGACACGGATTACACTGAATGTCGAGGATTACACATTCCGTGATCATCCGCGTTATCCGTGTTGTCCGTGTTCTGTTAAAAATTTTAACTTTGCGACCTTTGTTCCCTTACGCCATGAATTCTATTGAAAAAGCAACTACACCTATCTGTCTCCGGGGGCTGGAACTCCGGAACCGTTTCATAAAATCCGCCACGTATGAGGGCATGACCGACGGTGGCTACCCTACCCCACTGTTGATCGAGCATCACAGAAGGCTGGCGCAGGGCGGCATAGGCCTGACGACGATCGCGTATGGTGCCGTGAGTCCGGAAGGACGGACCAACCGGCAGCAGTTGTTGATTGGCGACAGGGTGGCTTCCTATGCCCATCAATTGACGGATGCCATCCACTCTGAGGGAGGAAAATGCATGTTGCAGCTGACACACTGTGGCTATTTCACCAAGAATCAGGATTTGCGTTTCAAGCGGTCCCTGGGGCCCAGTGCACGGATCAACCTGTATGGTATACTGGGTGGGATCATCATGTCGCGGAGCATGACGGAGCACGATATGCGGGAGATGGCGAAGAACTTTGCCGTTTCCGCGTCTTTTGCCCGAAGGGTAGGCTTTGACGCCGTGGAGATCCACATGGGACATGGTTACTTGCTAAGCCAATTTCTCAGTCCACGGATCAACAGGAGAAAAGACGATTATGGCGGATCGATATCCAACAGGCTGCGATTCCCACTGGAGGTAGTGGAAGCCGTCCGCCATGCCGTTGGAGAGGATTACCCCATCGTTTGCAAGATCAACCTGGAGGATGGGTTCCGTGGCGGGTTGACGATCAGGGATTCTGTGGAGGTTGCTAAAGCATTGGAAAAGGAAGGCGTGGACGCGCTGGTGCTGAGCGGTGGGTTTACGAGCATAACGCCCTTTTATCTGATGCGGGGGGATGTGCCGTTGTGGGAGATGGTCAGGGCCGAGAAGGACGTTGCACAGAAGATGGCCATGGCCCTGTTCGGAAAGTTCATCATGCGCAGATTTGCCTTTGAGGAGAACTTTTTCATGCCGATGGCGCTCAAGATCCGGGAGGCTGTGGCCATGCCGCTGGCTTACCTGGGGGGTGTCTGCTCCAGGCAGGGCATCGAACGAGCCATGGACGAAGGATTTGACCTGATCGCCCTGGCGCGGGCGGTGATCCACGATCCGGACTTCCTGCTGAAGGTGATGGATGGCAGGGTAAGTGTGTCGGAGTGTAACCACTGCAATATCTGTGTGGCGGAGATGGACCGGGGTGGGATCAAATGTGTCATTTGAAAATTCCAAATCCCAACTACTAAATTCCAAACAAATCACAAATTCCAAAATACATTCGGATCTGAGGAATTCATCATCATTAATGCATAAGTATACGGTCATAATCATTGGTGGGGGGCCGGCGGGGGCGGTGTGCGGAATTGAGCTTCAACGGGCGGGGATCAGCACGTGCATCCTTGATAAGGCAGCCTTTCCAAGGGATAAACTGTGTGGCGGTTTATTGACGAAAAAGACGGTGGAGCTGCTCACATATTCCTGCCCGGAGATTGGACCTGATGAATATGTCGTTGAGGAAACTGATTCTGTGGAATTTTATTACAAAGGTGAATCTGTCATTAGATTTAAAACACTGATACCGCTTTATTTAACAGAACGGACCCTTTTGGATGACAGGTTGATAAAGCTTTACCAGCAGCTGGGCGGTACTGTTTACGAAAACACTACGGTTCGTTCCCATCATATTGATCTGGCATCCAATACAATAAAGCTGGACATAGGGACATACAAATATGGTGTACTTGTCGGTGCTTACGGGTGTCGGAGCTTGATGGCAAAACTGCATTCCATTGACCTGGATCATGCCTTTTGCATCGAAGGACAAGCCGGCAAAGATTCTTCAGAAAGGACCGTACGGATTTACTTCGGGCATGTCAGAGGAGGCTATGGGTGGGACTTTCCCAAGAAAGATCACACAGCGGTCGGGACGCTAAAGGAACCCAGGGGAGACAGAATCTCCGGTACTTTTTTCAGAGACGTCATCCGGAAGGAAGTTCATTCCATTCAGGGATCGTTGATCCCGTCGGGACGGAAGGTAAAACTGGAGAAACTGAGGCAGAATATCCTGCTGGTGGGCGATGCTGCCGGTTATACCGATCCCATTACGGGTGAAGGGCTTTATTTTGCCATCCTTTCGGCCAGGAAAGCGGCTGATTCCATACAGGAAGCCATCCGAACGGGCGATGGCAAGTACCGGGACATCTATTTGCAGAACGTACGAACAATGCGGAGAAACATGCGGGATGCCTATCTGCTGAAGAAGATCCTTTACAATCCCTTCATCTTAAAGCACTTCATGAATTTCATACGGAGACATCGTTCGTTTGCCCTGTTCTATGTGGAGGAGATGGTGTCGCAGTACAAGTACCAGTACAGAAATTTTATGAGGTATTATCTGAGGGAGCGATTCGGAAGCGGAAAGACTGATGGATGAACTCTACGGGTTTCCGCCAATGAATACCAAGCAGATTCGTCCAGCAGGCTTCTGCTTGCAATAGACTGCCATGAAGAGATGCAGCAGCTAAAAGCGACCTTGCGGTCGTCCATGCATTGAGAAATGTTTTGCATCGTGCTCAAGGAATCTTTATATTTGTAAGTCATAAACATATTCAAAATGGATATTGCACATCGCTTCCCCTCAAATCCGCTTCTGCGTCCTTCGGATTTGAAGCCCGGCATTGAAGGCTTGGAGATCGTTTGTCTCCTCAATCCCGGGGTGTTTGAATTCAACGGGAAAATATGGCTGCTGCTGAGAGTAGCTGAAAGGCCCAAACAGATCGAAGGCAAGATCAGTTTTCCCATCTACAATGATCAGGGGAAAATTGAGATCCTGAACTTAGGCAAAAATGATCCCGACCTGGATGCTTCTGATCCGAGGGTAATCAATTACAAAAAGAAAGACTACCTCACCACCCTCTCCTATTTGCGTCTGGTCTGCAGCGACGATGGGGTTCATTTTTATGAGGCGGAGGGTTATCCGCCCATTTTCGGTCAGGGGAAACTGGAGACTTTTGGCATTGAAGACTGCCGCGTTGCCACGATGAAGGATGGTTTCTGCCTGTCGTTCACCGAGGTTTCCGAATGCGGGGTTGGCGTCGGCCTGATCAGGACCTCTGACTGGAAGGACTTCAGGAGGGAAGGGATGATCTTTCCGCCCCACAATAAGGATTGTGCCATTTTCGAAGAAAAGATCAACGGGAAGTATTACGCCCTGCACCGTCCGAGCAGTCCCGAACTGGGCGGTAACTACATCTGGCTGGCCGAATCCCCCGACCTGATACACTGGGGCAGGCACACCTGTATTGCCACAACACGGGCCGGCAGCTGGGATTCGGCACGGGTTGGCGCCGGCGGGGCCCCCATCCGGACAGAAAAAGGATGGCTGGAGATCTACCATGGAGCCAACAGCGATCACCGTTATTGCCTTGGCCTGCTTCTGCTGGATTTGAACGATCCCTCCAGGGTGATCGCCCGCAGCAGCGAACCTGTCATGGAGCCTGTCGAGGCCTACGAACAAACCGGATTCTTCGGCAATGTGGTGTTTACCAATGGACACTATGTAAAAGGTGATGACATCTATTTATACTATGGAGCCAGTGACGAAGTGATTTGCGGCGCACGGTTTTCAATGGCTGAGTTACTTACGGCACTCCTTTAATTTAATGTGATGAGGTTGTGTCAAAATACAATTTAACCACGGAGGATTCACGGAGATCCCAGAGTTTAAATAACTCGCTATCAGTCCTCTGTGTTCTCTGTACTTCTCTGTGATCTTCGTGGTTTAATAAAAAACATTCATTTTGGCACAGCCCCTTCAAACGGATAAACTCCCCCGGGGCTTGCCCGGATTTATAAATACTTATATGATCAAGAAACTGACTTCAGAGTACCGCTATTTCCTGTCACAACCGCGCAACATGCGGGTGCTGTTGATCACCAACATGTTGTACTCGCTGGTGCTGCCCGTTGTCGAGATTTTCATGGCAGCCTATATCATGCGTTCTTTTAACGACACGAGCTATGTTGCTATTTTTCAGGTCGGGATGTACACAGGCATCATCATCACTTCCCTGACCAATGGTTTTTTGCTTAAAAATTTCAAGGTCGCTCACCTCTACAGCTTCGGGATCCTGTTGAGCGGTCTGTCGATGGTTGGGATGATGTTCGTAAAAGGCATTGCCCTACCGGGCCTCATTGTGGCCGGCACACTGATCGGGGCAGCCTCTGGTTTTTTCTGGACCAACCGTTATATGATGACCTTGAGCACCACCACGGATGATAACAGGAATTATTTTTTCGGTCTTGAATCCTTTTTCTTTACGGTTTCAAACATCGGTGTGCCGCTTGCGATTGGGGCACTGCTGACTTCGGTGGACGGGATGCGGATCTTCGGAAGGGTATTTGACATTTACAATGGTTATCAGATCGTGACCCTAATCGTATGCGCCATAACGATCCTGGCATGCTTCTCCCTCTCCCGCGGCAAGTTTGAGAATCCTGTGCAGAAGGATTTTCTTTATTTCCGTTTCGACAGGCTCTGGAACAAACAGATCCTTTTGGCTGCCCTGAAAGGGCTGGTGCAGGGTTTTCTTGTCACCGCCCCTGCCATGCTCATCATGAAATATGTTGGCAAAGAAGGATCCCTGGGGCTTATCCAGGGAATCAGCGGCGGCCTGACGGCAATCCTCCTTTACCTGCTGGGCCGCTTTGCCAAACCCAAACACAGGATCTACATCTTTGGTGTCGGCATCACCATTTTCCTGATCGGGACCATTATCAACGGCATTGAACTTTCGATGGCGGGCGTGATGATCTTTGTCCTGTGCAAGGTCTTCTTCCAGCCCTTGCACGACCTTGCTTATTATCCCATCATGTTGAAGGTCATAGATGTTGTCTCCAAACGCGAAAACCGGAACCAATATGCTTACATCCTGAACCACGAATTCGGGTTATATGCCGGCAGAGTGCTGGGTCTGGGGCTGTTCATCGTACTGGCTTTTTACGCTTCTGAAACCTTTGCGCTCCGATATGCGCTCATCATCGTGGCAACAGTGCAGATGCTCTCGATCCCTCTGGCTAAAAACATCATGAAACACTCCTATCTGGAAGAAAAATGAAAAACACAGCCTTTTACGTTCTTATCGTTGCCTTAACGCTGGCAATTTCCTGCACAAACGATCCGAGCAATCCCGTTTCGCAGACCTCCATCGCACGCATTGACCAGATGCCGGCTATGCCTGAGCCCTTTAAGATCATCGACTGGAAAAAGAAAGCACTACAATTTGACAGCCTGGCATTCAAATTCGATGATACCGCATCTTTTGCCCCGCTGATATGGCTCGACAGCGCCCGGCGCAATTTCGACCAGGTTACTTTCGGACTCTACACCGTACTTGGAGATGTACGTCAGGGCACTGAGCATTACAACGGGGAATTCCACGAAGCCCTCAATTCACTCAGTGCGTTGCTGAGTGCCGGATTGCACGGGATCGACAAAACCAGCCAGCATGGCCATAATTTTGTAAAAATGGCCCAGAATTATTTCAACAGCGATACCAGATGGAACATTGTGATGAACAACACCAATCCGGAAGTCGCCATGGCAGGGGGCGGCTATGGGCGCGACTGGTGGTATGATGTTTATCCCAATGTATTGTATTATGGTGTGGCTGCTCTCTTTCCCGGAGTGGAGAACACTGAATACATACAGCGGATCGTTGCCGATCAGTTTTACAGGGCGGATTCGGTCCTGCAGGGAAATTACGATTACTCCTATTTCGATTATGCCCAGATGAAAGGGATGCGAAACAACATACCCTGGCAGCAGGATGCCGCCGGCGGCCACGCCTGGGTATTACTTTCAGCCTATCATCAATTCGGGGATGTGCGGTACCTGGAGGGTGCTAAAAGTGCAACGGAGGCCTTGTTGAGCCAGCAAGAAAGCCGGTTCTACGAAATCCTACTGCCTTTCGGGGCCTACGCTGCTGCACGGCTCAACGCGGAGCAGGGAACCAGTTACGACGTCACAAAACTGCTGAACTGGACCTTCGACGGCTGTCAGGCAAAGGATGGACGCACGGGCTGGGGCGTCATTGCCGAGCGCTGGGGTGACTATGATGTTCATGGACTTCAGGGCAGTATCACGGATGGTGGAGGATATGGTTTCTTTATGAATTCCGTTGCAATAGCCTGGCCACTGGTACCCATGGTGAAATACGAGCCACAATATACAAAGGCCATCGGAAAGTATATGCTGAATGCAGTCAACGCCTCACGCTTGTTCTATCCTGATCAGGTGGATGATGCACATCAGTGGCTGCCCGGATTAAAGGATCTCACTCATGGCATCATTGGATACGAAGGCATCCGTAAGACGGATGATTACAATAAGCCCGAACTAAAAGGGATCTCCCCTGTTTCCCTTGGGGATGGACCAAAATGGGTAGCCGGCCAGCCGGAGGAATCCATGTTCAGCCTTTACAGCACATCCATTGCGGGCGTGTTCGGAGCTATTGTCCACACGACGGATGTGGAAGGGATCCTTGCACTCGATTGCAACGTCACTGACTTCTACGCGGAGAACAAATACCCGGTTCATTTGTATTACAACCCTTATCCTGAAACAAAAACAGTCACCTATCCATCGGTGGAAAGTCTGGATCTGTTTGATCTTGTTTCAAAGGAATACCTTGCGAAAAATGCCAGGGGAACAACGGGCATTGAGATACCATCCGGTGAAGCTGTGCTGGTCGTGGCCCTGCCGGCAGGACTGCGGCTTAAGACAGACGGCACGAAATTAAAAGCCGGTGATACGGTGATAGGATACCGATAAGCCAAAAATAAACTGAGGATCAAACAACTTTATAAAATAAACATAATGAAACGACTACTATTTATCGTAATGCTGCTTTCAGCAACCGGGCTCAGTTATGCCCAGATGGTTGTGGAAGGAACCGTAACGGATGCCAAGACCCATGAAACCCTGATTGGCGTTACGGTAAGCATTAAAGGCACCACATCAGGGACAGTCACCGACCTTGACGGTCATTACCGTCTGGAATCGCCACAGCTGACTGCTTCATCCGTAATTGTGTATTCTTATATCGGTTACACCACGGTGGAGCACATTCCGGGAACCCGTACGGTCATTGATGTCCTCCTTCAACCTGAGGCCTATGCACTTGACGAACTGGTCGTTGTCGGGTATGGCACCACTAAAAAGAGCAATGTGCTGGGATCTGTCACCAAGGTAAGCAATACCGAGCTGACCCGGACGCCTGTTGCCACAGTTGATCAGGCATTGCAGGGAAGGGCCGCAGGGGTGCAGGTCACCCAGAACACGGGTGCTCCCGGTGAGGGAGTAGCGGTCAGGATTCGCGGTGCGGGTTCGATCAATTCGAGCAATGATCCCCTTTATATCGTGGATGGAATACCCACGGCCGATGCACTCAATATCCTGCCTCCGGGTGACATTGAAAATATCTCCGTTCTCAAGGATGCTTCGGCGGCTGCCATCTATGGATCCCGCGCCAACAACGGCGTGATTCTGATAACCACCAAAACAGGATCCAAGGGAAAGATCAGGATCGCCTACCACGGACAGACAGGCTTCCAGCAGGCAACGGGGCTGACAAAAATGGTGAACACCTCCGATTACATCACCATTTACAACGAAGCGGCCACCAACGATAATGCCTTTCTGCCGCCAACGCTTCAGCGCCCCCTGATCACCTCCGAAGATGCAGCGCGCTTTGAAGACATAGACTATGTAAAGGAATTACTAAGGACAGCCCCGGTCAACTCCCATGAACTTTCCGTTTCAGGCGCTAATGACCAGACTGATTTCATGATCTCTGTGTCTTTCTTCGACCAGAAAGGGATCATACAAAACACAGGCTATACCCGGGGGACAGCTAAACTCAATGTGAATACGAAAGCAACGAGATGGCTCACAGTCGGGCTGAGCATGCTTACAGGTCTTTCCGACAACGATATCATTGGCAGTTCAGGCGATGGATATGGTGGCAATGGCGGGAGTGTCGTCAGGTATGCATTTTTCCGCAACCCGGCCATACCAATAAGATTCGATGACGGCACCTATGTCGACCGCCCTGCAGAATATTTCGGAAACCAGATCTACGATTCGTTCCTTGGCGATGGCTACAATCCTATCGGAATGGCCGATTATGTAGAAAACAACCGGAAAGACAACAGTTTTCTGGGCAGGACCTATTTCATTGCGCAACTGACGGAAAAACTCAAATTCACAACCAACTTCGGTATTGATTTCCGGAATACGGACACCCGTCGTTTCGACCGTACCTGGGGAACATTGAACCGTATCAACGCTGTAAATAATCTGAGTGTCAGCACAGAACACATAGCAAACTGGACAGTTAACAACCTGCTTGACTACCAAACGACCTTCGGTAAATCGCATACTTTTTCGGCGCTGCTGGGGTTTGAAGCGATAAAGAACCATGGAAAGGCGCTTTATGCAAGCGACATGGATTTCCCCGTCCAGCAGGAAGAGCTGATCTATATTGGCAATGGCCTCGGAACAAAGCTTGCCAGCCAGAGTGAATATGCATCCTCGCTGGCTTCGTTTTTCGGACGAATCAACTATGAATTCAAGGGGAAGTATTACCTGTCGGGCACCCTCCGCCGCGATGGATCGTCAAGGTTTACAGGAGACAACAAATGGGGAACGTTCTATTCTCTTTCAGCCGGCTGGGTGATGAGCAGGGAAAGTTTCCTGAAGGATGTGCCCTGGATCGAGAACCTTAAGCTGCGTGCCGGTTATGGGGCCATCGGGAACCAGGAGATTGGGCTCTATGCTTACAGCGACAGGATCTCTCCCTATTTCAACTATCCCTTCGGCAGCGTCTCCAACAGCGGCTATGCACAGACTGCACTCGGCAATGAAGATCTGAAGTGGGAGACCAGTTACCAGTACAATGCCGGTTTTGATGCCGAACTCTGGAAAGGTGCACTGGCATTCTCTGTTGATTATTTCTATAAAGTTACGGGCGATATGCTGGTGAGCGCTCCCAATCCGCCCTCGGTAGGTTATGCCGAAGCCGCCTGGATCAACAGTGGATCCGTCCTGAACACCGGAGTTGAACTTGAAGCCCTCTACCGCCAGATGAAGAAGGATTGGGGTTATTCAGTCGGCGGTAACGTTGCGTACTTAAAAAACAAAGTGCTTGAACTGGATGCACCCCTCTTTGGCGGAAGGGTCGAGTCGGGCGTATATGCCACTAAAACGGAAGAAGGCCAGCCCATTGGCGCATTCTACCTGCTCGAAATGGAAGGCATCTTCCAAAACGAAACCGATATCTTGCTTTCTGCATTCCAGGGGAACGATATTGAACCCGGCGATGTCAAATTCAAGGATCAGAATAATGACGGCCGTATCGATAACAACGACCGTGTGTATTTAGGCAGCTCCATCCCTAAGTTCACGACCGGCATCAACCTGGCTGCCAATTATAAAAACTTCGATTTAAGCCTATTCTTACAGGGAGCTTTTGGCAATAAAATCTATGTACAAATCCATCAGGATATCGAGGGATTCTACAGGGGGTTCACTGTAACCCAGCGCTATTTTGATGAGCGGTGGAAAGGTGAAGGCACGTCCGACACCCAGCCCAGGGCTTCGTGGTCGGCCAAGTCGAACAATGCCAGGCCATCCTCGCGTTTCCTCGAAAGTGGCTCCTATATGCGGCTGAAAAACCTTCAGCTTGGCTACACCCTTCCCGAAAATGCTCTGGCAAGGCTAGGCATAACGATGGCAAGATTATATATTTCAGGGACAAACCTGTTGACATTGACCAAATTCCCGGGTCTCGATCCTGAGATGACCGTCAGCGACAACTCCAAGAATGAAGGTGACCGCGCTGCCGGAATAGATTGGGGGACGTATCCTTCGGCAATGACCATCATGTTTGGATTAGACATCACTTTTTAAATACGATTCAGCCATGAAAAACAGAACAGTTTATCACGTTTGCCCCAGCTGGCAAAGAGAACATAAAGCCTCCGGATTTTTTTATCACAGAATCTTCAAATCAGGACTTGCCATGATATTGATCATGCTGGGTTCCTGTACCGATTTTCTGACCGAGGACCTCAAAGGAACATTTTCCACGGATACCTTTTATAAGAATGACAAGCAGGCCATTCAGGCCATCAACGGCGTTTACAATGCCATCACATTTCTGAATTTCAACAATGCCATATGGGTATTTGGCGATGTTGCCTCCGATGATGCCGTTAAAGGCGGAAATCCGGGCGATCAGGCAGAGATTACCTATATTGATGAGTTCACGGCCGATGCCAACAATGGAATCATCAACAACTACTGGAGTTTTGCCTATGAAGCCATTGCCCGGGCCAACAATGTGATCGCCAACGTTCCTGCTGTTGAGATGGATGAAGTGCTCAGGAACCGGATCATCGGTGAGGCGAAATTCATAAGGGCATACAGTTATTTCAACCTGGTGAACATTTTTGGAAAGGTACCCCTTAAACTGTATCCACAGCTGACCCAGGAGACGATCCATGTGCCACTGAGCGAAGAGTCTGCCATTTATCAACAGATTGAGCAGGATCTGACCGATGCTGCCGCCGTTTTGCCGGAATCCTACGGAACATCGGATGTAGGGCGCGTAACCCGCGGTGCTGCCCTGGCCCTGCTTGGAAAAGCAAGCCTTTATCAGCAGAACTGGGCAACGGCTCTCAGCTATTTTCATCAGGTTGAAGCTCTTAGCATCTACGGGTTATTGCCTGATTATGCCGATAATTTCAAACTAGCCAATGAAAACGGCAAAGAATCCATTTTCGAGATTCAACACCTGACAGGGCAGAATCCCGGGACAGGAAGTGCTCTGAACCAATGGCTTGCACCCGCTGCTGAGGGCGGATATTATTTTGACGCTCCTACGCAAAGCCTGATCGATGCTTTTGAAAAGAGTACAACGGGCGAGGTGGATCCTCGGCTTGACGCAACCGTCGGCCGCGATGGTCAGCCCTGGCTGAATGGTGAGATCTTCAGCGCATCCTGGTCTCCCACCGGCTATCTGACCAAAAAGCACCAGCAGCCTTTGGCCGAAATACCTTCATCCCTGAAAGGCGACGGTGACCTCAACTATATTTATCTGAGGTATGCTGATGTATTGCTTATGAAAGCAGAAGCCTTTGCTGAAACCGGTCAGGCCGATTCAGCCAGGTCAAACCTGAACAAAGTAAGGCAACGCGCCCGGGCAAGCTTTCAGGGAACACCCCCGGATGACCTGCTAGCAGATGTCACTACATCTGATCAGAATTTGCTGATTACTGTCATCCGCAATGAACGCAGAGTGGAGCTCGGACAGGAATTTCATCGCTATTTTGATCTGATGCGCTGGGGAAAGGCAGTTGCTGAAGCCGCGCTGGGACCCGACTTTAATTATGAAAAGAACAGATATTTACCCATACCCCAGGCGGAAATTGATGCCAATCAGGCAATAAATCCATAATATATCAACAAATCCATTACATATAATAAATATGTGTTGTATATTTGTAAAAAATGCAAATCAACTATCCTGAATTCCTGAGGCAATTTATTCACCGAACAGACCGTTTAATATGCATCGAATGGTTTGATCAATTCATTGAATGGAATATCTAAATAAGTCGTGATTTAATAATTTAAAAACCAAAATGAAAATGAAAAATTTAGCAAAACTGTACACGCTACTGCTTATGGTACTGGTAAGCACAGCTCTGGTATTTACATCATGCAAGGATGATGATGATGATATCGAGGAAGGAGACAAAACCGAGCTCAACGCCTTGATCGCAGAGGCTGATGCCATGTCCGCGGCCGCCACTACAGAGGATTATCCTCAAGCAGCCATCACCCAATTTAATACTACCCTGCAAAACATTAAAACTGCCTCTGCAGAAAAGCTCACCCAGGCTGAGATCGACAACCTGGTCGTTCAGCTGACGGAAGCCATGACCACTTTTGAATCCCAGGCTTACGGCTACATTGATGAATCGTTGTACCTGAATGCCGGCTGGCATTTTGACGAAGGAAGCGGAACCACCGCTACGGCCTTTTCTACCGTAAAGCACGTTGCTACTTTTTTCAGAGGGTGTACTGCCATCCTTGGTGAAGATGCCATGAATCCCAGCTGGGTCGATGGCCTGAAGGGCGGGAAAGCAATTTATTATAATAAAGGCGCACATCTTGAGGTACCTTACACGAACAGCTTTTTACCGGTCGACATTACGATCTCGGTATGGATTAAGCCTGATGAATTGTATGAACACAATTACGTTGTCTCACAGAACTACTGGCAGGGATATAAATTGCAAACCCAGGGAGGCGGAAAACCCTTCTTTACGTACAAGAAAGTGGATGGCGGAATCATTGATGCTGATAATGAGACCGATAATTCTATCAAAAAAGGACAGTGGAACCACGTTGTCGTGTCCGTTAACGGTACTACTAAAGAACTGAAGTTCTATGTTGACGGAACACTTACCAAGACCTGGACGGAAACCGACAAAGGCATCGGCCCCCTCACTCAAACACTGACATCACCGGATCCCCAGCCATTCATCATTGGTTGTGTAGCAACGGATGCAGAACTGGCTGCCAATTTCATGGAGTGGACTACGGCGGATAACCTTGGCTATTTCAAGGGTGTTATCGATGAACTGAAAATTTATAACATCGCTCTTTCTGATGGCCAGGTCTCAAAACTCTATAACGACGAGAAACCGTAAGCCGCAGGGCCTGTAAAGGTAACAGAGACAGGAAGGCTCAGGAGATCTGCCAGTGAAAGCAGGCTTTTGAGCCTTCTGTGTTTTAATGAATCTTCTTCTTGAGCATATAGATAATTGACTGCAATGTCTATGACCAGTACAATACGCTCCCTTGTTCTAATTTTTCTGATAGCTTGCTTTATAGAATTCCCGGCGAGAAGTCAGCAACTGAATCTCCAGGTAGCAGGGAGTGAAAAGGATGGTTTCCATGTCGGACTGCTTGACGGCGACCGTTTGCTGGTCACGAATACGGGTGAGTTTACCATTCAAATGTTCAATACAGACCTGAGTGCCACGGCAGAAATCGCCGACTGGAAAGGAGCTCATTGGTCAGGGAACGGCAAGGATGTCATCCTTACAGGCGATGCTTATCTGCAGGAGTTTGATGCGAAGTTATCTGTGACTGTCCGCTATGAAGTCATTAATCCAAACGTGGTGAAAAAGACCATTCGACTTTTTCAACCCTCCATGACAGATATGTACTACATTTTAAAAGAGACTGCACGTCCTGCCCAAAAGCCCTTGAGATATACAACATTTGAGTGCGACAGCTTCCCCGGTGGTCTCGTGCATGAAATGTATCCGGCTGCCGGCTGGGTGACTCCTGATCATCAGGTAGTTGGTTTGCTGACGGACGCAGGTTACCTGAATCAGTTCACCCGCACTACCCGACGCCGGTTCAGTGGCAGGGGAGGCGGTTTTGTCGGCATGCGTAAACTTCCGGATCCGGAACTTTTTGCAGTGTCAACACAGGAAGAACAAGCAGGGCGAAATGAATATGTCAGGCTGACCTTCGGTGAGATGTACAACCTGGATGCCGGCTCCACCCGGATTATCCCCCCCGGCAACATTAGCAGGAAAGTCGGAAAGGTTGAAGTGGAACAGAACGACAGCCTGATCACGCTCATCTGCCATCCTTGCGACAGGGCTGGCATTGAATATATTGCCCCGTTCGAAGACCAGAAAGTTTACACGATCTCTTTTGATTGCAGGGGCAATACGCCGGTCGCCCTGAAATTGTTCAGGATACGCAATGGGGTGAAGACCCTGGAACTCGAAGAGGGAGTGAAATACATTGATCAGTTTCCTGCCGGCGGACAGGATTGGACCTCTTTCAAGGGCAGCATCCTGGTACCGTATATCCAACACGATTCAGTATCCTTATTTATTGGCACACAATCCGGCCTGGAATCCCGCCTGCAGATAAAAAACCTGCAGTTCACCGAGCACCAGCCTCAACGAGAACCTTACAATCTTCTCCCCCTGGGCCGGTTCACGGAAAAGGTCACCTACATCTTCGTTGAGCCTTACACAACCCACAAAGAGTTTATGATCGCATCCCAGACCCGCCTGGCAGAAGGCAAAGGATTCAAAGGATCGCAGATCGAAAAAATGCTTTACGCCAACCTTCAGATGCTGACCTGGATCACCTCCGTACACGATATGACCCCCTTCAATGTGCCCAACAAGAATTATTCACCCGACATGTACAACCGGGATTCATTCTTTTCGGCAGTCGCTACCTATCATAAGGAACTGAACCTGGCTCTCTGGGAACAATGGGGTAAAACACAGACGCCCGAAGGAGGGATCGGCACGATCATCACACCCTACATGGGCTCGGTGGAGGTCAAGGACAATGAAGCCACCATTGAATGGCTGATCTGGGCGATGCTCAACAAACGCCGTTATGGAATCAGTCTGCCACAAGATAGGCTACAAAACGCAGTGGACTATGTCCTGAACGAATTCGACGCAGACCGCGAGGCGATATGCAGGTCGCGCTTCTCGCTCAGCCAGGTGGATATTGTGGATTTCGATCCCAAAACGGACCGTCTTGCCGTGAATCAGGGTATGCTGGCCGTTGCCCTGCGTACGATCAAAGAGCTGGGATTCGATCTGTCTGAAACCTATCTTGAAAAAGCAGAGCAGGCATACCGTGATTTTTACGATCCGCAGAGACGGCACCTTTTATTCGACCGGAATTATCCCGACATCATTTCCCTGACCGACCTGGAACCTGAGTTCTTTTCACTCTGGTTGTTCGGCCGGCCCATGCTGACCGATGAAATGGTCATCAATCACCTGGATCAGATACCTGTCCTGAACAGGGTACCAGATGCACCTCATCCGGAATATGGCACCACGGCACCCATCTGTGTACGTCTGATCAACGATGGAAAAAGTTTTGCTTATCTTTCCCGGGATTACCAGCCCTTTGCAGAGTTCGGTGAGGCCAACTACAGCGACGGGAGAAATGACGGGTACTACTACAACGGGGGGAGCTGGCTGCGGGCAGAATACTGTGCCTATGCAACCGGAATGAAACACGGCTGGGAGAAGGCAGGCAAACTTATGGAAAACAGGATCTGGGCGGAGATCAACCTGAACCCGGATTGGCCCTTCAGCAAGGAATTCATTCCTACCAAATGGACCAGCACGGATTCCTGGTGGGTTTCGACCAAAGGACTCTGCTGGAATGTGTTCATCCTGATGGCCAATGAGCTCATCGGTCTGCGCACGCCCGATATGGATCCTGACTATCCAAAACGATGAACAACTTCCTGAACAGCCATTCTCAAAACACACAATGAACCAACGATCAATGAACCGCAATTTACTTATACTTCCGCTTTACTTCATCTTCGTGCAGGCATTTGCCCAACCTGAGCAATTAAATATATCCCGGATCGATCAAATGCCCGATTTGCCCTCCCCTATGCAGATCAGAGACTGGAATTCAGTGGCTTTGGACTATGACAGCTTCGTCTTCGATCTGAACAAAACCGGACAGTACCTTCCGTTGTCCCGGCTCGGATCGCCGGGGCAGTTCAACTATCCCGACAATACTCCTGTCTTTCTTGATTCTTATGTCGGCGCAGATGATCATTCCAACCAGGCAGAAGCCATCAATATTCTTCCAGCCATTATCGGCGCCTCCCTTGCCGGTGTTGATAAAAGCAACCAGAACGGGATAAACTGGGTGGCTATGACAAAAGATTTCTATAATAAAAAGAACGGTCAGAACGTCTATCTTAACAACTATTCAACAAAGTCGGGCAGCGATTGGTGGTATGATATCATGCCCAACATTTACTTTTATCAGCTTAGAAACCTATATCCTGATGCGGCGCCCGAATTCGGAAGCCAGTTCATCTCCATTGCTGACCGTTGGCTGTACTGCGTAAACCAGCTGGGAGGAGCCACCACACCGTGGGCGGTCCCGGATATGAATTACCGCGCCTTTAACCTGGCTACCGGACTGCCGCTTACCACGGGTGTACCCGAACCCGAAGCAGCAGGAAGCATCGCCTGGATTTTGTACAACGCTTACCTTGAAACGGGAAACAGGAAATATTGCGAAGGCGCACAGCTGGCATTGGATTTCCTGGCCGGATTTGAATCCAATCCCTCCTATGAGCTCCAGTTACCTTACGGAACACTTGCAGCTGCCCGGATGAATGCCGTGGAAGGGACCAACTACCCATTACAGAAAATGCTGGACTGGTGCTTTGACCGGGGAGAACTCAGAGGCTGGGGAGCCATCGTGGGCACCTGGGGCGGATACGATGTATCGGGATTGATCGGCGAAGCGAACGATGGCGGCAACGATTATGCTTTTGTGATGAACGGCTTTCAGCAGGCAGCTGCACTAGCACCGCTTCCCAAGTATGACAAACGCTACGCACGCGCCATTACCAAATGGTTGCTGAATGTCACGAATGCCAGCCGGCTTTTCTACTGGAACGCCCTTCCCCAGGATTTACAGGATTCATATGCCTGGGCATCGGCCTACGATCCGACTGCCTGTATCCCCCACGAATCAATGAAAGAACTGTGGGGAGGAAAAACACCATTTGCCATGGGGGATGCCATCAATGGGGGTTGGGCGGCAACTAATTTGTCCCTTTACAGTGGTTCAAGTGTCGGATATCTGGCGGCTGTCGTGAAATCAACCAATGTTCCTGAAATACTTCAGATCGATCTGAATAAAACAGATTTTTACGGGGATACTTCCCTGGATTCATGGCTATACTTTAATCCGGCTCCAGGAAGCAAACAAGTTCAGATAAACCTTCCCCCCGGAACACATGGTGTGTATGAAGCCATTACCGAGACTGTGTTGTCGTCCGAAGCCACAGGCTCCTTTCAGTTGACAATTCCAACAGGTGAAGTGAGGCTGATCAGGTTGTTTCCGGCCGGGTTGGAGCCCCGGCAGGATCAAAACCGGCTCTATGTGGGAGAAGATGTGCTTGATTATCACTACCAATATGACTTTTCAGAGAACCTGCGCATCAAATCACTCTCAACGGATCAAAGCCCGCTTATCATCAACTCTTTGTTCACCGCCTATTGTGAACCGGGGAATCGTGATCCGGAAGATCCGGTGCAGTTTGAATGGTTCATGAATGAAGTGCTGGTAGAAGGGCAGGACCAATCACAGGCGACACTTACTGCTCCTGCACTTCCGGAACAACTTGTCCTGAAGTGCAGGGTCAGTTCAAGCGGACAGGTGGCAGAAGACACCCTGCTGCTGGATGTTGTGGAGTACATTCCTCTTCCGCCTGTTGTGGATGGCATTCTGGCAGAAACAAAATACACCCCAACAGGCGCCACCAATACGTTTACGGCGCTGGTCGAACCGGCACCCGGCGAGGATCTGATTTATTCCTGGACAGTTACAGATGGTGACCTTGGGCAGTCAACAGGCAGTTCAGTCACCTGGCAGGCTCCTGATGTTCCCAGGGTTGGAGAAATTACGGTTCAGGTGACTAATCAGTATATGCTTTCAACCACCGTATCAACGCTTGTACTGGTAAAAGACACGAGCCTGGCGGCCCAGACTCCGCTGATCTGGTACCCTTTTGATTCCGATACCAAAAACGCGGCAGCCGATCGCTTCCACGCCACGGCCGTCGGTGTCGTTAAAACCCAGGATGCCAGAGGAGCGCCTTCGCTGGCCTATCGCTTTACAACGGGACAGGACATCATCTATACTGAAAACGACGAAGATCTGAATTTTAGCGATGCCATCAGCCTGAGCTGCTGGGTGAAGTGTGAGCAACTTCAATCAGAGCGATTCATCATTTCACACGGTTCCTGGCAGCAGCGTTACAAGCTTTCCATAACGCCTGAAGGGCGATTGCGATGGACCGTCAAAACCAGTACGGGTATTTCAGATGTGGATGGCTCCTCTCCCATCGAGTTAAACCGCTATTATCACGTAGCCGCACTCTATACAGGCTATTCCATGGAATTATACGTGGATGGTATCCTGGATGCGTTTAAAAGCTTCTCAGGAGCGATACTGCCCTCTACCAAGCCGTTGACCATTGGCCGGATGGATCACATAGAAACGCTCTATGCATTACGCGGCAGTGTGGATGAAGTCAGGATCTGGGATAAGGAAATTCCGGTTTCCCAGGTCGGGCAATTAAAAAACCAATGGGCGACGCCTTTCGGGATCTTTAAAAATGAACTTTTTGCACAGTTCTATCCCAATCCTTCGGGCGAGACGCTCTACATCCGATTTTCAGGGACGGCCCGCGCTGAGCACATTTCATTGTATACCGCCGACGGCAGGAAAGTATCGGACTACCTTCCCGAACCCCGGGATCCATTGATGAAAATCAAAATCCCTCAGTCACTGACCGGTCTGTATGTGATCAGGATCACCCTGGATGACGGGCGCATCATTACCCGCAAAATGATTGCTCTGTAAACTGACCATTTCCAGCGACTATAATCACCGTAACTTTTCGTACCCTACCGGCGAACCGTGCAGGTCACCAATGGTGATGATGTTCATATAACAAATCCTGTAAACCGTCACATAGTACCGACTTTTCCTTCCAGTAGAAATTTCCATACTGGTTTGATTATGACATGCCTGCCTTGAATGACTTCCGATCCGTCCTGATCAAATGTCAACAATAGGCCTTCTTTCAAGTCAAAGCATCCCATCGTTTCTAGAAGCCCGTTGATTTCACGATCCTTGTTTGTGTGATCTAGCATCATACAGACCTGGATAGCTGATCCCACTTTTTTATTGTTCATTAACACGAAGTCACATTCTTTCTTGCCAGAATAATAAAAAACCTCCTCTGCAAATGACAAATTGTTCCTGACAAGGTTCTCAAGCAGCCACCCCTGATCAGCTCCGAGTTTAATTGATAAAACACGTATAAATCCATTGTCAGTGATGTATAGTTTTTTTTCGTTAGCAAATTGTTTTTTTACACTGTAATCAAATTTATTAACCAGAAGAGCCAGATAAACATCTTCTAAAAAATGAACGTATTTCTTGATTGTATTAACACTCCCCAATGGTATAGACTTCAATAATGAATTATAACTGAACCGCTGCGCAAAGTTGCTTATCAGGAACCGGTACAATTCTTTCCCCAACAGGACATTCTCCACTTTATTACGGATAAAAATATCCTTGGTGACGATATCATCATAGATGTGCCTTAGTATTTCAGTATCCTTATACCTGACAAACTCCGGCATGCCACCACTTACAAAATACTCCTGAAACAGACTCCTTATACGAGCCTTTTCCTCACTTATATGTACACTTTCGGCAGTCAAAGAAAACTGATGATAATCAAGAAATTCCTTGAAAGAAAAGGGAGTCAGGTAAGAATCAATATGACGACCAGTCAAACGGGTGCTGATTTCTTCCTTTAAAAGGCCTGCATTCGAGCCGGTTATGAAAAATTTATACCCGTTGTCATAAAATCTTCTGATAAAGGCATCAAAATTCCTGACATGCTGAACTTCGTCAATGAGGAAGGTCTTTTTGACACCAAACAACTCGACTAACACTTCATAAACATCATTAAAATCTTGAGGATTAAAATTTATTAATCGTTCATCCTCTGAATAATTTATATTAAAATTATGCAATAAAATGATTATTCAGTGTAATGAACCTACTGCACCACTTGTTCCAGGAGAATATGTGCAAACAATTTGACAATTCAGCAATTTAATAGTAGAACAATTGAACAAATGAACAATGATTTTCGTTTTCCATACATTTGTACAAAAAAATGATGCCCCCCTCTAAATTCCGCATCCTGAAGATCGTCAGGGACGATCCGTGGCTGGAACCTGCCGCAGCCGATGTCTATGCCAGATACCAGCGTTACAGTGAACGTCTGGGTCATATTGAAACCAATGCTGGCAGCCTTTCCACTTTCGCCGATGCCTATCAGTATTTCGGGATCACGCGCGATCCGGTAAGAAAGGGATGGATCTACCGTGAATGGGCACCTAAAGCGCATGCACTGTTCCTGAAAGGGGACTTCAACAACTGGAATCCTTACTCCCACCCGCTGGCGCCTGTGGGCAACGGGATCTGGGAAATATTCATTGACGGAGAGATCTATAAGCATTCGTTCGTGCACGGGAGCCGAATCAAGGTCGTGGTGGAAGGCGGAGGCCAAGTGCGGGACAGGATACCTGCCTATATCCGGAGGGTGGTGCAGGATGAACAGACCAAGGATTTTTCAGGACAGGTATGGTTGCCCGGGAGATTCAACTGGGAAAACGACCGCTTCTCATTGGATGAAACGGATGAATTACTGATCTACGAATGCCATGTGGGCATGGCGCAGGAAAAGGAGGGCATCGGGACCTATAATGAGTTCACATCCCATCTTCTGCCCCGCATCAAAAAAGCAGGCTATAACGCCATCCAGATGATGGCGATCCAGGAACATCCGTACTATGGGTCGTTTGGATACCATGTTTCCAACTTTTTCGCCCCGTCCTCCCGGTTCGGCACACCCGAGGACCTGAAGAACCTGGTCAAGACCGCACACCGGATGGGCATTGGCATGATCATGGACATTGTCCACTCGCATACCGTAAAGAACCTCAACGAAGGGCTCAACGAATTTGACGGTTCTGATCACCAGTACTTTCACCCGGGCGGACGCGGGGAACATCCGGCATGGGATTCCAAGCTCTTTGACTATGGAAAATGGGAGGTGCTACAGTTCCTGCTTTCAAACGTGAAATACTGGATGAAGGAGTTCCATTTCGACGGATTCCGGTTCGACGGGGTGGGTTCTATGATGTACTTCCATCATGGCAACGACGTGATCGACAGCCGCGAAAAGTATTTCAACGAGGGTGTGGAATGGGACGCGGTCACGTACCTGCAACTTGCCAACAAGCTCATCCATGCGATCAACAAGCATGCGGTGGTCATCGCTGAGGATGTCACCGGCATGCCGGGCCTGTGCAAACCGATCCCCGACGGAGGTATCGGGTTTGATTACCGGCTGGGCATGGGCATCCCCGATTTCTGGATCAAGTACCTGAAAGAGAAACGTGATGAGGAATGGAGCATCCACGAGATGTGGAACGTGCTCAATGACCGCGTGCCGTGTGTCAGAACTGTTTCCTACGCTGAATCCCATGACCAGGCGCTGGTGGGCGACAAGACGCTGGCTTTCTGGCTGATGGATAAGGAGATGTACTGGCACATGCACAAGGACGATCCGGACCTTGTGGTTGACAGGGGAATGGCACTGCATAAAATGATCCGGCTGTTCACCATCGCACTGGGCGGACAGGCATACCTGAATTTCATGGGTAATGAGTTCGGTCACCCTGAATGGATCGATTTCCCGAGAGAAGGAAATAACTGGAGCTATAAATATGCACGCCGTCAGTGGTCGCTGGTCGACGACCCGAACCTGAAATACCAGTTCCTGGCCCGTTTTGATCAGGAGATGATCCAAATCATCAGAGAAAACCACGTGCTGAACTGGGAATTTGCGCGGCAGCTAAATATGGACGAATCAAACAAGACCATCGTCTTTGAACGGAACGGACTCGTCTTTGTCTTCAACTGGCATCCCTCCCACTCCCTGACGGATTATATCTTCACTGTTCCTGAGCCCGGAAAATACAAAATCATACTGAACTCAGACAATGTACTTTTCGGAGGGCACGGCAGGATCGATGAAAATGTGGAGCATTTTTCCTATTTTGACGGGATATGGAACGTGCACCGGCTGAAGATCTACATCACGAACCGGACGGCGGTGGTGTTGAAGAGGCTGTGTTAAATAAAACATTCATTCGACACACCATCCAGGCGGAGAGGTCAACCCAAATTAAATCCCAATGTGCTTTTTGATCGCCTCCTCGTAGGCTTCCCTGATCTGTAGAAGGACAGGATGAGCAGCATTGAATTCCCAATCGCCGATGTACCTGACCGGCAGTACTTTGGAAGTTGTTCCCGTAAGAAAGACTGCATCCATCTTCTTTAATTCCATAAATGTGACGCATCGCTCCCGGACCGGGATGTTTAGATCCCGGCAGATCTCAAGGATATGCTTGCGCGTCACGCCGGGTAAGACCAGCTCCAGGGGGGCGGTAATGACTTCATTGCCTTTGATCATAAATACGTTGGAGCGGCTGGCTTCGGTGATGTAATCATTTTTATCCACCAGGATCACCTCCCACAGGTTGTTGTCACGGATGACTTTCCCTGCCCTCTCCCTGAAATCCTGCAGGAAGAACTTGATGTTGGGCGTGGTGCGGATATCAAAATGCAGCTGTGTTCTTATTCCGTGGATATAATCATCCTGAGAAGGATTGTGCGGTTTGTTGATGTATGTCACAAAAGTGACAGGATCATTGGAAAAATTAAAGACAAGGTTAATACTGCCATCATCTATATCGTTAATTTTCAATAGCTCCAGTAACCTTGTCCGTACTTCATCAATAGAAATCCACAGGGGAAGGCGGGCCATTTTTGAAGAAGACTCAAGCCTTTGCATATGGTCTTCCAGGTAAAGGTACTTTTTATTAAAAAAGGCGATCACCTCATACAGGATGATCCCCGACATAAACGATGATTTGTCGAACAGATCCGTGGAAAGGACCTGGTCGTTGTAAATAAGCTTACAGCCGATGCAATCTCTCATAGTAATTCATAATTAGAAGGTTATTTCAATCTCTTGATCTTCTTGACACCGCTAACCTTTTTTATCTGGCTGGTGACGTAATTGAGCTGTCCGAGGTCTTTGACAAGGATCTGAATGTTCCCTTCGAACTTGTTATGTTTTGATTCGAAGGAAAATGACCGTATATTGATTCGCATGGTATCGGAAATCAGGTGCGAGATCTGGTTCACGATACCGATCTGGTCATCTCCTGAAATCTGAAGGTTTGCCCAGAAAGGTCCTTTTTCATCTGCCTTGATCCATTTGGCCTGGATGATCCGGTAGCCGTACCGCATCTTCATCTGAAAGGCATTGGGACATAACTCGCGGTGTATCTTGATCCCTTTACCCACGGTCACAAATCCGAAGATATCATCGCCGAAGACCGGGTTACAGCATTTGGCAAATTTATAGACGTCGATATCCGACTTCCCACCGATCAGCAGCAGGTCGCCGGGGCGGACCGACTGCTGGATCTCTGATTCAATACGTTCCAGAAGTCCGGCATCAGCCGTCTTTGGTTTCTCTGTCTCAGGTGCTGCCGGGATGAAACATTCCTTTACCTGCATCGGATCGATCTTGCCGATGGCCAGGTTATGGTAGAGTTCAAGAGGATCTGACAATTTGAAGAAAGCGACCAGTCTGTCAATATTTTCATTGTCAAAGGTCAGCCTCAGCTGGCTGAATTTTCGTTTGAGCATCTCCTTTCCCTGGTCTGCTTCCCTGAATTGCAGCTCCTTGATCGCCCTTCTGATCTTTGATTTCGCTTTTGGCGTAACTACGAAATCTATCCAATGCGATTTGGGTTTTTGTGTCCTGGAGGTGATGATTTCGATCACGTCCCCGTTTTGAAGGACATGCCGCAGCGGTACGATCTTATTGTTCACCTTGCCACCGGTGCACGAATTTCCCACAGTGGAATGAACTTCATAGGCGAAATCAAGCACAGATGCGCCCATCGGCAATTTTTTGATATCCCCTTTGGGGGTAAAAACAAATATATCCCTGGAATAGAGTTCCAGCTTTGCCTTTTTCGAATCATCGGCCCCGAACTGGTCTGTTCGTTCGAGCGTCTGCCTGATCTCAGAAACCCAGGAGACCTGGTCTTTCTCAAGGACAGATTCCTTATATCTCCAGTGAGCGGCACCTCCACTTTCGGCAATTTCATCCATTCTCCTGGTACGTATCTGAACCTCCACCCATTTGCCGTCGGGACCCATGACCGTAGTATGCAGCGATTCATAGCCGGAGGCTTTAGGTGTGGTTAGCCAGTCGCGGAGCCGTTTTGGGTTAGGCTGATAGAGGTTTGTCACGATGGAATATATCCTCCAGCAATCCGCCTTCTCGTTTTCCCTTGTCGTATCGATGATTATGCGTATGGCAAACAGGTCGTACACCTCGTCGAAATCCACTCCCTGTTTTTTCATCTTATTCCAGATAGACGATACCGACTTGGATCGTCCCTTGATCTCACAGGTCAATCCATGCTTTTTAAGCTCTTTCTCCACCGGTATGATGAAGTTGCTGATATAGGTTTCCCTGGCTTTTTGAGTTTCTTCCAGCCGCCTCAGAATATCATGATAGATCTCCGGATAAGCGTATTGCATGGAAAGCTCTTCCAGCTCCGTCTTGATATGGTAAAGCCCCAGACGGTGCGCAATGGGAGCGTACAGGAGCGATGTTTCAGGGGCGATCTGGGAACGCAGCGACTCGGGGAGCCTGTCGATCTTCCGCATATATTCCAGCCGGTCGGCCAGCTTGATAAGGATGACATGAACGTCCGGCGAGAGGGTGAGCAACAGTTTGATGAAGTTTTCCGCATTCAGTGAGGAGCGTTGGGTGGAGATCCCGGCGATTTTGGTCAGGCCCTGCAGAATAAACGCCACTATCTTTCCGAAAGACTCCTCGATAGTATCCTGTGTGACCTTAGCCTTATAGAGGATATTATGAAGGAGGGCACCAACGATGGAGTCGGTTCCAAGCCCAATTTCGCCGGCCACGATCTTTGCAACATTCACTCCATGAATAAAATAGAATTCACCCGACTCCATCCTTTTATCCTGGTAGGTCTCGAGGACCAGTTCAAATGCCCTGCGAATCATTATCTTGTCATCAGATGATATATCTGGATGGCAGACACTCAGGAGTTCGCGATACTGAGTTCGAATCTCGGAACTGTATTTGGCCATGGAATTCATGTGAGAGGAGAGAGGAGAAAGGAGACAGGAGAAATGAGAGATTAAGGAATTTTTTTATATCTCCTCTCTCCTCTCTCCTCTCTCCTTTCTCCTCTCAATAACCGCTATTTCTTCTCCTTTTCCCCATCCAGTCTCTCTTTGGGCTTGGCGGGCGGTTCGGAGATGGATTCGCGCATGTGCGTGTCGGCCTGGATATTTTGCAGACGGTAATAATCCATGATACCCAGGTTGCCTTTCCTGAACGAATCGGCGATCGCCAGGGGGACCTCGCTCTCGGCCTGGATCACATTGGCACGGGCTTCCTGAGCCTTGGCCTTCATTTCCTGTTCTTTAGCCACGGCCATGGCACGGCGTTCCTCGGCCTTGGCCTGGGCTATGTTCTTGTCAGCATTGGCCTGGTCCATCTGGAGGACTGCTCCGATGTTCTTTCCAACGTCGATGTCTGCGATGTCAATGGAGAGGATCTCGAAGGCGGTGCCTGAATCGAGGCCTTTGCCCAGGACCACTTTCGAAATGGAATCCGGATTTTCGAGGACAGACTTATGGGAATCCGCTGAGCCGATGGAAGAAACCACACCTTCGCCCACGCGGGCCAGCACGGTCTCCTCCCCTGCCCCGCCAACCAGTTGCTTGATGTTTGCCCTAACCGTCACCCTGGCCTTGGCAATAAGCTGAATGCCATCTTTGGCAACAGCTGCTACAGGCGGAGTATCGATCACTTTAGGGTTAACCGACATCTGGACGGCCTGCAGGACATCACGTCCGGCCAGGTCGATGGCGGTTGCCGTTTTGAAGTCAAGGTTCATGTTGGCCTTATCGGCAGAGATCAATGCATTGACCACAGCCTGGACATTCCCTCCGGCCAAATAGTGCGCTTCCAGTTCGTTCCTGTTCAGTTTCAATCCTGCCTTGGTGGCAGCTATCAGGTTACGTACGATGACCTGGGGGGGCACTTTCCTCCACCGCATCAGGATCAGCTGGATAAGCGATATCCTCACGTCGGACAGCAAAGCTGTAAACCACAGGCCGACGGGCACAAAGTAGAAGATGATCCACAGTCCTACGAGAGCGGCAATGCCGATGGCCACGATGACGAATATGTTTGTTCCGGCCGCCTGAAGCATAACAAGCAGATTAGTTCCCATAATTTATGCATCTTTAAGTTTAACAGTGATTTTATTGAATTCAACTTTGGTGACCACGATATCTGCACCGGGGTCTATAAACTCTCCAATAGTATGTACTTCATAGTACTCTCCATTGATCATGGCTTTTCCGGCCGGTGCAAGCCGTGACACTGTTTTGCCTTCATCTCCCCGCATTACTGCATTTTCTCCGATCACGTTCACCTTTCCGTCAATGGAAGATTTAAGGCTGAAGCGGTTCCATGTCCTGGCTTTCAGTGCAATGATAATAAAGACGATGGATCCTACGATACTGACGCCAAGGGTGATGAAACCGGCAGTCGTTCCATAGGAAGCGAAGGCACCCCACACCGCCAGTGCAATAGCGATAAAACCAAGAATGGCAGCTACCGTTATTCCCGGAATGACAAGCATTTCCAGCAGCAACAGGATGAAGCCGACAAGGAACAGGATAACAATAAGTGTCCAGGTCATAACTATCTATTTAGTAAGAAGAAAGTAGTATGAAGCATTAAATATTTACTTTTTAATATTACATTCTTCATGCATCATGTTATAATTTTATCGCACCTCCTCCGCCGTTCTTCTTGCCACCGCTCTTGACTTCTCCCTTGTAATATTTCATTGCTTCAGGCAGGAATGCCTGCATTTTGGCTATCCGGTTTTCATCGCTGGGGTGCGTGCTCAGGAATTCAGGCATGGCAGAACCGCCGTGAAGCTGTGACATTTTCTGCCAGAACGCGATGGTGCTGGAAGGGTCATAGCCGGCCATGGCCATGAAGACCATGCCCAGCTTGTCGGCCTCATATTCATGTTTACGCGAATATGCAAGCTGACCAAGCTGAGAACCCACTCCATAGGCTGTAAGGAATATGTCGTTGGTCGTCTGTGGTTCATTCCTAAGTGCATATTCCAGACCGAGTCCGCCGACAAGAATGGCAAGCTGTTGTGTCATTCTCTCCTCACCGTGTTTGGCAAAAGCGTGTGCAATTTCATGTCCCATGATGGTGGCAATTCCCGCCGGCCCATCGGCCAGGGGTAAGATACCGGTGTAAAAAACGATCTTTCCTCCGGGCATGCACCAGGCATTTACCGTTGGATCATTTACCACATTGAATTCCCAGGCCATATTTTCGGCCTCTTTCTTCATATCGTTGTCATACAGGAACTGCATGACCGCATTGCTGATATTGTTACCGACGGTCTTTACGGGCACAACTCTTTCATCCGAAGCTGGAAGAGCGGGATTTTGCTGAAGAAAAGAAGAATATTCCTGCAAGGCCATCGGGATCATCAGTTCAGAAGGAATGAGGTTGACACGTTTCCTTCCGGTTATGGGTACCGTTGAACAACCTACCAGTAAAAGCAGGGTTATCCAGAAAAAAACAGTTCTGACCGATTGAGGTTTCATTATTTATTCAGGTTAATATTCAGATACAAAAGTAAGATTAAATTTATTGTTTCCATGTTCCATTCGCAATTCCTTTTAACTTTGATCACTTTCCGGACATTATGATCTTCAGCGAAATCATTGAGCATCTTCAGATAAGGCTCAGCCAGCCGTTGCCAGGGCTTACCGCTCATCTCCGGATGGCTTCCGAGTCGCGCCTGAGATGGCTCATGGAAGGCATGGATCCTTCAAAGGCAAAAAAAAGCGGTGTTTTGGTCCTAATGTACCCCGTTGGCGGAGATACGAACATCGTATTGATCCAGCGCCCGGATTATGAGGGCATGCACGGTGGGCAGGTGAGCCTCCCCGGCGGAAAGCGAGAGGAATCGGATGCCAACCTTATCGAAACCGCTCTAAGGGAAACGCAGGAGGAACTCGGAGTGCTCCCTCATACGGTCAGTATCATCGGAACGTTATCGGAACTTTATATTCCACCGAGCAACTACTTAGTGCTTCCCGTAGTAGGCTTTACATCGGAAAGACCGGCCTTTTTTCCGGATCCCATTGAAGTAGAAAAGATAATCGAAGTCAGCATCGGTCAGCTTTCAGATCCAAAGTTTAAGATCGTAAAGGAAATCACTGTGCATGGATACACACTTTCCGCTCCTTGCTACACTATGAACGGCGCCACGATATGGGGTGCGACGGCGATGATCCTGGCAGAGCTGGAGCAGGTGATTCGTTCCTCATAAATCCCAACACCCAAATCCCAAGTCCTTCAAACCAGGTAAGGATTAAATTCACTCCGAAAGCAATTCGATCTCGTACGTTACCGCTGCTGCTTTACGCAGCATAGCCGAAACCCCGCAGTACTTTTCCTGTGACAGGTCAACAGCCTTTTGTATTTTTTCCAGTGGCAGTTCCTTCCCCCTAAACGTGTATACAATATGAATTTTTTTGTACACCCGTGGATGTTCATCCGTTTGTTCGGCCTCGATCTTCATATCGAATGACTCCAGCGTTACGCGCATCTTTTCCAGGATGGAAACCACGTCCATTCCCGTGCACCCTCCCAATGCAGCGAGGGTCAACGGTTTGGGACGAGGCCCCAGGTTCTTTCCTCCCGCCTCCGGAGTGGCATCCATCCGGATGGCAAAGCCATTGACATCGGCGTCAAAAGCCATATTACCGTTCCACTTGATTCTAACCTTGGTACTCATAACTCTATTGCTAAATTGCTAAATTGTTAAATTGTTAAATCGTTAAATCGTTTTATCGTTATATCTTCAGCTCCACTCCTCCATAGAAGGCTCTGCCCGGGTTGGGATAATACTGGATTACCTGGTAATCAACGTCAAAGACATTATCCATCCGGAAGTAGAGGTCAAGATCGCAGACCTTCAGATCCCATCCGCAGCCAAGACGCAACCTGCCGACGCTGAACGCCGGAAGGGATTCTGAATGATCCTCTACGGTGGCCCTTGATCCGGTGAAAGACTGCGTATAATCCATAAAAGCACGGCTGTAGCCTATCCTGGCGTTGATCATTCCCATGTGTTCAGCCACGTACGGAAGCTGCTTCCGATAGGTATCCGCCTCTTTATTCTTATTCAGTGACCGGGTATAGGAATAGGATGCCATGAGGCTTGCACTAATCTTACCGACATTCCTGGTAAGTTCAAGCCGGCTTTCCATACCCGTCGAACGAACCCGCTGTACGTTCTGAGGGGACCAGAACCATGGATCATCCGGGTCCGGCACCCATCGGATCCAATCATCGATCATGGAATGGAAGTATGTGACTGAGAGAACCTTCAATACGGGGAGATGCATTTTCTCAGGATTCAGGCACAGGGTAATCTCCTCATTCCAGCTTTTCTCCGGTTTCAGTTCCGGATTTCCTCCGGGTTGCCAGTAGCGTTCATTCAGTGTTGGACTCCTGAAATTATGAGAGACACTCAGCTTCATCATCAGGTACCGTCCTGTCGGCCCTTCCAATCCAAGAGATGGTGTGAACGGTTCGTCATAGTCCTCAGTCCAGCCCTGATGCAGGTTCAAGTCGATCTTCCACTCCTGCTTTGGAAACAGATATTTAGCAGCCAGGAACACACTGCCCTGAAGTTGATCCTTCATTTCAGGAAAATAGCCGGAACTGACTTTTGAAAATCTTAATACACCTGTTCCGGTCAGTTCGAACCGCTGCGACAGCCGGTATTTTTCACTGACTTCGGTTGTCAGGGTCTGTGTCTGGATCTTACTGTCGATGTCATACTCGGGAAACGCTGCATTTTGCTCCGTATAATGCAGATAATCATTAAAGTATGCTGTCCTGACATGGACGATGGAACGAGCGAGCGTCTTTTTCCAGGTAAGCATCCCCCTGAGAAAACGGTCGTACTGATCCGCATTTTCCAACCGATAGGTCAGGCTACCCGGTATTTCCCGATCCATGAACTGATACCAGATATTGAGCATGAGCAGGTTATTGCCTTTCATGGTATGAGCTACCGTCCCCATCAGCCCCAATCCCTTTTGAACGGCATTGTCCAGTGTATCCTGCGGTTGATCCTGTTTTGTATTATCGGTGTATGGAAAATCATTCCTGGCCGAAATGAGGAAAGCATTTGCCCTGAAGTACCAGTTGTCATTGGAAAGTAAAATGGTCAGGTTTGAACGTAATGATCGGAAGCTGCCGAACTCAATCCCCGCATTCAGGCCCTTTTGTTTGCGAAAGTCCGGCTCATTGGTGAGATGGATTCCTCCCCCGATGTTTCCCTCACCGAAGACCGGACTTGTGCCCCCATGGAGAATGTATACCTTGTCGAACAGGCTTACCGGGAGAAGGGAAAGATCAGTCTGCCCATTATTGACAGGATTGAGTAAGATGCCGTTCCACAAAAAGCCGGTATGGTTCGCAGAGGTACCCCTGAAGGTGACGGTCGAAAGGTTGCCTGGATTATAGGACTGAATCTGAATGGATGTCTGCTGCGCGATGAGGTCGGCCAGCGCCCTGTTTCTGAAGGCAGAATATGCAACAGAATCGATGATACGGATATTCAGTCCGGTCGTATGCTCAAAAAGCCATGGAGCCTGAACGGAAACTTCCGGAAGATGGATGGTCGTATCCGTCACATGAACCTGCTGTGAGATCAATTGCAGCGAAACCAGCAAGCATGCCAGGCATAATATGGTTTTGTTCAGGATAATTTTATTCATGAAAGACAACCCTCCTCCTTCTTGCCACGTATAACTCAATTTGACCCCGGACGGATTGCTAAAATATTTAATTAAAGCATCCGTTGTAATATTAATTCAGTAATTTTGCACTTTTCAAAGATCTAACGGTATCATAGCAATGTTAAGGAAAATGAAAAAGATCCCTGTGGTCACGGTCGTTTTGTTTTCTTTGATATTGTTGCTTTCAGGAGGTTGTTCTTCAACAACATACACTCCCGAAAAAGTTAAATATACGACCAAACCTGCCTATTCCTCCAAGATCAAAAAAGTCAGCAGGAGCCACTCCAAACCCGTAGTAAAGCAGACTTATCCCCTGGAAAAAAAGTATATCATACCCAATAATAAGCGTACCTCATCTCCACCCTGGTAATTTCTGAAGTAACCTGCGCTTATGTTTCCAATCCATTACACACGCTATATCTTCTGGAATTTCGCAGATGTGAAGGACCTGTGGCGTTTTCCCTATCATATCATAAAAAAGGGCGACGATCCCTTCCGTTTCGGAACCTCCTCCCCGCAAGCAACTTTGTCTGTCCCCCCCGGATTCACTCGTCATCAGGGGGCTTCCCTGGAAGAATTCCTTCAGCGTCATAAAACCACCTGCTTCCTGGTCATTCAAAACGACCGGATCATTTATGAGAAATACTTCGGCCGTTATTCTCCTGAAACCATCGTTCCCTCCTTTTCGGTAACCAAATCGTTCGTATCTGCCCTCGCGGGGATAGCTATCGGAGAAAAGAAAATCAAGGGCACCGAACAAAAAGTGACCGACTTCCTGCCGTGGGTCAAACATAATGGCTTTCAGCAGATTTCCATTGAGCATTTGCTGAACATGAGATCTGGTATCCGTTTCAATGAAAGCTATTCCAATCCGTTCGGTGATGCGGCAAGGTTTTACTACGGGATCGACCTGAAAAAATATACCTCCAGACTGAAAATACAGGAACCTCCCGACCTTCACTATCATTATAACAGCGGTAATCAGCAACTTCTTGGATTTATCATAGAAGCAGCGACAGGAATGAAAATTTCCAGATACCTGGAGGGAAAATTATGGAAACCTCTTGGTATGGAAAACGATGCCACATGGAACATCGATTCGATGAAGCATGACCATATCAAGATGTTCGGATGTCTGAATGCCACCACAAGGGATTTTGCCAAATTCGGACGTTTATATCTCAACAATGGGCTATGGAACGGGAAACAGGTCATGCCTGAAGAATGGGTAAGGCGGTCCACCCGGATTGTCAACGACTCCCTGGATCAGGATGGTTATCCATTCACTTACAACTGGAGGGTGCTTAAAGATGAAGAGTCCTTCTTCGCCAAGGGATTGCTGGGGCAATACATGTTTGTCAACCGTCCCAAACAGCTGATCATGCTACGCTTCGGCAAGAAGTACGGTGGAATTGACTGGGCTGATTTTTTCAACCAGTTGACGGGGATCCTATGATCATGCTACTTACTTTTTTCCACTCCATCGACGAACCGGGTTTCTTTTACCAGTTTTCCGTTTTCATCAAACTCCTGCCATTTACCATGTTTTTTACCGTCCAGGTAATTACCTGATATTTTGACGTTTCCATTACTGAAGTACTCTTTATGGAGACCTGAGGGAATTCCGTCACGAAACTCCTCTTCTGTCTGTGGCTTCAGTTGCGGGAAGTAGGTGTTCTGAATACCGTCAAGCTTCCCCATCGCATAGATATACTCGGCCATCAGGTTCCCATCCTGATCATACCATTTCGACAGACCGTGCTTCTCGCCTTCCTGATACATCGTTTCTTCCATGATCTTCCCGGGCATATGCTCGTAGTAGATGGTCTTCATTCCATGGTATAGGCCATTCTTATAATTGATGACCTGTAGTTTCTGTCCCCCGCGGAGGTACCTGACCGATGTTCCGTGCAATTGCCCGTCTTTGTAGTTTGCCTCTTCAAATACATAGCCCCTGGAATCGATCCCAACCGTAAGGCCTTCTTTCTTTCCTTTTGCATAATTCGAGATCTCGGAAAGCATGCCACCCGCCTGGCGTGTGACCCAGATCCCTTCCCGAAGACCATCAACATATTCTCCATTACTCGTTTTGTCACCGGTTCCCTCAATCCATATCCCTTGCCTGAGGCTATCACTGTCTATCTGATTGACAGGTGCATCTGAACCGGATACGTCCTGCGATCCTGCCAGAAAGGACACTCCAACAAGAATCAGTACTAATAAAAGCTTCTTATACATACTGTTCAATGTCAATTTACGGTTACAACTTCTCCAAAAATATCAAAACTTTCAACGTCAGTCACCCGGACAGGGTAAAAATTCCCGGCCAGGCAAACTGTTTGCCCCTTTTTAATGAGTACTTCATTATCAATTTCAGGTGAATCAAATTCTGTTCTTCCAATATAATAATCGTCTTCCTCTCTGTCAATCAAAACATTGATTATTCTGCCTAACATATTTTGGTTAGATTCATACGATATTTGTTCCTGAACACGCATGATCTCATCAGCACGCCTTTTTTTCACCCTGTCCGGCACATTATTTTTAAGCGCCCGGGCCGGGGTGCCCTCTTCATGGGAATAGGTAAACACTCCCAGCCGTTCGAACCGGAACTGTTGGACGAAGTGAAGCAACTCACTGAACTCCTTTTCCGACTCACCCGGATAGCCTGTGATCAGTGTCGTCCTTAATGCCACTTCCGGGACCTCGCTTCGTATGGTCTCCAGAAGTGCCATGGTCTCCCCTGAACTGATACCACGGTTCATGGACTTCAGGATCCTGTCGCTGATATGCTGTATGGGCAGGTCTAGATACCTGCATACATTAGGATTTTCCTTAATAACCTGCAGGAGATCCAGCGGAAAATCGGCAGGGTAGGCATAGTGAAGCCTGATCCATTCAAGACCTTCTATTCCTGCCAATTTATCAACAAGGGAAGGCAATGTCCTTTTCTTATAAAGATCCAGCCCGTAGAAAGTCAGATCCTGGGCGATAAGCAGCAGTTCCCTGACACCGTTTCTGACCAGCCAATCAGCTTCTCGTAGGATCTCATCTTCGGGCCGTGAAACATGCCTCCCACGGATCAGCGGAATAGCGCAGAAGGAACACACGCGGCTGCACCCTTCCGACATTTTAAGGTATGCGTAGTGTGGCGGGGTGGTGAGAAGCCTTTCACCGATAAGTTCCTGTCTGAAATCTCCTCCCAGTGAGCACAGGATCGCAGAAGCCTCACTAACTCCGAAAATACCGTCCACCTCAGGGAGCTCCTTCCTGAGTTCTTCACGGTAACGCTGGGCGAGGCATCCCATGACCACCAACTTTTCGGCATTACCCTTCTTCTTCTCCTGGATGCACTGCAGGATCGTATTAATCGACTCCTCCCTTGCGTCATGGATGAAACCACACGTGTTGACTATAAGAACAGATGCTTTCCGGCCGGAAACATCCGAAAGGATCGTATAACCGTTTTCACTGAATTGTTTCAATAGCTTCTCAGAATCCACTGTGTTCTTCGAACAACCCAGGGTGATCATCCTGAGGGTTTTATCTTTTTTTTTGGTTCGCATGCAACAACTAGTAGGAACCCAATGATATCCCAAATTGATCCCTCCCGAGGGAGAGGTCAGTAAAACGAATATGAATTGGCCTGCAAAGATAGCAGAAAGTATCCCGCAGGAATCACTCCCGGCAGAGATTCGAGAAAGGGAATGGTGAAGAATGAAATTTCTGTTTAACTTAGCCGTCGGTTTTCATTATAAAAAACGCGCGCTTATGAGAAAGTGGATGCTCTGGTCTATCCTTATTGCAATGACCTTTAATTCAATATCAACCGTTATGGGCCATCCGGGTGAAGTGATCCGTTCCCTCCCCACCCCGGGGGAGTATCCTACGGGCCTGACCTATGATGGTAGCAACCTCTGGGTGGCAGACCGCTACCTTGACAGGATTTTTTGCCTCGATCCATTGACAGGAAAGGTCATACGGTCGATTCCATCTCCGGGTTACTGGCCCGCTGGATTAGCGTGGGACGGAGAATATTTATGGAACATTGACTTTCAGGGTGGGCTTCCCCTGTCAGAAAACTACAACGCAAAGATCTACAAGCTTGATCCCGCGAACGGCAACATCCTTCACACCGTACAGTCCCCCGCGGGTATCACCCATGGCCTGACCTGGGACGGGGGGTATCTCTGGTGCACTGACAGCGACGCAGAGGAGATCATCCAGTTCAGCCCTCAGGATGGGACCACGATCCGCTCGTTTTCCTCCCCTTCTGTCGATCCGCGGGGCATAACCTATGATGGTGACTACCTCTGGGTCTCCGACAGGATCACCAATGAGATTTACATGCTGGATCCTGTAACCGGATCCGTGCTGCTGATTACCAGCACCCCCGGTGAATTTGCGATGGACATGTGCTTTGATGGCAACGCATTATGGGTCATCGACGATCAGGATAACAGGATCTATGAGTTGAAGACAAGGGATGGCGAAAAGTTCATCCGTTACAACGAGCGGCACGCTATCGTCACATACCGCCATTTCACCACCAACTTCGGTCCCGGAAGGATTCTGACCTCGGATGTGCATCTGGCCATCCCTGAAAAAAGGGACAGTCAGGATATTATGGGAGACATCCGGTTTTCTCCTGTCCCGACTGAATTCTTCACCGACCGCTGGGGGCAGAGGACAGCGGTATACCATCTGGAAAATATCCTCCCAGGCGAGCAAATCGAGGTCAAGATGGTGAGTGAAGTGAAAACATACGCGGTCCGCTATTTTATTTTTCCCGACCTGGTTGGTTCACTGACCGACATCCCGAAAGACATCACCTCGAAGTACCTGGAAGATAACGAGAAATACCAGATCCATCACCCGGTGATCCAGCAGGCGGTGAAAGAGGCCGTAACCGGCCAGGATAATGTATACTGGATGGTGCGTCATATTTATAATTACATCAATGATCGTATGTACTATGAAATGACGGGCGGTTGGAACACGGCTCCTACTGTCCTCAGCAGGGGGAACGGCTCGTGCTCTGAATATACCTTTGTGTTCATTTCCATGTGCAGGGCTGCGGGCGTTCCGGCGCGTTATGTGGGGTCGGTGGTAGTGCGGGGTGATGACACCAGCATGGATGATGTCTTTCATCGCTGGGTGGAAGTATACCTGCCCAACTATGGCTGGATCCCGGTCGATCCTTCCGGGGGCGACAGCGATTCACCAAGGAACCAGGCACTGGGGATCGGGAACCTCTCGAACCGGTTCCTGATCACGACCCAAAGCGGAGGGGGATCGGAAACCATGGAATGGACCTATAACTCGAATGAATTCCGGACCACGGAACCAAAGACCCATGTGGCGACAGAGCATTTCGGGGACTGGGAAAAGGTGAAATAGTTTCAAGTTGCAAGTTATAGATTGTAGATTACAGGTTTATTAACCTAAAGTATTGCAACCTGCAATCTGTAACCTGAAACCTGAAACTTGCAACCTGAAACCGCTAAAGAATGAGAATCCAAAAAAATAGCCGATTATGACTCTTTCCGTCATCATCGTCAACTACAACGTCAAGTACTTTCTGGAGCAATGCCTGCTTTCGGTAAGAAAGGCTTTGCAAGGAATACAGGCGGAGGTGTTCGTTGTCGACAACAACTCGGTGGACAGCTCGGTGGAGATGGTCAGGGATAAATTCCCTGAGGTAGTCCTTATCGAAAACAATGAAAATACTGGCTTTGCCAGGGCGAACAACCAGGCCATACGCAGGTCGCAAGGTGAATATGTCCTGTTGCTGAATCCGGATACGGTGGTCGAAGACGATACCTTTGAAAAGATCATCGGTTTTATGGATTCCCATCCGGATGCCGGCGCACTTGGCGTGAAGATGGTGGATGGGAAAGGCAGGTTCCTGCCCGAATCAAAAAGAGGTCTTCCTACTCCCACCGTGGCATTCTATAAGATCTTTGGATTGTCGCGCCTATTTCCCAGGTCCCGAAGGTTCGGCCAGTACCATCTGGGTTATCTTGACAAGGATGAGGTCCATGAGGTGGAGATCCTTTCGGGCGCTTTTATGCTAATCCGTAGGGAAGCCCTGGATAAGACGGGACTGCTGGATGAAGATTTCTTCATGTATGGCGAAGACATTGATCTTTCTTACCGGATCATCAAGGCAGGTTACCGGAATTACTATTTTCCCAGAACACGGATCATACATTACAAAGGCGAAAGCACCAAGAAGAGCAGTGTCAATTACGTGCGTGTTTTCTATCATGCCATGGTCATTTTTGCCAGGAAGCATTTCTCTTCCAGGAATGCCCGCCTGTTATCTTTTCTCATCAACCTCGCCGTATATTTCAGGGCATCCCTGGCAATTCTCAGCCGCTTTCTGAAGTCGGTCTTCCTTCCGCTGATGGATGCCGGTCTGATCTATCTGGGCATTTACCTTATAAAGAATTACTGGGAGGAAAACCTCGTATACCTTGATGGAGGTCATTACCCTGTAGAACTGGTAGCTGTGGCCATTCCTGCCTATGTCGTTCTGTGGATCCTCGCTGTCTTTCTGAGTGGTGGCTACGACCGGCCGTTCCGGATGAACAGGGTGTACCTAGGCATATTCATGGGTACGATAACCATCCTGGTTTTTTACAGCCTTCTTCCCGAGACCTACCGGTATTCACGGGCGCTGATCCTGCTGGGAGCCCTGTGGGCCATGATCATCATAACCATTTTGCGTTATATGTTGCATCTGCTTGGAATAAAAGCTTTTCAGATCAAACGGTACGCAGGAAGAAGGTACGTGATCATCGGAGAAAAAGAAGAGGCTGAACGTGTGGCTGACCTGCTTCGTAGATCCACGCCGGATCCGGGATTCATCGGTCTTGTCAATGTAAAAAAAGAGGTATCCACGATTCACGGATTCATCGGAAACATAAATCAGATCAAGGACATCATTGCTATCTACAAGATCGAGGAAGTCATTTTCTGTGCTAAGGATATTTCCTCCCAGGAGATCATCGATAAGATGACCGACTTGCACAACGCCCAGGTGGAATACAAGATCGCACCGCCTGAGTCCCTGGCCATCATCGGCAGCCAATCCATCAACACTTCCGGGGATCCCTATATAATCGACATCAATTCCGTCGACAAGCCCGGAAACAGAAGGAACAAGCGTGCTTTTGACCTCATTGGCAGCCTGGTGCTTCTGGCCAGTTTCCCGGTAACCCTCTTTATCGTGAGAAATCCCCTGAATTTTATTGGCAACTGTTTCAGGGTTCTTTTCGGGAAATGTACCTGGATTGGATACGCCACCCATCATCAGCATGGGACGCCTCATTTACCGCTGATCAAGAAAGGAATATTAAATCCGACGGATATCTTTAAAAATCCTTCTTTTGACACGCAAACCATCGACCGCCTGAATTTACTGTATGCACGAAATTTTTCCCTGGCGAATGAGTTCAGCATTCTCTACCGGGGATTCAGGGATCTCGGCAGAAAGTAGAAGCAATACTCCCTGAACATTTTAGGATGTTATTTGTTAGGTGGATTGATTACTTTTGCACGACATCAAAAAGGATCATCAATAAAAAGCATATGACCAGGTTTGAACTCGTAATGCCCAAGATGGGAGAGAGCATCATTGAAGCGACGATCATCCGGTGGATAAAGAATGTCGGGGACCTTGTCGCGGAGGAGGATGTCATTGTCGAGATCGCCACTGATAAGGTTGATTCTGAGATTCCTTCGCCGGTGGATGGAAAGCTTGCGGAAATCTTTTTCAAGGAAGGTGATGTAGTGCCGGTCGGAAAGATCATTGCCGTCATCTCCGTGGATGGCGGAGAAGAAAATGCGGAGTCGCAGGAATCCAGACAGCAGGTTCCTCTCAGCAGATCTGAAACAAAGGCTGAGGAGGCTTCATCCAGGGCTGTTCCGACAGAGGTTATTGCGGATACTGCAGCCCGTTCCCGGTTCTATTCTCCTCTGGTCAAAAACATCGCCAAACAGGAATCCATCCCGCTCAGTGAGCTGGAACAGATCCCGGGAACGGGCAAGGATGGCCGGCTGACGAGGGATGATCTGCTCAGTTACATCACCCGCAGAACCCTTCCGGAGGCAAAAGAAGTACCTGTGTCCCCCGTTCTTCCCAAGCCATCCGTCCAGGAAGGCCCCATGGTATTGGCAAGTCCCGGCGACGAAATGATCGAGATGGATCGGATGCGCCGCCTGATAGCAGATCATATGGTGATGTCGAAAAAAACCTCACCTCACGTCACATCCTTCATCGAGGTAGACATGTCCCGGGTAGTCAGATGGCGCGATAAGATGAAGGATGAGTTCTTCAGGAGAGAGAAAGAGAAACTGACCTACACTCCGATCATTTTTGAGGCTGCTGCCAAGGCACTGAAGGATTATCCCGGTGTCAATGCCTCCGTAGACGGATACACGGTGATCATCAAAAAGAACATCCATATCGGCATGGCCACTGCCCTGCCCAATGGAAACCTGATCGTCCCGGTCATCAAAAATGCCGATCAGAAGAACCTTCTGGGCATGGCCAAGACCATCAACGACCTGGCCAACAGGGCGCGCACAGGCAAGCTGGAGCCGGATGACATCCAGGGAGGCACGTTCACCATCACGAACCTGGCCAGTTTCGGAAGCCTGACCGGAGCGCCGATCATCAACCAACCACAGGTAGCTATCCTGGGGATCGGAGTGATCAGGAAGAGACCTGTCGTGATCGAAACCGATGAAGGTGACATGATCGGGATACGGAGTATGTGCATCCTTTCTCTTTCCTATGATCACCGCGTGGTCGATGGTGCACTGGGTGGAATGTATCTTCAGCGGGTGGCCGAATACCTTGAGAACTTCGACATGAACCGCACCGTTTGAAACCTGCCGCATGGAACTGAACCTCACACGCCCTGTCGTCTTCTTCGATCTGGAAACCACAGGTACTGACATCGCCACCGACAGGATCGTTGAAATAAGCTTGCTGAAGATGATGCCGGATGGTTCCAGCAAGCTCAGAACCCATCTGATCTATCCAACCATCCACATCCCTGAAGAAGCCAGCCGGATACACGGGATCACCGACGAAAAGGTATGGGATAAGCCTACCTTTGCCGAAATGGCTGGCGACCTGCACGCCTACATCGCTACCTGTGACCTGGGTGGGTATAATATCATCAAATTTGACATACCCCTATTGGCGGAAGAGTTCCTCAGGGCGGGTGTCGACTTTGATCTTAAAAATCGCCGGATCATCGACGTTCAGAACATTTTTCACAAAATGGAACCCCGGACCCTCAGGGCTGCTTACAAATTTTACTGTGGCAGGGAACATGTATCCGCCCACAGTGCCGAAGCAGATACCCTCGCCACCGTGGAAGTCCTGAAAGCCCAACTTGACAGATACCAGAACGAAGCCTATACAGACAACAACGGAAACCAGTCCTTCCCCATCCGGAACGACGTGGATGCATTGAGCCAATTCTCGTTCTATACACGTTATGCCGATCTTGCAGGACACATCATATACAATGACCAGGGCAAAGAGGTCTTTAATTTCGGCAAATACAAGGGCCGGTTGGTCGAGGATGTGTTTCAGGCTGAGCCCCAGTATTATGATTGGATGATGAAAAGCGCCTTTCCGTTATACTCAAAAAAGATCATCACGGCGATCAAGCTAAGGGAGTTCAATAAGGGTAACACACGGTAGGCAGTAAGCTGTTGGCAGTTGGCTAAATATAACTTTTAACTGCAAACTGCTAACTGCCAATTGACAACTGCCAACTAAAAACCTGTTCGTCATGAAAATCATCTGCATAGGCCGGAACTACAGGGAGCATGCCAGGGAACTGAGCAATCCGGTGCCGGAAGATCCGATCTTTTTCTTCAAACCCGACACCAGCATCCTGCGACGCAACAGGCCCTTCGTTTATCCTGACTTTAGCCGTGATATCCATTATGAAACGGAAATCGTGGTGAAGGTCTGCAGAAACGGAAAGAACATCGGTGCTTCCCAAGCCGGCACCTACTATGAATCGATTGGCGTCGGCATTGACTTCACTGCACGTGACCTTCAGCAGAAGGCCAAAGAGAAGGGGCTGCCCTGGGCACTGGCCAAAGGCTTCGATCAAGCTGCCGCGCTCAGCCCCTTCTTGCCGAAAGCCATTCTCCCCCGGGTAAATGACCTGAACTTTCATCTCGACCTCAACGGGAATACGGTGCAGCGCGGCTGCACCGCAGACATGATCTTCTCTATCGACGAGCTGATCAGTTACCTGTCAAAATTCATGACACTCAGGAAGGGTGATCTTCTTTTCACAGGGACGCCTGCTGGCATAGGGCCTGTCAGGAAAGGCGACCTTCTGGAAGCTTTCATTGAAGATAGAAGAATGCTGTGGTGCGAAGTGAAGTGAATGATGGCTGATCTCCGGTGTCGTCAGATGAACACAATTTCCTCGATCACCTTTTCTCCTGTTTCCTGGTTAAGCAGGTCCACCACCTTCTGACGGTTGTAGAACAGTTCATTCTTGATGGCGGGAGAGTCGATCCTGACAAAAAGCTTTTTTTTATTGATGTAAATGTTCCGGGTATGACGGCTTATTAGCTTTCCCGTCACCTGTGGCCAGGCTTTGATAACCCGCATCTCTGCAAGCTTGCCTTCCAGCTGGTAGGTCCTGAGCATTTCCTCAAGCGCTTGCTTGAGCGTTTGTTCATTCGTTCGTTTCATCACTCTCTACAGGTTGTTCGTAGTATGGTTCGACCGTTCCCCTGTCGACGCGGAAAATCCTGTGCTCGATGCAGAGGCTCTTCATGACGCGGAGAATACGGTCCTGCTGTGTGTCGGTGATGAACACCTGTCCAAAGCTGTTTTCACTTACCAGCTTGACGATCTGCTCCACACGGGTCTCATCCAGTTTGTCGAAAATGTCGTCCAGCAGCAGGATGGGTTTGAATCCTTTGATATCACGTGTATAATCAAACTGGGCCAGTTTGATGGCCACCACAAACGATTTTTGCTGGCCCTGGGAGCCAAACTTCTTGATGGGGTGCTCACCGATCGAAAATTCCAGGTCGTCTTTGTGTATCCCGCCGGTAGTATAGCGTGCCAGCCTGTCCTGCTCTCTGTTTTCCAGGAGCAAGGCACCCATATCCTTCTCTGCAAGCTGGGAGATATATCCAATATTCACCTTTTCGGTCCCACGGGAGATAAATTCAAAATACCTTTGAAATGTGGGTATGAAGCTGCCGATAAAATCCCTTCTTTTCCGGAAGATGGTCTTTCCCAGCCTTACCAATGCTTCATCCCAGACCTCCAGTGACTTCTCCTCAAAGCGGTGGGTCTCAGCAAAAATCTTCAACAGCGTGTTCCTTTGCAGCAGTGCCTTGTTATACTGGATAAGATCATCCAGGTAGAACCTGTCGAACTGGGAAATGACACTGTCGATATACCGGCGCCTGACTTCACTTCCGTCATTGATCAAGTCCCGGTCGTAGGGTGAGACCATTACCAGCGGGAAAAGGCCGATATGGTCGGCCAGCCGGTCATACGTCTTCTTGTTGAGTTTAACGATCTTCTTTTGGTTTCTTTCCTGGATACAGCTTACCAGATCCATCGTATCCCCGTTCTTGAAATAGGTACCATGGACAGCAAAAAAAAGAGTGTCATGGCGGATATTTTGCTGGTCGATCGGGTTAAAATAACTTTTACAAAACGACAGGTAATGGATGGCATCCAGAAGATTGGTCTTTCCTGCCCCGTTCAGGCCGATAAAGCAGTTGATCTTGTCAGAGAAGTCGAGTTCGGCCTCCCGATAATTCTTGAAATCGGTGATATATAATTTCTGCAGGAACATACATTTCAATCCTGCTGCGAAGATACGATTTCGGTGATTTTACCAGCCACTTTCTGCAAAAGCCATAGCGGTGTTGAAGTGGCTCCCGTGACTCCAACCGACTGGGCATCAGCGAACCATCCTGGCTGGAGGTCGCCGGGTCCGGTGATGAAATGGCTGGAGGGATTGTTCGCCCTGCAAATGTCAAAGAGAAATTTCCCGTTGGAGCTGGAAGGATCGCTGACGAAAACCACCACATGATGATTCCCGGAAAATTCAACGAGGGCGCTTTCCCTTCTTCTGACCTGTCCGCAAACCGTATTGTGTATCATCAGCGGGCCTCTTTCCTCATCAGGGATGCTCCGGGAGATCTCTTCAGCCCTTGCCTTGATGGATCTGAAGCATGCCACATTGAACGTGGTTTGTGCATAGATCCGTACCGGTTTTCTGAAATCAACATCTTCCAGTTCATCCTCACAGGAGATGATGAACATGTTTTGGGGGATCTGGCCGCGAAGGCCTTTCACCTCAGGGTGGTCCTTCCTGCCTGCGATTACTACCTGCATTCCCTGAAGGGCCGATTCAGCGTAATCATCCCGGATCCTCTGCTGCAGTGTTCTAACGATGCGGCAGGTTGTGTCAATGAGCGTGATGTTGTTCTCCTTTGCAATCCGATATGTTTCAGGTGGTTCACCGTGGGCACGGATCAGCACACGGACATCTTTCAGCTGGCTGAAAACAGCATGGTCGATGATGATCAGGCCTTTGTCGCAGAGGCTGTTCAAGACCTGACGGTTGTGTATGATCTCCCCCAGGCAGTATAAGGGCTGTCCGGACTTCAGTTCATCCTCCGCGACGCTTACGGAATATTCCACTCCTTTGCAAAAGCCTGCAGTATGATCGATCGAGACCTGCATGGCAGTGGTCATTATTTGTTTTTCCTGGTAAATCCGCTGAGATTGGTCGTAAGGGTAAAGAAATTCGGAGAGCCCGTCAGGTGATACGCGGAACGTGCATAACTGAATTCAAAGTTTGAGATCTTCAGCCCGACGCCCCATGATATGCCAACGGTCGCAGGTTTTTCATAAACCTTGAGTTCCTGACGTCTTTGGTAGTTATATCCGATCCTCAGACTCAGGAACCTGGCGGGCATCAGCTCACCGCCGATGACGATATGGCGCATGAATTTGTCTGCAAAATCGGCAATCCCTTTCTGGGACTTCACTTCTCCTGTCAGGGGATCGATCAGGCCTGGATCATTCGGATCCACATAGGTAAGGTCCCATTTCTCAATGTGGTGGTAATTAATAAAATAACGAAACGGAATATGCTTTAGCCGGTTCGACATTCCCGCGCTGATTTCAAAGGGCAAGGGTTCAGGGTGGCTCGCATAATAAGATTTCAACTGCGTACCAATATTTCGGAAGATCAGCGACACGGTCAGGTTTCCGGAACGGTTGGTATAGGATCCTGCGACATCCACTGCGAGGCCGTAGGAATTATAGGTCTCAAGGGAGGAATAAATACCCCTGAGGGTGGCGCCGATCGTAAACGAAGAGTCGAGCGGTCTGCCCCAGCCGATGTTCAGCGCATATTCCGACGCTCCAAAAGTACCTGAGGTCTGACCGGTTTCATCAGCATAAGTGAACGATCCGTAATCAATAAACTGCATTGCTCCCATGAAGTTCCCTATTTTGTTGAAGGAATGGGAATACATGGCATATCCGTAATTGATATCCGAAAAATAGTCGACAAAGCTGAAAGACAAGAAATTGTTCATGTCGCTGGTGATCAGCGAAGGATTGGTCAGGGTGAGGGTGAGGTCCTTATCCTTTGCTGCAAGGTAGTTGTCCCCTATGGATGCGATACGGGCGGAGTTGGGTAGATTCAGGAATTCAAAGGTATTATCTCCTCCGGTCTGACCGGATAGATCAGCAACGCTGGAAGAAAGAGCAAAAAGAAGCAGAGCAGCAAAAAGACGATATTTCTTCACAAATGAACTGGATTATAGTGACACATTTATCTTTCCTTTAAAGGCTATAAATCAAACGGCGTTCGGCAGCGATTATTTTATTGTCTCTCACTTTACGCTTCCGGGTCCTTTACTTCTGTTTCATCCTGATAAGGTTCAGCGCGCTGCCGGCCATGAACCACCCGGTCTGGACCTGGTTGTAGGAATGGTTGACAGCAAACTGCTCCCTGGTTTCGTCTGTATGGTTCAGGCGGACCGTCAGCGGCTTACCCTGCTGAAAATCAGCTAATCCCATCACATCGATCAAATCATCTTCCCTGATCTTGTCATAATCCCGTTTATCAGCGAATGTCAGGGCCAACATCCCCTGCTTTTTCAGGTTCGTTTCATGGATCCTTGCGAAGGATTTTACCAGTACCACCCTAACGTTCAGATGGCGGGGTTCCATGGCTGCATGTTCTCGTGAGGAGCCCTCACCGTAATTCTCATCCCCGACAATGATGGATCCGACGCGGTTGGTTTTATAATGCCGTGCGACATTGCTTACCTTATCATACAACCCCGTCAGCTGATTTTTGACCAGATTGGTCTGCTCATTGAAATCATTCAGCGCCCCCATCATCAGGTTGTTGGAGATGTTGTTGAGGTGGCCGCGAAACCTCAGCCAGGGACCGGCCATAGAGATGTGGTCGGTGGTGCATTTCCCTCTGACTTTGATGAGCAGCCGGAGGTTCATCAGATCCCCGCCTTCATGGGGCGGGAATGGTTCCAGGGCCTGCAGCCGTTCGGAATCGGGCCTGATGATGACCTCAAGGTCTTCGTTACCCTCGTCGGGTGCAATATAACCCAGATTTTTCACATCGAAGCCTGAGGGGGGCAGTTCGATGCCTTCCAGTTCATCTAGTATCACCTGCTCACCCCGGTCGTTGGTTAGCGTGTCGGTCATGGGATTGAACATCAGGGTTCCGGCGATGGTGAGGGCGGTGACGATCTCCGGGGAGGTCACAAAACTGTGGGTGTTGGGATTGCCGTCGTTACGCTTGGCGAAATTATGGTTAAAAGAGTTGATGATGGTATTTTTTCTGTCTGGATTGTCGATATCCCGCTTCCATTGACCAATACACGGCCCGCAGGCATTCGACAGGACCACCGCTCCTATGCTCTCAAAGACTTCCAGCAGTCCGTCCCGCCCGGCGGTATACCGTATCTGTTCCGAACCGGGAGTGACGGTAAATTCCGACCGGACCTTCAGGTGCTTTTCTTTCGCCTGACGAGCTACCGAAGCAGCCCGGGTAAGGTCCTCGTAGGAAGAATTGGTACAGGAGCCGATCAGTCCGACGTCAATTTTCAGGGGATATCCTTTCTCTGTGGCTATCTTTCCGAAAACCGAGATGGGATAGGCCCCATCCGGAGTATAAGGACCGTTAATGTGAGGCTCCAGCGCCGTAAGATCGATCTCGATCAGCTGGTCATAATATTTTTCAGGATGGTCATACACCTCGGGATCGGAACGAAGATGGTCGCGCAAGGTATCGGCAAGGTCAGCCACAGGGCCTCTTCCAGTCGAACGCAGGTAGGACGACATCTTATCGTCATATCCAAAGACCGACGTTGTGGCACCAATCTCCGCCCCCATGTTGCAGATCGTCCCTTTGCCTGTCGCCGAAAGGCTGTCGGCACCTTCCCCGAAATACTCGAGGATGACTCCAGTACCGCCTTTTACCGTAAGAATGCCAGCGACTTTCAGGATGACATCCTTGGGAGACGTCCAGCCGTTCAGATGCCCGGTCAGTTTTACGCCGATGAGCTTAGGCATTTTCAGTTCCCATGACATGCCTGCCATCACGTCCACCGCGTCAGCCCCTCCCACCCCGATGGCGATCATTCCCAATCCGCCCGCATTGACCGTGTGGGAATCGGTACCGATCATCATTCCCCCCGGGAAGGCATAATTTTCCAGGATGACCTGATGAATAATGCCTGCCCCTGGTTTCCAGTACCCGACCCCGTATTTTGATGAAACAGACTGCAGGAAATCATACACCTCCCTGTTCTGTTTCATCGCAAAGTCAAGATCAGCGCGTGATCCCGCGTGCGCCTGAATCAGGTGGTCGCAGTGCACCGTGGTGGGCACTGCCGTCTGTTTCTTTCCTGCGTTCATGAATTGCAGCAACGTCATCTGAGCGGTTGCATCCTGCATGGCCACACGATCCGGGGCAAAATTGACGTAAACGGCTCCCCTTTTGTATGGGTGGCCGGGTGTTTCTTCATAGAGATGACCGTAGAGTATCTTTTCCGTGAGTGTAATGGGACGATTCAACATCTTTCGGGCCGCCTGTATTTTTTCAGGCAGACGCCGATACACCCCGGTGATGAGATCCAAATCGAACAACATATATAATCGAAATAAATATATGAATTACTTCTTATCATAGAACGAACAGCTGAGCCGGTCAAATGTTCAATGCTCGTCCCGATGACATGTTGATCTAAAGCCGCAATTTGCGAAGATCGTCCTTCATCCTTTCCAGATCGGTAAGCCAGTCCTCAATATCCTGTTCATGCTCAAGTTCCTCACCGAGGATGATGGTTGCGATCTGATGCGTGGTATGATCCTTTCCTGCGGTGAAGTCGGCGATTTCCTTATACCTTTTGATGGCGCAGCGTTCCCCGCTGAGGTTTTGTTTGAGGATCTCCTCGATATACGGGTCACTGGGGGCATCGTATGGGCACCGGCTCAGTTTGATCCAATGATCGGGGTTGAGCACTGGAGTGCCGCCGAGCTGGATGATCCGGTTCACGACCATGACTGCATGATTGAGTTCCTGATCAGCATGGAGCAACAGCTCGGGCTCAACCTCGCTTCTCATAGGTCCTTCCATGACCCGGGCGCCTATCCAGTACTGGTAGTAAGCCAGCCATTCTTCACTCAGTGCCTCACTGAGCATCTTCAGCAATGCATCGACATCGACTTCAACGATCTTTATTCCATGTTTTCCCATAATAGTGTAATTGGTCTTTAGTGATTCATATTGCAAAGTTAAGAATTCTTGAGTAATGGGGTAATTTATATTGAAAGTTGACAGTTAACAGTTGGCGGGAAGCGGGAAGCAGGTCGGAATTTGGGATTTGAAATTTGGATTTTACTCCATATCCTGCTCGTTCACAGTAACATATACCGGAAGATGATCCGAATACCCCCCATGGTACTCATTCCCCGAATAGGTCTTGTTGGGCATCTTCTCGTGGTATCTGGGATGAGTGAACATGAGCCAGGAAGCGTCAACGATCCGGAAACTGCCGGGTAGGATGGAAAGGCCCGTACCGGTGCTGATCAGTGAGCGACTGACGATGATCTGGTCAAACAAATGCCACCTGCCCCTGTGGTTGATCGTTCCCACACGCTTACGGAACAAAGGATAGGCAAGATTGACCAGATTTCCTTTTCCTGAGCCATCCTTCGGCTCGGCACCGAGGATCTTCTTCAGGCTATAGCTGTCTGGCAGATCATTGAAGTCGCCCATAAGCAGGATCTTGGCCAGAGGATCCTTGATTAAGATATCATCCATAAAGTGACGGACGGTCCGGGCAGCTTGGGTTCTCCTTGGCTCCGATTCCATCACTCCTTCCCGCCTTGAAGGCCAGTGGTTCACAAAGATGTGCACGGTATCCTCCCCTCTGAATTGACCTTTGACATAAAGTACGTCACGGGTTCTGTCCTCCTGGTCAAAAGGAAAGGTCAGCGGGATGGGTTGTGACGTAAGGGGATGAAAATATTCCTGACGGAAAAGAAGGGCAACGTCAATACCTCTCTCATCCATGGAATCATAATGAACGAAACCGTAATCCCCTGATCTGAGATAATCGGTGTGGCATAGATCGCTGAGCACGTCATTGTTTTCGACCTCGGTGAGGCCGACAATCACAGGCAGGTCGTTCCCCACAGCTCCAATAACTTTTGAAATATGATTGATCTTGGTGTGGTAGCGTGTCTTATCCCATTTTTTCGCCGACCGGGGCAAGTATTCGTTGTCGAGTGTTTCCGGATCATCTCTTGTATCAAAGAGATTCTCAACGTTGTAAAACAGGATTTTTTTACCTCCAGCGGACAACAGATCGCACATCGTTACGGGGTCAGTTCAATTACATTTACAACGGTCACACCGAAATCATCTCCTGAGTTTGACACCCAGTGTTCCAAGGATGCCTCTGGTCAGCTCACGCATGACGGTTCTTCCCAGCTGACGTACCATGGTGTTTTTGGAGAGTTTCTCCACCATCGATGGTTTTTCCTTTTGTCTACCCGTGGTTTTGCGGGCCCGTTCGTATTCAGCTTCCCTTTCTTTTCGGAATTCCTCCTCTGAAGCCCGTTCCAGCTTCTGAGTGATGATCTCGTAGGCACTCTGGCGGTCGAAATCCTGGTTATATTTATTGACCAGATCTGAATCACGCACCAGGTCGTCGATTTCATGCCCTGTGAGGATGTCCATCCTTGAAATAGGCGCTCTGAGCAAGGTGGCTGTCAGGGGTGTTGGGACACCTTTTTCGTTGAGCACGGTCACCAGGGCCTCACCTGTCCCCAGGGAAGTCAGCAACTCTTCGGTCTTATAATAATCGGAGATGGGGAAATTTTGTGCGACACGTCTGATCATCTGGCGATCCTTGGCAGTGAATGCTCTCAGAGCATGTTGGACCTTTAGGCCAAGCTGTGCCAAGACAGAATCAGGAACATCATTGGGGTCCTGCGTACAAAAAAACACGCCCACTCCCTTGGAACGAATCAGCTTAATGATTGCATCAAGCTGATCGAGCAGCGCGGGTGAAGCTTCTTTGAAGATCAGGTGGGCCTCGTCAATGAAAAGGACAAGTTTGGGTTCATCCACATCCCCCATCTCAGGGAACGTATTATATACTTCGGCGAGCAGGCAAAGCATGAATGTGGAGAACAGTTTGGGTTTATCCTGGATATCCATCAGACGGATAATGGAGATCACCCCGCGGCCGTCGCGGTCTTTCAGAAGGAGATCCTCCGGCTCGAAGGAGGGCTCCCCAAAAAAACGATCCGCTTCCTGCTCCTCAATCTCGATGATCTTGCGCAAAATGGTCGAAACCGTAGTTCCTGAAACGGTGCCATATTCCTTCTGCAATTCTTCTTTTCCTTCATTGCTGACAAACTGGAGCATTTTCCTGAAATCCTTCAGATCAATAAGCGGCAGCTTCTGATCGTCGCAATATTTGAAGATCATCGAAACGACACTGGACTGTGTGTCATTCAACGCAAGGATCTTTGAAAAAAGTACCGGCCCGAATTCAGAGACGGTCGACCTCAACCGCACGCCATGTTCACCCGAGATCGACATAAGCTCGACAGGCATGGCCATGGGCTCGTAAGGTTCGCCGACCATTTTCTGCCGCCAGACGACATGGTCGTTCACCTGCCCGGGTTGCGCAAGTCCGCTCAGGTCGCCTTTGATATCCATCAGTACGACCGGAATACCCTTGAGCGAAAGTTGTTCAGCGATCACCTGCAGGGTTTTTGTCTTGCCCGTGCCGGTGGCGCCGGATATCAGACCATGTCGGTTGACCGTTTTCAGTGGTATTTTAATTTGTAAACCTTCAATAGGTTCACGATCATAAATAGCTCCCCCCAGGACAAAATAGTCCTTCTTGAACGTATAGCCAGTCTGAATGTCATTAATAAAATTTTCTTTTTGTCCCATGATTGTCAATATTCATTGAAAGCTCTGATTGTTATCGTAGGATTGCACCTGAAATTTCTACAAAAGTAATAAATTGTGTTGCTTTGTCAGAAATTTCCAGCAACGAATCAATTAGCGGCAGGGGTGATCCTTTTTTCATTCATGGCTTGATAATTGATAAGAGGGCCTGACAAATCCAAAATCTATCAAAATGATTGGTGCATACATTATCGGTGCCATTTTCGCAGTGATTGGCATGATTGTCGGCCAGGTACTGCAGAGCAAGTTTAAAAAGTATTCCCGCGTCGCCCTGAGAAACGGAATGTCCGGAAAAGAGATTGCCGAGAGGATGCTGGCAGACAACGGCATCACCAACGTGCAGGTGATATCTGCCAGGGGGCATCTTACGGATCACTACAACCCCACCAACAAAACGATCAATCTGAGCGAAGCGGTTTACAGTCAGCGCAGTGCGGCAGCAGCGGCTGTAGCCGCCCACGAAACCGGTCATGCCGTTCAGCATGCCACTGCTTACCGCTGGCTGACCATGCGATCAAAGCTGGTGCCTGTGGTCAGCTTCAGCAGCAAGATCGTACAGTGGGTAATCCTGGGTGGGATCCTGCTGATCAATTCCTTTCCAAACCTCTTACTGGCTGGTATCATACTTTTCGCCATTGTGACTCTGTTTTCGATCATCACCCTGCCCGTTGAATACAATGCCAGCAGCAGGGCTCTGGCCTGGATGCAAACATGCAATGTTGTCACATCCCAGGAATATGAAGGCGCCAAAGACTCACTGAGATGGGCCGCCCGTACCTACCTGGTGGCCGCACTGGGTGCAATCGCTTCGCTGCTCTACTACCTGATGATCTTTATGGGGAGGAGAGACTAAGGTGAATAAAGAAATTAAGAGGCTACAAGGATCAATTGTTCAATTGTTAAATTGCTCAATTGTCTGTTAGTGATTCAGTTGAACGAGAATTCTCCGGCGGGCTAAGGGCGCAGAAGTGAATAGATGCAGCTGTCGAGAAGGACGTTGTTCTTGATCACATACTTTTTCAGGATGGCCTCACAGATGAATCCGTTTTTTTCCAGGACTCTCCGTGAGGCCATATTGTAAGCGTACGGTTCTGCATAGATGCGTTCGATGTCAAAATGACTGAAAGCATAATCGACGATCATGCTGACGGCAAGGGTAGCGATTCCCTTGCCCCAGTATTCTTTTCCAATAAAATAGCCGATTTCGGCATTCTTCCGGTAGATGTTATCTTTCAGAACAAGACCGATGCTGCCAGCCAGTTTTCCATGGTATTCGATGGCGAAATACCGGGTGGGCCGCCGCCTGAATTCCCTGGTAGCCGATAGCCAGCTTTCCGCGTCTTTCTCGGTATATGGGTAAGGAAAACCATCCCTGAGTTTGTCTGATATTTCCATGCAACTGGCAATGGAGGGGAGTTTATGTATGTCCGAATCCCTCCAGGCGCGCAGCGTTATCTCTTCTTTTGAAAGCCGTGTCATCTATTTCCTTTGAGCATAGAGAGCAACCGAGAGTACGTACACCAGGCAGAAAACGATCAGGAAAAGGCTTGCGATCACACCCAGACTGTCGCTTACAACGCCCATCAGCGGCGGTATCAAAGCTCCGCCTGATACAGCCATGATCATCAATCCCGAAATTTCGTTGGCCCTTTCCGGCATTTTATCCACCGTGACTGAGAAGATCAGCGGGAACAGATTACCGGAACCAAGACCTGTCACAAAAATTCCGATACGGGCGATCAGTATGTTTGGTGCGATGATCATCAGCACGATTCCTGCCACTGCCAGAATGGCGGTTCCCAGTAAGAATTTCCGGGAGGGCAGGAAACTCAGCCCCACCGCACCCAGAAACCGTCCGGTCATTAATGCGAAGAAATACAGGCTGATCCCAAGGGAAGCCTGTTCCAGTGTCAGGTCAAACCTCTTGTTCAGGTAATTGGCAATGTTGGAATTCATTCCTACGTCTGCCCCGACGATGAACAGGATGGCGAGCACCATGAGGACGACATACCTGCGGTTGAGCAGGCTGAAGCATGATTTGAAGGTGGCAGGGGCACGTTCTGGTTTCATCTCCTGAATCCTGGTAAAGTAGAGCCAGGCCACAGCTATCAGGGAAGTGATGGCATAGACCATAAAGACGATCTTCCAATCACCGAACCGGACCGCCACGGCAGTCGTGATGATCGGTCCCAGCAGGGAGCTTATCGCCTTGATGAACTGGGACAGGCTCATGAAGCTGGAAAATTTCTCCCGGGGGACCACATCCATCAGCAGCGGATTGGCCGAAACCTGGACCACCGTGTTGCCGATGCCCAGAAAGATGATGCCTGTGAGCAATGAGGGGAAGGAGTAATGGATCAGCGGTACGATCATCCCAAGTCCTGTCAGCGCCATGCCGATGTTCACCATGAACCTTTTGCCGTATTTGTCCTGCAGGATGCCGGTGGGTGTCGAAAACACCAGAAACCAGATGAACGCCAGCGTAGGGATCAGCTGAGCGACTTTGTCGCTCAGCTGAAAATCATTCTTGGCGTAACCGGTGGCAACACCTACAATGTCGACAAATCCCATCACAATGTACGCGAGCAGGACGGGAAGCAGTTTGCTGTATTGTATCTTTTTCATGCAACGTGGTTTATCAGTCAGCAGTCAGCATATACTTTGCGCCTTTGTGCCTTTGTGCCTTGCTAGACCTTCCGGAACAGGTACTTCCCCACCCATCCGGCCACGATCGCTCCGCAGATGGGGGCAACCCAGAACAGCCAGAGCTGCGATAGGTACTGGCCTCCCGCAAAGATGGCCTGGCTGGTGCTGCGGGCAGGATTAACAGATGTATTGGTTACCGGGATGCTGATCAGATGGATCAGCGTGAGGGCAAGACCAATGGCCAGGGGAGCAAAACCCTTGGGCGCCCGTTCGTCAACAGCGCCAATGATCACAAGAAGAAAGAAAAAGGTCATGACGAATTCGGTGACCAGTGCGGAGACCAGCGAATATCCGCGGGGTGATAATTCTCCGTACCCGTTGGCTGCAAAACTCCCAACATCCGTGTATCCGGTCTTGCCGACCAGTACAATGTAGATGATTACCGCTGCGGCGATGGCGCCAAGAACCTGGACGATGATGTAGGCCCACAGTTCTTTCAGTTGAAACTTACCGGCTGCCCACAGCCCGAAGGTAACTGCAGGATTGAAGTGGGCGCCGGAGATATGTCCGACAGCATAAGCCATGGTCACGACGGTAAGACCAAAGGCGATGGCAACGCCGATATAGCCAATGCCCAGTTCAGGGATGGCAGCTGCAAACACGGCGCTGCCGCAACCTCCAAGTACAAGCCAAAATGTACCGAAGAACTCTGCGAATAATTTTTTGCTCATTTTGCTTTCCTTTAGGTTTGTACTTTATACATGAAACAACACAAGGTAGTGGTTTATATTGTTACTTGCTCTTTTCACCCACAAAATAATCATCCTTTTCAGCAAACAAAAGGTTGAAAGAGGTCAATGTACCGTAAATACGCGTAACATACTGCTGAAGCTCAATCTTATCAATCTCCGGTATTGTGCTGGCGTTAATTTTCTGTTCCATCACCCTGAGGCGGTCGCGGATCATCACGATCTTATGAAAAAGAGCATCGATCGGCATATCCTTGTTCTGGATATTGCGATCGCCAGGCTCGAGGATGATCCGTCCTCCCTCCCATTTCCTGCCAATCCGCACCGTTTCCTGTATGTCTGTCAGCTTCCTGATGATCCTGATAAAGCTTCTTTCCACCTGCTCATAACTGATCAGGTCTGTGTCAGGGGCGACATAATCAAGCACTTCCATGCCTGCGAAGGATTTCATGATCTGTTTGCGGCCGTAGTCGATGAAGGTGATCTCGTATGAATCCGCATAAACCTGGATCACCACCCCTTTTCCAAATTCCGGATGCTCTACGCGCGATCCGATCCCAAGTGTAAGTTCTTCCATAGTTACTATTCAAAGTTGAATGTTCACTGATCACTGTTCAATGATAAATGTTCAGTGTTCAATGTTGCTTTTTTCACAAGCGCTTCGTGTATCCTTAGCGCCTGGGGAATGACCATGCATGTTCCGTCGTTGATGATGATATAATCGGCTCTGTTTCGTTTTTGCTCATCGGTCCATTGGTTTTTCATCCGCACAAGCACTTCGTCCCGCGTGACATGATCCCTTTCCATGACACGTCGGATACGGATTTCTTCCGGGGCTGAAACAGTCACGACCACATCACATTCCTTATCGAATCCGCTCTCAAGGAGAATGGCGGCTTCCTGGACGGCGTACAGTCCGGCGCGCCTGTTGTCAAACCATTCCAGCAGTCTTCGCATCACGCGGGGATGAATGATCGCGTTGAGCACCATCAGCGACGACGGATCATTGAAAACAATGTCCGCCAGCCGTTTGTTGACGATCCTTGACTGCTCGTCCAGAATGTGATCTCCAAAGTGGCCGGTAATTTCGGCCTTCACTTCCGGATTTGCCAGGAGCAGTTTTGCCTCGGTATCTGCATAAAACACTTCGATCCCCAATGTTTCAAAGATCCTGGCGACAAGCGTTTTCCCGCTCCCAATGCTCCCGGTCAGACCAACTTTCATCATAACGGATCAATTTGACTCATCCTGACGGGGAATCAATCCGATATAAACCGTATCCGGTGAGATCCTGCTCACGGCATTGATTACATCCAACTGACGTTCGATCTCACGGATCATCGGAGTGGTTGCCAGCTGGACAACATCCAGGGTATCCGATTTTCTGATCGGCAGATCTTTGATGCTGATGATCAGCGCGGTGCGGGAACTGAAGAATTTTTGTCTGACAAGCTCCGCGCCGGTCAGCTCCATATCCAGCAAAACGACCGGGGCTGAGACCGATGCGATGGCCTTTCCTTCCGGGAGATGGGTGTACTCCACAGCGTATTCCACCGTGTAGGTGCTTCCCCTGGATAATTTCACCGCAACCCACATGATCACGGCAATGATCAGGCATATCAAGAATACCGGGAAATCATCCTTGAAAACATGCCGGATGAAATTTCTCAGCCTGAACCTGAGCTGATCTTCCTTATGGTTCAAAATGATCTGGTTTTTCCTCGGGGATGTCCGCTATTTTCTCGAATCATCGATCTGGGCGGACTGATCCATTGCCACAGCGGACTTTTCGATCTTAAGCCGGTTTCCTCCTTCAGTTTCAATGATAAAGGAAGTTTCTCTCACCTCCACGATCTTTCCATGAATACCACCGATGGTAATGATCTTGTCTCCGTTTTTCAGGTTTTCCCTGAATTTCTTCTGGTCCTTGCTCCGTTTCATCTGCGGACGGATGAAGAACAGGTAAAAGACCACAATGATCAGGACAAGGAAAATGAGGGAGCTGTATCCTCCGCCTTTTTGTCCTTCCTTCTGAGGCATAAAAAGTAAAATGTTCAAGAGATCTGTCATTGGTGCAACGTATTTGGTTAATGATTCATTATTCTTCCGGGATTTCCACCCTGGCTTTTATATGAAGAAGGTGATGGTTGGGCTGGGCATTTGAAAGAACCGTGATGGACTTGTTCTGAAATCCTTTGCGGCCCTCACTGTCAAAGGTAACTTGAATGGTCCCCTGCTCACCGGGTTTAAGCGGTTCCCTGGAAAATTTCGAAATGGTACAGCCGCAGGAAGTGCTGACGCTGGCAATAAGCAACTCACTTTTTCCAGTATTGGTGAATTTAAAGGAATAGGTCACCACCTCACCCTGGATAATACGCCCAAAATCATGTTCTTCGGTTTCAAACGCAATCACCGGTAATCCGTTCAGGTTTCCCTGTTCCTTGGCGGAATTGGGATTGTGGACGATATCCGCCGGCAGTTTTCCGTCGTCAGGACGGCAGCCCCCTGTAAAAATCAGGGTCAACATAATCAGGATCGCTGAAATTGGGTATCGCATTTTTATTACAAGTGTACAAAATTAGTGTTTTTTACGTACTACTGCTGAAGGAGTCCACGGCCCGACTTTTTAATTTTATTCTCCAGGGTGAGTTCATTGATCAGCTTATCGAGAATGCCGTTGATAAAAACCTTGCTTTTAGGGGTACTATACTCCTTTGATATCTCGATGTATTCATTGAAAGAAACCTTGATAGGAATCGTCGGAAACTCAAGGAATTCAGCAAGGGCCATTTTAAGCAGCAGCATGTCCAGCATGGCGATGCGCTCCGTATCCCAGTTCAGGGTCCGTTCAGCAATCATTTTGCCGTATTCATCGCTGTTCCTGATCGTCTGCCTGTACAGAGAAACAGCGAAATCCCGGTCTTCTTCATCCGGTTCAGAAGGCAATCCGGGCAGGGGATCAGAATCTTTCAGCTCGTCTTCCAGGGCGCGGATAGTCTTGTCAATGTAATACGAAGCGACTGGAAAATCATTCGCCCAGTGAATGCTCTTCTCCTCATAGAAGCTGATCAGGGCCTCTTCGGAGTTGATATGCTGCCTGAACAGGTCCAGTATGAATTCCTGGTCCTTCTCAAAGGAGTTCTCAGGTGAGGACATGTATTCCTTGTACATGTCGCTGCTCCGTATGGCATGGTAAAGCCGCCTGACAATCTCCTCTTCCTCTTTCCAGGATATCTTGAGCTGATCTGCACGGCGGCAGAAGTCAAGGTTCCTTGAAAGCTGACGAACGATACGGTTTTCAACGAAGCGGGTGTTGGGATGAAGGTCTTCCTCGGTTGGCAGGAACTTAAGCTTTGCCTCTTCCATGCGCTGCCGCGCAAAGTCAACGATCTCCACCAGGAAGGACAGTTGGTAAACATAGAGTTCATGAAGCTTGTGAATGCTTCTTACCAGTTCACTCTCTCCCTTAAGAATGTCCGGACTGCCATTGAGCGTGAAAGCGTACAGCGTTTGCATCACTTTAATCCGGATATGACGTCGGCTAAGCATAAATGATGTAAATGAACTTGCCCTTAAGGCCGCACAAAAGTAGCAAAAATGTTAAATAATAAAAAAATCCCTTTCATTTTTGAATCTATTTTTTACTTTTGTATGTTGATAAAAAAGTATTGGTATGGAAGAGTATGACAATTCAGGCAGAAAAGAGGAGATTTATTCACTGGCGATCCGAGCAGGCAAAAGAACCTATTTCTTTGATGTCAAAGCAACACGATCCAACGAATACTATCTGACCATCACGGAAAGCAAAAGGAAATTCGATAACGAGCAGGGAAAGTTCTTCTACGAGAAACATAAATTGTTCCTCTACAAGGAGGATTTCGACAAGTTTCAGAACGGACTTCAGGGAGTTATTGAATTCATTCAAACAGGTAAAAAACCGGACATGAGCAGCTTTGATATGGGAAGCCCGGAGCATCGTGATCCTGAGAACGAACCTCTTGATCCAGGATCGAACGTAAGCTTTGAGGATCTTGACCTGGCTGACACTCCCGACAAAGCCTGAGATGTTGATAAGTTAATCGTCAGGCTGTCCTTCCTTAAAGCTATTTTCGTAATTTTAACCGCATTAAAATTATCCTTTTGTTTCATCATTTTCCAATCGTCCATTGTTGAAAGTGAAAGAAAACGACACTAGAGCCGGTTTCGTCAGCAGTGCAGACTGGCAACCGATTGCAACAACACGAATATGGGCAAGGTAATAACCATCGCAAATCAGAAAGGCGGTGTTGGTAAAACGACCACTGCCATTAATCTTTGTGCGAGTCTGGCGGTACTGGAATACAAAACCCTGCTCATTGACGCTGATCCACAAGCCAATGCAACAAGCGGTGTTGGCTTTGATCCCCGCAACATCAAGACCAGCATTTATGAGTGCATTCTTGACGAAGTAGAGCCTTCCCATATCATACTGAATACGCATACCCCGTATCTTGACCTCCTTCCGGCGCACATTGACCTGGTAGGTGCAGAAATTGAGCTTATTGACCTGCCCGGCAGGGAAAAGATGATGAGGCGGGTCGTACAGAAGATCAAAGGCGATTACGCCTTCATTATCATCGACTGCGGTCCTTCCCTGGGTCTGATCACCGTGAACGCACTGACGGCAGCAGATTCGGTCATCATTCCCGTTCAATGCGAATACTTTGCCCTGGAAGGGCTGGGAAAACTGCTGAACACCATCAAGATCGTGCAGACACGGCTGAACCCGGATCTGGACATTGAAGGGATATTGCTTACAATGTACGATGCACGCCTGAGGCTCTCCAACCAGGTGGTCCAGGAAGTGAAAACTCATTTTCAGCAAATGGTCTTCGATACGGTCATCTTCAGGAACGTCAGACTCAGTGAAGCTCCAAGCTTTGGAGAAACCATCATCATGCATGATGCCGACAGCAAAGGAGCCATTAATTATCTTAACCTGGCACGGGAGCTCCTTCAAAAGAACGGAATGATAGCCGGTCCCGGGCAGGACATATTGGAACAAAAGCGATGAAAGAAAAGCGAAGAGCCCTGGGCAGAGGTTTGGACGCGATCCTGGAAAGCCCGGATACCACAACCCTTTCAAAAGACCGGTCCGGTCCGTTTGTGATCGGCAGTGTCACGAACATCCCTGTTGGGAATATCGAATCCAACCCTTTCCAACCAAGGGACTCCATGGAAGAAACAAGCCTCGCGGAGCTGACAGAATCCATCAGGACACTCGGGATCATCCAGCCTCTGACCGTCAGGAGCCTGGGATACGACAAGTATCAGCTGATCGCCGGCGAACGAAGGCTGCTTGCGGCCCGAAAAGCCGGTATGAAAGAAATCCCTGCCTTCATCCGGGTAGCCAACGACCAGGAAATGCTGGAGATGGCACTAGTAGAGAATATCCAGCGAAAAGACCTTAATCCCATCCAGATCGCCATCGGATTTCAGCGTCTTACCGAAGAATGCAACCTTACCCAGGAACAACTGAGTCAGCGGCTCGGCAAAAACCGGACCACCATCAGCAACTTCATCCGGCTGCTGAAACTACCCCCGGAAATCCAGGTCGCTATCCGTAACGAACAGATCACTATGGGACATGCCAGGGCTTTGATTAATATAGAAAGTGTTGATAATCAAATAAATATGCTCCGGATGATCCTCGACAGAACCCTTTCTGTCCGGGAAGTGGAAGACCTTGTCAGGAACCTTCGTACGCCTCTTCGGATCAAAACACCGGTGAAAAAACAGCCACTGCCGCAAAAATACAGCGATATACAGCGAGCCATCGCCGAAAAACTTTCGGCAAAAGTTGATATTCAAAGAAATAATAAGGGCAAGGGATCGGTCGTTATTCCATTTGATTCGGACGATGAGCTCGAAAGGATCATTTCTTATATCTTATAAATAACTATATAACAGTAAATTATGAAAATTGCCTGTCACCCGGCCGCTTTCCTTGGCACGGATCTCTGTTTCCGGCGATCAGGCAATGCCACTCTTTTCATACTCTGTGCGCTTATTGCATTCTCCTGTGCTTGCTTCCCCGCCACGGCACAGGATACGATAACGTCTCCCCCTCCCGGAAAAGATCTTCCGGAACCGAAACAACACTCACCAAAAAAAGCTTCCATTTACTCAGCCGTTCTACCTGGCTTGGGACAGGCGTATAACCACAAATACTGGAAAATACCGATCATCTACGCAGGTTTTGGAGCCTTCGCTTATTTCATCAATCAAAATTATTCCGAGTATCAGAAATTCAAAGAAGCATACCTGTGGAAGGTCAGCGGGGATACGATTCCCATCGACAATGAATACATTTATAAATACGAGACAGCCGACCAGCTCAAGAACGGGAAGAACTACTACCTGCGAAACTTTGAACTGACGTGCATTCTCACAGGCGCATGGTATATCCTGAATATTCTGGATGCGACCGTCGATGCGCACTTGATGGATTACGATATCAATGAGGATCTCTCAGTGCACATTCAGCCTGGTTTTTCAGGCAGGGCTTCCGCGATTGGCCAACCGGTCGCCGGAGTCACCCTGGCCTTACGCTTTAAATGAAAAGGAGATTAACATAAATTAACATGGCCCGGACCTATTGTTTCATGGATTGTTCATTATTTTGACAGCTTTAATTCTTCATTCATGGATTTAACCGTAACACTACTCATCATCTTCATCTTTATTCCCGTACTCTGCTGGAAGATCTTTGAGGACGCAGGTTTTCAGGGTTGGAAAAGTATCATCCCCCTGTATAATTATTACATCTGGCTGAAGGTCATCAAAAAACCTCTTTGGTGGTATATCTTCCTGGTGATCCCGTTCATCAACTTTTTCATGGTCTTTCTTATGATCGTGGAAACGGCCAAGTGTTATCAGAAGTATGATCTTGGCAACCAGGCGCTGGCAGTCCTGTTCCCTGTTGTCTACCTTCCCTGGCTTGGGTTGAGTAAAACGGAAAAATACCTTGATCCTGACCAACGCCCCCAGATAAAGAAGACGGTTGCCAGGGAATGGATCGATGCCATCATTTTTGCTGTGGTCGCAGCCTCCATCATCCGTATGTTTCTCATTGAAGCCTATACCATCCCGACCTCTTCCATGGAGAAATCGCTGTTGGTGGGTGATTTTCTGTTCGTTAGCAAGATCCATTTCGGTCCCAAACAGCCCAACACGCCGCTTTCCTTTCCTTTTGTCCATAACACCATGCCGTTTTCGAAAACCTCCAGGTCGTACCTTGAATGGATCAAGCTGCCCTATTACCGCTATCCCGGGTTTCAAAAGATCAAGAACAACGATGTGGTCGTCTTTAATTATCCAAATGGCGACACCGTGGCCATCAAGATACAGAATCCGGATTATTATGCCTTATCCAGGCAGTACGGCAGAAAAAGGATTTGGAATGATCCTGTGAATTTTGGCAAGGTCATTTACCGGCCGGTCGACAAGAGAGAAAATTATATCAAGCGTTGCATCGGCATTCCGGGTGATTCGATCCGTATCACCAGCGGGGTAGTCTATGTGAACGGGAAGGAGCTGGTCTCTCCCGGGATCAGGCAATACAAATACCTCGTGACCACCAACGGGGATCCGATCAATCCGCGGCGTCTTGAAAAATTGAAGGTCACCGAAGATGTCCGCACGGTGGGACGCAACCAGTTTGAAATGACGCTAACGCAAAAAGCGGTGGAAGAGCTGAAAGGATTCACCAACGTTATCAGCATCGAAAAGCAGGTGGCGCATAAAGGCGACTGGGCACCCTATATCTTCCCGTACGACTCAGCCTACAAATGGAATGAGGATAATTTCGGACCGCTACTCATCCCCAAAAAAGGAACAACGGTCACACTCAGCCTTACCAACCTGCCCCTGTACAAGCGTATCATCGATGTCTTTGAAGACAACGACATTGAAATTGCAGGCAATAAAATATACATCAACGGTGAAGAGAAGGACAGCTACACATTTAAAATGGATTATTACTGGATGATGGGAGACAATCGTCATAACTCTCTGGACTCGCGATTCTGGGGTTTTGTGCCTGAGGATCACGTGGTCGGTAAGGCAGTCTTTGTTTGGCTGTCGCTGGATAAGAACAAGTCGCTGTTCGGTGGTAAGGTCAGGTGGAATAAGTTGTTCCGGACGATCCGTTAATAACCCAGCATAATCATTCTCAGATTGGCTTTAAAGGAAAATTTGGAAAAGAAGAACACCCTCCGTGAAGAGCGTTCGGTCTCTTCAGGAAAAAGCAGGAGGGTGAGACCTGCTGCGAAGAAGAAGGGGCCGGGATTCTTTCATAATGAGAAAGTGCATCAGGCCATTGGCGTGGTGCTGCTTTCATTCGCCCTGTTCCTCGCGTTCGCCTTCATCTCCTATTTCTTTTCCTGGGCCAAGGATGATGCGGTAGGCGACATCTCCTTTAAACGAATCCTGGGCGACGAAACGGTACAGATCAGCAACTGGACAGGAAGGATGGGAGCCGCCCTGGCGCACCAGTTCATCAAGGAATGGTTCGGCGTAGCCTCGTTCCTTTTCATCCTAATATTGCTCACACTTGCCCTGCGCCTGATCTTCAAGGCTTCGCTGCTGCCTGTTGCCAGGACCATCATTTATTCAGTCTTCGGGATCCTCTGGTTATCCATGGCCATTGGCTTTTTCATGAATCAGAAGGATGAGCTGTACACCATACTGGCTGGCGCTTTTGGCTACTGGTCAGTCGAGTGGTTCAGAGGGCTGATTGGAAATCCCGGGATTATCCTGTTTCTGGTCGGCACCCTTCTGATCTTTTTGATTGTAGCCATCAACCTGCAGATCAAAAAATTCTTCAGGCTGAAGTCTTCCAGGGAAGGCATCGGATCTGTGGAGAAGCCGGCTGGTGTCGTTGCTGATCACCTTCCCCCGGAGGAAGAAGACCAGGAAGAGCAGAAAGAGCCTGTACAGCAAGAATGGGAGAGGTTCGGCGAGCCCGTGAAGATCTCCCCTCCGTCTGACAAAGCCAATGGTGTTGTAAACACAGCCGTCGAATTTGAGATCCATTCCCCCGGGCCGGAAAACGCCACGGAGGCGGAATCCGAAAATGGTGAAACCGTCCATTTCACGACCGACCAGCCTTACGATCCAACGCTTGATCTCCCAAAATACCAGTTCCCTCCCCTAAGTCTGCTGAACGACTACAGGGAGACGGTGGCAGGCGTCAACAAGGAAGAACTGGAGGCAAACAAGAACAAGATCGTTGAGACGTTGAACAACTACCTGATCAGCATCGACAAGATCTCAGCCACCATCGGGCCGGCCGTCACCCTTTACGAGATCGTCCCATCGCCTGGCATCCGCATAGCCAAGATCAAGAACCTGGAAGACGATATCGCCTTGAGCCTGGCTGCGCTCGGCATACGGATCATCGCTCCCCTGCCGGGAAAAGGAACTATCGGGATCGAGGTTCCGAATAAAAACCCGGAGATCGTCTCCATCAAGTCCATCCTATCCTCCGAACGATTCCAGAACACCCGGTTCGCCCTGCCTTTCGGCATCGGCAAAACGATCTCCAACGAAAGCTACATCGCCGACCTGACAAAAATGCCGCACATTCTCATGGCCGGGGCCACCGGCCAGGGAAAGTCAGTGGGACTGAACGCCATCATTACTTCGCTTCTTTATAAAAAACACCCTGCCCAGGTGAAATTCGTCCTGGTCGATCCCAAGAAGGTGGAGCTTACCCTGTTCTCAAAGATCGAGCGGCATTTTCTTGCCAAACTTCCGGATGTGGATGATGCCATCATCACCAATACACGACAGGTAGTCAGAACGCTGAATTCATTAAACATCGAGATGGACAGCCGGTACGATCTGCTGAAGGACGCCCAGGTGAGAAATATGGCGGAATACAACATCAAATTCGTCGACCGGAAACTGAATCCCAACAATGGGCACCGTTTTCTGCCCTACATTGTGGTGGTGGTCGACGAGTTTGCGGATCTCATCATGACAGCCGGCAAAGAGATCGAAGCGCCCCTGACACGGTTGGCCCAGCTGTCGCGCGCCATCGGCATTCACCTGATCCTGGCCACACAGAGGCCCTCAGTTAACATCATCACCGGTACCATCAAGGCCAACTTCCCGGCAAGGATCGCCTACCGGGTTATCTCCAAGATCGATTCCCGCACGATCCTGGACTCCAGCGGCGCCGATCAGCTGATCGGAAGGGGCGACATGCTGCTGAGCACCGGCAATGACTTGGTCAGGCTGCAATGTGCATTTGTGGACATCGAAGAAGTGGACCGGGTCACAGAATTCATCGGATCGCAGAGGGGCTATCCCGATGCCTTCTATCTACCCGAATACCTGGATGAAGAAGATGAGGCCAACAAGGACTTTGACCCATCCGAACGCGATGAGCTCTTTGAAGATGCCGCCAGGACCGTTGTGCTGCATCAGCACGGCTCCACCTCTCTTCTGCAACGTAAGCTTAAGCTGGGCTACAACAGGGCAGGACGTATCATCGACCAGCTGGAGGCAGCAGGCATCGTGGGTCCCTTCGAAGGAAGCAAGGCCCGAGAAGTGAAGATTAAAAATGAGATCGCTTTGGAACAATTATTGAAGGATCTGCGGGAAAATCTTTAAACCTGATGAAAATGATCCGGGCCATAGCCATCCTCCTCCCCCTCACCATGGCCTTTCTGAGCTCCACAGCTCAGGATACCAAAGCGGAAAAGATCCTCAAGTCGTTACAGGATAAAACCCTCACGTACAAGACCATCCAGGCTGATTTTACGTACACGGTATCGAATCCGGGAGGAGAGCCTGACCTATCCTTCCGTGGCACCCTTTACATCAAAGGCGACAGCTACCGGCTTTCCATAGCAGGCCAGCTGGTCATCTGCGATGGAGAAACAACATGGACCTACCTTGAAGAAGCCCAGGAGGTACAGATCAACGCTGTGGAAGACGTGGATGAGTCCTTTACACCTTCAACGATCCTTACCTCCGTGTTCAAGGACCATCATTCAGAGTACCTGGGCGAATATTCGCAGGATGGTAGGATTCTTCAAAGGATCGGACTCATACCGGAAAAAAGCAAGACTTACTCTAAAATCGTACTTGGGATCGACAAATCCAAACCAGAGATCGTTCACATCGACATAACGGATAAAAGCGGTAATACGTACACTTACCATATTACAAGGTTCATTACCGACATCCCTGTCGGCGATGACAAATTCACCTTTAACGCGAACGCATTCCCTGACGCAGAAATCATCGACATGAGATGACGGCCTGTCATTCAACCTTCACCAGACGGTAACTGTCGAACCTGAAGATGTTCAGGCTCTCGTTTTCCCATCCTCCATCCCCCTGCTGATGAAAGTCAAAGTCCAGCTGCAGTCCGTGATAGGACATATACGGCAGGCAGCGGGTGAAGTCGGGACCGAATTCCATCAGGGCCTTAAGGAAATAAAAGGTGATATCATATCCTTCATAGGCATGCTTCTCGGTGATTGGCTCACCTTCATATTGATACCGGTAACGAATAATGAATTGTTTGACCTTCTGATCCGAATAATCCACGAATTCAGGAGAGAAAAGGTGCAGGTTCAGTTTCATAACATGATCCAGATCCAGTTCATAATCCATCCATTCAGGCATGCCGGTTAAAGTGATCCTATAACCTGCAGCCAGTCCATGAATGTTCGACATGACACTGGCGACAAATGCTCTATTGGTCGAGACGCACATCAAAATATTATCCCTGTCGGGGGCGAGCTTTGTTTTGAGGCCGGAAACGCCTTCCTGGTAGTAGAGCCATTCCGAGACCCTTCTGCCAACAGCCAGGCTGTCAGCTGCATCCGCCCCGGGAGGAAGCTCCCTGTAAAACCTCTCCAGGATGTTGTCCCTCAGAAAAGCCAAAGTGTCCTGGTCCTGGATCCGGTTATGAAATACCAGGATAAAGTTTGCATCAGGATAGGCAGTCGTAAGGTAATCTGCCAACTGGTTCATTTGGCCATAAAAAGAAGGCTGGACCTTGAAGACATACGGATTATCCATGATCACGTCGTTGCGTCTGGAGAACGGATTGACGATGGGTATGCGGTGCTTGCGGGCAAAATCGGCGATGACCTCAAAGGGGCCTTTGAATACAGGCCCGATGATCAGGTTCATTTTTTCGAAATCCGGCCCGTCGATGATTTTTTTCAGAGCCGTGAGATTGTCTGTTACATCATATACATAGAACCTCACATTCATTCCTGTCCGGATGAGTGAATCTAGTGCAATACGTGCGCCCTCATAGAACTGAATGAATTTAAAAGCCCTGTAATCAATGGATTCCGGGGGAGCAAGACTATCAAACACATGGATATTACCGGTTTCTTCCAGGTAGAGGGGCAACATCATGGCCACATGGAAATACTCCCCTCCGTAGGAATAGTTATCACATCGGTGATCTGTTATCACTTCGGCAGGAATCTTTTCTTCCACAATGACCGGCTCAACCTTTTCCCTGGACTGAATGACCAGGGTTCCGGACGATACGTTTGTAAACTGGTGGGGATCTTTGACGGGGATCTTTATGATCTGCCCTTTTTTCAGTCCTTCCCTTAAGACCGGGTTGATCAAAAGAAGTTCATCGATGGTCACACTGAATTGTTTTGACAATCCGTAAAGTGTTTCCTTCTTTTGTACCACATGCTTGCGGTAATAGATCAGCGTATCTTTTTCGATCCATCCTGTCTGCTTCTTTTGAGGTTCCTGCTGTTCGCAACTGAGCAGGGGATCTCGCAATGCACGGTGCCCTGTTCTGTCAGCAAAGGCAGATCCATTCAACAGTATGGTAAAAAATACCAGCAGGTAAAGAGTTATTTTCATCTCTGGGGCATCTCCATTTATTCCCATTCAATGGTGGCAGGTGGTTTGGAACTGATATCATATACGACCCTGTTGACACCTTTTACATGATTGATGATCTTGTTGGATATGGCTGCAAGGAAATCATAGGGCAACTGCGACCAGTCGGCTGTCATGCCGTCGGTGGAGGTAACTGCTCTCAGGACGACCACATTCTCGTAGGTTCGTTCGTCTCCCATGACGCCGACAGAGCTTACCGGTAAAAGAATAGCTGCTGCTTGCCAGACATGGTCATAAAGGCCATTTTGCCTGAGGCCTTCCACGAACAGGTGGTCAACCTCCTGCAGAATTCTGACCTTTCTGCGTGTCACTTCTCCAACGATACGAATTCCGAGTCCTGGTCCGGGAAAGGGATGCCGTCCCAGCAGTTCGGCATCAACACCCAGGGTCAGTCCCACTTTTCTGACCTCATCTTTGAACAGGCTGTTCAGGGGTTCCACCACTTGCAGCTGCATCAGGTCAGGCAGCCCTCCGACATTATGATGAGATTTGATGGTGGCCGAGGGCCCTTTGACGGATCTGGATTCAATGACATCCGGATAGATCGTTCCCTGTGCCAGCCATTTGACATTCACGATCTTATGTGCTTCCTGGTTAAACACTTCGATGAACGTCCTGCCAATGATCTTTCGTTTCTTCTCCGGATCGGCGACACCTTTCAGCGCATCCAGGAACCGATTGCCGGCATCCACCCCCCTGACTTTCAATCCATAGTTGCGGTACGAATGAAGGACGTTGGCATATTCCATTTTCCTGAGCATGCCATTATCCACGAAAATGCAATGCAGGTTCCTTCCGATGGCTTTATGAAGCAGGATCGCCGCCACAGTTGAATCGACGCCTCCGGAGAGACCGAGCACGACCTTATCATCGCCGAGCTTCTGTCTCATCTCCCGCACCGTGGTATCCACAAAGGAATCCGGGGTCCAGGACCTGTCACAGCCACAGATGGTCACTACAAAATTCTCCAGGAGCTTCATTCCTTCCGTAGTATGATAGACCTCCGGATGGAACTGGATGCCATAGGTCTCTTCACCTTCAATATGGAAGCCTGCGATCGGTACATCTGAGGTACTTGCAATGGTAGTGAACGTATCGGGAACCTGTAAAATTGTATCGCCGTGCGACATCCATACCTGAGTGCCGGCCTGCAAGTTTTTCATCAGAGGGCTTACCGGATCGATACAGGAAAGATTAGCGCGGCCATACTCCCTGTGGGAGGATGGCATCACGTTTCCTCCTTCAGTGAAGGCAAGGTATTGAGCTCCATAGCACACGCCCAGTACAGGCACCCTGCGGCAAATGGCAGAAAGATCGGGTGCAGGAGCTCTGCTGTCCCTCACTGAAAACGGACTGCCCGACAAAATGACCCCTTTAATCCGCGTGTCGATGACCGGATAGGTATGGTAAGGATGAATTTCACAATACACACTGAGTTCCCTCACCCTTCTGGCGATCAGCTGGGTATACTGCGAACCAAAATCCAGGATAAGGATCATTTTTTGCATCCGGCAAAGATAAGACTTAAAGCAACACCCTGACGGCGTCAGCGGGCCTTTCCAGTTCAAATTTAACCACGGCCAGTTCCGGACCGTCCCATGCAGCATTAAAGGTCATGGTGCAGCCGATCGTCTGGCACCAGTGGCCGGTCAGCCTCGACGATTCATGAATATGCCCGTGCATGGTGATCACTGGTTGTTTTTCCTCGATAAACTCTTTGATTGCGATACTCCCGACATGTACGTCGAGCGGGACATGTTCAACCACCATGCCATCCAAGGCTGCGCGGTCAAGGTATGTGTCGTACGGCGGGGAATGGAACAAGAAGACCAGCCTTGCAGGATCGGTTTCCCCTGTCATTTCTCCGAGGTGTTTACGAATGGTAGCGTGTTCAGCATCCCTGGCATCACCCCATGTCCGGAAGCCTTCAGTGGGGGGTATGTTACCGGGATCCACGTATTTCGATACATCATACCGCTCCCAGTCCTTGAGCTGAAAAGGGCTCGGGGGAATATAGCCATACCCCATGACCGTGTACCCCCTGAAAGAGACAGATCGCATGTGGATATAGTGCCAGAGCATCAGCTCTTCGCCACGAAAAAAATGTTCCTCCTCTGAGCGGGGATCATCATTGCCCATGATCAGAAAGACCGCCGGGTAATCCTGTCCAAGTTCAGAGCGAAGCTGTCTAAAGCGTGGGAAAAGATACCCGGTGATGAAATGGCCGATCTCCTCTCCCCGGAACCGTTGCGGACGAAGGCGATGAGGCAGAAGATCGCCACCCATGAATACCGCCACGGGGAGTTCATCCCTGATCAGGCCGAACATTTTTTCGTAGCGTTCAACATGCCCATGAAGGTCTGATACAAAAAAACAGGGAGTCATCGGATCATCCTTTCTGTAGCCGAATCACACGGGCCCTGTCATCCACAGCGCCAATCTTCACGGCAAAACACGTCCCGGCAAGAATGTCCTGATCCGTGATCAGATGTAGGTCGATCAGTCCGCTTCCTGAGCGGTGACCAGTCATGGAATGATTGAATTCGTCAAGACCATAGCTCCATCCTTCGATCCAGGCTTTCAGCAATTCAACCTTTCCGGTATCGTCACCCACGTGGATCATCAGGTCAATGTCACTGCCCGGTCCCGCTGTTGCATTCTTCACACTGCCGATCAGATAAATGCCCTTGACACCGAAACGCTCAAAGTCCATACGGTCTGCAATGAGCTGAGCCATTCTCAGTCTCCACCGCCATGGCTCTTCATGTTCAATAGGTGAGCTTTGCTTCATAGGTCCTCAAGTTATCTTTTCTGTCCATCACCTCGAGGCGGAAGACATTTTCGCCTTTCTTAAGAAACTCATCAAAGCGATAGATCAACAGGTCGTTTTTCTCATCATACTCCATCAGGATCCATTCCCCGTTCAAAGTAGGAGAATAGGATTCAATGCCGCTTTGCTGATCCTTGATCACAACCTTGAGCTGTGTCATCCCGGCCAGATTCTTATTATTGGCAAAGTTGACCGGTTTTATGGTGGGTTTAAGGGTATCCGCCATCACGCTATAATTGCCGAACTGAGCTGTCCTGCCAACCACAAAACCATCATCATAGTAACTCCTGATAGGCTTTACCGTACCGTCAGCATCCAACATGACGAGGTATAGCTTGCTTTCAAGCCCCTTAGCCTTCTCAGATGGCTTGATGGATAAGGTCATTGATTTGTGGAGGGGTGTCAGCTGGTTGTGCACCCTGTGAACTTTTGCAAGGGTATTTTTTGCAGCAGGAGAAGTACCGTACTGAAACACAAGGTTATCATAAAGTGCGCCCGATGGGATTTCCACTTTAAAATCAGCAATTTCATAGGTGTTGGCCATGTAGTACATGAAGTGGAAGCTGTCAAACTTTTCGGGGAAAGGAAGGTAAGGTTTCCGTGAGGTCATCGTGCTTGACTTAACGTAAAAGACCAAACTGGAGAGATTGCCCTGGACATCCCTCACCCGGAACGTCAATGTATGAACCCGGTCATCATCAAAGGTCAGGATCCCTTTATTCTTGACAGTTCCGTAACTGCTGAACTTATTGTTTGGATCAATTGTCGTCCGGATGAACTGCCTTCCGGATGACTTGTATTCACGATAATCGATCAGGCTGTTGATATACCGGGTCTGATCGAAAGAGAAGGTTTCTATCGTGAACTGAAAAACCGGTTCGTTATCGAGCAGGAGCTCCACGGAGTATATCCCGTTCTTCCTGTCAGAGTCGTTGATCATATCCCAGGTCTGAAGGCCAAAGCTGATATTGCCCATCAGGCTGATGGTGTCGGGGCCGGCCAGCCTGTATCCCACCCCTGTTCCCTCAAGCTGCACGACCACGCTGTCTGTTTTCCCGTCAACGGTGCTGTCAACGTCCATGGCGTAGATTTTCAGTGAGGAGATCACAGGCCTGACAAGGTCCTTGACCGGTAATCCGAAAAGCATCGGATTGATGGGATCCTGGGTAGTTTCGTCCCGGATTTCAAAATGCAGGTGAGGACCGCCTGATGTCCCTGAATTCCCTGAATGAGCGATCATTTCCCCCTTCATCACGGGGAACATCTCCTTTTCGGGAAAAAGGTCGACCTCGTAGGAACGCAGATTGTACTGTTCCTTAATAACGTATTGATTCACATCTTTCTTAAAATCAATCAGATGTCCATATACTGATACAAAGCCATTGGGATGGGTTATATAGACTGCCCTACCATAGCCGGACGAAGATATCTTGATCCGGGAGATGTATCCATCAGCAACAGCATACAACGGTTTTCCCTCCACTCCACCGGTGCGGATGTCAATGCCCGAATGGAAATGGTCGGATCGGAATTCTCCAAAAGTCCCGGAAAGCATCATTTTAAAGTCAACCGGCGAGCCGAAATAATCGCTCGGGTAACCGGGCTCCTGTGCGCTGGAATCATTCAAAAAAATCGCCATGCACAGCAGGACCCATGCTAAATAGCTGGTCTTCAATAGAATACATAATTCTTTCCTGCCGACATACTGCATATGCACTACCCGTAAGATGGATGTTTTCTGCGAAAATAGAATAAATTATTCGAAATCTCCCGGTTTCTACCTAATTTAGAAGTCCAAATCAAAACCGGATGAGCCAGATTTATTTCACCGAGAGACAACGTTTCAACCAGCCCTGGATTTGGGCCCTGAACCTAATCACAGCAGGGATATTCATCGTTGTGATCATAATACAGCTTTTTGTTTACATGCCGGCAGGAAACAATCCCTCAACGGATTATCTGGTAGTGCTTTTTCTTCTGATACCCATCGGGTTGATGTTCCTGTTCTACCTCATCCGGCTGGAAACGGAGATCCGCCGTGACGGGATCTATGTCCGTTTTTCTCCCTTCATCCGCAGGACAAGGATCTACCGGTGGGAAGATGTCAAGAGTTGTTATGTCAGAAAATACAGTCCCATCGGTGAGTATGGCGGATGGGGTTACCGTATGGCAGGCAAGAGAGTGGGGATTGCTTTTAATGTGTCGGGTAATATGGGAATACAACTTGAGCTGAAAAACGGGAAAAAGATACTTCTGGGGACCAGAAAGCCGGAGGAAGCACGGGAGGCGCTCAGGAGGGCGGGATTCTGATTCAGATAATACGTGACACATCACGGATATGCTCCCCGGATAAAACCGGTACCACGCTGGTCAGGTTGAGCGTGAAGGCATAGTCAAGTACGTCGTCGGCGTTGAGTTGTTTCAGCCTTTTACGGTGAGACGCCTTATCGATATAGTGCAGGATATCCTTCTTTGCGACAGACCAGAGGTCGAGGGCAGCCTCTGCCGAGTCGCATTCCATGGAAAAATTTCCGGGATGAAGCAGGGATTCGGTCAAGGCGCCGCAGAAGAGTGCATCCTCCAGGTTGAACTGGTTCTTCCAACCCGCGCAAAGGATCACCACCGGCTTACCCTGACGGGTGATCCATTTGCTTAACACCTGCAGGTTGATAAAAGCTCCGATGGCAACGGTTCCCCTTTCTCTGGCCAGTTCGATCGCGCGTGTTCCGTTGGTGGTTGTGTAAACGATGGTTTGACCTTTCACTTTCTTTACAGCAAAATCGAAAGGAGAGTTTCCGAAGTCGGCGAAGTCAACCTTGAGCCCGTTCCGTTCTGCCGCGACCAGCAATCCTTTCTCTTTAAGGATCAGGGCTTCCTGAAGGGTGCCCACCGGCCGGATCTGCCTGGCTCCATGGTGCAGGGCTGAGCAAATCGAGGTGGATGCCCGGAGAACATCGGTAACCACAACAATGCACTCTCCCTTAGTCCGGATGTACTTGAACAACCTGGGAGAGAAACATACTTCGACAGAGGAGGCGTTGCTGGTCATAAGGCATGCGGATTATATGATTTTACAAAATATCCCGTATCATTCTATTTCGTATAGAACGGTGTTTTCACGATTTTGGCTTTCAGGGCTTTGTCCCGGATCTCAATGAAGATCTCCCGGTCAGTATCCCAGTATCCACTGTTCACATAGCCCATTCCGATGGCTTTTTTAAGCGAGGGAGCCATCGTTCCCGAGGTCACCTCCCCGATCTTCTCCCCTGTTTCGCTGAGGATCGGGTAATGCTGGCGAGGGATCCCCCTGTCGATCATCTCAAATCCTTTCAAGCGTCGCGTCACGCCTTCCTGCTTCTGTTTCAGAAGAACGGCCCTGTCAACGAAATCCTTGTAGTCCGTAAACTTTGTGATCCATCCCAGCCCGGCCTCCATGGGAGAGGTCGTGTCATCGATGTCGTTCCCGTACAAGCAGAATCCCATCTCCAAACGCAGAGTATCTCTCGCTCCCAGCCCGATCGGTTTGATCCCGTATTCTTTGCCCGTCTCAAAGACCGCATGGTAAATTTCCGAAGCGACATCATTCTTCATATACAGTTCGCACCCTCCTGAGCCAGTATAGCCCGTTGTGGCGAAAAGCACATCCTTCACACCCGCAAACTCGATTGTCTTATGCGTATAATATTCCATTTCTTCCACTGGTTGCGAGGTCAGTTTCTGCATCGCCTTCAGTGCCAGCGGCCCCTGTATGGCCAGCTGAGCATAATCGTCGGAAGCGTTGATCATGTCCTTGCCAGCCTTCAGGCCCATCGTTTCACCCTGGAGCCTGATCCAGTTCCAGTCTTTTTCAATATTGGCCGCATTGACCACCAGAAGGTACAGACCATCGGCCATCCGGTACACCAGCAGGTCATCCACAATGCCCCCTCTGCCGTTGGGAAAACAGGAATATTGGACCTTACCGTCTGTCAGCTTTGAAGCGTCGTTGGTGGCAATATACTGGATCAGATCCAATGCCTTCGGACCGCTGATCCAGATCTCTCCCATATGCGATACGTCGAACACCCCCACTCCGTTGCGAACGGTTTCATGCTCCGCATTGACCCCTTCAAACTGAACAGGCATCCAGTAGCCGGCAAACTCAACCATCTTTGCTCCCTGCTGTTCGTGGAACCTGGTAAAAGCTGTTGATTTCATAATCAGGATATTTAAAGTTAGTTGGGGCAAAATTACAAAAATGAAGAGAAATTTACCCTGATGTCAGGGTCACATTTTAATGCGCTGAGGGATTAACAGTAAAACGCAATTCTCATCGCATGGCAACTAAGCACATCCGGTCCGGAATGGCACCTCAGCAACGTGCAGGGCGAAGAAGTGCAGAAAAAATACTTCTGCCCGCCGTCCTTGTCCTTTTGATGTTTCTTGCCTTCTCCCCTGTTATCGATAACGACTTTGTGAATTATGACGATACCAAGCTGATCCTTAAGAATCCACTGGTCATCAACGGTAATGATATGCCGGTTGGGGATTTTTTTTTAAAAAATCTCCACAGCCCTCATTACAAACCGCTTGTGCTCCTTTTTTGGAATCTTGAATACCGCCTGGCAGGACTGAATCCCCGCATCTTCCACCTGAACAACCTCCTGCTGCATATCGGCAATGTGCTGCTGGTTTACTGGATCGGCATCAGGCTCATCCACAAATTTATGACGCCACATAGCAACAGGTTCATCTCCGGGCGACGGATACACTACCGATTGCCTTTCCTGGTCGCTTTGCTATTCTCGATGCATCCCCTTCATGTGGAAACGGTCGCCTGGGCATCAGAGCGGAAAGACCTGCTGTGCGTTCTGTTCTACCTGGCTTCCATTCTTTTCTACCTGTACTACCTGGAAAAGGGTAAACCATCCCGGATCGCGTTCTCTGCCATCTTCTACCTCCTGGCCCTCGGATCCAAATCCATGGGGATCACACTGCCGGCGGTCCTTTTCCTTATCGACAGCCTCTTCGGCCGCAGGTTCTCCTTGCGTATCTTTATGGAAAAGATATTCCATATTGCCATCCTGATCCTCGCCGTGCATGTGTACGGCCTTACCGGTAGTTTTAATTTCTATGCCACTGGGCTTACGGCAGGGATCGTAAATCAGGGATTCAGCGGATACCCCGACCATTTGTCAATGCTCCCTTCCGGATATGTGCGGTTGCTGACCATCGCTACCCGTATTGTCCTTTGGTTACAGCATATCCTTGTTCCTGCACGACTTTCTCCGCTATACTCACAGGATTTCTTCTTGGATGCGCTTGGTTACCGTATTCATATCTTCGTGGTACTTATCGTGGCCATCACATTGATCCTGAGCATCTGGCGTAAAAAAACACCCGAACTGGCCACAGGCTTCCTCTTTTTTCTGATCACCCTTTCCCCTGCCCTTTCCATTGGCGAGCGCGGGATGGGCGTGTTCATACCTGACCGCTATACATATCTGCCACTGCTTGGCATCCTGTTTCCACCTGTGTTATGTGCAGTCCGGTACCTCAAGCGGAAAAGAAAACTTTTTCCCGTTGCATACATTATCACGTTTTCTGTCCTGATCCTTTACGGTATCACATCATATCGGCTGTGCACCAGGTGGCATGACAGCGAAACTCTGTGGTCGTACGTACTTGGGATCTACCCCGAAGAGGCAGCTGCATGGAACGCAAGGGGAATGTTCCACAACGACCGCGGTGACACCATCAGGGCGCTTCATGATTTCGACAGGACCATAGCCATTGATCCGGCCTTTTACTGGGCCTATAACAGCAGGGCAAAGATCTATTCCAGGCAGGGACGGCTGGACGAAGCACTCCGGGATTTTTTGCTCATCACGCATGTGGATCCGTGGTTTGCAGAAGGATTTACGAACCTTGGTGCGGTCTACGGGCTGAAAGGGCAGTATGAGTTGTCACTCCAGGCGCTGAACAGGGCTCACCAGTTAAGGCCCAATGATCCCGACGTGCTGCTGAACCGCGGAGTGACACGCCTGCATCTGAAAGATCACGAAGGTTGCATAACGGATCTGGTGGCCTATCTGAAAATAAAGCCGGGCAACGCCGATGTTATCAATACGATTGGCGTCTGCTACCTCCGGATGGGACAGATGGATAAAGCAGAACTTGAATTCAATCGCGCACTTCAGCTCAGGCCTGATTTTGCAGCCTGTCGTAACAATCTTGCACTCTGTTTCCGAAAGGAGAAAGGAGAGAGGAGAAAGGAGAAATGAGAACTCTCTCTCCACTCTCCTTTCTCCTCTCTCCCTCAGTCATGACCTCCTTTCTGGCAGCATTTCGGAAGCTTGCTGTACGCAACCGGATCGGCCGGAACATCGTCGGCATCGTACCCGATCTTTGATATAGCCTTACGGATCTTTTCCGGTGTGGTCTTCTCTGAGTTATAGGTGACAACCACCAATTTCTCTTCAATATTCACTTCAATACTCCTGACGCCTTTTTCAAACGACAGATTATTTAAAATCCGTTCTTTACATATCTCACATTGCAGTGAAACTTTAATATCAATTTTCTTTATCTTAGATGCATCCTGTCCAAAAGAATTGTAAGAAATCATGAATAATAATTCAATAAAAATTGTTATTTTAATTAATGTATTTTTCATCTTTTTATTAATTTAATTAACAAGCATTTTGTTTACTTTAATCACATACCCTTGCCCCTATAGCTTCACCCTTATTCCGGCGTAGAACTTCCGCCCCACCACCGGTCCCCACACCTGGGTGGCGTCAAAATAATCCCCGAACGGATCATCGGCAGCAATAATGGGATCGTCCTGGGTATAGCCTGTCAGGTTCTCCACTCCCAGGTAAAAGTCCCATTTGCGGAAGAACTTCGAAACCTGAGCGTTCAGGATGACATATACGGGTGAAGATTCAGGACGTCTGTATTTTTCGGGATTGGAATAGGTATCACTTAAACGGCTATCCCCGTTCAACTGGGTTGTACAATCAAACTGCCATCTGTTCAGTTTTGTTTTATAGGTTGCAGTGAACAATCCTTTATACCTGTTGACCAATGGCTTGCGCATGAGTTCCCCGTCGTAGGTCGCTTTCACATCGTTCAACCGGAAAGCAATAACAAGATCGAGCCTGTCGACAGGATTGGCTGAAACTTCAGCCTGGAAGCTGTTGGAATAGGATTTCCCTTTCAGGTTATAAAAGAAGATATGCTGCTGATCGGTGTCCATATCCATGATCACCTGGTTGGTGAATTCCGTGCGGTAGTAATCCACACTAAGGGACAACTCCCGTTTTCCCACTTCAATGTGGCGGGTGGCTGATAATCCGAAATTCCATGCAACTTCCCGGTCCAGGGCTTCGCGGATCACCACCTGACGGGATGAGACCAGGATGGCCATGTTTTCCGGGAAGATATGGGCTGTACGCGATCCCTTTCCCGCTGAAAGGCGAAGCGTTGTATGCTCATCCGGATGGTATTTGATATGCAGCCGCGGGGTAAGGAATGTACCAAACTGGGAGTGGTGATCCAGGCGTGCTCCTGCGAGCACCGTCATTTTTTCAGGTATTGTAAACGTGTATTCCGCAAAGATCCCAGGAACCGTTTCTTTGGAAAGGAAAGTACTGTCGTTGAACATCTCATCGTAATCATCGTAATTCAGGCTCCATCCTGCATTGATCCTGTGATCATGTGTGCGGATAAAGGTGCTGAAAATAAAATTTGTGTGCCAGCTTACCTGGTTACCCGTATATTCATTCATTCCAAAAAGGTTTTGCTGGTCATGGTACGAGAAGCTGTTGATGAACCCGAAACTGGTTTCGTGACGCTGTTCAAACACCCTCCCGATCTTCGCAAACGCTTCATAGCGGCGCGTATCGATTCGGATCCCATAAATATCCGGCTGTTCCTCATGGCTAAGACTGGGATCAAAGTCCATCTGACCACTGATCCTCTCCTCGTCCAGTACTTTACCTCCAAACTGTATATGCCATGGTTTATGTCCTTGGTATTCCCACCTATTGAAAAAGCTGATCTGTCTCACCAGCGGCTGGTCCATGAAGGAATCATGGTTCATATCCTCCCGGATGAACCGCTCGTCGTAGTGTCCGAAAAGAGCTGTGCTCCAGTGGTCGCTTACCTTCACCGCTCCGTTGGCGTTGGCCTCCACCCTGCCCATGTGGTCACCGAACACGTTAAGATAAAATTTTTCGCTGTTCGACGGTTTTTTATACTCTACGTTGATCTGTCCGGTGATGGACTCGAAGCCGTTCATGACCGAGGAAGCTCCTTTTGAGACCTGAATGGATTCCATCCAGGGACCGGGGACGTAGCTCAGTCCATAGGTTGACGCCAGTCCCCGTAGGTTCGGAAAGTTTTCCGACATCATCTGGGTATAAGTACCTGCCAGTCCAAGCAGCTGGATCGTTTTGGCTCCGGAGACAGCGTCCGCATAATTCACATCCACGGAGGCATTAGTCTCAAAACTCTCAGAAAGGTTGCAGCAGGCTGCTTTTAGCAATTCTTTAGACGTGATGACCTCCGTGGAAATGGGATTCATTCGTGAGACGAAACGGTCGGGTTGCCAGCCGGTGATGACGGTTTCTGCCAGGTTTGCGACCGCAGCCAGAACAACTTCCACCTCCTTTTGCCCTGGCAAAATGGAAAGGGTGTCATTTTGATAACCTACAAAACTGATTACCAGCTTACTGCTATCCTGTACAGGTGCCTGGATCTCGAACCTGCCCTGCAGGTCGGTGGCGATACCCGTCATGTTCTCCAGCCAGTACACGTTGGCACCCGGAAGAGGGTTCTTTTTGTCGTCCTGCATCCCGTAAACGGTACCCGACAGCTTCTGGGCACTGCCTGCAAACGACATGATGATCAATAACAGAAGAGATAAGATGAGTTGTTTCATTGGTTTATAAATAAGGCACAAAGGCACAAAGTGATTGACGATTGATGATTGATAATTGGGGATATTTGTCCGGGGGCGGGCAGATAGCAGTCAGCAGTTGGCAGTTGGCAATCGTCGAATGTCGATTGCTGATTACCGATTGCTGACTGCTGACAGCCGACTGCTGACTGCCCATTGCCGACTTAGCAATCGAGGCGGCGCTGGTGGAGAAGATCCAGCAGTTCTCTGCCGCTCAAAGGGATGGGCGGGGATGAATCGTATTGGAATGGTTTGCCTGAAATCAGAGAATGTGAAGGAACATCCGGTCTGGCATCAGGTACAGCGAACACAAAAAGCCGGATGTGATCCTTTTTGATCTGTTGATCAAGGTCAGTGACCAGCTTGACGAAATAGTGTTCTTTCGTGCAGCATTTGGTTTTGCTGATATGGGTTGTATTAGGGCTGCTGTTCTCCGTTTTGCTGCAGCACGACGGTTCAGGAGGCCGGGTAGTGCAGCACCCGGACAGGTCTTCTCTGTGATCGCAGCAGGTAGAAGAAGGGATTGCTGTTGCATACTTCAGATCTTTACAAGAACAATGATGAATGAAGATGTTGACGCCGCTGACAGAGATCACCAATAAACCCGTCACCAGTGCCAGGATGCTATTTCGTATAAATTCCTTCATGTGAAAATCGCTGCAAATATAACAGTTAAGCGTCAAAAATGTTGTTATAGAAATGTTAATCGTTCAAAAAAGGCCCGAATACCCTGTGTTCCGGTTGACAGTAAAGAAAAAAATGTTAATTTTGCAGCTCGAAAACACGGCGTGATCCATATGCGGATGTGGCGGAACTGGCAGACGCGTCAGACTTAGGATCTGGTGCCGCAAGGCGTGGGGGTTCGAGTCCCTTCATCCGCACAGGGGAAAAGGTTGCAGGTTACAGGTTACAAGTTTTAGGTTATTATTTTCAACTTCAAACCTAACCTGCAACCTGCAACATGAAACAATATTCGCAAAAAGCATCCAATGAACATAACCCATGAATCCACCGGACAGCTGACTGCCACCATCCGGATTAACGTTGAAGAATGCGATTACCAGGAAAAAGTGGAGAAGATCCTTCGTGATCATCGCAGGAAAGCAACCTTGCCTGGTTTCAGGCCTGGAATGGTACCTTTTGGAATGATCCGGCGCATGTACGGCAAAGCTGTGATGGCGGATGAGATCCAGAAGCTGATATCCGAATCGCTGGAAAACTATATCAAAGAAAACCAGCTGGAGATCCTCGGACAGCCCTTGCCCAACGAGGAACACAACGAGCGCATCGATTTCGAGAGTCAGACTGCTTTCGATTTCTATTTCGACATCGGCCTGAGTCCACGGATCGATCTGGTACTCGATGACCGGATTGAAACACCCTACTATACCATCGCTGTGGATGATACCATGCTGGAGGATTCCTTGAAAGACATTCTCCACCGGAATGGGAAAATGGTGGATACCGATGTTGTGGAGAACGGAGCGACCATGACCGGAGAGATCACCGAACTGGATAATACAGGGGAGCCGAATACTGGCGGGATATCGAGGCAAACCACTATTGCGTTGAATTACCTCAAAGACGATCAGGTACGGGAGCAATTCATTGGAAAAGCAAAAGGTGATATAGTCGTCTTCAACCCTCTGACAACCACGGGCAATGCCAATGAAACCGCGCAGATGCTCGGGATCAAAAAAGAACATGCTGAGATCCTTACATCCAACTTCCGGTTCACGATCGGGCAGATCCAGCGTATCGAACCCGCGCAGATGGACGAGGAACTTTACAGGCGACTCTATCCTTCCGAAAAGATCACCACCGAGAGCGAATTCCGTGAACTGATAAGAAAGGACATTGCCGGGTCGATGATCCCAGACTGCGACCGGCAATTCATGAATACGGTCAGTAAGATCCTGATCGGGAAAGCGAATATCGACCTGCCGGATGCATTCCTGAAACGCTACCTCTTGGAGGTCAACGAAAACAAGGATGAGCGGGAAAGCATCGAAAAAGATTACGATCGGTACGCCAGAAGCCTGAAATGGCAACTGCTCGAAAACAAGCTGATCAAGGACTACCAGGTCGGGATCGCGGAAGAAGAAATACGAAGCTATATCCGGGGATATTTCAAGAACAGGTTTGGCAGCGAACCTGCAGCCCATGACCACGATCATGACCATGAACAGGACCATGAACACGAACATGACCATGAACACGATCATGAACACAATCATGATCATGAACATGCTGCGGGTGAGGAAGATAAAGATTCAACGATGTATGACTCCCTGATCGATCATGTGATGAAGAACGAGGAGGAAATTCGCAAGATCAACGACCATCTGTTCGACATAAAGCTCAGGGAGCTGTTCAAGAGCAAACTGAAGGTAACCCATCAGGAAGTATCCCTTCAAGATTTCATTCGTTTATCCACAGAAACAAACTAAATACCATGGACAGAGCAAATAGTGAGGAATTCAAAAAATATGCCATCAAACACAAGAGGATCAATAGTCTTACGCTTGACAAATTTACATCAACAATAGGAAATTACATCTCCCCCACCATCATTGAAGAGCGTCAGCTGAATATTGCGACGATGGACGTTTTTTCACGTCTAATGATGGACAGGATCATCTTCCTTGGTGTACCGATCGACGACTATGTTGCCAACATCATTCAGGCCCAGCTGTTATTTTTGGAATCTGTCGATTCGCGCAAGGACATCCAGATCTATCTCAACACGCCGGGGGGGCAGGTTTATGCCGGTTTGGGTATTTACGACACCATGCAGTACATTGCCCCTGACATTGCCACGATTTGCACGGGCATGGCTGCTTCCATGGGTGCCATCCTGCTGTGTGCCGGCACAAAGGGCAAGCGCACCGCCCTGAAGCATGCGCGTATCCTGATCCATCAACCCATGGGCGGCGCACAGGGACAGGCATCCGATATAGAGATCACTGCGCGGGAAATACAAAAGATCAAAAAGGAGCTCTACGAGATCATTGCCCTGCATGCCAACCAGACCTATAAGAAAATATGGAAGGATTCAGACAGGGACTACTGGATGACGGCAGAAGAAGCCAGGGATTATGGAATGATCGACGAAGTACTTATAAAAAACAAGAGCTGAGGATTTTGAGAACCCTGTGTTCTTTTTTTACGTAAGAAGGATCATGGCAAAAGATTACGAAAAATGCTCATTCTGCGGCAGGCCCAAGCGTGAGACCAACATGCTGATCGCCGGACTTGACGCGCACATCTGCGATTATTGTGTTGCGCAGGCCCAGAGCATCATTCAGGAAGAGATGACCAGCCGGAGCCAGGATCATCTCTCTACGCTGGAGGTCCATAAACCGGCCGAGATCAAGGCGTATCTGGATCTGTACGTCATTGGCCAGGAGGAGGCAAAAAAAGTGATCTCCGTCGCTGTTTACAATCATTACAAGAGGATCATGCAGCCCTGGAGCGGCAAGGAGCAAAGTGATGTTGAGATCGAGAAATCCAACATCATCCTTGTCGGGGAGACCGGGACCGGTAAAACATTGCTTGCCCGCACCATCGCCCGCCTGTTGCGCGTACCTTTTTGTATAGCGGATGCCACCGTGTTTACTGAAGCCGGGTATGTGGGCGAGGATGTGGAAAGTATTCTGACAAGGCTTCTTCAGGCGGCGGACTACAACGTCGCTGCCGCTGAGCGGGGCATCGTTTTCATCGACGAGATCGACAAGATCGCCCGCAAGAGCGACAATCCCTCCATCACCCGCGACGTGTCAGGAGAGGGTGTGCAGCAGGCACTGCTCAAACTTCTGGAAGGATCCATCGTCAACGTCCCGCCACAGGGGGGACGCAAACACCCCGAACAGAAAATGATCCAGGTCAACACCCAGAACATCCTGTTCATTGCCGGCGGAGCATTCGACGGTATCGACAAAAAGATCGCATCCCGGCTGCAAACCAACCTGATCGGATATACTGTCAACAAGGAAAAAGAAAGCATCGACCGGGAAAACATCCTTCAGTACATCGCACCGCCCGACCTGAAAAGCTTTGGACTGATCCCGGAGATCGTAGGACGACTGCCCGTGATCACCTATCTGAATCCCCTCGACCGGGAGGCGTTGCGCCGCATCCTGATCGAACCGAAAAACGCTATCATCAAACAGTTTGTCAAACTGTTCGAGATGGACCATATCAGGCTAACCTTTGAAGAAGCGGCCCTGGACTTCATTGTCGATAAATCCGTCGAGTTCAGGCTGGGTGCCAGGGGATTGCGCTCCATCCTCGAAGCGATCATGACCGATGCCATGTTCGAACTGCCGTCCGATAAATCAATCCGGGAACTCCATGTCACGACAGCATATGCTGAAGAAAAGCTCCGGAAGACCAATCTCTCCCGACTGAAAGTGGCATAAAAATTGCAAAGCCACGGCTGTTTTTTTCCCTGAGTAAAATGAAGAAAGCATTCTTTCCGGTTCTTTTGATGATCATCACAACTAGCCTTTCCGCACAGGAACCCATACGGCTCATCGCCCGGGCCACTGTCGAAAACGGCGACACCATCGTTGTGATGAATCTGCCGACTGTGTTCATCTATGGAGATTATGCCTTCGGACGAAAACACGAAAAGCTGGTTCGCAATATCCGCAAGGTCTACCCCTATGCACGTCTGGCGGGCGAAAAGCTCAACGAATACAGCATTGTCCTGGCAGCTGCTTCCGACGAGAAACAGGTCAAGGAGATCATGCAGCAGGCGGAAGACGATCTGATGAAACAATACAAGGCAGACCTTGAAAAGCTTACCATCTCACAGGGCAAGATCCTCATCAAGCTGGTCGACCGTGAGACAGGCCATTGCAGCTACGAACTGATTCAGGATCTGCGTGGTGAGTTCCGGGCATTCTTCTGGCAATCGTTCGCACGCATCTTTGGCATGAACCTCAAATCGGAATATGATCCGATGGGCACCGATAAGGACATCGAGGAAATCGTGAGCCTTATTGAGCGCGGTATGCTGTAAATTACTTTCCCCTTCCCTGAATGACGATCATCACCGTATAGATAAGGATCTTGATATCCATTGCAATCGACATGTTCTCGATGTACAGGATATCGTACTTCAGGCGTTCGATCATCTGGTCGACATTCTCCGCATAGCCATACTTGACCTGTCCCCAGGAAGTGATTCCGGGCTTGACCTTCTGCAGCAGCTTGTAATGGGGTGCCCGCTTCACGATCTGATCGATGAAGTACTGCCGTTCAGGCCGCGGCCCCACAAGGCTCATGTCGCCGATGAGCACGGAGTAGAACTGTGGGATCTCATCCAGCCTGACTTTCCTGATGAACTTACCGAAGGGAGTGATCCTGGGATCGGATTTGGAGGAAAGCATCGGTGTACCCCGCTCTGCATCCCGGTACATTGAGCGGAACTTGTGCATCAGAAAAGGCTTCCCATGCAAACCGATCCTCTCCTGTGAATAAATGATGCGGCCAGGGGAGGAAAACCGGACACCGACTGCCGTGAAAACATAAAGAGGGATGAGGAGAACCATGGCGATCAGAGCCACCACAATATCGATGAGCCGCTTGACAGACTGCTGCCATGCGGGCATCAGCTCGGTGGTGACATGGATCAGAGGCGCTCCGAAGATGGCAGAGGTCTTCACGAATCCCATCAGGATATCCCTCATGTCAGGGATGATCTTGATGACCACGCCGGTCTCTTCCAACTCGGAAATGATATCGTCAACACGATCCTTCTCCGTCCGCTCGTTGGCAATGATCACCTCCTCCACCTGATGTTGCCGAATAACCTTCTTCAGGTCGTCAACACTTCCCAGGCAAGGCAGACGTGATGCCAGTTGATCGGGTTTGTCCGGCGAAATACGGACAAATCCGATGAACCTGTTACCGCTCGATTTCACCTGGTTTTCCACATCATGGTAAATATCCACTGCATTTTTCCGGCTTCCGATGATGATGGTGCTGAACCCGATCTTTTTCTGATGGATCCTCCTCACCGTGATAGTCGTCAGGATAAGCCGGAAGAAGTAGGTAAGTGAGAAATGCAGTCCATAGAGCACTATGAAGGATTGGTAATACGTACGGTAGGAGATGACCACATCATCCAGTACAAGAGCGAAGAAAATAAAAATAGCCCCAAAAAGGGTCACCAGCAAGGTCTGTCCCAGCTCACGAAGGCGCGACTTGCGGTAAACATCCTTGTAGGCGCCGCTGAGGATATACAGGATAAGCCAGAAAGATGGGATGATAACGATACCAAGATAAAAGTTGGGATCAGAGAAGATCAGGTCAGGTTCTTTGAATATACCTGGATGAACTGAATATTTCCGGTAAATAAAGAACAGACTCCAGGCCAGCACCGCCGAAATGAAATCCGCAATAACGTATTTGGCTACCTGCCACTTTTTTTTCATCTTCTTCTCTATTTATGGATCAATTTCAGGTTATCGATCAGTATTCGTGATTCCAACATATCTCCGGGTTTGGTCGCAGCAAGGAAAACGTTGAAACTGATAGCCGTTGTGTACGTGCTGACCACATTTTTCAGGCTTACGTAGATTTTTTTCCACTCATTGGTTTCGTTGAGGATGACCACCGGGGCCAGGGTGGATTCCGTCAGGAAGTTGACCATCAAACCGACCGTCACTTCTGTATTGGTCATAAAGTTCATTTCCAGGAATACTTCAGTACCCTGGCCGGGCAGATCGAATGTTTCTGATGAAAAACTTTCGAAAAAGAACCGCTCGGCATCCAGGGATATTTTTCCCGAGTATTCTCCTTCGAATACTTCACCGTCGGAAGCTGTGATCATAACGGAAGTGTCGCTCCGGCTGGATTTTTTCATAGAAACCACAGCATCCTCAAAATCCTCCGACCATACGAACTCACAGAAATCGGCATACATGAATCTGGGATGAGCATCCAGTACTGTATCCCTTATAAAATCGAACTGTACGTCATAGCTGTCATAAAACGGGTATTCTCCTCTGGTCTCCGCTATCCCGTTGATCTTGATTCCCGGTTTGATGCGGAGGGTAAAGACGCCTTCTTTCAACACCGGGAATGTGACGGGGAGCTCATAGACCCCGATGAATTCCTGTTTGGAAGCATCCTCCACATAGATCCAGACATCGGTGATCTGGTGGGAAAGGGAGCCTTCGAGGTGCTGAATGGAGGGGTTTGACACCAGCTCCACATCATCCACCCGTATGTTGCACGGGATGAGGTGTTCGTCGTTCCTCTCGCAGGAAGCGACCAGTAGCATCACGGCGATTGCAGCCGACACGGCCGGCATTTCCAGAGCCAGGGCGATTGCCTTTCGTGTCAGCTTCATAGGCCAAGAGAGGAATGGTTGATCTTTTCGATGATTCGGTAAGCGATCTCGAGTGCGTTATACCCATCGAAGATGGTCACGGGAGGATTCGTATCACAGAGGATCGATGCAGCGAACAGCTCAAGTTCGTGCTGGATGGCGTTGACGGGCTGGACCGGGGGTTTTTCGATCAGCAGCTCCCGGGCAGCACGATCCGGGCCCAGGTCAACGACCATGGAGAAAGGATTGGCGTTGCCGGGATCCAGGTCACGCATCCGGATGATTTCCAGGGTTTTATCCAGAAAGTCGACGGCAATGTATGCATCGCGCTGGAAGAACCTGGATTTTCGCATCATTTTCATGGAGATCCTACTGGCCGTCAGGTTAGCGACACATCCGTTGTCGAATTCCAGGCGGGCATTGGCAATGTCAGGCGTATCACTGAGGATCGGGACGCCGCTGGCATTGATCTTTCGCACATTCGACCGTACCACGCTGAGCACAATATCGATGTCATGGATCATCAGGTCAAGGACCACCGGCACATCCGTCCCCCTGGGATTGAAAGGGGCAAGACGGTGTGTTTCGATGAACATGGGATTCTGGATATACGGCCGGGCTGCGAGAAAAGCAGGATTAAAACGCTCGACATGCCCTACCTGAACCTTGGCATTGGCCTCCTGAGCAATCTTGATGAGTTCCATGGCCTCATGCGGGGTGGCAACCACCGGCTTTTCAATGAATACATGCTTCGACTGCTTCAAGGCCCTGGAGGCACAGTCGAAGTGACTGACGGTCGGAGTGACGATATCCACCACATCCGATTGGTTGATAAGATCCTCCAGCGAAGAGTAGGGCTCGGTTTGGAACTCTTCCGCTACCTGTTGGGCATTGGACTCATCCGGGTCGTAGAATCCCAGCAGCTCATACTGTTCGATCCCCCGGATACATTGTATGTGGATCCTTCCCAGGTGACCTGCACCCAGCACTCCTATCTTCAGCATGTGTACAATTTTTTACAAATGTACTTTTTTGCCGCTTGAAATTAGTAAATTCGCTCAAAAAATGTCAATCCCGCCTTGTTATGATTGATTCCTTCAAGCACAAGGGACTTCGCAAACAACTGATCGATCAGCTACGGCGCAAGGGCATCCGCGATGAAAGGGTCTTGCAGGCCATGGAATCTGTCCCCCGCCATTTCTTCTTCGATTCATCTTTCCATTCCTTCGCCTATGATGACAAGCCTTTCCCCATCGGTGCCGGGCAGACCATCTCCCAGCCCTATACGGTGGCATTCCAGACCGAACTGCTGGATGTAAGAAAAGGCGACAAGATCCTGGAAATCGGAACTGGTTCAGGATACCAGGCGTGTATCCTGGCACAGATGGGTGCCCGGGTTTATTCCATTGAACGCATCAAAAGCCTTTATCTCAAGGTGAAGACATTTTTACCGACAGTCGGCTGCAGCCACATCAAATGTTTTTATGGTGACGGTTACAACGGGCTGCCGTCGTATGCTCCTTTCAGCAAGATCCTGATCACGGCCGCCGCACCCTATATCCCCGACACCCTTGTTCAGCAGCTGACTGCCGGAGGCATCCTGGTCGTCCCGCTGGGCAGCGCTGACGTTCAGGTAATGACGCGGGTGATCAAAACGCAGGAAGGCGCCTACAAAACCGAAGACCACGGGTATTTCCGGTTTGTACCGCTGCTGGAGGACAAGGAGGATGATCGGGGAAATCATTACCATTGATGTTTAGCTTTTTAGGGGTGTGTAAAATGATTGTTTTTATTTAACCATAGAGGGTACAGAGAAAAACGGAAAACACAGAGGGCTGATAACGAGTTATTTAAACTCCGTGATCTCCGTGAATTCTCCGTGCACTTCGTGGTTAAATTATATTTTGACACAGCCTCGTGCAGGGGTAGGGCACATTGAAACACGGAAAAGATTATTTCCCGATATGCGGAAGAGCATGGTAGAACAATTGATGGATCCTGGTCCGCAACTGCTGTTCGATCAGTTTATTGTTCGCCGCATCCGGGTAAACACGGTTTGAAAGGAACACGTACGACAGGTTGTTTTCCGGATCAGCCCAGACGTACGTCCCCGTAAATCCGGAATGGCCGAAGCTGCGTTCGGAGGTTTCCGGACAGGCAGGACCGTTCGTCCGCCTCTCCGGTTCCGGCTTGTCAAATCCAATCCCTCTGCGGTTGTTGTTTAATGGAAACTGATACCGGGTAAATTCGTCGACGATGGCCTCATCCAAATACTTCTTACCACCGTAGGTCCCTTTCTGCAACAGCATCTGCATGATAACGGCCAGGTCAGCGGCGTTGGAGAATAAACCGGCGTGTCCGGAAACACCGCCCAGCATCGCGGCACCCTGGTCATGCACGTCGCCATGGACCAGGCAATGCCTGAACTCACGATCAAATTCGGTGGGGACAATACGCGACAGCGGAAACCGATCGCGCGGACGGAAAGTGATCGTAGACAATCCCATCGGATCATAAAAATATCGTTTAACATACGTCTCCATCGGCATATTTGTCACCTGTTCGATGACCTGCAGAAGAAAATAAAACCCGAGGTCACTGTACCTGTACGATTGCCTGTTCAGAAGCCGGGAGTTGACGATTGTGTCATACAGGGTGTATACATAATCCCGGTGGATGTACAGTCCTTCACAGACACGCACCGGGAACTCTTCCGACAGCTCATGGCGGAAGACGCAGGTATCCGGCTGGCCATCCCTGAGAAGGCTTTTATAGAACGGTATCCATGGAACGAACCGGGCCTGGTGGGCCATCATTTCCCGTATAACGACCGTTCCCTTGTCCGTGCCTCTCAGGTAAGGCAGGTATTCACCAAGCATCCTGTCGATGTCGATCTTACCCTCCTGGTAAAGTTTCATGACAGCCAGGGTGGTAGCCATGACCTTGGTCAGGGAGGCAATGTCGTAAAGATCGGACGCCATGACCTTTCGTTTATTGTCGTAAGTATGATAACCGAAGTATTTATTATAGAACACTTTTCCATCCTTTGCCGCGATGATCTGACAACCGGGGAAGACCTTTTCCTCAATGGCTTTCAGAACGATCGAATCGATCTTTTTAAGCGTATCCAGGTCTGCTCCAAGTTCTTCGGGAGCGATATAGACCAGCTTGCCGTTGGGATTTGTGGTCAGGCCTGTATTCACATGAAACAGGGGCAAAGCGCTGACAGGCAGTCTGCCTTTGAACGGCAGGCTGCCGAAAATCATCTGAGCGGTGGTTTCCTGTGAGGTGACGCCATCCTGGTAAGAAACGATCAGGCCGGTGATGTTGGTCAGGTCAGGCAAGGAAGACAGCAGGTAGGGATGGCCAAATACGGCCAGGATGACCGGTTTTTTTTCTTTCAGTGTTTCGATGATCTGCAGGGTGGTTTTATTCAGGTTCTTCTGCCAGGTCGGCAACGAGTGCAAGCCAATGATGATCGCATCGTAGTCAGGAAGTTTCTTCATGATGGGATCGTTCAGCGAGAGGACCGATCCATCCGGAACAGTGTAGTTGTCCACCGGGGCATAGTTTCTCATCATCTGCTGAAATGAGGTGATCTCTCCAGCGCCGATGCTGAGAGAAGCCAGGTGAATGCCTGCCGTGTTACTGACAGGGAGAAGGGAATCAGGGTTCCATACCAGGGTAATGGCTTCTTTATAAACAGTTCTCTCGATGGCAACGTTTGCAGGTCCGTTGAGACGGTCATGCAAGCCTGACAGGTCCGATGGTTTCCAGGATGAGAGGCCTGCCCTGTATTTGAAATGCAATATTCTTCGGCAGTGGTTCTCGATCATCTCCATGGTCACCGTGCCGTCGTTCACCGCCTGCATGATCCTGTTGACAGCGCGCGGCACGTTCTGAGGGAGCAGAAGAATATCGTTTCCTGCCTGAAGGGCTTTCAGTTCAATTTCACCGGGCGGAACGACGTCGGTCACACCTTTCATATCCAGCGCATCGGTCATGATCAGTCCTGTGAACTCCATTTCATTGCGGAGTAGTCCAGTCACGATCTTTTCGGAGAGTGTGGAGGGTATCCGGGAGGATGTGTCGAAGGCGGGGATGGAGAGGTGGGCGATCATGACACCTTCGAGTCCGTTGCGGATCAGTTCGCGGAACGGATACAGTTCGACCGAGTCGAGTCGTGCGCGAGAATGGGGTATCACGGGCAGGGTATGATGCGAGTCAGAGTCTGTGTCGCCGTGACCGGGAAAATGTTTGGCCGTCGTCAGCACGCCGTTGTCCTGCAGGCCGTTCATGTAGGCCAGTCCTTTGCGGACCACGTTGTCCCGGTCTTCTCCGAAGGAGCGGACATGGATGACCGGATTAGCGGGATTGTTGTTGATGTCGACATCGGGGGCCAGGTTCATATTCACCCCGATGCATTTCAGTTGCCGTGCGATCTCGGAGGCCATGGCGTAAACCGGTTCCCCGGTAGTCATGGCACCCAGGGTCATCTGGTAGGGGAAATTGAAGCAGCTGTCGAGGCGCATGCCCAGTCCCCATTCGGCGTCCAGAGAGACCAGCAGCGGTATGCGGGAGAGCTGCTGGTAGTAGGTGGTGAGTTGGGTCTGGCGCAGGGGGCCGCCCTGAAAGAAGGTCACTCCTCCGATATGATGCGTCCGGATCAGATCGGCGATGGCGTTGACATGTTCCAGTCCTCGGTTGGAATAAGCTCTCACGCTCATCATCTGCGCAATCTTTTCCTGAGGAGTCATCGTTGCCATGACGGAGTCCACCCAGCGGTCTTCAGGGGAAGGTTGCTGCGCCTGAAGAGGGATCCGCAAGGGGAAAAGCAGTATGCTGATCACGGATGCAGCAACGAAGATCGTTTTGGGGCACTGTTTCATCTCTTCAGAATTTTTTCCAGCGGTAAAATTATTAAATTAAACCGTAAGTGCGCGTTTGTAACGCGCACTAAGAAATGACCTGTATACCCCACCCCGTGGGGGTGTAATAAAATTCAGTTTAACCATGGGGTGCACGGAGGATTCACAGAGGTCACGGAGTTTAAAATGACTCGTTATCAGTCCTCTGTGTTCTCCGTACTCCTCTGTGAATTCTAAGACCAAATCACGAATTAAGCAAAATTTTGTTGGTATGTT
>JAEAMG010000066.1_pt1 | contig 158588 bp, 116 predicted proteins | sample 8958741 | NCBI WGS metagenome assembly JAEAMG01 (sample SAMN16933256, study PRJNA681125) | bioreactor sludge metagenome | isolation source: anaerobic bioreactor treating anionic surfactant - SDBS | place: India: Bengaluru | collected 2019-02-28 | reverse complement strand
GCTCTTCGGTTCTCGCTCGGGTTGTAGATCGTGTCGGTTTGGTTGTCGCCGGGGGTGTCGTGCTGGTCGATGTGGTGGTGGTGGCGGGCGGCCGGGGTGGGCGTGGGCGTGATCGGGGTGGCGCTGGGCGTCGGCGTCGGCGATGGCGTCGGGCTGGGCGAGGGGGTGGCGGTCGGCGACGAGGACGGGGAAGGGGTCGGCGTCGGCGACGGTGTCGCGGTCGGGGACGGCGTGGGAGTGATCGGACTGGGCGTGGGCGAGGCCGTCGGGCTCGGGGAGGGAGTGGGCACCACCGGTGTCGGGCTGGGCGTCGGCGACACCGGGCTCGGCGTGGGCGAGGGGGAGGGGGTGGCCGTGGGCGAAGGCGACGGGCTGGCGGTCGGGCTGGGGGTCGGCGTGGGAGAAGCGGAAGGCGAGGCGGTCGGCGTCGGCGACGGGGAAGGCGTGGGCGTTTTGGTGGGGCTGGGCGAAGGCGACGGGCTGGCGGTCGGGCTGGGGGTCGGCGTGGGGGAGGGTGTGCACGTCTTCACCGGCGTGACCGTGGGGCTGGCGGTCGGCGTGGGGCAGAGCTGGCTGTCCAGGCTGATGTAGTCGACGTTCGCGGTCCGCTGGGCCGCGGAGACGTAGAGACGGATCTGGACGCAGCCGTCGTCGCACTGATCGATCGGGAGGTAGTAGCTTCTCCGGGCCAGGCTGGAGAGGCCGCCGGGGGCCCGAATCTCGGTCAGGACCGTCCAGGATCCCCCCACCATCTTTTGGACCTGGAGCCGGTTCTGGGGGACGGTCCCGAGCCAGTCGAGGTAGTAGACGAAGGTGAGGAGGCCGGGGTTGTTGACCGGGGGGAACTCGAACCAGGAACCCACCCGGTTCATTCTCAGGACCCGGGGTCCGAAGAGACCCCACCAGCCCGGGGCCACCGAGCCGCTGTGGCAGGACCAGGACTGCGCCTGGTAGGTGTCGATAAAGATCCAGTTCCCGTAGGCGATGTTCTCGGGCCAGCCCCAATCCGCGCTGAAGTCATTGAACAGATCGTCGATGCAGTTCGGCGTCGGGGATGGCGATGGCGTGGGGGTCGGGACGCGGGGAGAGGGCGTGGTGGAGGCCGTGGGGCTGGGCGAGGGGGTGGGCGTCTTCGCCGGGGTGGCGGTCGGGGACGGGGTCGGAGTCTTGGTGGGGGTCGGCGAGGTCGAGGGGCTGGGGGATATGGTGGGGGAGGGGGTGGGCGTGGTGGAAGGCGTGGGGGAGGGGGTGGGCGTCTTGGTCGCGGTCGGCGAGGGCGAGGGCGTGGGCGTCTTAGTCGGCGTGGGCGACGGGGTCGGGCTGACGGGGCTCGCCGTGGGCGAGGGGGTGGGGGTCTTGGATGGCGTCGGGATGATCGGGGACGGGGACGGCGTCGGCGTCGCCGGAGTGGTCGTCGGCGAGGCCGATGGAGAGGGGGACGGGGTCGGCGACGGCGAGGGGGTGGGGGAGGGCGAAGGCGTGGGCGAGGGGGAAGGCGTGGGCGAGGGCGTCTTGGTCGGAGACGGCGTGGCCGTGGGGGAAGGCGTCGGCGACGGAGTGGCCGAGGGCTCGGGGGTGGGCGTCGGCGGCGTGGTCGAGGGAGTAGGCGAGGTGGAGGGCGTCGGCGACGGCGTCGGCGTCGGAGAGGCGGAAGGCGACGGGGTCGGCGTGATCGGCGTCGGGGACGGGGGGCCCAGGGACAGGCAGACGTCGTCAAAGGCCAGGTTGCCGTATTCCTTCTCGAACTGGAAGCGCAGGCGCGAGGCCGTGGGGAAGACGTCGATGGGGCCAATGGTGGTCCCGGTCACGGGGAGGTCGTAGATCTCGGTCAGGGTATCCCAGGAGTCGGTCATGAAGGCCTGCACGAAGAGGGCGCTGGTCGGGTTGACGCTGAAGCCGCGGACCCAGAAGCTCAGCTGTCCGGGCCGGACGAAGGAGGCCGTCTCGATCCGGTCGCCGCGGGTGTCCAGCTTGATCGAGGGGAGCGCGTAGCCGAACTGTCCGACGCCGGTGTAGACGTCGGTGTTGGCGTTGCACCCCGTGAAGGTCCAGTCGAGCGGACGCGTCCCGGTCTGGAAGCCGTTGAAGCCCTCGAAGAGGATCGAGCAGTCCGGGGTCGGCGTCGGGGTCAGATAGCCCTCGGGCGTGGGCGTGGGGGAAGGCGTCTTGTAGCCGAAGGGGGTCGGCGTGATGGACGGGGACGGGGAGGGCGAGGGACTGGGCGAGGGCGTGGGCGAGGGGGAGGGCGTGCGGGTCGGGCTGGGGGGCGGTGTCGGGGTCAGGTAGCCCAACGGGGTCGGCGTGGGGGTCGAGCGGCAGGAGACGAAGACGTCGTCGAAGGCGAGGTTGCCCTGGGACTTCGTCCAGGTGAAGCGGAGCTGGCTGGTCTCGGGGCAGAGGACGAGCCCGCTGGCCGTCTGGGCGACGTTGTTCGCGATCGGCACCACGTTCGTCACGGTGGACCAGCCGTCGGAGTAGAACTCCTCGACGAGGAAGGAGCTCGCCGTGTTCGTCCCCATCCCCTTGAACCAGAAGGAGAGCTCCAGGCCGCTTCCGAAGGAGGGGCTCGTGATCTGGTCGCCGGTCTCGATGAGCTTCAATGAGGGCGGCGCGGCCCCGAAGTTGCCGCTGGTCGTATAGGTATCGGAATCGCCGTTGCAGTTGGTGAATGTCCAACCGGCCGGACGGGTCCCGGTCTGGAAGCCGTCGAAGCCTTCGTCGAGGCGGATGCAGATGGGGGTCGGGGAAGGCAAGGGGGAGGGAGTGGGTGAAGCCGACGGGGACGGGGAAGGCGAGGGCGGGGCTGTCGGAGACGGCGAGGGTGTGGGTGTGATGGGGGTGGGGGTGGGGGAAGCTGTCGGCTCGGGTGTCGGAGTGGGGGTGGGGGTGAAGATGCAGGCGACCTGGACGTCGTCGAAGGCGATTCCGCCGCCCACGCTAATCCAGGAGAAGCGGAGCTGGATGGCGGCGGGGTTGAGGGCGAAGGGGCCGCAGGTGTAGCCGCCGTAGTCGCCCGGGATGGCGGAGATGTCGGTGAGCGTTCCCCAGCTTCCGTAATACTCCTCGACCAGGAGGTGGCTGGAGGGGTCGGCCGCCTGCCCGCGGAGCCAGAAGGTTAGCCAGTCGGGGTTGGCGAACTCGGAGGAGGTGACGACGTCGCCGGTGTCGTCGAGGCGGAGCGAGGGGGAGCCCTTCCCGAAGTCGCCGGCGGTGATGTAGGTGTCGGAGTCCTCGTCGCAGTTGTCGAAGGTCCAGCCGGCCGGGCGGTCGCCGGATTCGAAGCCGGTGAAGTGCTCGTCAAGACGGACGCAGATGGCGGCGGTGGGAGTGGGCGAGGGAGAGGGCGTGGGTGTGGGAGAAGCGGTCGGCGAGGGGGAGGGCGTGGGCGAGGTGGAGGGGGTCGGCGACGGGGTGAGCGTCGGCGAGGGGGTGGGGGTGGCGGTCGGAGAGGGGGGGGGCGTGGGCGAGGAGGTCGGGGAGGGCGAAGGGCTGGGGGTGGTCGAGGGCGACGGGGTCGGAGAGGGAGTGGGCGTGATCGGCGTGGCCGAGGGCGAAGGCGTCGGCGAGGCGGAAGGGGAGGGCGAGGGGCTGGGTGTGGTCGAGGGCGACGGGCTGGGCGTGGGTGTCGGCGAAGGCGACGGGGTCGGGGAGGGGGTGGGCGTGATCGGTGTGGCCGAGGGCGAAGGCGACGGGGTCGGAGAGGGAGTGGGCGTGATCGGTGTGGCCGAGGGCGAGGGCGACGGGGTTGGCGAAGGGGTCTTGGTCGGCTCCGCGGTCGGCGTCGGGGTGAAGATGCAGGCGACCTGGACGTCGTCGAAGGCGATTCCGCCGCCCACGCTAATCCAGGAGAAGCGGAGCTGGATGGCGGCGGGGTTGAGGGCGAAGGGGCCGCAGGTGTAGCCGCCGTAGTCGCCCGGGATGGCGGAGATGTCGGTGAGCGTTCCCCAGCTTCCGTAATACTCCTCGACCAGGAGGTGGCTGGAGGGGTCGGCCGCCTGCCCGCGGAGCCAGAAGGTTAGCCAGTCGGGGTTGGCGAACTCGGAGGAGGTGACGACGTCGCCGGTGTCGTCGAGGCGGAGCGAGGGGGAGCCCTTCCCGAAGTCGCCGGCGGTGATGTAGGTGTCGGAGTCCTCGTCGCAGTTGTCGAAGGTCCAGCCGGCCGGGCGGTCGCCGGATTCGAAGCCGGTGAAGTGCTCGTCAAGACGGACGCAGATGGCGGCGGTGGGAGTGGGCGAGGGCTCAGGCGTGGGTGTGGGAGAAGCGGTCGGAGAGGGGGAGGGCGTGGTTGAGGGGGAAGGAGTCGGCGTCGTCGAGGGCGTGGGCGATGGCGTCGGAGACGGTGTCTTGGTCGGCTCAGCCGTGGGTGTGGCCGTGGGCGTCGGGGTCTTGGTCGGGGAGGGCGTCGGAGACGGTGTCGGCGAGGGGGTAGCGGTCGGGGAAGGCGAGGGGGTGGTTGTTGGCGACGGGGTCGGCGAGGCGGAGGGCGTGGGCGAAGGTGTCGGAGAAGGCGACGGCGTCGGCGTGATCGGGCTGACCGTGGGCGAGGGGGTGGGGGTGGCGCTCTTCTCCGGGGAGGGGCTGGGAGTCGGAGTGATCGGGCTCGGCGTCGGGGACGGGGTCGGGGAAGCGGAGGGGGAGGGGGACGGCGAGGGCGAAGGCGTCGGGCTGGGCGTCGGGGAAGCGGAGGGGGTCGGGCTGGGCGTCGGGCTGATCGGCGACGGCGAGGGCGAGGGGGAGGGAGAGGGGGTTGGGGAGGGGGTGGGCGAGGGCGTCGGCGTCGGCGAAGCGGTAGGGGAAGGGGTGGGTGTGTAGGTCGGCGGCGGCGGGTCCCCGGTGTACCAGACCAGGGCGTAGAAGCGGGTCAGGTTGATCTGGGTGTTGACGTCGTCGTTGAGGATCCCGATCCTCAGGTTGTCGAGGGAGGCTTCGTCCCAGGCGAGTCCCGTGGAGGGGTCCTTGCCCCAGGGGTTGGTGAAGACCGGGACGGTCTGGGCCCCGAAGGTGACGTTGCTGTAGCCGCTCGCGCCCCCTGAGCTCAGGTAGAGGCGGGTGGCCTTCGCCATGGAGGGCGAGGACTGGGTCCCCCAGGCCACCAGCTGGACGTGGACGCGGTCCCAGCAGTTGATCCCGGTCGCCTGGACGAAGTCGCTCAAGCCGAACCAGGCCTCGAAGTTGGCGTCGGCGGTGACCGCCGTGAAGCTGGTCAGGTAGGGGTCGGCGTAGGGCGGGTACTGCTCGTTGATCGCCTCGTAGTTGTAGCTGCACCCGTAGGAACAGACCCGCGTCCATTCCTGGGTCTGCTCGTCGAAGGCCGGCCAGAGGGTGTGGCAGAACCAAGTCCCCTCGTTTCCGGGCGCCGGGATCTGGCCGGAATTCTCCGGCCCCTTGGTCTGCCGGACGAAGTCGGCCGAGTTGTTGTCGGTATCCCGGTGCGGGTACCAGACCCCCCCGCTGTAGGTGGTCCGGAAGAAGGCGAGCTCGCCCTGGAGCCCCTTGCGGATGGAGGTGCTCTCGTAGAAATCGGGCGGGACGACGGTGTCGCTCGACCAGCCGACCGCGTCCACCACGCCGCCGGGAGAGGTGAGCATCACCCAGGAATGGCCGGCGTTGCTGTCGGCGATGACGTTGATGTTGGCAACGGCGTCGGCCATGACTCCCCCGACGTCGTGGGTGTTCGAGATCAGGAAGTAGTTGGTCCCCGGGATGATGTCGCAGACGGAGCTGAAGGGATAGTCTTCGGACGGCGCGCTGGGGTTCTTCTGCATGCTGAGGAAGTAGCCTTCCGCGCCCAGGTTGATCTCCTGGGTGAAGGGGTTCCAGAGGACGACGAAATCGTAGCTCGTACCGCTGTAGATCTGGTCGATGACGAGATGAGCGGGGGTCGTGCTCGGCGCGGCGGTCGGCGTGGCGGAGGGCTCGGGCGTCAGCGTCGGGGAGGGCGACGGGGATGGCGAGGAGGAGGGGGTCGGTGAGGGTGTCGGTGTGGCGGAGGGCTCGGGCGTCAGCGTGGGTGACGGTGAGGGGGTTTTCGTCGGCGACGGCGTCGGGCTGGTCGACGGGGAAGGAGTCGGAGATGACGACGGAGAGGGCGTCGGGGTGGCGGAGGGTGCGCCGGTCGGCGTGGGGGTCGGGGAGGGGGTCTTGACCGGCGAGGGCGTCGGGGAGGGCGTCGGGGTGACCGGGCTGGGGGAGGGCGAGGGAGTGGGCGAGGGGGTCTTGGTCGGCTCCGCGGTCGGCGTCGGTGTGAAGAGGCAGGCGACCTGGACGTCGTCGAATGCCAGCGCGCCGCTTTCGTTGGTCCAGCCGAAACTGAGGCGGATCGTCGCCGGGTTCAGGTCGATCGGGCCGTAGGTGGTCCCCCCGTAGACGTCCGGCACGTTGGAGATGTCCGTGAGCGTGAACCAGGAGGCCCCGTAGAACTCCTGGACCAGGAGGTGGGAGGTGGGGTTGGCGGACTGGCCGCGGAGCCAGAAGGTGAGCCAGAGCGGGTTGGCGAAGTCGGAGGTGGTGACGGCGTCCCCGGTGGCGTCGAGGCGGAGCGAGGGGGAGCCCTTCCCGTAGCTGCCGGCATTCGTGTAGGTGTCGGTGTCGTCGTCGCAGTTGGCGAAGGTCCAACCGGCCGGGCGCTCGCCGGATTCGAAGTCGGTGAAGTGCTCGTCGAGGCGGACGCAGATGACGGCGGTGGGAGTGGGGGAGGGCTCGGGCGTCGGCGTGGGGGTGTTGGTGGGTGTAGGTGTGGGGGTGGGGGTCTTGGTCGCTGTCGGCGTCGGCGAGGTGGAGGGCGTGGGTGTGGGGGAGCGGGTCGGGCTGGGGGTGGGTGTGGCGGTGGGTGTCGCGGTGATCGGAGTCGGCGTCCGGGTCGGCGTGGGCGGGGGCGGGGAGCCCGTGTACCAGATCAGGGCGTAGAAGCGGGTGACGATCTTCTTCTCCGCGTCGTCTTGGCGTATGCCGATTTGAATGGCGTTCAGCGCCGCGTTGGACCAGGGGCCGTTGTCTTCGGGGTTGCGGTTCCAGGGGTTGCTGTAGGCCGGTCCGGTTCCCGTGGCCCAGCTCGGGAGGTTGATCTGGCGGAGGGAGTCGGTGGCGCCGGAGCGGAGGTAGATCGGCGTCTGAACGCCGCCTTCCTGGGCGCCCCAGACAACGAGCTGGACTGTGACCCTCCCGTCGCAGTCGATCATGTCGATCGCCGTATCGTTGACCTCGAACCAGGCGTAGTGGTTGCCCCCCGAGCTCAGGAGGTAGGGCTCGGAGACGGCGTCCCCTTCCTCGTTCACGGCCCGGTAGTAGTAGTCGAGGTCGGCGGGGACCTTCGTCCAGCCCTGGGGGGAGACGTCGGCCACCGGCCAGAGGGTCTGGCAGAACCAGGACCCCGTCCCGCTGTCCGGGATCTGTCCCGAGCTGACCGGGATGCGGGTCTGGAGGACGAAGTCCGCCCGGTTGTTGTTCGTGTCACCGTGGTGCTGATAGGAACCGGCGGTACCGGTCATGCGGAACCAGGCGAGGTCGGCGGTCAGGTCCTGGGTGAGACCAGCCCCTTCATAGAACAGGGGCGAGGCGGCCCAGCCCACGGCGTCGACGATCCCCGAGGCGGTGGTGAGGGCGACCCAGGAGTGTCCGGCGGAGCTGTTCCGGATGACGTTGATGTTCGCGGTGGTGTCGGCCATCACCCCTTCGATCTTCTGGGTGGTGGCGATCAAGAAGTAGCCCGAGGCGGGGATGATGTCGCAGGAGGAGAAGGTGTAGGTTTCTCCGGCGACCTCGGTCTGGGGATTGCTGTTCTTGGGGAGGACGTAGCCGTCGTCGCCGAGGTTGATCGCGCTGTCGGTGGGGTTCCAGAGGACGACGTAGTCATAGTTGTCGCCGGCGAAGACCTGGTCGATGACGATGTGGGCGGGCGTGCGGCTGGGGGCGGCGGTCGGCGTGGGCGTGGGCGAAGAGGAAGGCGAAGGCGAGGGGGACGGGGATGGGGTGGGCGTTTTGCTCGGGGTGGGGGAGGGCGTGAGGGTCGGAGACGGGGTCGGCGTGATCGGGCTCACGCTGGGCGAGGGGGTGGGGGAGGGGCTCTTCTCCGGAGTCGGGGAGGGCGTGGGCGTGATCGGGCTGACGCTGGGCGAGGGCGACGGGGTCGGCGAAGGGGTCCTGGTCGGCTCCGCGGTCGGCGTCGGGGTGAAGATGCAGGCGACCTGGACGTCGTCGAAGGCGAGGTCGCCGCCGGCGTCGTTGTCCCAGGTGAATCTCAGACGGTAGGTTGCCGGGTCGAGGTCAAAGGGTCCGCAGGTGTATCCTCCGTAGTCCCCCGGGATGGCGAAGATGTCGGTGATGGTCGCCCAGCTACCCCCATATTCCTCGACGAGGAGGTGGCTGGAGGGGTCGGCCGACTGGCCGCGGAGCCAGAAGGTGAGCCAGCCCGCGTTGGCGAAGTCGGCGGTGGTGACGGCGTCTCCGGTGGCGTCGAGGCGGATCGAGGGGGAGCCCTTCCCATAGCTGCCGGCGGTCGTATAGGTGTCGGTGTCGTCGTCGCAGTTGGCGAAGGTCCAGCCGGCCGGGCGGTCGCCGGATTCGAAGCCGGTGAAGTGCTCGTCGAGGCGGACGCAGATCGCGGCGGTGGGCGTGGGCGAGGGGGAGGGGGTGCGGGACGGTGTGGGCGAGGGCGTCAGCGTCGGGGAGGGCGTGGGCGAAGGCGTCAGTGTCGGGGAGGGAGTGGGCGAGACCGGCGTCGGCGTCCTGGAGGGAGTCGGCGAGGGGGTGGGGCTGGGTGTGACCGAGGGCGAAGGCGTGGGCGTCTTCGACGGCGTCGGGCTGGTCGAGGGGCTTGGCGTGGGAGTGGGCGAGGGCGTGGGCGAGGGGGTTTTCGACGGGGTCGGGCTGGGCGAGGGGCTTGCCGTGGGGGAGGGCGAGGGGGACGGCGTCGGCGTGATCGGGGAAGGGCTGGGGCTGGGAGAGGGGGAGGGCGAGGGGGTCGGGACGAGCGGGCTGGGAGAGGGGGTCGGCGAAACGGGCGTCTTGGTCGGCGATGGAGACGGTGTCTTGCTCGGGGTTGGCGAGGGGGAAGGCGAGGGGGAGGGCGAGGGGGTCGCTGTCGGGTTGGGCGTCTTGGTCGGCGATGGAGAGGGAGTCTTGGTCGGGGTTGGCGAGGGGGTCGCGGTCGGAGAGGGGGTTTTGCTCGGAGAAGGGGAGGGTGTCTTGGTCGGCGTGGCCGAGGGGAGGGCTGTTGGTGTGGGGGTGGGAGAGGCGGAGGGTGAGGGTGTGGGGGTGATGATGCCGGTGAGGTGGACGTCGTCGAGGGCGAGGTTGCCAACGCTCTTGAACCAGGAGAAGCGGATGGTCGTGGAGGATGCGTTCAGCGTGAAGGGGCCGAAGGTCGTTCCAGAAGTGGGGACGTCGGAGATGTCGGTGAAGGTGTACCAAGTCGCCCCATAATTTTCCTCGACCATCAGGTGGCTGGTGGCATCGGTGGTTACACCCTTGATCCAAAAAAAGAGCTGGTCTGGATCGGTGAAGTTCTGGGAAGTGACGACGTCGCCGGTATCGTCGAGTTTGAGCGACGGAGAGGCTACGCCGAAGTTGCCGGCGCTGGTATAGCTGTCGGTGTTGGCGTCGCAGTCGGTGAAAGTCCATCCGGCGGGGCGGCTCCCGGAGGTGAAGGCGTCGAAGCCGACGTTGAAGATGTCGGCGGCGGAAGCGAGGGGGAGAAGAGCTATTGACGAGAAAGCGGCGAGCGTGGCGAGAGCGAAGCCAAACCGCCGCCCGGGCTGGCGCGGGCAGGAGGGCGGGATAAGGCTAAAGGCGGAGAAAAGCGCAAAAAACCTCTCCCGCCTGATGATCTGTCCGATCATTGGTGGTCGGCGCCGATTTTGTGGAATCTAGCTGGGAAACGGCCGGATTGTTATATTATATATACCTCGGGCTAGACCGCCCTGTCAAGCGTATGAAAGCTTTTATTTGGAGCCATCCCGTTTTCCTGGCGGTAGCCGTCTCCGCCCTGGTCCTGGCCGTTTTTTCTCCATCCCTCCGCGGGTCCTTTGTCTGGGAGGACAAGCTCAACCTTCTGGAAGGGCGGGAAGGGAGCGACCTATCGCCGTCCGGTTGGTTTTTGGCCCAAACCGGGGGGGATTTCAAGCCTTTAGTCTGGTTTTCTTATGCCCTCGAGCGATTTTTTTGGGATTTTAACCCGCAGGGCTATCACTTAGCGGGTATTCTCCTCCACTCTTTCTCAACATTGCTCGTATATTTGGTCATATTTCGCCTTGGAAATGGGCATATTCCCCCACAAGTAGCCTTTCTGGGGGGCATATTATGGTCTTTTCACCCACTTCGTGTCGAATCGGTGGTCTGGATCACAGAGAGAAAGGATACCTTGTTTCTCCCGCTTTACCTCATGTCTGTCCTCTCCTATCTGGGGTATTCCGGAGCCGCGAGTCGGGCCGAGCTTAATCTCCTAAGCTCGGAGCGCGAAGGGGGGGGGCCGAACCCCCTGCGGACGTGCAATTTCTCGCCGATGACTTTCGGCATACTCGCTCTTCTCGCCAAGCCGATGGCCGTCTCCTTGCCCCTGGTGCTTCTTCTCCTCGATTATTTCCCTCTCCGCCGCTCCAGGAGGGTTCCCTGGCGCAGGCTGGCACTGGAAAAGGCGCCGCTTTTTCTCGCCGCTTTCGCGGTCGGGATCGTCGCCCTGATCATGCAGTCCCGCCACGAAGCGCTCGCCTCCCTGGAGAGCGTCCCCCTTCTCCGCCGTTTGCCCATCCTGGGCCAGACCGGCTTATTTTACTTGATCAAAACAATTGTTCCTGTCGGACTATACCCCGTCTATCCGCCCGCCCATCCCGCCTTCTCCTCCGTCTGGGCCGGCTGGGCGGCACTCCTGGCCCTCCTCGCCTCTCCCCTCCTCGCCGCCCTCCTCTCCCGCCGGGGCCGGCCCTGGGCGGTCCTGGGCTGGGGCTGGTACCTGCTCGCCTGGCTCCCGGTCTCGGGGATATTTCAGACGGGGATCAGCTCCGCGGCCGATCGCTTCTCCTACTTGCCCTCGATCGGATTATCTATTCTCCTCTCCTTTGCCATCTCCGGTCTGAAAAGGAAAAGGCGGCTGATCGCGCTCGGAGCGGGTTTTCTGGCTGCGGGCGCCCTCGGTATCGCGTCCTTCCGCCAGTGCTCGGTCTGGAATAACGACTTGACGCTATGGAATCATGGTGTAAAGATAGGTTCGGCGGCCGCCCACTACAATCTTGCCAACGCGCTCAAAACGGCCCGGGATCCCCTTCGGGCCATCGCCCACTACCGGGAGGCGATCCGGATCAAGCCGGACTACGGGGGCGCGCACTACAACCTCGCCATCGCTCTCGCCGATTCCGGCTCGCTCGAGGAGGCTCTCGTCCACTACCGAGAGGCCGTCCGCTTGGACCCGACCGCCCTAAAACCCCGCAACAATCTCGGCAACGCCCTGGCCGTTCTGGGGCGGCGCGAGGAGGCGGAAAGGGAGTACGCGGCCATCCTCGCCATCGATCCCGCCCATGCCGAGGCCCACAACAACCTGGCCAACCTCCTGGCCGCGCGCGGGGCATATAAGGAGGCGATAGACCACTACCGCCGGGCGCTCGAGATCGCTCCGGATTACACCGACGCCCTTTTCAACCTGGGCTATACCCTCGCGCTCACGGGGAGGACGGCGGAGGCGGCGGAGTTCTACCGCCGAACGCTCGAGGTGGATCCCGCCTACGAAAAAGCCCGAGCGAACTTGAGTTTGCTTGAGCGGGAGAAAGGAGGAATTTAATCGGGGCTGTGGCGACTAATAATGTGGAAGCGGTCGCCGCCGCTTTCTATAGGTCCTATAGGACCTATAAGACCTATATTGAAGCGAGCTCGGCCGAGACCGCCGCCAACGCTCTGATCTGCCTTGTCCACCAGGCGAATTACCTCCTCGACCGGCAATTAAAAGAGCTGGAGGTGTCGTTCCTCCGGGAGGGCGGCTTCACCGAGAGGCTTTACCGGGCGCGCCGCGCCGGCCGTGTTTGAGGAAGAGAGGATGGCGCCGATTCTCAGAATCGGCCTACATCGACCCGAGAGAAAAGAGATAATATAGCGGCGCGTTTTCGCCGTCGGCTATGAAGAGATTGAAGGAAAAGCGCTCTCCCCGCGCGGCGTCCCCGGAGCCTTCGCCGCGCCGGAATAATCGCGGATGGCTGGTCCTCGCCGCCGTCCTCCTCGCCGGCCTGGTCGTCCGTGTGCTCTACCTCTCCGAGATCAGCCGTCGGGCCGATTTCACCCACCCCGAGGTGGACGGCGCTTTTCACGATTACTGGGGATGGGGGATCGCCTCCGGCGACTGGACCGTCCCCGGCGACTTCACCGATCCCCAGATCCGCTCTCGGCCGTATTTCCGCCCCCCCGGCTATGCCTACCTCCTTGGAGCGGTCTATTTCGCTTTCGGGCGCGACTATCTCGCTCCCCGCGTGCTCCAGGCTCTCCTCGGCCTCGTTTCTTCCTTCCTCGCCTTCCTCTTCGCCCGGCGTTGGTTCGGCGGGCGGGCGGCGGTCGTCTACGCCGCCCTGATGGCCTTCTACTGGATCTTCGTCTACTTCGAGGGGAAGCTCCTGGACGCCTCGGTCGACGTCTTTTTCACGGTCCTCCTCCTCTTGCTCCTGGCGGACTGGACGGAGAAGGCGTCGTTTGCCGGCGGCCTGGCTCGGGGGATAACGCTGGGCCTCTTCGCCCTCTTCCGTCCCAACGTCCTGCTGTTTTTTCCCGCAGCGGCGGTCTGGCTATTCTGGGCTTCGCGTCGCCGTCGTCTCGTATCGATTCCCGGGGAAAACGGGGATGCTGCGAAGACGGCGGTCGGGAAGACGGTCGCGGGCTTCGCCCTGGGGACTCTCCTCGCCGTCGCCCCCGCTTCCGTCCGGAACGCCGTCGTCGCGGAAGACCCCGTTCTCATCGCCGCCAACGGCGGGATGTCGCTCGCGATCGGGAACAACTCCCTCGCCGACGGGACCAACCACTACCTCCCGGGCTACGGGGCGATGCGGAACCCCTTCGACTACCCCCGCGCCGTCCAGGCGCTGGAGAAGTCGCTGGGGAAGGCGCCGGGATCCCTGAGATACTCGGAGGCCTCGTCCCTCTTCGCCCGCCGGGCGGGCGGCTTCATCGCCGCCCATCCCTTGGCCTTCCTCCGCCTCACTCTCCGGAAGGCCGCCCTTTTCTGGGGGCCCTACGAGGTGACGAACAACGAGGAGATCTACTTCGCCCGGAAGAGCTCGAGGGTGCTGAGCGCGATCCCGCTGAACTTCACCCTGATCCTGGCCCTGGGACTGGTGGGGACGGTCCTCTATTTCGCCGGAGAGCGTTGGGGGTTTGCGGTTCGGGGTTCACGGTTCACGGTTCACGGTTCACGGTTAACAGTCAACGGTTCGCAGTTCGCGGTCGCCATCCTGACTCTACTCTTCATCGGCGTCTATTTCCTCTCCGCCCTCCCCTTCGCCGCCGCCGACCGCTACCGGGTCCCGGCGATCCCGGCGATCCTCCTCTTCTCCGCCCTCGCTCTCCTCGCCCTTTTCGATCTCCTGCGCTGGAGGGACTGGGCGCGCAGCGCCTCGGTGGCGGCCGGCCTCGCGCTGGCCTACGCCCTCCTCTCGATCAACCCCACGGGCTATGAGCCCTCGCCGGCGAAGTGGCACTACGACGCCGGGGTCGCGGCCGCGGCCGAAGGGCGGACGGAGGAGGCGATCGCCGAGTACCGCCGCGCCTTGGAGTCCATCCCGGACTACGCCGAGGCGCGGAACAACCTGGGCGCCGCGCTAGTCCAGGCGGGCCGCTGGGAGGAGGCTGCCGCCGAATACCGGGAGGTCATCCGCCTGGAGCCCGAACGGGCGGAAATGCGCAGCAACCTGGGCGATGTCCTCTCCCGGATGGGGCGGGACGACGAAGCTCTCGCTTGCTTCCGGGAGGCCCTCCGCCGCGACCCCGACTGCGTTCAGGCCTGCAACAACCTGGGGATCGTCCTGGAGAGGCGGGGGGATCGCGCCGCGGCGCGCGCCAGCTACGAGGCCGCGCTCCGGGCCCGGCCGGACTATGCGGAAGCCCACTACAACCTCGCCAATCTCCTCTCCCGATCGGGGGAAGTCGAGGAGGCGATCGCCCATTTTCGGGAGGCGATCCGCCTCAACCCCCGCTACGCCCCGGCCCGCAATAACCTCGGCAACGCCCTGGCCGTTCAGGGGAAGGTCGCGGAGGCGGCGGAGGAGTATCGAAAAGCGCTCGAGGCCGATCCGGACCTTCTCGACGCCCGCAACAACCTGGCTAACCTCCTGGCCGGCGCGGGTCGGTACGACGAAGCGGTCGTCCACTACCGGAAAGCGCTCGAGATCGACCCGAACTACGGCACGGCGGTCCTCAACCTCGGCTACACGCTGGAGGTGCAGGGGAAGCTGCCGGAGGCCCTCGCCGAGTACCGCCGGGCCCTGGAGCTGATGCCGGGGAGCGTTCCGGCCCACCTGAGGCTCGCCCAGGTCCTCTCCGCCCTGGGGAAACGGGAAGAAGCGCTCTCCCTGGTCGAGAAGGCGCTGGCCCTGGAACCTTCCTCGGCCGCGGCGAAGGAAGCGAGGGAGAAGATAGCAAACAGTGATCAGTGATCAGTATTCAGTAATCAGCGAAAAACTCTCTAACGCGAGATGATGCCAGCTCCAGGAATGCGCCGGATTGACTGATCACTGATTACTGATCACTGATTACTATTGTTCATACGGAAGGATGATCGAGGCCCGCCAGATTGCATGTGTTGGGTTTCTGATCGCCGCGGTCACCGCGGCGGTCTTCCTCCCCTCGCTCGGGGGGGAGTTCCTCAACTGGGACGACGGGAGGCTGATCGAATTCGCCGGCTGGCGGGGAGGGCGCCCGGAGAACGTCCGCTGGTGGTTCTCCTCCCTGGCCGGAGGGGACTTCAAGCCCCTCGTCTGGGCGTCGTATTCCGCCGACCACGCCCTCTGGGGGATGAACCCTTTCGGCTACCATCTCGGGAACATCGTTCTGCATTCGCTCAACGCGGCACTGCTCTTTTATCTGCTCATCCTTTTTCTCGCGCTCTCCGGCGCGCGGACCTCAAAGGTCCGCGCCTACGAATCCGTCTCGCCCGGCGGGCGGACCTGCCCCGACGTCCCGGAGACGGGACGTCGGGATGATTGTTGTAGAAATCTCAAAGGTGAATCAAAGGTCCGCGCCGGCGACGGAATCAAAACCCGATCATCGTCCTCCATCCCGCGTGCATTTGTGTCTGGATGGCCGAATTATTCAGCCGCCGCCGTCGCGGCGCTCTTCTTCTCCCTCCACCCCCTGCGGGTGGAAACGGTGGCCTGGATCACGGAGAGGAAGGGGTGCCTCTCGGGCTTCTTCTTCCTCCTCTCCCTCCTCCTCTACGCCGCCTACGCCTCCCGCCGGCGGGGGCGCTCCCGCGCCGGGGGCCTCTACCTCGTCTCCTTCCTCTCCGGGCTCGGCGCTTGCCTGGCCAAGCCCTCCGCGGTCTCCCTCCCGCTCGCCCTCTTGGTGTTGGACCTTTATCCACTCGAGCGGGCGAAGGAAGGATGGCGGCGCCTCATCGCCGAGAAGATCCCCTATCTTCTTCTCTCGCTGGGGACGGGGCTGATGGCCGTCGCCGGTCAGCGGGCCTCCTCCGCGCTCGCGCCCCTTAAGGACGTGGGTCTGGCCGGACGGTTCCTCCTCGCCGCCCGGGCGGTCTTCTTCTACCTGGGGAAGACCGCCTGGCCCTTCCAGCTTGCCCCGGTCTACTCCCCGGACGGCCTGCCGGCCGGATGGAGAGCGGGGGCCGCTCTGGTCGCCCTGGGCGCGGTCCTTTTCCTTTGCCTCCGCCTCTGGCGGAGGCAAAGGAAATACGCGCTCGCCGCCTTCCTCTTCTACCTGGTCCTGCTCTTCCCGGTCTCCGGTTTCTTCCGGACCGGCGCGGTCGCCCTGGCCGACCGTTTTTCCTATCTCCCCGCTCTCGCCTTTTCCCTCGCCCTCGCCTTCCTGCTCTCGACGGTCCCGAGAGCCGTCGCTCGCCCCGTTCGGGCGCTCTCGGCGGGTGCGCTGGCCGGCCTCGCCTTTCTCACCCTCGGCCGCCAGGCCGCCTGGTCGAACTCCATTTCCCTCTGGTCGGAGGCCTCCGCCCGCGCCCCGTCCTCCGCGCTGGTCTTCAACAACCTGGGGCGGGCTTTTGCCGACGCCGGGCGCGGAGCGGAGGCCGGGGAGGCTTATCGACGGGCGCTCGAGATCGAGCCCCGCTCCGCCGAGGCGCTGACCAACCTGGGCAACCTCAAGGCCTATGCCGGCGACCTCGCGGGCGCGGCCGACCTCTTCCGGGCCGCGCTGGAACAGCCTTCCCGTTTTTCCCCCGAGGCCCATAACAACCTGGGGAACGTTCTCGCCGGGACTGCCCGGACGGAGGAGGCGGTCCGCCACTTCGAAGCGGCGATCCGCCTCCGGCCGGAATACCCGGAGGCGCTCAACAACCTCGCCAATGCCCTGGCGCTGAAGGGAGATCTCGCGGGAGCGGAAGCGCGCTACCGGGAGGCGATCCGGCTTCGGCCCGACTACCCCGCCCCTTGGCTCGGCCTCGGCGGGGTGCTGCAGGAGACGGGGAGGATTGAAGAGGCGGTCGGAGCTTTCCGCCGCTGCGTCGCTCTCGACCCCTCCCGGGCGTCCGCGAACTATTACCTGGGCCAGGCGCTCGCGGCGGTGGGGAGGGAGGACGAGGCGGCGGCCTATCTCCGGAAGGCGGCGGAACTGGGGGCCAAGAAGTTGTCAGTAATCAGTGATCAGTAACCAGCGATCAGCGATCGCGCGGTGGTCCTGCCCTCCTCTCCGATTTTGATTCGGATCCGCTCGAGATCGTGGCGGCGATCGCAGGAGTGCCATTTCGGGACTCGCAATGACCCGGGAACGACGAAATCGGTGAACTGGACATCCGGGAATAGAAGTTTCTTCTTCGGGGCGCTCGCGCTCGCCGCGCTCGTCTTCGCCGCCTTCGGCCCCGCCCTCGTCGGGGGGTTCGTCTGGGACGACGACTTCTGGGTCCACCGCAACCCCCACGTCACGGGGGGCAGGTCCATCTGGGAGGTCTGGTACGCCCCTTCCTTCCCTGGCCAGAACTACCCTCTGACCTACACCTTCTTCCGTGGGCAGTTCCTTCTCTGGGGCTATGTCCCCTTCGGCTACCATTTCGCCAACCTTCTCCTCCACGCCCTCGACGCCGCCCTGGTCTGGATCCTCCTCCGGCGGCTGAAGGTCCGCGCCGCCTGGTTCGCCGCCGCCGTCTTCGCCGTCCATCCCCTGATGGCCGAGTCGGTCGCCTGGATCACCGAGGGGAAAAACACGCTCTCCGCCCTCTTCCTCCTCTCCTCCGGCATCCTCTTCCTCGACTGGGAGGAGAAGGGCGTCCGCGGGCGCCTCTGGTGGTCCTGGGCGCTCTACCTCGCCGCGCTCTCAGCCAAGACCTACATCTCCGTCTTTCCCTTTGTCCTCTTCGTGCTGGTCTGGTATCGGCGCTCCGCGATCGCGCGGAAGACGGCGGCCGCCATCCTGCCCTTCTTGCTCCTGTCGCTGTCCGCCGGAGCTTACACCTGGCATTTCGAGGTCTGGCATGTCGGCGTCCGCGGCGGGGAGTGGGAGATGCCGGCCGCGGGGAGGCTCCTCATCGCCGGCCGGGCCTTCTGGTTCTACCTCGGGAAGCTCGTTTTCCCGGTCGATTTCACCTTCATCTACCCCCGTTGGCCCCTCGATCCGTCCTCCGCCCGGCAGTGGGCCTATCCCGCCCTCGCCGCTCTCTGCCTCGCCGTCATCTGGGCACTGCGCCGGGTCGCGGGTCGCGGCCTCCCCGCGGCCTTCGCCTGCTACCTCATCCTGGTTTCGCCCTCGCTCGGCTTCATCAGCTTTTACGCCCAGGTCTACTCCTTCGTGGCCGACCACTACGCCTACCTCGCCGTCATCGGTCCCGTCGCCCTGGCCGCCGACGCCATAAGCCGCCTTCTTCCCCGGGCGGCCGCTCCCGCCGCGGCCGGACTGCTCCTCGCGCTTCTCGCGGGTTTAAGCTTTCGCCAGGCCGGGGCCTACCGCGACCTGGAGTCGCTCTGGCGCGACACGCTCCGGAAAAACCCCGCCGCCGAGATGGCTCACAACAACCTGGGCGTTCTCCTCCTCGGCCGGGGGGAGACGTCCGAGGCGATCGCCCGCTGCCGGGAGTCGGTCCGCCTGAACCCCCGGAACGCGTTTGCCTGGAACAACCTTGGCCTGGCCCTGGTCGAGAAGGGCCAGGCCGCGGAGGCGATCCGGGCCTACGAGCGGGCGCTCGAGCTGAAGCCGGGGCAGGCCGAGTTCTACGCGGGGAAGGCCTACGCGCTGACCCAGGCCGGCCGTCAGGAGGAGGCCCGTGAGTATTACGACCGGGCGCTCGGGCTCAAACCCCGCCTGGCGGAGGCCCTTCTCCGCCGGGGGACGCTCAAGGAGGAGATGGGCGACGGAGCGGGGGCGGAGGAGGACTTGCGGGCGGCGATCGAGGCCGATCCCTCGTCGGCTCCGGCCCACAACCAGCTCGGGCTTCTCCTCGCCCGGCGGGGGAAAACGGCGGAGGCGCAAGATTGCTATCGGGAGGCGGTCCGGCTCGATCCCTCCTTCCGGGAGGCGCAGGCCAACCTGGTCAACGCGCTCGCGGAGTCCGGGAAGGTCGAGGAGGCCGTCTCCTTCTACCGCCTCTTCGCCCGCGACGATCCGGCGAACCCTCGCGTCCACTACAACCTGGCGGTGGCCCTGGCCAAGTCCGGCCGGAGAGAGGAGGCGGTCGCGGAATATCGGCGGACGATCGAGCTCGCCCCGGACTACTCCGCCGCCCGCGTCAACTTGGCGAACCTCTTGCGGGAAAGGGGCGAGGTGGAGGGAGCGCTCCGGGAGCTCACGGAGCTCTTCGCGCGGGAGCCCGGCCATCCCCGGGGGCGTTACCTCCTCGCGGTGATCCGTTTCGAGCGGGGGGAGACGGAGGAGGCGAAGGAGGAGCTCTCTCGCGCGCTTCTCTCCGATCCCGGCTTCGTCCCCGCCCGGGAGATGCTGGAGAAGCTGCAAAAAGGGGAGTAGGCCGGTTCTGCGAACCGGCGCCCGACCCGGCCGCGCTTTGTAGGCCGGTTCTGCGAACCGGCGCCCGGCCCGGCCGCGCTTTGTAGGCCGGTTCTACGAACCGGCGTCCGGCCTTAACCCGCCCGGACACAGTCCGGGCCTACAGAAGCGTCATGGCCCGACCCGCCCCGATGAGTCGGAGCCGGAGAGAGGACTTGAGATGGTGACGCGATCGTATAGTATAGGAGCGCAGTGAAGACCGCGTCCTTAAGCGCGCCCCCCCGCCGGCATTCCCGCTCTCTCCCCTACCTCATTCTGGCCGGCATCCTTGTCCTGGGGGGGATTCTGCGCGCCCTCTATTTCCGGGAGATCCTCCACGAGCCGGATTTCTTCTTTCCCGCCATCGACGCCAGCTACCACGACTACTGGGCGCGGGGGATCGCCACCGGCAACTGGGTTCCCCCCGGAGGCCGGGAGGACCCCCTGATCTACCGCTACCCCTTCTACCGTCCGCCCCTCTACGCCTATCTCCTGGCCGCCCTCTACCGGCTCTACGGAGTCGACCTCGTCTTCCCGCGCGTCTTCCAGATGGCCTTGGGCCTCCTCGCCGCCGTTCTGGCGTTCTTTATCGGAAGGAGATGGTTCGGGGAGACGGCGGGGCTGGTCTGGTCGGGACTGATGGCGGTCTACTGGATCTTCATCTTCTACGAGGGGGAACTGGTGGGGGAATCGCTCTCGGTCATCCTCGGATTGCCCCTGCTCTGGGCGATCGCCGCGGCGGGCAGCGGCGGGAGGGGGCTGCTCCGGGGTGCGGCCGCGGGGGTGGTCTTCGGCCTCTACGCCCTGTTGCGCCCCAACGTGCTCGTCTTCCTCCCCGTCTCGGCGGCGTGGCTCGTCTGGGCCGTCCGGCGCCGGGGGAAAAGCGGGGCCGGTGGGGGGGAGGGCGCGGGCAACCCCTGGTCGGCGGTGGCGGGGATCGCCCTGGGGACGGTTCTCGCGATCTCCCCCGCGACGATCCGCAACTACGTCGTCTCCGGCGAGTTCGTCCCGATCGCCGCCAACGCCGGGCTCTCGATCGTGGTGGCGAACAACGAGTTCACCGACGGCACCACCCATATCATTCCCGGGATCGGCGACGTCGGGGAGCCGTTCGAGTACACGCGGATCGTCCGGCAGCTGGAGAGGAACCTCGGACGCTCGCTCACCCACCAGGAGGCCTCCAACCAGCTGACCAAGCAGGCCCTGGACTTCGTCCTTCTGCATCCCGGCCGGTTCCTGACTCTCCTGGGCCGCAAGGCGCTCCTCTTCTGGGGTCCGTACGAGATCCGGAACCTGAAGGAGACGCACTACGCGCGCCTCTCCTCGCCGGTGCTGCGTTCGATCCCGCTCAACTTTCCGCTGGTCCTGGCCCTGGGAGTCTTGGGGGCGATCTTGTTTTTCATGAAAAACTCCGTTGCACGTGGCACGTGGCACATGGCACGTCCATCTCGCGCCGCGCCGCCCGCCTCGTGCCACGTGTCACGTGCCACGGGTAACGGTTATCCCCCGTCCGGGCAGTTCGCGGTCGCTGTTCTGCTGGTTCTGTTCATCGTGTTCTACTTCCTGTCGATGGTGGCCTTCGCGGCGGCGGACCGCTACCGGATCCCGCTGATCCCGTTCCTGCTCCTCTTCGGCGCGCTCGGGCTCGAGCGGATCGCTTCCTGCTTAAGGGAGCGGGAGTGGGCGAGGGCGCTCGTCGCGGCGGCCCTCGGGGCGGGACTCTTCACCCTCTTCTCGCTCAACCCGACGGGGTACCGCCCCTCGCCCGAGAAGTGGCACTACGACCGGGCGCTCAACTACAGCGACATGCGGGACTGGGATAACGCCATCCGCGAATACCAGGAGGCGATCAAGAGCGAGCCCCAGTTCCTCCGCGCCTACAACAACCTGGGGAACATCTACGCCCTCCGCAACCAGCTCGCCGAGGCCGCCCGCTACTACGCCCTGGTGCTCCAGATCGATCCCGGCCTGGCCCAGGTCCACAGCAACCTCGGCAACGTACTCTACAAGCAGGGGAAGGTGGAGGAGGCGATCCGCTGCTTCCACCAGGCGCTCGCTTTGCGCCCCGACCTGGTCGAGGCCTGGAACAACCTCGGCGTCGCCCTCCAGAAGCAGGAGAAATACGAGGAGGCGATCGAGGCATATCGGAAGGCCCTTCTCTACCGTCCCCAGGACACCTCGCCCCTGGTGAACCTGGGGAACGTCTACATCCGCCTGGGGCGCCGCGAGGAGGCGATCCGGGAACTGGAACGGGCTCTCCAGGCCAACCCGGGGTTCGCGCCGGCGCGCGCGGCCCTGGAGAAAGCGCGCCAAATGGCGCAAAAATAGAACAGATGATTGAATAGGCTGTCTCAATCCGGGTAATCCGTGAAATCCGTGGTTTCGTCCTGCCCGAGCCGATCTTTCGTCATCCTCGCCGGGGTGCTTCTCCTCGGCGCCCTCCTCCGTCTGCTCTATCTCCGGGAGATCCGGGGCGACCCCGATTTCGACCACCCGGCGATCGACGCGGGATACCACCACTACTGGGCGCGCGGGATCGCCTCCGGCGACTGGGAGCCCCCGGAGGGACGCGACGACCCCCAGATCTACCTCCACCCGTTCTACCGTCCCCCGGCCTACGCCTATTTCCTGGCCGCGGTCTACCGCGTCTTCGGCGTCGGATTCCTGGCGCCCCGGTTGGTCCAGATGGCACTGGGCCTTCTCGCCGCCGTTCTGGCGTTCTTTATCGGGAGGAGGTGGTTCGGGGAGACGGCGGGGCTGGTCTGGTCGGGACTGATGGCGGTCTACTGGATCTTCATCTTCTACGAGGGGGAACTGGTGGGGGAATCGCTCTCGGTCATCCTCGGATTGCCCCTGCTCTGGGCGATCGCCGCGGCGGGCAGCGGCGGGAGGGGGCTGCTCCGGGGTGCGGCCGCGGGGGTGGTCTTCGGCCTCTACGCCCTGTTGCGCCCCAACGTGCTCGTCTTCCTCCCCGTCTCGGCGGCGTGGCTCGTCTGGGCCGTCCGGCGCCGGGGGAAAAGCGGGGCCGGTGGGGGGGAGGGCGCGGGCAACCCCTGGTCGGCGGTGGCGGGGATCGCCCTGGGGACGGTTCTCGCGATCTCCCCCGCGACGATCCGCAACTACGTCGTCTCCGGCGAGTTCGTCCCGATCGCCGCCAACGCCGGGCTCTCGATCGTGGTGGCGAACAACGAGTTCACCGACGGCACCACCCATATCATTCCCGGGATCGGCGACGTCGGGGAGCCGTTCGAGTACACGCGGATCGTCCGGCAGCTGGAGAGGAACCTCGGACGCTCGCTCACCCACCAGGAGGCCTCCAACCAGCTGACCAAGCAGGCCCTGGACTTCGTCCTTCTGCATCCCGGCCGGTTCCTGACTCTCCTGGGCCGCAAGGCGCTCCTCTTCTGGGGTCCGTACGAGATCCGGAACCTGAAGGAGACGCACTACGCGCGCCTCTCCTCGCCGGTGCTGCGTTCGATCCCGCTCAACTTTCCGCTGGTCCTGGCCCTGGGAGTCTTGGGGGCGATCTTGTTTTTCATGAAAAACTCCGTTGCACGTGGCACGTGGCACATGGCACGTCCATCTCGCGCCGCGCCGCCCGCCTCGTGCCACGTGTCACGTGCCACGGGTAACGGTTATCCCCCGTCCGGGCAGTTCGCGGTCGCTGTTCTGCTGGTTCTGTTCATCGTGTTCTACTTCCTGTCGATGGTGGCCTTCGCGGCGGCGGACCGCTACCGGATCCCGCTGATCCCGTTCCTGCTCCTCTTCGGCGCGCTCGGGCTCGAGCGGATCGCTTCCTGCTTAAGGGAGCGGGAGTGGGCGAGGGCGCTCGTCGCGGCGGCCCTCGGGGCGGGACTCTTCACCCTCTTCTCGCTCAACCCGACGGGGTACCGCCCCTCGCCCGAGAAGTGGCACTACGACCGCTCACTCGCCTACGTCGAGGACGGCGACTGGGAGAGCGCCGTACGGGAGGCTGAGCGGGCGATCGACTGCGCCCCGGGCTACGGCGAGGCCTACGCCACGATGGGCGTCGCCCACCAGAAGGCGGGGCGCCTCCCGGAGGCGATCGCGGCCTACGAAGCCGCGCTCCGGATCAAGCCCTCCGCCCGCACCGAAAAGAACCTGGCCGACGCCCTCTTCCAATCGGGGAGGAAGGCGGAAGGGGACGAGCATTACCGCCGCGCCCTCACCCTCGACCCCTCCTTCGGGCGCATCTACTGCGATCTGGCCCAGGCCTTGAGCGAGCGGGGCGAGAATGCCGCCGCGATCGCCGAGCTCAACAAGGCGCTTCAGGTCCACCCGGAGAACGCCGCCGCCCACAACCTTCTGGGCACGATCCTCCTGAAGCTGGGCCGGGAGGAGGAGGCCCTCGGCCACTACCGGGAGGCGATCCGGATCAACCCCCGCTTCGCCGCCGCCCGCTACAACCTCGCCAACCTCCTCTCCCAGCGGGGAAAGCTCAGCGCGGCCGCGGACGAGTTCGCGGAGGCGGTCCGGGTCAAGCCCGACTACACGGACGCGTTGAACAACCTCGGGGTCACGCTGACCATGCTCGGCCGCTATGACGAGGCCTTCGCCTCTTTCCGCCGGGCCCAGTCCGTCGCCCCGGACGATCCGGCCGCCTGGTTCAACATGGGGATCGCCCATGCGCGCCGCGGCGAGAAGGCCGCGGCCGGGGAGTGCTTCGAAAAAGTCTTGGCCCTGAAGCCGGACTACGCTCCAGCGGCGCAGGCGCTCCGGATGGTCAGGGGGGGAAAAATCTAAAGGTTACTAAAGGTTACTAAAGTTACTAGGGGGTTGCTAAAGGTTGCGACCGAGATTGCGCGCGGGCGGCTTGGTTTCGCAACCTTTAGTAACTCATAGTAACCTCTAGTAACCATTAGTAACTTTCAGCCGGATTCTCAAACGATGCACGTGAGTCATACATCTGCACCGACCCGCTGGGCGCCCATCGCCCTTCTGGCTGCCACCGTCCTCGCCTACGCCAACAGCTTCTCCGGGGCCTTCGTTTTCGACGATGCCTACGTCATCCTCGCCAACCCTTCGCTCCAGAAGCTCTGGCCGGTCTGGGAGACCCTCTCGGCGCCGAAACGGTCCCCCGTCCGCGACCGCCCGGTGGTCAATTTCACCTTCGCCCTCACCTACGCCCTCTCCGCCGCGCGCCCCGCCGCCCACCACGCGGGGAACCTCCTTGTCCACGCTGGCTCGGTCCTCCTCCTCTTCGGCGTCCTCCGCCGGACCTTCCTTCGCCCGGCCTGTCCGCCGGCGGTGCGGGCGGCCGCGCTCCCGCTCTCTTTTTCCGCCGCGCTCCTCTGGGCGGTCCATCCCCTCCAGACCGAGTCGGTGACCTATATCACCCAGCGTTGCGAGTCGCTGATGGGGTTATTCTACCTCGGCGTCATCTACGCCCTCATCCGCTCCGCCGCTTCCCCCCGCCCGGCCCGCTGGCGGGCGGCGGCGGTCGTCTCCTGCGCCCTGGGGATGGGCTCCAAGGCCTCGATGGTCACCGCCCCCCTCCTCGCCCTCTTCTACGACCGGACCTTCCTCGCCGCCTCCTGGGCCGAGGTCCGGGAAAAGCGTGGCCGGCTCTACCTCCTCCTCTTCGCCACCTGGCTGGTCCTCCTCTGGCTCGTCGCCATCACTCCCTACGAGGACATCAAGACTTACACGCCGCTCGACTACGCCCTGAGCCAGCCCGGGGTCATCGTCCACTACCTCCGCCTGGCGGCCTTCCCCCATCCGCTCTGTCTCGACTACGGCTGGCCGAAGGCGGCGATCTTGGCCGAGATCGTCCCCTTCGCCGCGGTCATCCTGGCCCTCCTCGGGACGACCGCCTGGGCTTATGTCCGCCGCCCCCCGCTCGGTTTCGCCCTCATCGCTTTCTTCCTTCTCCTCGCCCCCACCTCGAGCGTCATGCCGCTCGAGGATATCGCCTTCGAGCACCGGATGTACCTTCCGCTCGCCCCCCTCCTCGCCCTTCTCGTCGTGGGCGTCCAGGGGATGCTGCGCCGGGCCGTCCGCGATCTTGGCGCCCGCCGCGCCGCCGCCGCCGCGCTCGTCGTCTCCGCCGCCCTACTCCTCGTCGTGGGCACGGTCCTCCGCAACGCCGACTACGGTTCGGCGGTCGGGATGTGGGAGAAGACGCTGGCCTTGAGGCCCAAGAACTTCCGGGCCCGGATGCACCTGGGAAACGCCCTCCTCAAGGAGGGAAACCCCTCCGGGGCGATCGCCGCCTACCGCGCCTCGCTCGCCGCCAAGCCGGACTACTACCCCTCCTTCTATAACCTGGCCAACGTCCAGGCCGGCCTGGGGAGGAAGAAGGAGGCGGAGGAGAGCTACCGGAAGGCGCTCGCGATCGCGCCCCGGGCGGCGGAGGTCTGGAACAACCTGGGCGCCCTCCTCGCCCAGCAGGGGCGCTCCGACGAGGCGATCGAGTGTTTCCACCGCGTGCACGAGATCGACCCCGCCGACGCCGCCGCCACCTTTAACCTCGGCCTCCTCCTCCTCCAGAAGGGTCGCCCGGAGGAGGCCCGCCCCTGGATCGAGCGGACGCTGGAACTCAAGCCGGACTACGAGCCGGCGCGGACGGCGCTGGGGATGATCGACAAGCAATAACAGAATAAAAGCGGGATGTAGCGTCGGGCCTCCCGGCCCGACGCTCACTGAACGTTACCCCGGGAGCGGCGCCACTACAAACCGCGGGACCCCGCTCAGCCTGGCGCGCGGACATGAATGTCCGCGCCTACGGATTGGCTTGCGGAAGCGGGTTTCCCTTTTGAAGTGAGCGCATGAGCGCTCACTTCAAAAGGGCGGAGATGAACTTGTAGAGGGCGACCGGGGAGACCGGCTCGCGGTTGCAGACGATCCGGACCGCCAGCGCCCCCACCGCGTTGCCGATGAAGCCGACGAGCTCGGGCGAGTAGCCGGCGGCCACGCAGGGGGAGGTGACGGCGAGGTAGGCGTCCCCCGCCCCGATCCGGTCCACCACCTCTTTGGAGAAGACCGGGGTTTGGGCGAATCCCTCCTGGGCCGTGTAGTCGAGCGATCCGTTGTGGCCGCGGGTGACGGTGACGTAAGGGGCCTTAAGCCTCCGGGCGATCTCCAGGATCAGGTCCTTGAGGTCGGAGAACTTGTTGGAGAGGGCGAGCCGGATCTCCGGCTCGTCGATGCAGACGTAGTCGGCCCGGGGGTACTTGGTGATCAGGTTGAAGCCGGAGTTGGCGGAGTTGGTCTGGGTGTTCACCGCCAGAAACTTCGCGGACCGGCAGAGGGTCTGCACCATCTTCGGGGAGAGGAAGCCGTTCCCGAAGTCGGCCGCGATGACCAGGTCGTACTCCGGGCAATGCTTCTCGAGGTAGCGGCAGACCTCCTCCTCCACCTCCGCGGGCGGGTTCTGGTCGTTCAGGAAGCAGACCTCGAAGATCTTGGAGAGGAAGGCCGGATCGACGTAGCGGCGCTTGACCACGGTGGGGGCGTCCGGCCGGTAGAAGAAGTGGGGGGAGATGTTGGGCTTGAGGTGGGAGCGGATGAACTCCTCCTGGGTGTTCTCCCGGCCCAGGCAGGTGACCAGGCGGACGTCGTCGCAGAACCCGGCCACGTGGTTGGCGGCGGCCAGCACCCCCCCGGCGAAGGACTCCCGGTTCAGGTAGCGGGTGGTGATCACCGTCTCCTTCCAGGCCTTGCCCATCGGGCGGCAGTAGTGGTACTCGTCCACGATCGAGTCCCCCACCACCATCACCTTCGTCTTCTTCAGGTTCTTCAGGAGCTTGATCACCGACTCGGCGGTGTGCTTCTTCCGGAAGGCGCGCAGATACTCGTCCGCCTCCGGGTGGTAGACGCTGAAGTGGACGTTCAAGAGCTCGGTGGAGGAGAAGGTGATCTCGTCGGTGAAGTGGAGCCGCCCGCCCCCCGCCTTGACCGCCTCCTCCTCCTTGTAGATCTCGCCGGTCAGGTCCTTCTCCCGGTCGGCGTAGTCGCTCCCCTTGACGTAGATGTCGGGCTTGAGCTTCTTGAGCGTCTCCACCGCCGTCGGCCACTTGTTGATCGCCACGTAGTCCACGCACTCGAGCTCGGCGATCGTCTCCGCCCGGAGCCGCTGGTTGAAGACCGGCCGCCCGGGGCCCTTACCCACGTAGCGGTCCTCGGTGACGGTGACCACCAGGACGTCGCCCTCCCGCCGGGCCGCCTCGAAATGCTTGATATGGCCGGGGTGGAGGAGGTCGAAGACCCCGTGGCAGAGGGCCACTTTCTGGCCCGATTTCCTCAGGCGGCCGACGATCTTCTCCAACTCGTCCAGCGTCTTGATCTTGGCGTAGGCTTTGATCTCGCTCATGGGCGGTTCCTTCAGGGATGGTTAGCGCGGGATGCGACAGATCTCAAATTTGAGATTTCAAATTTCAGATCACTGATCACTGATCACTGATCACTGATTACTTCTTATCTTCCCCCAGGCATGCGAACCATTCCTTGGTCGCCTCGCCGATCGACTCCGGAGACCAGACCGGGGCCTTCGCCCAGTAGTCGATGTTCTCGAGGAGGATACCCACCCCTTCCTCGATCGAAACCTTGGCCCGCCAGCCCAGGAGCTTATGGATGCGGGCAGTGTCGGCGTGGGTGCAGTCCGGCTCGCCGGGGCGCTTGGGGATGTGGACGACCGGTCCCCCGAGCAGCTCGACCAGGCGGTTGACCGAGACCGGGCGGGAGGAGCCCACGTTCATGACCGCGCCGGAGAGGTGGGAGTCGGCGGCGGCGAGGATGGCGGAGACGACGTCGGACACGAAGGTGAAGTCGCGGGTCTGGTTCCCGTCCCCGACCACCGTGAAGGGCTTGCCGTGGATCTTCTGGGCGAGAAAGACGCCGAAGACCGCCCCGTAGGTGCCGCTGGTCCGGGAGCGGGGGCCATATACGTTGAAGAAGCGCAGAGAGACCGCGGGGAGGCGATAGACGTTCGCCCAGTGAAGGACGCACTGTTCGCCGAGGTATTTGGTCAGGGCGTAGGGATACTGAGGCCGGGCGGGGGCGTCCTCGGGGGTGGGGTAGGCGTCGGGGATGCCGTAGCAGGAGGAGGAGGCGGCATAGACGAGCCTTTTCACCCCCGCCTTCCGGGAGGCCTCGAGGACGCTGACCGTTCCATCCACGTTGGAGCGGTGGTATTGGAGCGGCTCCACGATCGAGGGGACGATGTCGGCCCGGGCGGCGAGATGGAAGACCCGCTCCACGCCGGCGAAGCAGGGGAGGATCGCCGCGGGCTCGGCGATATCGGCGACCTCAAGGGAGAGGCGGGGGTTCCGGCCCAGGGCGGGGAGGTTCTCCCGCCGCCCCGTGCAGAGGTTGTCGAGGACGACCACCTCGTCCCCCCGGTCCAAAAGGGCGTCGACCAAGTGGGAGCCGATGAAGCCCGCCCCGCCGGTGACGAGACTTTTCATGGCCGGGCCGCGGCGGCCGCCTCCTCGGCGCTTAAGACCTTGCGGTAGTCGTCCTCGGGGATGATCCAGGCGGCCTCGCGCCGGTTGAAGGTGAAATATTCGAGCTCCCGCTTCGAGAAGAGCCACTGGTAGGAGCCCTTCATGAAGAGGGCCATGTCGTCGTTCCAGCAGAGGGGGGGGAGGGTGGAGGTGACCCCGTCCTCGATGTAGACGCGGTTGGTCTTGTCGATCAGACCCTTGGCGATCCCGGTCTTGAGGTTGGAGATGATCGCGTAGAGGGGGGTCAGCTGGGTCTTCAGGATGCCGACGTAGGTCGAGGACACGTAGAGGTTCGAGGCAATGACCGGGAGGAGGGCCCCCAGGATGATCGCCTTCTCCCGGCCGGAGGGCTTGAGGAGCGTCTGGACGAGGGCGATCCCGATCAGGGCGGTGAGCGCGTTGGCCGTGTACTGGTAGCGGAACTGGGTGTAGGTGTAGGTCAGGGAGTTGGTGGTGGAGCGGGCCAGGGCCACGACGAAGAAGAAGGTGAAGAGGAGAAAGACCAGGAAGAGGAGAAGGGAGGCGGTGCGCGTCCGTCCCCGCCGGCGGAGGAAGAACCACCAGAGCGCGAGCAGGGCGGCCAAGGCGAAGCCGGAGAGGAGCGTGAGGTTCGTCAGGTCGCGTCCCCAGGAGAGGAGCATCCCCCCCATGTCGATGTTGTCGTAGACGGTGGCGGGGACGGCGAGGGTGGGGGCGAGGTTGACCATCACCCCGACGTAGGCGAGGTTGAAGAAGACGGCGGCGGCGGAGACGACCACGCTTAAGGGGCCGATCTCCGCGCGCGGGCCGTAGAGCGGCCCCACGTTCCAGGACCCGATCTGCTTGGAGACGAGGAAGGCGGCGACGTAGAGGAGGTAGACCGCGGGCAGGACCACGAGATAGGAGAAGCGCAGCTCCTTCCCGGAGAGGTCCCGCCGGAGCGGGACGAGCCCGGGGGCGAAGGCGAGGATGAGGATGGCGAGCGGCCAGAGGGCAAAGACCTCGTAGGTGAGCATTCCGAAGAGGAAGAGGAGCACGACCGGGAGGAGGAGGAGACGGCGGCCGGTCTTGAGGAAGGAGAGGTAGAAGTTGAATCCGGCGAGCAGCGCGGAGAAGGCGGCCAGGCTGTAGATGTGGAAGGTCCAGGTCACGATGTCGAAGTGGGAGAAGAGAAAGGCGAGAACGGCGAGGAAGCCCGCGGTCAGGACGCGGTCCAGCTCCAGGTGGCGGGAGAGGCGGTAGAGGAGGAGGAGGGAGAGGCAGTAGATCAGGAGGTTGGTGGCGTGGTCCAGGTAGAAGGCGGCACCGAAGAGGCGGTGCTGGAGGTAGAGGATGAAGAAGGAGAAGGGGCGGAAGGTCCCGTGGGACCAGGGGTCGTAGGTGAGGACGTGGTACCACTGGGGGGCCTCCGGGGAGGCGTCGACCAGGTGGAAGAAGTAGTAGGCGGACCAGTAGTCGCTCCGGGGCGGGTTGGAGAAGGAGGAGCCGAAGAAGAGGAAGAGGGCGAGGAAGAGGACGGCGAAGTAGAGGATCACCCAGCGCCGGCCGAGCCAGGAGGCGGGGGGCTCTGCCGCCGGGGTCCGTTTGTCGGCGTTGGCCATGGGCGAGTTTGGATTTGAACCGAGGAGGGGAATGGGTTATATTGTCACGCTATCTTGTCCCGCGCCTCCGGAGAGCCGGGGGCGGGGGCGAAAAAGGGGGAAAACAAGGGAAGTTAAAAAAAAAAAAAAAAAGACCCCCCGAATAGGGACTAGCTGGGGGGGGTGGGCCTGGGCGTTGTGTGTATTCCACCCGTGGGGGGTTTGGGTTTTTATCTCCCCGCTATTTGGGCCCGCGCCGCCGGCCCCGGGCGGCGCGGGACAAGATAGGTGAAAACGATGGAAAGGTCAAACACCAAAAATATCGCCCGGGAGATTCGGAAGTCGCTGGTTCGGATGCATACGGTGGGTTCCCACTTCGGCTCGGCGATGTCGATCGTGGACATCCTCTCCGTCCTCTACTTCCGCATCCTCCGCATCCCCTCTCCCGCCGATCCCGCCCGCGACCGCTTCCTCCTCTCCAAGGGTCACGCCGCCTCCGCCTGGTACGCCACGCTCGCCCGCAAGGGGTTCTGCCCGGCCGATCTCCTGGAGCAGTACGCCAGGAACGGGGGCCCCCTCTGCGGCCACCCCGTCCGGGGGGCGGTCTGCGGGATCGAGGCTTCGACCGGTTCGCTCGGCCACGGGCTCCCGATCGGGACGGGTATGGCCTGGGCGGCCCGCTCCGACGGGACGGGGGCGCGGGTCTTCGTCCTGATGGGGGACGGGGAGGTCCAGGAGGGCTCGGTCTGGGAGGCGGCGATCCTGGGCTCCCGGCTCAAGCTCGACAACCTCGCCGCCATCGTCGACGCCAACAACCTCCAGGGCTTCGACCGGGTGGAGAACATCCAGCCGATCCGCACTCTGCCCGGAAAGTTCGCCGCCTTCGGCTGGGGGGTGCGGGAAGCCGACGGCCACGACCACGCGGCCCTGGAGGAGGCCTTCTCCGCCCTCCCCTTCGAGCCGGGGAAGCCCTCGGTCCTGATCGCCCACACGGTCAAGGGGAAGGGGATCAAGGAGATGGAAGGGAAGTTCGAGAGTCATTATTTATCCGTCCCCCGGGATAAGGTAGATGCGTATCTCCAAGAGCTGGACGGAGGCTAGCGGTCCCGGTTCTTTCTTGGGCGCCTGCCCCGAGGGACGGATAAATCGAACTTAAAAATTTTGCGGAGCGAAATTTTTAATGAGACAAACGTTTATCAACACCCTGATGCGGCTCGCCGAGAAGGACGAGCGGATCTACCTCCTCACCGGCGACGCCGGCTTCACGATCCTCGAGCGGTTCATCGAAAAGTTCCCCGGCCGCTACCTGAACGTCGGGATCGCCGAGGCGAACCTGATCGGCGTGGCGGCCGGTCTCGCCCTCTCCGGCAAGACCGTCTTCTGCTACTCGATCATCCCCTTCGTCACCATGCGCTGCTTCGAGCAGGTCCGGGTGGACCTCTGCTACCAGAAGCTCCCGGTGAAGCTCGTCGGGGTGGGGGAGGGGGTCACCTATGGGACGGCCGGGGCCACCCACCACGCGATCGAGGACATCGCGATCATGCGGGCGCTCCCCAACATGACCGTGATCTGCCCGGGAGACCCCTTCGAGATGGAGAACGCCGTGGAGTCATCGCTTTCCCTTTCCGGCCCCTGCTACATCCGGCTCGGCAAGTCGGGCGAGGCGAAGATCCACTCTTCCCGGGAGATCGGCTTCGCCCTCGGGCGGGGGATCAAGATCCGCGAGGGGGAGGGGGCGGTCGTCATCTCCACGGGGAACATGCTCCCGGCCGCCGCCGAGGTCTGCCGGAAGCTCGCCGAAAAAGGCTTCAAACCGGGGCTCACCAGCCTCCACACCGTGAAGCCGATCGACCGCGACCTGATCCAGGCCCTCCCCGCCCGCTACCGGTTGGTCGCGACACTCGAGGAGCACAACGTGATCGGGGGGCTGGGGTCGGCCCTGGGCGACGTGATCCTGGAGGAGCAGCTTCCGTTGCGCCTGGTCAAGTTCGCCATCCCCGACCGCTACGCCTCCGTGGCGGGGAGCCAGGAGTATCTCCGCCAGGACTTCGGCCTCTCCGTGGACGCGATCCTCTCCCGCCTCGAGGCGGAGATGAGGAGGGAAGGAATAAAGAATAAGTGAGAAGTTGGAAGTCAAAAGGCAAAAGTAAAAAAGCAGGCTGAAGGAAAAAGCACCGGTCTCCTGAACCCCGAACCCTGAACCCTGAACCGTGAACTCTAGATATCTTGAGTTGAAACGTTACTGGAACCGGGCGCGGACCCTCTCCGGGATGCTCGCGATCAAGGCCTTCCGGAAGCCCCGCTTCCCGTTCTACGTCAACCTGGTCATCAACTCCCGCTGCAACCTGAAGTGCGCCTACTGCTTCGGGCGCTACTCCAGCCGGCGCACCCCCGATTGGAAGCTCGAGGACCTGAAGAAGCTCATCGACGACCTCCGGGCCCGGGGGACCCGCTACATCCTGATCCAGGGGGGCGAGCCCCTTCTGCATAAGGACCTGGGCGAGATCTTCCGCTACATCGACTCCCGGGGGATCGTCACGGCGCTGGTCACCAATGGGCAGTTTCCGGAGAGGCTCAAGGAGATCAAGGAGATTCCCCTCCTCGACAACGTCTGCTTCTCGCTCGACGGCGCGGCTGAGGGGAACGACAAGATCCGGGGGAAGGGGACCTTCGCCAAGGTGATGGAGTCGATCCGGGTGGTCCAGGAGGTCCACCGAACCCCGGTCCGGATCAACACCACCGTGACCAAGTATACCGTCCACGATGTGGACTTCATGGCCGAGATGGTCCGGGAGAAGAAGCTCGAGTGGGGGATCAACTTCCTCTTCAAGGGCGACGAGACCCTGGAGGGGGAGGACCTGGCCCCCGAGGACGCGGACGTCATCGCCTACCAGAAGAAGTTCATGGACTACATCCGGCGGGGGTATCCCATCTTCTCGACCACCAAGATCCTGCGCTACACCCTGGACTGGCCCGTCCCCTATACCCGCAAGTTCCTGGGGAAGGAGGAGGCCTTGAAACTGCTGGGGAAGAGGTGCATCGAGTGCCAGTACGGCAACTACGAGATCGTGATCGACGAGGACGGGAGGCTCTACCCCTGCCAGGGGATGCAGGGCCAGTTTGACGGCCAGAACCTGCACAAGGTCGGCTTCGACGCCGCCTTCCAGCACCTGGAGAAGAAGCCCTGCTACACCTGCTACCTGGTTTCGATGATCAACACCTCGGCGATGATCAACTGGGATTTCGACGTGATCGGGGAGACCGTCCGGGGGACCCTCCGGAGCCGCTTATGGAAAAACCGCTCCTCCCGCCCGGCCTGACCCTGGTCATGCCCGCCCTCAACGAGGAGGCGAACGTCCGCTCCGCCCTCACGCGGTGCCTCGCCGCCTTCGACCGGATGGGGATCGCGGGGGAGGTGGTGGTGGTCAACGACGGCTCGACCGACCGGACGCCCGCGATCGTGGAAGAGCTTTCCCGCTCCGACCCCCGGGTCCGGATGGTCTCCCACCCCGCGCCCCAAGGGATCGGGGCCTCCTTCCGGGACGGGGTCCGCGCCGCGCGCGGGGAGGCGGTGGCGATGATGCCGGGCGACGACGAGAACGACCCCGCCGAGACCCTCCGCTATCTTCCCCTCCTCGCGGACGTCGACCTGGTCGTGCCCTTCGTTTTCAACAAGGAGGTGCGGGGCGGGAAGAGGAACCTCTATTCCGCCCTCTACCTCGCCCTGGTCAACCTCGCCTTCGGGACGAGGTTCAACTACACCAACGGGACGGTGATCTACCGGCGCTGCGTTTTGGCGGACGCCCCCAACCGCTCCGACGGCTTCTTCTTCCAGACCGAGAACGTGGTCCGGGCGGCGAAAGGGGGCTACCTCTTCGCCGAGGTCCCCTACCGCCTGGACGTCCGCCGGGGCGGGGGCTCCAAGGCGGTCTCGCTCAAGTCGCTGAAGGCGGTGACGCGGGACTTCATCCGCCTCTTTTTCGAGATCCGGGGAGGAGGCGCCCGGGCCGCCCTCGCCCCCGGTTCCGTCTCCGCCCGCAGACGAGGAGGAGTGATCAGTAATCAGTAACTGATCACTGGTCACTTCGGTTTCGTTTGCTGTTTGTGTGGGAGGGGCGTCCCGCCCCGATCCAGGAATCGCGACCCCGATAGATCGGGGCAGGCAGGAATGTCGCTCCCACGGGCCCAAAGGGAGAGCGATAGCGGGAGTTGTGGGAGGGGCATTCCTGCCCCGATGCCGGGCCGTAAAGGGATCGCGGCCCTGAGTAGATTCTTGGGATGCGGGGCAGGCGAGGACGCCGCTCCCGCCTATAAATAGAAGATCAGACGAAACAGAGAAATCAGACGCTAATAATCGGCAGGTAAGCCATGCAAAAGCTGATTCTCGACGGGCACAAGCTGATGTGGCACAAGGACCGGGTCAAGGCCTGGCTTAAGGGGGAGCGGATCGCCCCCATCACCATCGACTGCGCGCTGACGAGGCGCTGCAACTACTCCTGCGTCTACTGCTACGGGAAGCTCCAGCTCCACGACGAGCAGAGGATGACCCGGGACGTGATCTTCCGCTTCCTGGACGACGCCGCCGAGATCGGGGTGAAGGCGATCTCGCTCGTCTCCGACGGCGAGTCCACCTGCTCCCCCTACCTCTACGACGCCATCCTCCGGGGCAAGGCCAACGGCCTGGACATGGCGCTGGGGACCAACGGCGCCCTGCTCAAGACCGAGCGCTTCCCCGAGATCCTCCCCGCCCTCACCTACCTCCGCTTCAACATCTCGGCCGGGGAGAAGGAGCGCTACGCGAAGGTCATGGGCTGCCCGGAGGAGTGCTTCGACCGGGTGACCGGGATCATCCGGGAGGCCGCCCGGGTCAAGCGGGAGCAGAAGCTCGCCGTCACCCTGGGCCTCCAGATGGTCCTCCTCCCGGACTACGCCGACCAGATCGTCCCCCTCTCTCGCCTGGGGAAGGAGCTCGGGGTCGACTACACGGTGATCAAGCACTGCTCCGACGACGAGCTCCACACCCTGGGGGTGGACTACTCTCGCTACTTCTCACTCACCGAGACTCTGAAGGAAGCCGAGGCCCTCTCCACGCCGGACTACCTGGTCAAGGCCAAGTGGTCGAAGATCCTCTCCGGCGGGGGGAGGAAGTACTCGCGCTGCTACGGGGCGCCCTTCATGCCCCAGTTCTCCGGCTCGGGCCTGGTCGCCCCCTGCGGGATGCTCTTCAACAGCCGCTACCGGGAGAAGTTCCACATCGGCAACATTATCGATACCTCCTTCAAGGAGCTCTGGAAGAGCGACCGCTACTGGGAGGTGATGGATTACATCGCCTCCGAGAAGTTCGACGCCCGCACCGACTGCGCCTGCCTCTGCCTCCAGCACAAGATCAACGAGTTCCTCTGGGACGTGAAGAGAGGCGCGATCGACCTGGACGCGCCGGTCGGGGAGCCGCCGGACCATGTGAACTTCATCTAAAAGCAGTGATCAGTAATCAGTGATCAGTGGTCAGTGATCAGTGATCAGCAACCGACGGTGGCGACATGGAGGGGCACGTCAACAGCTATCGGGACCTTACGGTGTACAAAAAGGCCAGGGAACTAGCGAAAGAGATATTCGAACTCAGCAAGGCTTTCCCCGACGAAGAAAGATATTCGCTTACCAGCCAGATCCGGCGCTCCTCCCGCTCAGTAGGCGCTCAGATATCCGAAGCCTGGGCCAAGCGGCTGTACAAGGCGCATTTTATCAGCAAACTTACAGACGGAGACGGGGAACAGCAGGAAACCCAACATTGGATCGATACGGCGCAAGATTGCGGATATTTGAAAGAGATCAAACGGGATGATCTTATCGGCCGGTACAGCGAGGTGGGGAGAATGATCTCCGGTATGATCGACAAGGCCGATTTCTTTTGCCGGGGGGAGGTGAGGGAAAATCCCTCCGACTACCTCCAGCCCTGATCGCATTGACGCTTGGTGTTTGTGCTGTCACTGATCACTGATTACTGATTACTGATCACTGATTACTGATCACTGATTACTGATTACTGATCACTGATTACTGATTACTGATCACTGATTATGGGTTGCCGATCGCAGTGTGCTATCCCATGAATGCTGCTCTGGCCTACAAGCGGGCGCGGATGTTCTGGAACATCCTTTACTGCCACCTGGTCTCCAAGCGCCAGCCGATCAACGTCTACCTGGCGGTGACCAACCGCTGCAACCTGAAGTGCTACTACTGCTACGGGGAGTACGCCAACCGGAAGGAATGGCGCGAGTTTACCACCGACGAGCTCCTCTCCCTGGTCGACGAGCTCTGGCGCCACGGCACCCGCCTCCTCCAGCTCCAGGGGGGCGAGCCGCTCCTGCGCGACGACATCGAGCAGCTCATCGACCGCGTCCGCGCCCGGGGGATGATCTGCGACCTGATCACCAACGGGATGCTGATCGAGCAGAAGTTCGCCGCGGTGAAGAAGCTCGACTCGATCTGCGTGAGCCTCGACGGGCGAGAGGAGCTCAACGACCGGAACCGGGGGAAGGGGACCTTCGCCCGGACGCTTAAGGGGATCGAACTCTGCTCCGGCGCGGGGGTCCCCACCCGGATCAACGCGGTTCTCACCGCCCAGACCGAGCCCGCCGACCTCCGCTTCCTGGCCGAGACCGCCCGGCGCCTCAAGGCCCTCCTCAACTTCTCCCTCTCCTTCCAGTACGAGCCCCTGCGGGAAGGGGGGCCCCGCCACCACCTCGACGTCACCGACGACCAGGTGCGGTCCTTCCTCCGGCAGATCAAGGACCTCCAGTCCGAGCGCTTCCCGATCCAGTTCACGACTCTCGCCCACGACCTCGCCCTGGCCTGGCCATTCTCCTACCAGAAGCGGATGGCCGCCTCGGCCTCGCTCCCGGTCCGCCGCCGCTTCCCCAAGTGCTACCACGCCGACTACATCGTCTTCATCGACGGGGACGGGTCGGTCTACCCCTGCTGCAACTTCTGGGGCAAACCGCGTTGGAACATCCGGGAGCACGGCCTCACCGCCTGTCTGAACAACCTCTCGCGGGAGGGCTGCGAGGCCTGCTACATCCTCTCCTACCTCGACCGGAACCTGATCTTCGGCCTGGCCCCCCGGACGCTCCTCCACTACGCCGCCCGGGCGGTCCGGGAGCTGCTGTAGGGGATGGGGGGTGGGGGATGGAGGATAGGGGATGGGGGATCGCGGCTTGTGGGAGGGGCGTTCTTGCCCCGATCGCTGTTTGTCGGGGCCCCGCTGCCGGGCCCGGCAATTTCACATGTAGGACATTTAAAGCACGCAGGTAGGCCGGCCGCTGATCACTGATTACTGATTACTGATTACTGATCACTGTCTTCCCATGAGCCTCTCCTCCGAAACCCGGATCGCCCTCGCCGCCGCCTCCGCCCGCCTCTTAGGGCGCCGCGTCCCCCTCTTCGTCCAGATCATGCCCACGGAGCGCTGCAACCTCCGCTGCCGCTACTGCTACGCCGAGTTCGGCCCCCGCCGCCGCCCGGATTTCCCCATCGCGCCGCTCCTGCGGTTGGTCGACGGTCTTTCCCGCCTCGGGGCACGGGTGATCATGGTGGCGGGGGGAGAGCCCCTCCTCTATCCCGACCTGGGCCGGCTCGTGGATCGGATCGTCGGCCACGGGATCATCTGCTCGGTCAACACCAACGGGATCACCCTTCCCGCCCGGATCGGAGAGGTCGCCAAGGCCGACATGCTCTCGATCAGCCTCGACGGCCCGAAACCCCTCCACGACGGCTACCGGGGGGAGGGGACCTACGACAAAGTGCGCGCCGCGATCCGCCTGGCCCGGGAGAAGGGGATGCGCGTTCAGATCCAGTTCACGCTGACCCGGGACCTGATCGAAGCCTTCCGACACGTCGATGGCGTGGCGGGGGAGGAGGGGTGCCTGATCGGGATCAACTTCCTCCGTCCCCAGGAGAAGGCGGACGGATCGCGCCGGGAGGCCGCGGAGGCGGGCGACGAGGAGGTGAGGGAGTTCCTCCGCTTTCTTCTCCGGGAGAGGCCGCGCTCGCTTCCCTATCCACCCCATCTCCTCCGCTACGTCCTCTCCTGGCCCTACGGCTTCGGCCGCCACCTCATCGCGAAGAAGGAGGATCTCCGGGGCTTCCGGCCCATACCCTGCCGCTCGCGGGATTTCCTTCTCGCCATCGACAATGCCGGCGACATCTTCCCCTGCACCAAGCTCTTCTACGTCCAAAAGCTCGGGAACTGCGCCGACGGCGACATCGAGCGGGCCTACGCGGAGCTTAAGCCGCTTCGCTGCCAAGCCTGCCTCGACCTCGGCACCAACATCATCAACGACCTCTTGTCCTTCCATCCCGCGTCGGCGGTGGGTCTGCTCCGCCTCTGGCTCGCCCGCCGTAAACACAAGTGATCAGTTATCAGTAATCAGTGATCAGTAAAAGCGGATTGCCGCGAGGACCCGGCACATCGGAAATCCTGAACTTTGTAGTCGCCGCGATAGTGCCCGACAATGGGATAGAATCGGTGCCAAGGAAGATGCTGCATCAACTGGGAGAAGATTGTAGTCCCGGTGTACATGGTCGCCCTCCAGGGGATTGTGAGGGCGCAAGCGTACACTCCGGCTCAAGTCGGAAACATGCATATTTCTGCGCAATGCCTTGATTAATAGCCTGTTGTGTAATTTGATCGGTTCAACGTTGGGACACTACTGATCACTGATCACTGATCACTGATCACTGATCACTGATCACTGATTACTGATTACTGATTACTGATTACTGATTACTGATCACTGCCTTTCCCATGTCCCGCTCCGACCTCATCGCCCTGATCGTGATCGTCCTCCTGGTGGGGGGATGCCTCTACCCGCTCGTCTCCGGCGGACTCCCCGTCTTCTTCGACGACTACTACGAGACCTTCAGCCGCCTCTTCTTCAACGCCCGCGCCCTCCAATCCGGCGCGCTCCCCCTCTGGGACCCCCACACCTTCGCCGGGGGGAGGGTCAACTTCATCCCCAACACCACCGTCTGGTATTTCCCCGCCTATCCGTTCTACCTCCTGGCCCCCCTCGGCGACGTCGACGCCGCCTACGCCCTGATCGTCAAGATCCCCCTCCTTTTCCACTGGCTCTTGGCCGCGCTCGCCGCCTACGGCTTCGGGCGCCGCGCCCTTAAGCTCAACCCCCCCGGCGCGCTGGTCCTCGCCGGCGTCTTCGCCTTCGGGGCGGCGATGTCCTACAACATCTGCGACCCCTCGACCGTCTACGCCACCGCCTGGATCCCCCTCGCCCTCTGGGGGTTGACGAGCCGCGCCCGGCGCCCCGGGCGGTTTCTCCCGCTCCTGGGGGCGCTGGCGGTGAGCTTCATCGGCCCCTGCGGCTCCGACGTGCGCGGGATCTTCAGCCTGGCCACCCTGGCCATCTGCCTCGCGGCCGGCGCGCTGCTCACCGGGCTTTCCGGGCGGATGCGCGCGGCCGGCCGCCTCCTCGGCGGGGGGATCGCCGTCTTCGCGCTCGGGCTTCTCCTCTCCGGTCCCTACTGGACGGGGATGATCGAGACGGCGAAGGCCTACGAGGGCTCCCCCCTGCTCGAGGTCTCCCGCTCCGCCTCCGAGATGTTCTCCATGCCCCCCCGCCATTTCCTGACGCTGGCCGTCCCCGACCTCTTCGGCACGCTCACCGGCCGCCGGTTCGTGAACCTGGGCTTCCCGGACCTCGCGGACTACTCCCACCTGGAGGGAAACCTCACGGGCGGCTTTGCCCTCCTCCTCCTCGTCCTGCTCGGATCGCTGGCCGGCTGGAAAAGGGGAAGGGGCGCGGAGGAGGCGGTCCCGCGGACCTGGTGGCTCACCGGCCTCGTCCTCCTCGTCCTCTCCCTCCTCCTCGTCGCCGGGCGCTACTCGCCCTTCTACCGGGCGCTCACCCGCGCCGTCCCCGTCTTCGGCCTTCCCTACGCCCTGCGCTGGCGGGTGATGGAGCACCTCGGGATGGCGCTCCTCGCCGGCGTCTCGGCCCACTGGCTCTGGGCTTTCCGGGACAAGGCGGAGCGGCTCGCCGCGGTGGTTCTGGTCGCCGTCCTCGCCGCACTCATCCTCTGGCAGGGGCTCGTCCCCCTTCCCCCCGACGGCCACTCCGCCTTCTCCCGGGCCTGGCGCGATCACCGCTCCTGGCTTCTCGGCGACCTGATGCCCTACCTCGCCGCCGCCCTGGCCCTTTTCGCCCTGGTCTGGGCCTTCTCCCGAGCCCGCTGGCTCCCCGCCCTCCTCACCGGCGCGGTCCTCGCCGAGAGCGCCTTCCTCGGCTTCTCGGTGATCTACTTTCTCTCCTGGGGGGACGTGCCGGAATGGGTGAAATACCCGCGCCCGTCCGCCTCCTGGTATTACCGCCTCACCGCCGCCGCCGTCGACCCCGCGCCCGCTCCGGCTTCCGGGGCAGAGCGGAGCGCCTTCTCGTTCTCGCTTCTCGACCAGACGGCGACTCTCCACGGGGGCGACTACCTCTTCGGCCACTGCTCGAAGCCGCTGGTCCCGCGCCTGAGGGACGTGGTCGAGGAGCTCGCCGAAGGCTACCCCTACGCCCTTCGCCTGAAGGACCCCTCCTCCCGCTTCTATCCGAACATGAGCGTGAGAACCCTCGTCCTGGAGTCGCCCCGGACCCTCACCCGCTCGGCGGCCGACGAGCGGGCCCTCTCCGGGGCGGAGGGCTGGCGGGCCTTCCGCCTCCGCGAGGTCCTGCCCCGCGTCTTCACGCAGGACCGCCTCGTCCTCGCCGCCCCCGCCGAGTCCCGCTCGGAGCTTCTCCGGGGGGATCTCCGGGAGGCGGCCTTCCTGGAGGAGGGGGAGGGGATCAAGATAGACCCGCGCGGGGAACTCCTTCCCTACGGGAGCCTCTTGCGCCTGCGCGCGGCCGGGGGGGAGGATCCCCGGAGCCACTTCGCCGCGCTGCAGGGGATCAACCGGATCCGTTCCGTCTCCGCCCCGACGCCGAACCGGATGATCATCGAGGTCTCCGTCGCCGCGCCCGCCCTCCTCGTCACCACCGACGTCTATTACCCCGGCTGGGGGGTGGCCGTGGACGGGCAAGCCGCCCTCCCGCTCCGGGTGAACTACCTCCAGAGGGGGGTCTGGCTGGAGAAGGGCGACCACCTCGTGGAATGGGCCTTCCGCCCCCCCGCCGTGAAATGGGGTTTCGGTTTGATCGGGATCGGGGTTATCCTCTCGCTAGTGATTTTTATGAGGCCGGCGAGGGAGGAAGATGATAACAAGGAGTAGCGGAGTATTGGAGTAGCGGAGTATTGGAAAACGTCTGCCTGCCAGAGCAATACTCCATCACTCCCATACTCCATTACTCCGATACCCAACTCGGCGAACGCTCTTTCTTCGCTCATGACCCGCATTACCTGCGGCCCACCATGCCCTACCCACGGTTCCGGATCTTCATGCCGCTCTCCGAGCTCGCGCTGTCGCTGCGCGACGCCCTGGTCGGCGCCTGCCCTTCGGCGACCGCCGAATTCGCGGCCGCCTTCGCCCGGCTCTCGGGAGCGGGGCGGGCCGTCCCCGTCGACTCCGGTCGCGGCGGTTTCCGCCTTCTCCTGGAAGAGATGAACCTCCCCCGCGGTTCCGAGATCGTCTTCCCCGCCTACACCTTCCACCCGATGCCGGTGGTGGCGGCCGAGTGCGGGTTCACCCCGGTCTTCGCCGACGTCGACCCCGGCACCTGGACGCTCGATCCCGCCTCGCTCGCCTCCCGGATCACCCCCCGGACCTCCGCGATCGTTCCCACCCATCTCTTCGGCGTCCCGGCGGAGTTGGAGAAGATCCTGGCGCTCGCCCGGGAGAGGAGGATCGCCGTGATCGAGGACTGCGCCCACGCCCTGGGGGCGCTCTGCTCCGGCCGTCCCGTCGGGAGCATCGGAGACGCCGGCCTCTTCACCTTCGCCATGAGCAAGTCGCTCCCCTGCTGGGGGGGCGGGGCGGTGATCGTCCGGGACGCCGCCCTGGCCGATCGGTTGGAAGAGCGCCTCCGCCCCGCCCCCTCCGGTCTCGCCGTTCTCCGGGAGCAGTTCTCCAATATCCTCGCCCTCCTCGTCACCCAGCCCGCCTTCTTCCCCTGGACGCTCTATCCGCTGATCCGGATCGCGACCTCCCGGGGGAGCGGACGGTTCGACGAGCCTTTTCTGGAAGACGTGGTCCCCCCCGCCTCGCCCTCCAGTGATCAGTTATCAGTAATCAGTAATCAGTCACTGATCACTGATCACCGATCACTGATCACTGGTTTATCGCCCTTCCAGGCCTCGGTCGGCCTGCGGCAGCTCCAGCGCTTCCCTGATTTCATCGCCCGCCAGACCCGCAACGCCCGCATCCTTCGGGAAGGGCTGGCGGGGGTGGCGGGGATCGAGCTCCAAGGGGAGGCTCCCTCCGGCTCCTCGGCCTTCCTCTATGTCCGGGTGCGCGTGGAGGAGCCCCGGGGTTTCCGCCGCCGGCTCCTGGCCGAGGGGATCGACACCAAGCCCGACGACATGCGCGACTGCTCTTCCCTCGGCATCTTCGGCGGCCACCCTCCCTGCCCCGTCGCCGCCCGTCTCGGCGGTCATTGCGTCGAGCTCCCCTGCTCCCCCTTCTATACGGAGCGTCAGATGGAAAAATTAGCGGGGAAGATCGGAGAGGCAATAACCGGTAAGCAGTGAACAGTAAACAGTGAACGGCAAACAGCGGGATGGTTGTTGTGAAAGTCAGAGAAAATCCGGCGGACGGCTATTACGCCAAAAACTTCAGGGAGCTGAGGGTATGCAAAGCCGCCAGATCGTTAGCCAAGGACATCAAGGAAGCGCGCCCCGACTATAGTTTGTGATCCAGCATTCCTAGCGTTCTTCAGGTTGCAGCTTGATTTCCGTGTGGTCGGTTTACTGTTTACGGTTTACTGCTCATGCGCCTCGCCGATGCCATATACTTCGCTCAGGCTATTCTCCGCATGCATTTGGACCGGCGCCGCCGGGTTCCTCTCTCCGTCCACGTGAGCCTCACCAACCGCTGCTCGAACCGCTGCCTCTACTGCCGCTTCGACCGCCTGCCCCAGCAGGACTTTTGGACCACCGCCGCCCTCCTCCGGGTGCTCTCCGAGATGAAGGCGGCGGGGACCCGGCGGGTCCAGTTCACGGGGGGCGAGCCGATGCTCCGGGAGGACCTCGGCGCCGTCCTCGCGGCCGCCAAGTCGCTCGGTTTCTTCGTCGGCCTCTCCACCAACGGCCGGGGGGTGCCGGAGCGGATCGAGGAACTCCGCCCCGCCGACATCGTCCAGGTATCCTACGACGGTCCCCCCGCCGTGCACGCCCTTCTGCGGGGGAAGAAGAGCGCGGCGGAGGCGCTCGGCGCGATCGAGGCCCTGCAAAAGCGGGGGATCCCGGTCTGGACGAACACCGTCCTCACCACGGTCAACTCCGGCTGCGTGGACGAGATCGTCGCCTTCGCCCGGGAGCGCGGCTTCCCGGCGAACTTCGTCCTCCTCGACTACTTCGACGAGCCGCGCGGCCACTTCCACCCCGCCCGCGCCGAGATCGACCGGCTGGTCCTTTCCGGCGCGGCGCGGCGCCATGCGCTCGCGCGCCTGATCGAGCTCAAGAAATCCGGCGCCCCGGTCGGCGGTTCCCTGCCCTATCTCGAGAACGCGCTCCGCTGGACGGAGGAGGGGAGGGTGACCTCGCCGAAGCCCTCGCCGCTCTACCGCTGCTGGGCCGGGCGGGCGACCGCCCATCTCGAGGCGGATGGGAAGCTCTACGCCTGCGGGATGGGCGTGGGGCGGGAGACGGGGGTGGACGCGGTCGGGGAAGGTTTCGCCGCCGCCTGGGCAAGGCTGCGCCCCCTGCCGAACTGCCTCTCCTGCACGATGGCCTGCGGCGTGGAGGCGAACCTGCTCTTCTCCCTCAATCCCCGGGCAATCTGGAACTGGGCGAGGCAACTGTAAGAAAAGCAAATAACAAATCACAAAAAGCAAACTCCAAGCAAAAAATACAAAATACAAACTCCAAATAGCAAGGTGCGCCGGCCGTCTGTTTTGTAGTTTTGTGATTTGTGTTTTTGGGATTTGTTTGGGATTTGTTGTTTGTAATTTGTGATTTTCCCATAGGGATGAGAGATTGCCGGCAATCAGTGGTCCAGTAGTCTTGATCGGAGGAGAGGATGGGGATCACGCCGAACGTCTTGAGGTTCCTCCTCCTGGCGAAAGAGGAGGGGACCGACTTCGCCCGGACCGCGACGGTCGGGCGCCAGAAGCTCGAGCTCTCCTTGAAGGAGACGGCGGCGGTTTTCCGGGAGTTCGGTCGGCGGGAGGGTCTGGAGGCGCTCCGGCGGGCCTGCGCCTCGGGCTACGCCGAAGGCCTGCTCCAGCTCCTGGGCGCTCGCCAGGCGGAGTCCTTCGACTGCTCCGCCTACGAGGGAGCGACCCGGGTCCACGATTTCAACCTGCCGATCCCCGACGAGTGGGCGGGGCGGTTCACGGCCGTGATCGACGGGGGGACGCTCGAGCACGTCTTCAACTTCCCGGCGGCGGTCGGGAACGCCCTGCGCCTCCTCGCGGTCGGGGGGCGCTATCTCGGCGTCTCCCCGGCCAACAACTATTTCGGCCACGGCTTCTACCAGTTCAGCCCCGAGCTCTGGTACCGGGTTTTCTCGCCCGAGAACGGCTTTCGCGTCCTTAGGATGTTCTGCCACGAAGGTCGGGAGACGAGGGAGTGGTTCAGCGTCCCCGACCCCGTCCGGGCCGGCCGGAGGCTCTCCGCGCTCACCTCCGCCCCTCTTCTCCTCCTCATCCTGGCGGAGAAGGTCGAGGAGCGCCCCCTCTTCGCCTCGCCCCCCCTCCAGTCCGACTACCTCCCCCTCTGGAGCGGTCCGGCGGGTTCGGAAGCGGCGTCCGCCCCCGGCCGCCTGGACGGCCTGAAGAAGAGGTTTGTCCTGCGGCTGCGCCGGATCGTTCCTTTCTTATACCCCCGCCGCCGCTTCCCGCCGGAGTTCCAGCCTTTTTCGCCGGGGCGAAAAAGATAGTGATCAGTAATCAGTTATCAGTAATCAGTAAAAACGATCTTTTGTGCCGCCGATGCGTTGTCTTCGGTGACTGATCGCTGATTACTGATTACTGATCCTCTCCAGTGTGATAAATTGCCCCTTCCGCAAAAGGAGTCCGCAATGAAACGACGCTTCACCAACGTTCTGGTCATCGGCGGCGGCGGCTACGTCGGCGCCGTCCTCGTCCCCAAGCTCCTGAAGAAGGGCTACCGGGTCACGGTCTACGACCTCTTCATCTATGGCGAGAAGGTCTTCGACGCCGTCCGGAAGAACCCCAACCTGTCCCTGGTCCAGGGGGACGTCCGCGACCTGAAGAAACTAGAGGGAGTTCTCAAGGGCCAGGAGGCGATCATCCACCTCGCCTGCATCTCCAACGACCCCTCCTTCGAGCTCGATCCCGCCCTGGGCAAGTCGATCAACTTCGACTGCTTCGAGCCGCTGGTTAGGGCGGCGAAGCGGGCGGGGGTCAAGCGCTTCGTCTACGCCTCCTCCTCCAGCGTCTACGGGGTCAAGTCCTGCGAGAACGTGGACGAGACGATGGAATGCTCCCCGCTCACCGACTACTCCAAGTTCAAGGCTCTCTGCGAGCAGGTCCTCCTGAAGCACGCCGACGATTCCTTCGTCGGCCTCATCCTCCGCCCGGCCACCGTCTGCGGCTACTCCCCGCGCCAGCGCCTCGACTTGATCGTGAACATCCTGACCAACACCGCGGCGAACCAGGGTTCGCTCGCGGTGGACGGGGGGGCCCAGAAGCGCCCCAACATCCACATCGAGGACGTGACCGACCTCTACGTGAAGGCGCTGGAGTATCCCGACGAAAAGGTCAACCGGAAGGTCTTCAACGCCGGCTACGAAAACCACTCCCTGAGAGAACTCGCCGAGAAGGTGCGGGCGATCGTCAACCCCGCGCTCGAGATCGCGGTCCGGCCGACCAACGACCAGCGCTCCTACCACATCTCCTCGAAGAAGATCGCCGCCGAGCTCGGCTTCGTCCCCCGCCACACGATCGAGGAGGCGGTCCGGAACCTGAAGGACGCTTTCGACCGGGGCCTCCTCCCCGACCCGCTCCGCAACCCGATGTATTTCAACATCAAGAGGATGAAGGAGATTAAGCTCAAGTAATCAGTGACCAGTAATCAGTGATCAGCAACCGCACGAACAATCTCGAAGGCGGGGAAGTGCGTGTTTACTGATTACTGATAACTGATAACTGCCTCCTCTGGAGAGATACGAATGAAAGTCCCCTATTCCTACCTCCGCGAGCAGTTCGCCGAACCCCAGCCGATCCTCGACGCCCTGAAGGAGCAGCTCGAGCGCTGCGAGTTCACCTTCGGGAGAGAGCTCGAGGAGTTTGAGAGAAAGATGGCGGGCTACGCCGGCGCCCGATACTGCCTGGGGACCTCCTCCGGGACGATGGCCCTCTCCATGCTCCTGAAAGCCGCCGGGGTGAAGCCGGGAGACGAGGTGATCACCGTCTCCCAGACCTTCATCGCCACCATCGGCTCGCTCGTCGCGGTGGGGGCGCGCCCCTACTACGTGGACGTCCTCGACGACTTCACGATCGACCCCTCCCGGATCGAGGAGGCGGTCAACTCGCGGACCAAGGCGATCATGCCGGTCTGGTATTCCGGGGCCCCGCCCCGGATGGAGGAGATCATGGAGATCGCCCGGAAGCGCGGGCTCGAGGTGATCGAGGACTCCTGCTGCGCGATCGGGGGGAGGATCGGGAAGAAGCACGCCGGCACCTTCGGGGTCGGCGGGGCCTTCAGCGTCCATCCGCTCAAGAACCTGAACGTTTGGGGCGACGGCGGTTTCGTCGTCACCGACTCGAAGGAGATCTACGACCGCGTCCTCCTCCTGCGCAACCACGGGCTGCGCACCCGGGACGAGGTGGACGTCTACGGCTACAACGCCCGCCTCGACACGATCCAGGCGATCGTGGGGAACCACCTCTTCCCCTCCGTGGACGAGATCACGGAGAAGCGGATCGCAAACGCCGCCCGCTACGACCGGGCCCTCTCCGCCCCCGAGCTCAAGGACTTCGTCACCCTTCCCCCCCGCCGCCCCCAGACCCGCCACGTCTACCACATGTACATGTTCCTGGCCCGGCGGCGGGACGAGCTCCTCAAGCGGCTGATCGAGCGCGGGATCGAGGCCAAGGTCCACTACCCCATACCGAATCACCTCCAGAAGGCTTCCCTCGACCAGAGGCCCCCCTTCGGTCGGGGCGACCTCTCCCGGACGGAGGCCCAATGCAAGTCCCTGATCACCCTCCCCGTCCACCAGCACCTCGGCCGGGAGCAGATCGAGTATGTGATCGGGGAGGTGAGGAGCTTCTACCTCGGTAGCCGCTGAGGCGGCAATAGGCCCTATAGGTCTTATAGGTCCTATAAGACCTATAGGACCTATAAAAAGCAGCGCCATGAGAGTCCCCTACGTCGACATCGCCGCCCAGTTCCGGGGCAACCCGGACTACCGCCGGGCGATCCAGGAGATCCTTGACTCCGGCCAGTTCGTCCTCGGCCCGGCGGTCGAGGAGTTCGAGAGGAACTTCGCCCGCCTCTGCGGGGTTAAGCGCGCGGTCTCGGTGGCCAACGGGACCGACGCGATCTTCCTGGCTTTGAAGCTTCGCGGCGTGGGCCCGGGGGACGAGGTGATCACCGTCCCCAACACCTTCCTCGCCACCGTGGGGGCGATCGCCGCCTGCGGCGCCTTCCCCCGCCTGGTCGACGTGCGGGAGGACTACAACATCGATCCGGAAGCGCTCCGCCGGGCGGTGAACCGGAAGACCCGAGCGGTCGTCCCCGTCCACCTGACCGGGAACCCGGCCCCGATGGACGAGATCATGGCGATCGCGGCTGAGCGCGGTCTCGCCGTGGTCGAGGACGCGGCCCAGGCGGTCGACGCGGCCCTGGACGGGAGGAAGACGGGGGGGTTGGGCGAGCTGGGCGCCTTCAGCCTCCACCCCCTGAAGAACCTGAACACCTGCGGCGACGGGGGCGTGATCACCACCGACCATGAGGAATGGGCGGACAAGCTCTCCCGGATGCGCAACCACGGCTTGAAGGACCGGAACGAGTCGGAGGGCTTCGCCTACAACTTCCGCCTCGACTCGATCAAGGCGGCCGTGGCGAACCTCCAGATCCCCGGGATCGCGAAGGTGACCGATGCCCGCAACCGCAACGCCAAGCTCTACGACGCGGGGTTGAAGGACCTCGCCCCGCGGTTGATCCTCCCCCCCCGCAACCCGCGCGCCCGCCACGCCTTCCACACCTATGTCGTCCAGGCCGAGCGGCGGGACGATCTCGTCGATCGCCTCGCCCGCGCGGGCGTCGAGACGAAGATCCACTACCCGATCCCCGTTCACCTGATGGAAGCCGCCCGCCCCTACGGCTATCGGCGGGGGGACTTCCCCGTCGCCGAGGCGCAGGCCTCGCGGATCGTCTCGCTCCCCGTCCACCAGCATCTCAGCGAGGAGCAGATCGGGTATGTCGTCGATACGGTGCGGGAGTTCTATCTGGGCCGACGGTGAGGCGGCTATAGGTCCTATAGGTCCTATAGGACCTATAGGACCTATAAAATCATGGGCGCGGCGTCGCCCGGTCAGCGCTTCTCAACCGGGAACAGGAACCTCCGCAGCCCGAAGACCGCCCGGGCGGGGAGGAGAAGGCCGAGGAGCCCCCGCCCCCCGATGACATAGCGTCCCCCCTCGACCTTGAGCTCCCGCAGGGCGACCAGCCGCTCCAGGCGGATCGCGACCATCCCTTCCGGGGTGTAGGTGGACCCGATCTCCTTCGCCGGGATCAGCCCCCCGGAAGCGCCGTGGACCAGGATGCGGATCCTCCTCGCCGTCTCGCTCATGTTGAAGAAGTGGAAGTAGACGTAGGCGGAGGAGGCGTAGAGGCCGAAGACGTAGAGGGCGGTCCAGGCGACGGATCCTCCCGCCGCGCGCTCGGGGACGAGGAGGGAGAAGAGGACCAGGAGCGGGATGAGACCGATCGGTCCGGAGAGGATCGCGCCCTTCTGCCGGTCGGCGGGCGCGCGGAAGAGCTTTAAGGCCCGGGTCAGGACGAGATGGACGAGGAAGGGGAGGAGCGCTCCCCCTACGACCAACCCCAGGACGATCATCGCTCCGCTTCCGTTCATGTTTCAACCGCCCTCTGGTGTCGGTGGGAGCGGCTTCTCGCCGCGATTGGGTGGTAGCGACATTCTTGCCTGCACCGAGTTCCGAGGGGTCGCGATCCTCTCCGGCCCGGATCGGGGCCCCGACAAACAGCAGCCTTATTCACCATCATCCTTCTCCCAGCGGCAGCTTGAGCAGGCGGCGGTAGGCGAGGAAGATCCGGGAGAGGACCCGCCCGCCCAGGGTGATGCCCCAGGCGTCGTACTTGAAGGCGACCAGGCCGTCCTTGACCAGGTCCCGGAAGCGCTCCTCGAAAAGGGCGTCGCGGGTGAAAAGGGAGCGGATCTCGTCCGCGGTGAGCCCCTTCTCCCCCGCGCCCTTCACCAGGAGGACGATCTTCAAGGACGGGCAGCCCGCCTGGATCGGCGGATAGGTCATGATGTAGGCGGCGGAGAGGGCGAGGTGCCAGAGGAAGGCGAAGAGGAGAAGGCCGGCCCGTCCCGGACCGGCGGCGCCGGCGGCCAGGTAGAAGGGGAGGGGGAGGGCGGCGAAGATGACGAAGAGGCGGGTCATCTCCCGCTCTGGCCGCCCCCTCCGCCAGAGGGCGGCGTGGAGGAAAAAGGCGACGAGGAAAGAAGCGGTTCCCAGGGCGATGACGAGGGGTCCGGTCATTTTCTCCCTGCAGGCCGCGGTGGCGGCCATCGAAGAGGAAAATATACCGAAGCGAGCCCCCCCTCAAGCAGTATCTGGCGTTCGGCCGTTTTAGGGTATACTGTTCCGGATTATTCATGGCGATCTTTCGATCGCCATGAATAATCCGGAATAGTGCCTTGAGCTGTAACCGCCGGCGCCTCCGCGTGGTTTGGGCCGGTTGATCGCTTGTTTAGCTCCCGAGTCCCGATGAAGATCCTCTTCGTCCAGCGCCAGGTCTTCGCCCTCCCCGGGATCGCCTCCCTCGCCGCCGCCTCCGCCCGGGCCGGTCACACGTGCCTGGTCCTGATGGAGAACGCCGAGAAGGACCTCCCGCGGGAGATCGCCGCCTTCGGACCCGACGCGGTCGGGATCACGCTCTGCTCCAGCGACCTCAACTGGTTCCGGGCGGTCGTCCCCGCGATCCGGCGGGCGGCGCCGGCGGCCTTCCTCCTCGCCGGGGGCATCCACCCCACCATCCACCCCGCGCTCCTCGAGGAGACGAAGGAGCTCGACGCGATCTGCGTGGGGGAGGGGGAGGAGGCGGTGGTCGAACTCCTGGCGGCGCTGGGGAAGGCGAACAAAGCAGTGATCACTGGTATCCGGAACCTCCATGTCCGCCGCCAGGGGAAGATCTACCGGAACCCCTTGCGCCCGCTCATCGCCGACCTCGACGCCTACCCGGAGGACCGCGAGGTCTACTTCCGCCGCTACCCGCGGCTCGCCGACGACACCCTCCTCCAGTACCTCTCCTCCCGGGGCTGCCCCTTCCCCTGCTCCTTCTGCGTCAACGAGACGCTCAACCGGCTTTTCAAGGGGCTGGGGCCGGTGCAGCGCCGCCAGTCGCCCGAGTTCGCACTCGGGGAGCTCATCCGGCTCCGGGACCGCTATCGGAAAGCGGAGACGGTTTTCTTCATCGACGACCTCTTCCTCCTCGACCGGGACTGGCTCAAAAGCTTCCTCCCCCGCTATCGGAAGGAGATCGGCCTCCCCTACATCTGCTCGGCCGGGCCGGGGACGATCGACGCCGAGGTCGCCGACCTCCTCCGGGATACCGGCTGCGCCAGCGTCGAGTTCGGGATCGAGACCGGGAGCGAGGAAAAGCGCCGGGGAGTCTTCAACAAGAAGGCCTTCACCGACGCCGAGTTCCGCCGCCAGATCGGCCTGGTCAAGGAGCGGGGGATCGAGGTCTACGCCCCCTCCATGTTCGTCTTCCCCGGCGAGACCGTCGCCGACGCCTTCCGCACGGTCGAGCTCTACCACGAGCTCAAGGTGGACCACCCCTTCTCCAGCTTCCTCTTCCCCTACCCCGACACCCGGATCTTCGACGCGGCGGTCCGGGCGGGGTGCATCCCCCCCGATTTCAAAGCCGAGGACCTCCCGGGGAACTACTTCACCCGCTCGGTCTGCGCCATTCCCGACCGCCGGACGATCGAGAACGTCCAATACCTCTTCTACTTCTTCGTCCGCTTTCCGGGTTTTTACCGCCGCTTCCGCTGGCTCGCTCGCCTGCCTTTCCCTTTGCGGGGGGTCCGCTACGCGGGATTGTTTTTCTGGTTCAAGAACTGGAAACGGATGGGCTATGGCGAGGCGATCCGCTACTTCTGGCGCTTCCGGCGGTCCCGCTGAGGTCGGCGGCCCCCCTGGCTGGGGACGGCCGCGGATGGGGTATAATGGAATAAAATGTACTCGATCAATTTCCTCCGCCGCGTTGACGCCTCGGCCGGCTTCTTCCTGGGCCGCCTGGCCGGCCTTTTTCGTCGCCGGCGGAGGGGAAACGTGGCCCCGGCCCCGGGTTCGTCGCCCCGCATCCTCTGCGTCAAATGCTGGGGGATTGGATCGATCCTTCTGATCTCGCCCACCCTCCGGGCGATCAAGGGGCGCTGGCCCCGGGCCTGGATCGATTTCCTCACCCTTCCGGAGACGGCGGAGGCCTGCCGCCTGATCCCGGAGATCGACCGGGTGGTCACGGTCGATCTCCGCCGGCCGTCCTTCCCCCTCGCCGTCCTCAAGCTCTTCGCCGCGGTCCGCGCCGCGCGCTACGACCTGGTGATCGACTTCGAGTTCTCCTCCAACTTTACCGCCCTGGTCGCCTTCTCGTCCGGCTCACCTTCGATCGGTTTCACCTCCCTGAAGCCGGAGCGGGACGCCCTCTACGACGTCGGGGTCGTCTTCGACCACTCCCTCCATGCTCGGGACTGCTTTGGCCGGATCGCCGCCTTCCTGGGCTGCGCGGAGGCGAGCGAGCCCCGGGTGGCCACCGGCCCCGCGGCCCTGGACGCGGCCCGCTTCCCCTTCCTCTCCCGCCCCTTCGCCGTGGTCAACCCCAACGCGGGCGACCTCTCCCTCCAGCGCCGCTGGCCCCGGGACCGGTACATCGCCGCGATCCGGGGGCTCCTGGACCGGACCGACCTCGCCGTCGCCGCCATCGGCGGCCCCGCCGACCGCGAGTACATGGCTCCCCTGGTCGAGGCCTTCCGGAAGGAGGAGCGCCTGATCCCCCTGGTCGGGACGCTCACCCTCGCCGAGCTCGCCGGACTTCTCCGCCGGGCCGCCCTCTACATCGGGAACGACAGCGGCCCGATGCATCTCGCCGCCACGCTGGGGACGCCCTGCGTCGCCCTTTTCGGGCCGGAAACCCCCCGCCTCTACGGCCCGCTCCCGCCCGAGCGCCACGAGGTCCTCTACTCCCGCCGCCACTGCAGCCCCTGCCTCAACGTCTACCGCTACAAGATGGCCAACTGCCGGGACAACCGCTGCCTCCAGGCGATCGGGACCGAGGAGGTGGTCGCGGCCGCCCTCCGCCTCCTTGCCGCCCGCCCGGAGGTGAAGCGGTGAGGCATCCCCTCCTCCTCAAGCCCCGCCGGGCCCTTCCGCTCCTCTTTCGGACCGCCCGCTGGTACGCGTCCTACCTGCGCTCCCGCCCCCGTCCGATGGCCTGCGGCTGCTACATCACCACCCGCTGCAATTTTGCCTGCTCCTTCTGCGAGATCAGGAAGCACCCGGGGTCCCCGACCCTCGGGCGCGAGGAGATCCTGAGGTTGGCCCGGGAGCTGGGGAACCTCTCCTGCGCCTACTTCAGCATCAGCGGCGGCGAGCCGCTCCTCCTCCCCTACGCCGAGGAGGCGCTCGCGGCGGCGCGCGCCGGGGGCGTCCTCTACACGCACCTGGTGACCAACGGCTCCCTTCTCGACCGTTCGCGGGCGGCCTCCCTCCGGGCCGCCGGCGTGGACGAGGTCTCGATCAGCATCGACGGCTCGCCCGCGTTCCACGACGCCATCCGGGGAAAGCCGGGCGCGCACGCCGGGGCGCTCCAGGCGGTGGAGGCGCTCCGCGCCGCCGCCCCGGCGACGGCGGTGGTCCTGAACGCCGTGGTCATGCCCGACCGGCCGGAGGAGGCCTTAAGCGTCCTCCGCCTGGCCGGGGAGGCGGGGGTGAAGATGAAGATCCAGCCGCGCAACTCCCACCCGGCCTTCGACGGCGCCGCCGGGGAGCGGTCCGCCCCCCCGCCGGACCCGGCGCGGATCGAGGCGGTCTTCCGGGAGCTCGCCCGCTCGCGGCGGGTGATCAACTCCGACCGTTTCCTCCGGGCCGCCGCCGAGTTCCTCGTCCGGGGCCGGACGGACGTTTTCGCTTCCCGGCCCTGCCTTTTCGGCTATCATCACCTGGAGGTCTGGCCGGACGGGACGGTCTTCCCCTGCCTCGAGGGGATGGGCTGGCGGTCCCCCTTCCGGCTCCGGGACTGGCCCGGAGTCATGGCGACTCCGGAATACCGGCGGACGCTCGCTTCCCTGGCCGGTTGCGCCCGCTGCCGGACCACCTGCTACGTCTGCTACCTCGAGACCCGCTTGAGTTTTCCGCCGGGCAACCTCCTCCGCCACCGAAGATGAACCGCTCCCTGCGCTCGGCCCTCTCCGACCTCCTCGCCGGGGTGGAGGACGTCGCGGTCCGCGTCCTCTACTTCTTCAACAGCATCGACACCTACTACGCGATCGCCGGGATCGGGGTCTTCCTCCTCCTCTCCCCTCCCTGGTCGGCCGCGACCCTCTGGGCCCTCCCGGCGGCGGGGGCGGTCTACGCGATCTGCCGGATCGGCGACTTTCACCCCTGGCTCTCCCTGGCCGTCCCGGCGGCGGCCGCTTACTGGTGGCTCATGGGCGTCCTGGCGCCGGGGACGCTCGCCGCCGCGCTCCTCCTCCAGATCGCGGTCTTCGCCGCGGTCCAGCTCCTCTTCATGGGCATCCCCAACGGCCTGGTCAGCCGCGACGGCTCGGTCCCCTTCCGGATGCTCTGGAACTCCTGCTGGACGGTCGCCCCGACCACGGTCAGCCTCTCGATGTCGGTCGCCTTTTCCGGCTTCCTGACGCTCTCTCTTCTCGCCGCCGCCCGGGGGAGTTTAACGGCCGCCGCTCCCTTCCCTCTCCTCCTTCTCTGGGCGGCGGCGGTGCGCAAGCTCCTCCCCCGCATCCTCTCGGACCCGGCGTCCGGCCCCGCCCTCCCCGCTCTCGCCCCCGCCCGCCGCCTGATCATCCTCAACATCGACGGCGTTCGGCGGGACGTCTTCGACCGGATCGCCCGACCGTCGCTCCGGTCCTTCGCGGGGGAGGGGACGGAGATCCTCCCGGGGCTCCGGACGGTCTACCGGGCCCTGACCAACCCGGCCTTCGCCAGCATCCTCACCGGCGCGCCGCCCCGGGTCCACGGCGTCCTCAACAACAACCTCGGCCAACGGATCCGGGTCGAGGGGCTGCCCGACCTCACGCCGACGGTCCTCTACGGATCGATGCACGTGCGCCACTTCTCCAAGCCGGAGTGGGAGGTGAAGGTCGTCCCGATCGCCGCCGTCTCCTGCTGGCGGATCGACGAGCTCGCGCTGGCGGAGCTCCAGCGCGACCTGCTCGGCCGCCCCGAGGTCCGGCTCTTCGTCTTCGACATCAGCGAGGCGGATTTCGTCGGCCACGCCTACGGCTCCGCTTCCGCGCTCTACCGGGAGTCGCTGGAGCGGACCGACGAGCGCCTCGGCCGCTTCTTCGGCTGGCTCCGCCGAGAGGGGCTGGAGGCGGAGACGGCGGTGATCGTCTGCTCCGACCACGGGATCGCCGGGATCGACCACTCCTACCTCCTCGCCCCCTCCGAGCGGATCGTCCCCTTCATCGCCCGCGGGCCGATGATCCGGCGGGGCGCCCGGGTCGAAGCCTCCGGGACGATCATGGACATCGGGGCGACGGCGGCGGCCATCCTCGGCCTCCGCCCGCCCGACCGCTCGGCCGGGCGGGTGCTCCGGGAGATCTTCGAGACGGGGGAGGGAACGCGATGAGGGTGGCGCTCGTCCGCTATCACGACCGGGCGATGGTCAACACCCGGGAGCTCCCCTCGGTGGTCGACCGGATGGGCGTCTGGCCGCCGCTCGGTCTCGCCTACCTGGGAGGGGCGCTGCGGGCCACCGGCCACGAGGCCGCCCTCTTCGACTGCGTCCGGGAAGGGTGGGGGGCGGACGACCTCCGGCGCGCCCTCGAGCGCTGGCGCCCCGACCTCGTGGGGATCACCGCCACCACGCCGGAGATCCAGGGGGCGGTGGAGGCCGCTTCGCAGGCGCGGGAATGCGCCCCCCGGGTGGTTGTTGGCGGCCCCCACGTCTCGCTCCTCCCCCGCGAGACCCTCTCCCACCGCTGCTTCGACTTCGCCGTCGCCGGGGAGGGCGAGGAGGCGCTGATCGTCCTCCTCGACGCCCTGCGGGGAGGGGGCGACTTAGCCCGGGTCCCCGGACTGGTCTGGAGGAGGGGGGGGGAGACGGTCTGCAACCCCTCCGCCGTGGTCGAGGACCTGGACGGGATCCCGCTCCCCGCCCGCGACCTCATCCCCCCCCGCCGGTACGGCCGGGCCGACGCCCGTTCCCCGATGGCGACGATGATCTCCACCCGGGGCTGCCCTTTCCGCTGCGGCTTCTGCCACCGCCCGCCGGAGCAGCGGCGGGTGAGGCACCGCTCGCCCGAGCTGGTCGCGGAGGAGATGGAGCGCCTCGCCGTCGACGAGGGGGTGAGGGAGATCATCTTCTGCAACGACATGCTCACCGTCAACGCCGCCCAGATCGAGTCCCTCTGCCGCTCGATCCGGCGCCGGGGGCTGCGCCTCCGCTGGCAGGGCGCGACCCGCGTGGACATCGTTTCGGCCGACTTGATGAAGCTGATGAGGGAGTCGGGCTGCCGGCAGCTCAAGTTCGGAGTGGAGTCGGGCTCCCAGGCGATCCTCGACCGGATGGAGAAGGGGATCACGATCGCCCAGGCCAAGGCCGCCTTCGCCGGGGCCCGGGCGGCCGGCCTGAAGACCGGCGCCTACTTCATCCTGGGCTACGCCGGGGAGACGCCCGAGACGATGGCGGCGACGATCCGCCTCGCCCGCTCGCTCGCACCCGACTACGTGATGTTCTACCCCGCGGTCCCGCTCCCCGGCACCCTCCTCCACGAGGACGCGGTCCGGGAGGGGCTGATCGACCCGGACTACTGGCGCCAATACACGCTGGGCCTCCGTTCCGACCGCCTCCCCTACCTCGTCCCCGACCTGGAATCCTGGCTCCGCCGCGCCTTCGCCGCCTTCTACCGCCGCCCGTCCTACTGGGCGAGGAAGCTCAAGGACCCGATGGCCTGGCGGGCGCTCCTGCGCCGGCCGGACCTGGTCCGCTCCCTCTTCTCCCCCCGGACCTAAAGCGGGCAGCATCCCCTCGGCAGGCGGCGGAGGGTTGTGCTACAATCCCCGGCAGCCGCGCCCGGCCGCCTCCGCCATGAAAGTCGCCATCGTCTACCCCAACCTCGACGGCACCGTCCCCAGCCTGGACATGGGGGTGGCCTACCTCGCCACCTACCTCAAGGAGCGCACGGGGCACCAGGTGCGGATCATCGACCCCACCTTCCGCCGCCGCGACTGGCGGTCCTACATCGAGGGCGAAATCCGCCGCTTCCAACCCGACGCGGTCGGGATCTCGGTCGTCTCCCTCTACTTCGACTACGCCCGGGAAATCGCCCGGCGGATCAAGCGGATCCGGCCGGTCCCGATGATCGTCGGGGGTTTCCAGGCGATGATGGCCCCCGAGGAGACGATGCGGGTCCCGGAGTTCGACGCCCTCTGCATCGGCGACGGCGAGGAGGCCCTGGCGGAGTGGCTCCAAGCGCTCGAGGGGAAGCGGGATCTCTCCGGGGTCAGGGGGATCTGGTACCGCCGGGGCGGGGAGATCGTCCGGAACGAGCCCCGGCCGCACAACCCCGACCTCGATTCCCTCCCCGTCCCCGACTACGACCTCTTCGCCGACATCGACAAGTACCTCTACTTCCTCCAGCGCCTTTACGTCATCGGCAGCCGGGGCTGCCCCTACGACTGCGCCTTCTGCGCCGAGTCGATGCTCAAGGGCGTCTGCCCGGGCCGGCGCTTCCGCCTGCGCGACCCCCGCCGCTACGTCCGCGAGATCAAGGTCCTCTACGACCGCTACCGGCACCGGGGGATGAAGGCGGCCCACCTCTACGACTCCGTCTTCAGCTTCGATCTCGACTGGCTCAAGGCCTGGGCGGACGAGTACCGCTCCCTCGGCCTCGACCGCGCGCTCCCCTACTCGGCCTTTCTCAAGGCGGACCGGCACAACGCCTCAGAGGAGAAGCTCGACCTGATGAAAGAGAGCGGCTGCGTGCAGGTGCGGATCGGGATGGAGTCGGGCGACGACGCGATCCGGGAAACGGTGCTCCGGAAAAAGGGGAGCTCGGGGAGCGTCTTCCCCGAAATCGTCGACAGCTGCAACCGGCGCGGCATCATCGTCAAGACCTACGCCATCTTCGGGATTCCCGGGGACACCAAGCGGACGATCCGGGCCACCTACAATCTGGCCCGGCGCATGGAATTGCACGTGCCGCTTTTCTTCTCCTATACGCCGCTGCCGGGCACCGATCTCGCCACCCGGGCGGCGGAGATGAACGAGTCCGCCGACGCCCAGACGATGTACTCGTTCCATTACAGCCGGGGGGCGAAGAACCCCGGCGTGCCGCCCTCCTTCGTCCCCCGGATGATCCTGAAGTCCTACCTCGTCTTCGGCGGCCGCCTGGTCTGGATGACCTTCCTCGCCAACCCGATGATCTTCCTCCCCCGGATAATCTCCCGGCTCTTCCGGGGGGTCCAGTGGTCCAATTCCATACTCAGCGCCTTCGGCTACGCTCTGATCAGCCCGGAGTTCTGGCCGGCGCTCTCCTCCCGGATCGAGAGGCGATGGCTGCGGAAGCACCGATCCCGTCCGGCCGCCTTGTCCGCCGAGTAGCGCTCGGCGGCGCGGCCCTTCTTCTGGCGACCGCCCTCTGGACGAGGGAAAAGGCCGTCTTCGTCGATTCCTCCTATTTCCTGATGGCCGCCAGCCTCTGCCGGGACGGCGACCTCTTCCTTTACGACCAGGAGGCCAAGATCCCCCAAACCGAGCGGCACCTGACCGTCACCGGCCATCTCGCCGTCCCGCACACGGTGGGGAGCGCCCTCCTCGCCTGCCCCTTCCTCTTCGCCGGCCGGGCGGCGGCGAGACTGGCGCGCCTTCCGGTCGAAGGAGACTGGTCCGCCTCCCCCGCCTCCGGGCCGGTCGACCGCTTCCGCCTCTTCTGGTACAACGCCACCGCGGTCTTCTGCGGGTTCGCCGCCCTCCTCGTCCTCTACCGCCTCTGCCGCCGTCTCGGCTCCGGTTGCGCGCCGGCGCTCATGGCGCTGGCGGCGGTCCTCTTCAGCACCGAGTGGTGGTGGCTCCTCTTCTTCAAACAGGGGGGATCGGAGCTGATCGCGCTTCTCCTGATCGGTCTCCTCCTCCACCTCGTCCTCTCCCTCCATTTCTCGCCCTCCTTTCCCCGCTTCTGGGGTCTCCTCCTCGGCCTCCTCCTGGGGATGGCCGCCCTGGTCCGGATCCAGTCGGCCTTCTGGGGGATTTTCCTGGCCACGGCCGGGATCGGCTGGTGGAGGTCGGGGCGGCTCCGGGGCCTCTCCCTCCTGGCGGCGTGGATCCAGGGAGCGGCCGGCTTCGCCCTGGCGGTTCTGCCCCAGGCCCTCGTCTTCCGGGCTTGGTTCGGGTCCTGGAACCCGGACCTCTACGGGGCGGCGGTGGCCCGGGAGTCGCTCTCCCAGGTCGCTCGTCTTCTCCTCCGCCAGCCCGATTTCCTGACCCTGAGCATCGTCCCGCTGCTCGGCCTCGCCGGTTTGTTTCTCGCTCCCCGCCGCTTTCGCCCGGTCGTTCTTCCGCTCTGGGGGGTGATCGCGCTGGCCTTCGCCGTCAGCCTCTTCCGGCGGGGCCATATCGAGGCGCAGCTCTATCTCAGCTCCCGCTACAGCCTTTCCCTGGCGCCGGCTTTCGTGCTGGGGCTGGCCTTTCTCTTCCGCCGGCGCTGGGCGGGCGCGGCGTGGGCGGCGGCTGCGCTCTTCCTCGCCTACGTCACCTTCGTCAAGCTTTCTCTCTGGTATCTCCCCTGGTGGTACCGGACGGCCCCGCTTCTCCCGTCCGCCGCCCGGGAGATCGCTTCGCCGGAGAACCCGATCGCGGCGGTCCGCGCCGCCCTCCGGGTGCTCCCCCGCGCCGGCGCTCTCCTTTCTCCCCTTCTCCAGGTCCCCCGTTCGGACTACTGGTGGAGTCTCCTTGTCCTCTTCCCCGGGGTGCCCCTCGCCGCCGCGGTCGCGGCGCTCCGCCACCGCCTCTCCCGCCCCGCCCGCTTCCGCCTGGCGGCGTTTGCCCTCGCCGCCCTGGCCGCCGCCAATCTGGCCGCGGTCGCCGCCGCTCTCCGCCGGACCGCCGCCGCGGTCGAACGCTGGGAGCGCGCGGGGCGCTACGCCGGCTGCTGGCGGACGCTCCCCTTCGACTGGTCCAACTGCGTCGACGACCTGCAGATGCGCGCCCGCCTCTACCTGAGGGACGGCCAGGATGAGGAAGCGCTCCGGATGGGGCTGGCCGCCGCCGCGGTCAAGCCGATCCCGGAGGGGGAGGTCCCGGACCTCCTCCTCCAGCTCCGGCGCCATCCCGTCCTCGGGCCGCGCCTCTGGGAGGAGCTTCGCTCCCGCTACGGAGTCCCGGGTGCGGTCAAGGGGGCGCGGGAGAGGAGCGGGGGCGGACTCGAAATCCTCCTCGACCGCTCCGGGGGGCCCTTCAGCGACCTGATCGTGGTCTTCCCGACCCCCCTCGCCGCGACGCCCGTGGTCGAGGTCTCGTCGGACGGGATCTCCTGGGAGGCGCCCCTGCGGATGGAGCGGTGGGAGGACGCGCTCTGGGTCTGGGACTTCTATGAGCGTCCTTGGAACTCGGTCCGGATTCTCGGCCTCCCCCCATCCGCCGGGACGTCCCCCCGGGAGGTCTTCGCGATCATGTCCCCCCGTCACGGCCGGTCCGCGAGATGAAAGGCACCGCATCCGGCGACCGCCTGGCCTGGATCCTTCTCGTCGCCGCCCTGCTCGCGTCCGGTGGCTACCTCGCGGCGGAGTCCGCCCGCGACGCCGGCTGGAGCGACTGGTCCTTCGGCGACGCCCAGACGCTCCTCACCTGCCGGTTCTGGGGGCGGGACGGCTTCCTCCGCCACCGGTTCCTCTTCATCGCCCACGGCTACGCTCGGGCCGTCCGGTTCCTCGACGAGCCCCCTCTCCGCCATCTCGCCCACGGGACGGACTGGGCGGTCTCTCCCCTGGTCGGCCCCCGCCTCTACTACACCCACTACCCCAGCGGCTACCTGGTCCTTCCCGCCCTCCTCTGGAAGCTGGGGCTCGCCACCTATCCTCTCCTCTCCAAGTACGCGCTCCTCCTCTCCTTAAGCTCCGTGGCCCTGTTCTTCTTCGCCCTCCGGCGCCTCTGCGGCGGGACGGTCGCCCTCCTCGCCTGTCTCTACTACCTCACGAGCCGCGGCTTCCTCCGCTACGCCTTAAGTCTCGCCCAGATGCCCGGGGACGACCTCCTCCGCTTCGCCGTGATGGCGGCGACGGTCTGGGAGCGGGAGAGGCCGTCCCGCCGCCGCGCCCTTCTCACCTGGCTTCTGCTCTTCGCCGTGGCCGCCCACGGCTTCGACGCCGTCCTCTTCTCCTTCTTCTGGATCGTCGGCTTCGACCTCATCGCGGGCCGGCGGCGCTGGCGCCGCTGGGCCTTGATGGCGGCCGCCCCCCTTCTCGCCTACGGCCTGCAGTTCTGCCAGAACGCCTGGTACCTCGGCTGGGCCGACGCCTGGCTCGACGTCCGGGAGACCTTCCTCAGCCGCTCCCGGGCCGGGACTTCCCAGTTCCGCCTGATCCCGAGCACGCTCCGCTTCGTTTTCGACGAGCAGGCGATCTACGTCCGCAACGTCCCCCGCTATCTTCTCCCCCCCGTTCTCCTCGGGGCCGCCTGGGCGGCCTCTGCGGCCGGCGCTATCTGGTCCTGGCGCCGCCGCCTTCTCTCCCCGGCCGGCCTGCCCGTCCTCCTCCTCCTCCTCGCCGGCGGCCTCCTCTTCCCCCTTCTCGTCCCCGTCTCCGGGGCGATGGCCTACCAGACCCGGCAGATCGGCCCCTTCCGTTCCCTCCTCGTGGCCGCTGCCCTCGTCGGCGCCGCGCGGGGAATGACCGCCCCCCCCGGCGCCGGCGGAGGCTCCTTTCTCCGGCGGGCCGTGTCCCTGGCCGCCTCACTCGCGGTCTTCGCCGCCGCCGTCGTCCTGGTCACGGTCAACCTGCTGACGAGCCTCCAGGTCGCCTCCGCCGCCTCCCTCCCCATCGCCGAGGATGACCTCCGCGCCGCCCGCGCCCTCCTCCGGGAACGCCGGGAGGAGACGGTGTACTTCGATTACGGTTTCTTCCGGAGCTACGCGGACCGCGAGCACGCTCCCAACGTCCCCCAGATCTCGCCGGAGATCGAGTACTACGCCGACGCGCCGGTCTTGACCTTTCCGAACCGGGGGATGCTGGTGACGGACGCCCTCTCCCTCTGGCGGCTGGCCCGGCGGGACGCTCCCTTCCGGGCCGTCGTCCTGGCCCGGTCACCGGCTCGGCTCGAAGCGGTTCTGGAGGAGCTCCGGAGCCGGTGCCCAACGGAGGTGGGGGCGGATTTCCGCCGCGCCGGGACGGCCTGGACGATGGACATCACGGAAATACTGCGCGCGTTCCCGGAGACGGCTTTTCCGCCGTCGCCCCCGCCGCCGGGGGAGGGGCGGAGCATCGTCCTCCCCCGGCGCAAGAACCTCCTGGCCGGGGCGGCCATCTCCGGATCCTCCCGCCGCGCTGCCGAGTTCGACGCGGCCGTCCTGGCGGATGGCCGCCCGGAGACCTGCTGGCGTCTGTCCCCGCATCCGCCCGGGCCCCCGGACTGGGTGCTGGCGGATTTGGGCCCCGGCCGGCCGGCGGCGGCGCGGGTCCTGGCCGCCCAGTCGTGCCGGGAATGCCCGGAGGGTTTCCTCAACTGCGCCCTCCTCCAGGGGAGCCGGGACGGCCAGGACTGGGAGGAGATCGCCCCGATCGTCCAGGGCGAACCGATCTCGGGCGGGGAGTGGCGTTTCTGGGATTTGCCCGAGCGGGGGCCTTTCCGCTATTATAAGCTCGTCATCTACTCCGGGCACGGGACCGGGGAGACGCCGTTCCGTTTCTCGACGCTGGCGGAGCTGGCGCTTTATTGAAGCCGTGAAATCGTCCCGGGACGGGTTCTGGCCCGTCCGGTCCGCTGGGTTGTCGCCATGATCGGGATCGCCCCCGCCTTCCTTTTCCGCTCTACGCCCCAGCTCCTCGTCTTCTTCGTCACCGCCCGCTGCGATTGCCGCTGCCGGATGTGTTTCTATCTCCCCCGGATCGCCGCGAGCGACCCGTCCGTTGAGCTTACGCCGGACGAGGCGGGGAGGATCTTCCGGGGCTACGGGCCGCTCGCCTACCTCAAGATCACGGGGGGGGAGCCGACCCTGCGCCCCGACCTCCCCGAGCTGGTCCTGGCCGCCGCCGGCCGGCGGCCCCGCCTGGTCGAGGTCTCGACCAACGGCGGGCGCGCCGAGCCCCTCCTCGACCTGGCCGAGCGCTTCGCCCGCGCCCTCCCTTCCTCCCTCCTCAGCGTCCAGCTCTCGGTCGATGGCTGGGGGGATCTCCACGACGAGATCCGTGGCCGGCCCGGCCTCTTCGAGCGCGTCCGCCGGACGAACCGCCTCTTAGCGGCGGCGGCCGCCCGCCTCCCCAACCTGCGGGTCGAGATCGTCACCGTCTTCAGCTCCGGGAACGCCGGCCGCCTCGAGGAGTTCCTCGATCGGGTGGGGGAGGGCTTCTTCTTCCACCGCTTGATCCTGACCGGCGTCCACGGAACCGCCCCGGAGGGGGCGCGCGCGGACGTCGGCGGGGAGGCCTTCCGCCGACTGCGCCTCCGCGTCTCGGCTCTCAACGCTGCCGGCGCGCGCGCCCCCTCCTCCCGCCTCGCCGTTCGCTTCAAGGAGGCCAAGGACCGCCTGGTCGAGCGCTGGGAGTCGGAGCGGAACCTGGGGCGATTCTGCGGAGCCCTCCGGCGGCTGGGGGTCTTAAGCGAGGCCGGGGAGGTCTTCGCCTGCGAGCCGCTCTGGGCCTCGCTCGGCAACGTTCGCGACCACGGCTACGATCTCCGGGCGGTACTGCGGTCTCCGGCCGCCCGCGAGTTTGCCCGGAAGCTCCGCCGCTCGGATCCGCCCTGCCACTGCTCCTGGTCCTGCGCCCAGACTTGCGCCCTGATCGGTAACCCGCGCTTCTGGCCGGCTCTGTTACGGTAGCGCCGGCGCGGCGGCCTCTCACCTCACCGCGCGCTGTCGCCGTCGGCCCGACTTAAAAAATAGAACAGACGATTGAATAGGAGGGGCGTCCCGCCCCGATCCAATCTGGATAGAGATGGCCTGGCGCGTTTCTTATCAGCTGATTTGGGGAAGATCCTCCCGGATTATTCGTGAAAACCGCCGTTTTTCGTGAATAATCCGGGCGTGCGGCCATCAACTGCGGCGGGGCCGCTTCCGGAAGTCATGCCGTCGACCATGACCGATCGAGCCACAGCGGTGGTCACCACCACCATCCACGTCCCCCGTCTCCTCGAGGGGTACCTCGAAAACGCCGCACGCTACGGCCACCGCGGAGTCCTCTGGGTGATCGCCGGCGACCGGAAGACGCCGGACCGGGCAGTCGAAGATCTCCTGGCCGGGCTGCGCCGCCGTTTCGGGGAGGAGATGATCTTTTTCCCGGCCGCGCGCCAGGAGGAGGCCTTCGCCGCCCACCGCGACCTCCTCGCCCACCTCCCCTGGAACGTCATCCAGAGGAGGAACCTTTCGACGCTCTACGCCTACCAGCAGGGGGCGGAGGTGATCGTCACCATCGACGACGACAACTTCGTCCGGGAGGGGGATTATTTGGGGGCGCACTCCGTGGTCGGCCGTCCGGCCGCGCTCGAGAGCTTCGCCTCCGATTCCGGCTGGTTCAACGTCTGCCGCTTTCTCGAGGAGCGGACGGCTTTCCCCTTCTATCCCCGAGGCTACCCGATGGGGGCGAGATGGAAGGACGGCGACTATCGCGCGCGGCAGGCCGAGGGGCGTCTCGCGGTCAACGCCGGCCTCTGGCTCGGCGTCCCCGACGTCGACGCCCTGACCCATCTCTACAAGGAGCTTAGGGTGGAGCGCTACGCGCGAGAGGCCAACTTCGCTCTGGAGCCGGGGACCTGGGCCCCCTTCAACTCCCAGAACACCGCGCTGGCCCGGGAGGTGATCCCGGCCTATTTCCTGAGCCCGGCGATCGGTAGGTATGACGACATCTGGGCCGCCTACGTGGTGAGGGCGATCTCCGACCACCTGGGCGACCGGGTGAGCTACGGCTTCCCCCTGGTCGCCCAGGAGCGCAATCCCCACGACTTCTTCCGCGACTTCGAGAATGAGCAGGCGGGGATGCGGCTTTCCGATGCCCTTTGCGCCTTTCTCCGGGGCGTCCGCCTCGCCGGGAATGATTACTGTTCCTGCTGCCGGGAACTCGCGGCGGCGGGGAGGGAGCTCGTCGAACGAACCGAGGACCGGGCGGACCGGGAGACCTTCGCCCGCTTTTTCCAGGGCTTGTCCATCTGGAACGGTATCTTCAGCTCAAGCCATTAACGGTTCTCTTCCTCATGTATGGGTAAATTGGCGATAGACGCCGGATTGTGTGGGAGGGGCATTCTTGCCCCGATCCGGGCCAACTCGGATCGCGCCGGGGACGGCGCTCCCACAGGCTCGGCTGGCTCGGATCGCGACAGGAATGTCGCTCCCACAGGCCCGGCGGGGGCCGGGTCGCGGCGAAACCCTTCGACAAACTCAGGGCAGGCTGCCGTTCCCCGTGAAATAACCCACGCGAAACGGAAGAGAACCCAATATCGGGGAGGCGTCCACGCCATGAGTGGCCCGACCGGCGATCCGCCGTTCTCCTCCGCCGTTCCCGAGGTCCCCGCCGCCCTGCGGGACTTCGCCCGGACGGTCGAGTGCAGCGTGATCGTCGCTTGCTTCAACGAGGCGGGGACGATCGCCGAGCTGATCTCGCGCCTCCGGGGCGTCCTGCCCCGGGCCGAGATCCTGGTCGTCCACGGCGGAAACGACCGCACGGCCGAGATCGCCGAGGCGATCGGCCGGTCCGATCGCCTGGTCCGGACGATCCGCAACCGCCCGGATTACGGCAAGGGGCACGCGAGCAAGGTGGGGATCCTCGCCGCCGCGCGCGACCTCCAGGGGACGATCGACGCCGATCTCCAGTTCGCCCCCGAGGACCTCCCCTCCCTCCTCTACCCCGTGGCCCGGGGGGAGTGCGTTCTCGCCCACGCCTCGCGCTTCCGGGGCGGGGATTGGTCCCCGGAGGCGAGGGACCGTCTGCGCGACCTGGGTAACTCCTTCCTCTCCCTCCTGGTCTCCGCCCTGACCGGGACCCGGGTCACCGACGTCACCGCCGGGTTCCACGCCTGGGACCGCCGCCACCTCCTCCGGACCTGGTTCGACGACGACCGCTTCTCCTTCGACATCGAGCTGATCATCCGGACGCTCGCCGGCGGCTACCCCCTCCGGGAAGTCCCGGTCCGCTACCGTCACCGGGAGGCGGGGGCATCGATGCACCGCTCAGCGTCCGCGGTTGTTCGCGCCGGCTTCGGGATGCTCCGGGTCATCCTCTCCGCCTGGTTTCAAGCCCGGCTGCTCGGGCGGGTCCGGGCCTCCAGCTATCCCCGCGTCAGAGGCCGGCGCGCGGCCGGGAGGGAAGCGGCGCCGTGAAGCCCTTCCCCCTCCGTTCACTCCTCGGCGCCCTCGGCGCCGGGGCGGCGATCCTCGGCGGCCTCTACCTCTGGACGAGCGATCGCCCCGTCTTCGTCGACTCCACCTACTGCATGCTGGCCACCAGCCTCTTCCGGGACGCTGACATCTTCCTCCTCGACCACGAGCCCAAGCTCGCGGAGACCGAGTACCACCTCACCGTGACCGGCCACCTCGCCATGCCGCAGACGGGCGGGGCGGCCCTGGTCGCCTACCCCTTCTTCTGGCTGGGGGAGATCTTCCAGACCCTGCTCTGGCCGGCCGATTCCGAACGCTGGCAGATCTCGGACGCCTACGGTCCGGTCGGTGGCTATCGCCTCCTCTGGTACAACGCCAGCGCCGTCTTCTGCGGGCTCCTTGCGCTCCTCCTGATGTACCGGATCTGCCGCCGGCTGGCGCCTCCGGCCGCGGCCGCCCTGGCGGTGGCGGCGGTTTTCTGGGGGACGGAGATCTGGATGATGCTCTTTCTCACCCCGGGCGGCTCGGAGCTGGTCGCCCTCCTCTTCGTCGCTCTCCTGATCAGCCTCTGCCTTTACCTGGACGGGCAACCCGCTCCTCCTCCCGCCGCCGCCCTCCTCGCCGGCCTTCTCCTCGGCTGGCTCGTTTTCATCCGCCTCCAGGCGGCGGTCTGGATCGCCCTTCCGGCGGTCTACGCGCTGAAATGGAGGAGGGAGGGAAAGGTGGTCGGGCGGGCGGCCGTTCTCCTCCTCGCGCTCTTCGGCGCGGGTTTTGCCCTCGCCCTCCTCCCCCAGGCTTTGATCTTCCGGGAGTGGTTCGGGAGCTGTTGGATCGACCCCTACGGAGGGGGGCTGGCCGCGGAGAAGCTGGCCAGCCTGGTCCGTCTCCTTCCCCGGCACCCCGAGTTCATCTCCTTGAGCCTCGTCCCTTTCCTGGGGATACTCGGCATGATCCTCGCCCCCCGTCCGTTCCGCCCCCTCGCTCTCTCCTCGGCCCTGATCGTGCCCGCCGAGCTCCTCCTGATCTTCTCCCGGCGCTCTGGCCTGGAGTTCCACGCCTACCTCGGCTCCCGCTACTGCCTGATCCTCGCCCCGATCTTCATGATCGGCCTGGCCGCGCTCGGGGCGGGGCGGCGGACCCGGCGGGGGCGCCTCCTCGTTGTCTCGGCCGCCTGCCTCTGCGCCTACGCCGGCTTCGTCGGCCTTCTCCGCCGGTCCTCCTCCGGCCTCTTCCCGCCGGATCTCTCCGCGGCGGTGCGCGCCCTGCCGGCCTCCGAGACCCCCGCTGGCCTCTCGCGCGCCGCCGTTCTCGCCCTTCCGCTCCTCCCCCGGGTCCTCAAGGTGATGCTCTCCGGACCCCGCTCCCCCCACGCCTGGATGGCGGCGGCCGCCGTCGTTCCGCTGGTCCTCCTCGGGGTGGCGCTGAAGACCCTCCCCCGTTCCCCCGGCCGCCGGCTCGTCACCGCCGGCGCCCTCGCCGCGCTCCTCGCCACCGCGGCGACCCTTCTCCTCACGGCCCGGGGGATCGCGGGCGCCCGCCTGATGACCGGCGAATGGGAGCGCTCTGGGTTCTACCGCGACCGCTGGCGGACGCTCCGCTATGACTGGTCGAACGCGGTCGACGACCTCCAGCTCCGCTCCTTGAGCTACCTGGAGGCGGGGATGCTGCAGGAAGCCGAGCGCCTCCTCGCCCTCTCCATGGCGATCAAGCCGATCCGGGAGGGAGCGGTCGTCGACCTCGGCCTCCGCCTGATCGGGGAATACCGCCGCCGGGCGGCGGTCCGTCATCCCTGGCAGGCGATCTGCGCCGCCTACGGCGTCCCGGGAGCGATCCGGGCCGTCGGCGGCGTCAAGTTCCGGGAGGAGGGGGCGATCACCGACGGGAACCTCCTCTCCTGCGCCCCCGCCGCGAGGTTCCTGTCTCCCGGGCCGGAGCTGGAGATCGCCCTCAGCGACCGGTCGGGACCCTTCAGCGATGTCCTGGTCGCCTTCGATCGCCCCGACGCGGTGGGACGCCTGGAGGTCCTGGTGTCGGCGGACCGGCGGCTCTGGGAGAAGCCCTACCGGGCGGATCCGCGGGGTGATACCCTCTGGATCTGGGATTTCTACCAGCGTCCCTGGCGCTACATCCTCCTGAGCGGATTCCGGCGGCCGGAGGAAGCGTCTCTGCGCGAGGTCTTCGCGATCATGTCCCCGCGCCATGGCCGGCCCGCGCTTGGGAAAGAGGTGAAGCCATGAAGGAAAGACCGGTCTGGCCCGCGGCCCTGGCCGTCGGCCTGCTCGCCCTGGGCTTAAGGCTGATCCTCATCTCCCGGGTCCAGATGCAGTTCGACGAATGGCTGGGCGGCTGGCACGCCAACCCCGCTCTTCGCTGGTCCGGATCGCTTCTCGTCTTGGGGGGGGAGTTCTGGTCCAACGTCCGGGATTACGTCGCCTCGGGCCAGACGGTCGCCTGGTCGGCCCTGGTGGAGGCGCTCCAGCTTTTCACCGGGACGAGCCTGGTCGCCGTGAGGCTGATCGCCGCCGGGGGAGGGGCGGTGGGGGCGGCGGCGGTCTTCGCGATCGCGCGCCGGCTCTTTCCGGGCCGCCCCGCGGCGGCGTTCGCCGCCGCTTTTTCCGCGGCCTTCTCCGTCCCGGGGGTCGTCTTCGGCCAGTTCGCCGACGTCTACGCCGCGGCCCTTCTCGCTTCCTCCCTCCAGCTCGCGGCCTATTTCTTCGTCGCCCGTCCTCGGGGCGACTACCGGGGCTGGGTCGTCTTCGCGCTCGCCGCCTTTGTCTCCGCCCTCTTCATGTATACTCAGCTCTGGCTCACCGCGGGGATCTTCCTCTGCGGGCTTTATGAGGGCCTGGGCGCCATGTCGCGCCGCCGGCCTCCCACCGCCCTGCTCCCCGGCGCTCTCCTCTACGGCGCCCTCTGTGCCGTCCACCTCCGCCTCCTCCTCCGGATCATCCCCTGGAGCGAGTCCTTCCGCTGGTACATGGACTCCTACTACCCCCTCTTCCTGCGCGGGGGAGGGGGGGGAGGAATGGCCCATCTCCCGCTCTACCTCCTGGTCCGCCTTTACGACCTTTTCAACTACCAGCTCGCTCTGGTCTTCGATCCCAGGGTCTATCTCCCCCTCCGTTGGAACTGGGTCTCCGTCCCGTTCCTCCTCGTTCTGGCTGCGGGGATTGCGTGCAGGTTCGGTGGTCTTTGGTCGAGGAGAAAGAGAGTGGTCAGTGATCAGTTATCAGTGATCAGTGGGGGACAAGCTATCGATCGGGGGAGAGACCGACTGATTACTGATCGCTGGTCACCGATCACTGCTTCTCCCGTCCCCCGTCTCCTCCTCTCCACTCTTCTCGCCTGCTTCGCCGCCAACCTCCTCTTCCTCGTCCCCTTCGGCGGCGTCCGCCAGCTCTTCTTCCTCTCTCCCCTCTTCGCCCTCTTCTACGGCTGGCTGGTCGAAGGGATTCTCGGTCGCCGGCCCGGGATGACCGGCGCCGCCCGACTCCTCGTCTTCCTCCTCTGCCTCCTTCCCGCCCTCCCTTTCGCTCTCTCGCTCCCCGGCCTCTACCGCGACCGGGTCTCCCGCCTCGATCTCGACGCGATCGGCGCCGCGCTCGAGCGCTGCCGCCCCGACGGCCTGGTCGCGAGCGAGCAGAACCTCCAGATCCTCGAGATGGCCCTGGCCCGTTCCTCCCGCTTCGGCGAGGTCCGCTGGCCGTCCTTTCCCCGTCCCTCCGACTCGCTCGACGCCGACTTCGCCGCCTCCTTCCCCGTTTTCTCTTTTTCCTGGGGGGGGCGGGAGTGGCGAGTCCACGGCGTCCGGGAGGGTTATTTCCCCGCCGGCGACCGCTTCCTCTGGGTGGACATGCACATCTCGCGCGGATCCCGTTACGAAGGGGAGGCGATGCGGCGCTTCTACCCCGACCCCGAGCGGACGATCCCCCCGGGCTACACGCTGACGACCCTCCGGGAGACGCCGGGGAACGCCCCCCGCGCCCTCCACCAGTCGATCTACTGGCCCCCCAACTCCTTCTACCTCTACCTGGCGGAAAAACGTAGCCCCGCGCTCCCAAACGGGCGAAAATAGAGCCGCGGATCTTCCCGGCCGCTTCCACTAGACGAACCCCGCGATGACCGTCGCCTCCGCCAATCCACCGCGCCGCGGCGCCCCGCGCTCGCTGACTGCGGCCGCCTGTGTCTTCGCGGCGGTGGCCGCCGCCAACTCCGCCCTCTTCGTGCTCCGCCATCCTCTCCGCTGGCAGCAGCCGGAGACGCTTCGCCTCCATTACTACGCCCTCCAGGACGGCATCCGGGAGGGCCCCCTGACCGCCGCCCTGACCCGGACCGACTGGCTCAAGCCCTTCGTCTGGCGCTCCCACGGCGGGATGTACGACGCGCGCCAGCCGTCGATGCTTCTGGACGCCCTGGTCGCCAAGCTCGACCAGGCCCTCTACCGGATCCGGGGGCCGTTCCTCGACGAGCCGTTCTTCATGCTGATCGGCCTCCTCACCGCGGTGGCGCTCGCCTGGATCGGTCGCCGCTGGTTCGCTTCCTGGGCCCCCGGCCTGGTCGCCGGCGGGATGTGGCTGATGACGACCGAGGCCCTGCTCGGCCTTCGCTACAACTGCCGGTCCAACATGCCTTTGGTCGCTTTGCTCACGGTCGTTTCCTTCGGCCTGCTCGCGGCGCTCAGAGAGCGCCCCCGGGGTCGGGCCCGGGGGCCCGCGCTGCTGCTCCTGTTGATCCTGATCGCCCAGTGCCACACCCACGAGGTTTCCCTCTGCCTCCTTCCCGCGCTCGCCCTCTGGGTGGGTTTGCAATGGCGCAGCTTCCGCCCTCACGCCGGCCTGGTCGGGCTGGTCCTGGCGCTCCCGGGCCTGGTCTATGCCGCGGTCCTGCTCGGGATCTCCCGCTGGGCGGTGTGGAAGGTGACCGGCGAGTCGCCCCCCTTGGGATACGTCGGGGGCGCGCTGGCGCCCTTCGCCGGCTCTCCGGCCGTTCTCCTGGCCCGGACCCGGGATTTCTTCCTCAACGGGCTGCGCTGGTTCTGGGCGTACAACCTGGGGGGGAGCCCCTACGGCCCCCCTCTCCTCGACTGGTCCGCCCGGTCACTGTCGTTGCTCCTGTTCCTGGGTGCCGGCCTTCTGGCCTGGCGGCGCGTCTGGCGCTTCCTGGCCGCCTGGCTGCTCTACGTCTGGCTGATCACGGTCTTCATCTTTCCCCGGGAGCCGACCTCGGTCCAGGCGGAGACGTATTACTACGCCTCGATCGCCGCTTCAGCCATGATCATGGTCGCGGCGCTCGGCGCCGATATCTTCTCGCGCCGCCGGCCTGCTCTCTGGTATATAATGCTGGGAGGGTTGCTTCTGATCGGCGCTCTCAACACCCGTACGGCGGGGATCGCCGCTCGGCGCTACCCCTCCTGGTTTGGCTACGGCGATCAGGCCCAGTGCTACGTGCAGCGGATGCTCCGACTCTCCCGGGCGGTTCGCGGCCGGAGCTTGCCCATCCCGGCCTACGCCGCCTATCCCCGCCCCCGGCGGATGGGGATATCCGAGCGCTGGGATCTGATGCTCCGGGTCTGGAACAACGATCCCTTCTCGGTCTTCGCGATGATGATGCCCGTTCTCAACCTTCGCCATTTCGAGGAGCGGACGCTCCTGGGCAACCCGGACGAGTTCCGCGCCCTCGTCGCGGTCGAAGAGGGGGGGTACCTTGCGGCGGCGAACGCCTATCTGGACCTCCCCGCCGGGACCGTCTACGACCTGGCGTCGTGGCGCAAGGCGATCGTCGCCGGCGCCGTTTCGCCGGGGGACTGGCGCGCTTGCCCGCCCTCCGGCCGGGCCCCGGTGGCGCCGGAGGCGCGCCTCTCCCTGCTCGGGCTCCAGGTCGCCGCCCGCCTCCCGCCGGGCTGCTGGCGCCTGCGGACGAACATCCCCGCCGGCGGCCCGGAGCGGTCCCTCCTGTTCCTGCTTCGGGCGGACCTGACCCCGGACGGAGGGGATGACGTCCTCCCGCGCACGGTTCCCACCACCGGGAGGAGGTGCCTCCTGGTCGCGCGCCGGCTCGACACCGGCGAGGAGCTCATGCGCCGCGAGCAGACCTACGACTGGGCCTTCCAAATCTTCACCGTCCCCCTCCCCGCCGCCGCCGGCGAGGTCGAGATCGAGGTCGCCGGCGACGCGGAAGTGGAAGTGATCGGCCCGGCGCTCCTCCCCGCCGCCCTTTCGCCCCGGCCCCTTTTCCCGCCGGGGGGGAGGGCGTCGTGAAAGGCCTCTCCCCCGCCTCGGGCGCGGTGGACCGGGAACGCCTCTACCGCGAGATGGTGGCCCTCTGCAACCGGCATTGGTGGTTCCGGGTCCACTACCGCTGCCTGAGCGATCTGGTCGAGCCGTATCTGGACCGGGGGAGGTTCCTCCTGGACGTGGGCTGCGGCCCGGGCGGTGCCAGTTCCCAGTTCCCCCGGGGATGGGAGAGGGTCTTCGTCGATCTCAACTTTCGGGTGCTTGACTCCTACATCCGCGGCCCGGTCCTCAAGGTTCAGGGCGACGCCCAGCTCCTCCCCCTGGGCGAGAACCTCGCCGACGTGGTGGTCTGCTCCGACACCCTGCACCAGTGTTCGGTGAAGGACGTGCCGGCGGTGGTCGGGGAGCTGGTCCGGGTCTGCCGTCCCGGCGGTCTCGTCCTTCTCTCCGAGCCGGCCTTCGACTGCCTCTTCGGTCCCCACGACGACGTGGAGGGCGGCTGCCGGCGCTTCACCCGTCCCCGCCTGGCGGCGATCCTGAAGCGCTTCCCGGTCGAGATCATCCGCCACACCTATCTCCACCCCACCGCCTTCCTCCCCGCGCTGCTCATCCGGAAGGCGCAGCAGGTCGGGGGCCTGCAGCGGACCCGCCTGGAGAAACACAAGACCGACCTCACCGTCACCAACTCCTTTCTCAACCTTGTTTTCCTCGTGCTCGGGGCCTGCGAGCGGTTCTGGCTCAAGCGCTGGGAATTCCCCCTGGGGACCTCGGTAGCGGTGGTCGCCCGCAAGCGCGCCTGACCGGAAGGAGAGGCGGAAGATCCATGGCCGAGACCCCGTCCTCCCGTTCGCCGCGCCCGGCGGCGGCGTTCTTCCTCCTGGCCGCCGCCGCTCTGTTCGCCTGCTTCATCGCCGCCTTCCCCGTCCGCTTCCGCACGCCGGAGCCGCTGCGGCTGGAGTATGACGCCCTCCAGTGCGGCCTGCGCTTCGGCCCCCTCTCCTCGGACTGGAGGGATTTCGAGTGGCGCAAGGTCTTCGACTGGAAGGCCGGCGACACCGAGTACCGCCCCCGCCCGGTCGCCCAGCTCCTGGAGGTTCTCACCCCCCGCCTGGACGTGCGCCTGATGCGCCGCTTCGGCCCCTTCCTCTGGTTCCCTTCCGATCTCCTCCTCACCCTCCTGATCGGGTTTTTGATCGCCGCCCTCTCCCGCTCCTGGACCGGCCGCTGGGAAGGGGGCTGGTCGGCGGCCGGCTTCTGGCTCATCACCACCGAGGTGATGGTCGGCCACCACGCCCCCGTCCGCCCGACCAAGAGCCTTGTCTCCGCCGAGATCCTCCTCGGCCTCCTCCTCCTTCTCTCGTTGCGCGGGCTTTCCCTCCGCCGGGCCTGGCCGCGGGCGGCCGCCTTTCTCCTGGTCTTCCTGGCCGGCCTCTTCAGCGACGAGTACGGGGTCCTGGCGGCGGTCCTCTACGCCGCGCTCATCCTCCTGGAGAAGCGGCTCCGGCCTTTGCGCTGGGGACTGATCGGGGGGCTGGCCGCGGCCGGACTCCTCGCCGCCGCGGTCTACATCAAGGTTCTCCCCCATGTCGCCTCGCCCGAGGCGCGGGGTCCCTTCGTTGCCTGGAAGATCGCCGAGATGGCCCGCGAGTTCATCCCGCGCAACCTGGCCTACGGGTGGGAGAACTCCCGCCACATCCTGAAGTGCTGCCTGGGCTGGCTCGGGGTCTCGGGGCCGGGAGGGAAGGCGGTCCTGATCGCCTCCGGCGCCGTCCTCGCCGCGTCGATCCTTTCGGCCCGGGGTTGGAAGGGCTCTCTTCAGCCGACCGCGCTCTCCCTCCTCCTGGTCGTCCTGGCCGGCGTCGTCCTTCTCCCGGCCGGGACGGACATTCTGTACCAGTATACTTATTACAACCGGCCGCCGGTCGCTCTCCTCCTCGCCGCCCTCGGCGTCTGGCTCACCCCCCTCTTCGTTTCTTCCCGCCGCCTCCCCGCCCGCCTCGCCCTTCTCTGCCTCCTCGTCTTCGGCCTCGGCAACCTCCGTTTCAGCTCCTGGGAGGTCGCCCGCAACCCCGAGAACAACCTGACCCGCCTGGGCGTGGACGGGATCCTCGATCTCCGCGCGCGCCTCGTCTCCGGGGAGCTCGAATCCCCGGTCTACCTCGCCTACCCGCGCCTCCCCGATTCGTCCCGCTCCGCCTGGGACGAGCTAGAGTTCAAGAGCGATTTCGACCGCGGCTATCTCCTTCCCTGGCCCCTCCATCGCTACCTCCTCCCGATCCTCTACCTCCGCTTTTTCGAGGAGGGGACCCTCCTCGGCGACCCCGACGAGTTCAAGCACTGGAAGGGCACGCCGGAGGCGTCCTATCTCGGCCGTGCTCGGACCTACTGCGACCTTGTTGCCGGCGAGGCCCGGGACCTCGAGTCCTTCTCCGCGGCCGTCGCCGCCTCAGCCGCGGGGCGCTCTCCGCTCTGGTCCGGCGCCGGCGGATTGGCGGCGGCGTCCCGGCCGGGTTTCTGGGGCTTCCCCGCGGCGGCCGCGCTCCCCCCAGGTTCCTGGAGGGCGGAGGCGGTCGGCGTTTCTGCGGGCCGGTCTCCGGTCCTGGCGGCGGCGCTCCGTTGCCGGGGCGGGGCGCGTTATCGTTTTTCCGGCGCCGCGGCTGGGGAATGGCAAAGCTGGGATTACGGCTGGTCCTGGAAGATCGTCCTCTCCCCTCCTGGCGCCTCTCTCCTCGAGATCGACGGGAAGGGAGAGGCCGAGGTCCTCGGCCCCGTCCTCCTCCCCGCCGCCGCCCTGGAAGAGATCCCCTGGATCAGCCGCCCCCCGCCCCCCTTTCCCCCCAGCGGCGTCCGCCCTCTGCGCTTTCTTAGGCCCGGAGGGAGAAGATCCGGGGAACGGTGCCGCGCGGGAATCATGAGACGATGAAACCCCGGTCGGAGCGCCTTGGTTCCGATTTCCGGAGGGAGCTCTTGGTCGCCCTCGCCCTCCTCCTCGCGGTCGGAGGGTTCCTCCTCCCCTTCCTCCTCGACTGGAAGCCGATGTTCTACGACGACATCGCCTTCGTCTACTACCCCCAGGCCCTTTTCCTCGCCCGCTCTTTCCAGTCCGGCTCCCCCGCCTGGTGGGACCCCTACACCAACGCCGGCGGCTGCCTCTTCTACACCCGCTTCTATTCCTTCGCCGGCTACCCGCTCCTCCGGCCCTTTCTCCAGTTCGCCGATCTCGCCCGGGAGAAAGCCGCCCTCTTCTGGATACTGAAGTTCCCGATCGCTCTCCACTACTGGCTGGCGGCGCTCTGGGCCTACTTCCTGGGCGTCTGCGGCCTCCGCCTGAACCGCCCGGGCGGGATCGCCCTCGCCGCCGCCTACCTCCTTTCCCCGATGATGGTCTACTACGTCACCTTCCCTCCCTGCATCTTCGTCTACAACCTCCTCCCCGCCCTTCTCCTCTGGGTCTTGCTCTTCGCCCGCTTTGGCCGGACGATTCACCTCGCCGCCGGCGCGGCGGTCTTCGCCCTCTACTCCACCGCCGGCGAGGTGACCGGCGTCATCCAGGTTCTGACCGTCTCCGGGACGACCGTCGCGATCGCGACGGTCGGCCTCCTCCTTTGCCGAAGGTATCGCGGCGCGCTCCGCCTGGCGGGGGGGATGGCGGCGATCGTCCTCGTCGGCTTTCTCCTCGCCGGCGGCTTCTGGACCCGGGTCCTCTCCGGGATCGAGTCGATCCGGGAGGCGCCCCTCTTCGACGCCGAAGAGATGGTCGGACGCCCCTACAGCCTCCACCCCGCCCTCCTCGCCACCCTCCTCGCTCCGGACTGGTTCGGGACGGTCACCGGCGCCCACGCCTGGGGTCCGCCCTACGAGATCCAGTTCAGCATGAACGACGCCGCCCTCTCCGGGGGGCTGGCTCTCGCCTTCCTGGCCCTGCTCGGCCTCCGCCTCGGCTGGGGGAGGGCGCGGAAGACCGCCCCCGGCTTCTGGCTCCGCGTCTTCGCCCTCCAGGGCCTCTTCGGCCTGGTGGTGGTCCTGGGATCCTACACTCCCCTCCATCGGATCATCCGTTCCGTCATCCCCGTCTTCCGGGAGCTCCCCTATCCCCTCCGCTGGCGGGTGATCGAGTGCTGGGCGGTGAGCGCCCTCGCCGGGACGGCCGTTTCCGTTCTCTGGGGGCGGCCGCGCCTCCTCGGCCGGGCCTGGACGGGGAGGTGGACGGCCGCCTTCCTCGCCTTCTCCTCCCTCGCCCTGGGAGCGTCCTCGCTCGCCCCCGTTCAGGCGCTGGGGCAGCGCTTTTCTCCGGCCTTTCGCCACCTTCTCGCCCTCGGCGATGGCGCCTGGTTCGTCCGTGGTCCGCTCCTTTCCTTCCTGTTGGCGGGGGCGGCGATCGCTCTGATCGCCCGGCTCCCCGCCCGGCGACGGCTTCCCCTTCTGCTCGGAACCGCGCTCGCCGAGCTCCTCCTCTTCGCCGGTCCGGCCTTCTACGACAACCGGATCCTCAACTACCGGAACCAGGACCTTTCGGCGGACCGGTATTACGGGACTCACGACCATCCTCTCTACCGCCTGGCGGCGGAGTTTTCTCCCCCCTCCGCCGGCCTTTACCGCGTCGGCTATCACCGCTCCTACCTGGACCAGGCCGGCTGGCTCAACGGATCCCTCTCCGCGCTCGGCTTCGATACCAAGCCGCTTCTCCCCTGGTACAAGGAGGCGGTGGAGGCCGTCGCCGACGGCTTGCCCAACGAGCTCTGGCCCCGGGACTGGAAGCAGCCGTTCTGGGCGAACATGTCCGTCCGCTACCTGGTGACGGACGGGCCGCTCGGAGATCCCTCCTTCCGTCCGCTCGGGCGGGCCGGGGGCTATTTCGCCTTCGAAGCCCCCTCCGCCCTCCCCCGGGTCTATTTCCAGGACCGCTGGCGAACGGCGGACGCTCCCGAGGAGAAGGATGCCCTTCTCTCCTCCGACCTGGCGCCGGAGGGGGTCTGCTCGTCCGAGGTCTGGGAAGCGCGCCCCCGGCCTTACCCGTCCCCGGCCGGCGATCCCGCCGCCCGGCGGGAGGGCGGGCGGATCCTCGAGGCCGACTTCTCCGATCCCAACCGTGTCGTGATCGAGGCGGAGGTCTGGCGCCCCGCCATGCTCGTGCTGACCGATGTCTGGCATCCCGACTGGACGCTCGGGGTCGACGGCCGCCCGGAAGCCCTCCGGCGGGTGAACTTTCTGCAGCGGGGGGTCTGGTGCGGGCCGGGGCGCCACCGCCTGGAGATGGCCTTCCGCCCGGCGGCCCTGTTCCGGGGGAGGCTGATGACGGCGGGGGGAGTTGTGGCCGCGGCCCTGCTCCTCCTCCTCGGCCGCTGCCGGTCTTGATTGGTGGAGCGGCGGTGGTTGTGGCATAATGTCCGGGCGGGCGTCGGCCCGCCTTGCGTTATGGCCCGGGAATACAACGACGAGTACTGGTCGAAGGAGGCGGACTCCTTCAACCTGACGATGTTTCTGATCCGCCGCCTCCGGCCGGTCTTCGCCCGCTCCTACGCCAGGATCATGGCACCCTTGATCCCGGCCTCAGTCCGCCCTCGTGTCCTGGAGGCGGGCTGTGGCACGGCCGCCACGCTGCACTATCTGAAGGCGCTGCGGCCGGGGATCTCCGGTTTTGGGATCGACTCCTCCCGGGTGGCGATCGAGATCGCGCGCGAGACGGAGCGGGGCTCCTCGTTCTTCATGGGCGATGCCTTGAACCTCTCCTTCCGGGGGGGGTTTGACCTGGTCTACAGCATCGGGCTGATCGAGCACTACTCCCGGGAGCGGGCGGTCGAGCTTCTCCGGGAGAAAAGACGGGTGACGAAGGAGGGGGGGTGGGTGGGAGCGGTGGTCCCGGCCCGGGTGGGCCTCCTCAACCTCTACGAGAAATGCCTCGGCTCCCAGTGGCTCTTCGCCGAGGAGTTCCCCTTCAGCCCCTCCGAGCTCCAGGATCTGATGGAAAGGGCGTCCCTGCGGGATGTCCGGGTCCACTACGTCTACGCGATGACGCTGCTAGGGGTCGGCCGAGTCTCCCGCGGCTCTTCGCCCTCACTTTGATCTCTCTCCCCGCCGCGAGCAGTGTTCGGTCGTTGATCGCTGTTGAGAAATCGCGGTTCTCTTCCATCCCGTTTAAGTAGGAAAGAGCCTAAAAATATGATTGGTTTCAGGCGACATATGGCTTCCGGTCTCGCCTGGGCGGCGCTCGCCGCCGCCGTCTTCCTCTGGTCCAACCCCTTCGTCGGCTACGCCGACATCACCTACCGGATGATCGCCGAGTCGATCGACGGCGGGAGCGGCTTTCGGGTCTGGGAGGTCCCCGAGTTCTCCGACTGGATCGGGAACTACATGACGCCGGCCGGCTACCTCTCTCTCCACCACACCATCGGGCGCTCCCTCCTCGCTCTCCCCGCCTACGCCCTTTTCCGTCTCGCCCTCTCCGCCGGCGGCGCGCTCGGCTTGCCGGCGCCCGCCTTCGGCCCCGGAACCCCCCTGTACCGGGCGGCCTTCAACCTTCCCGGACTCCTCGCCGCCCTCCTCGCCCTGGCCGTTCTCTTCCGGACCGCCCGCCGCCTGGCCGGCGCACTCCCCGCCCTCGCCGGGACGGCCCTCGCGGTCGCCTCCTCCTACTTCTTCCTGCTCCTCGTTGTCCACCACAGCTGGGCCGACGGGCCGCTGATGCTCGCGCTCGCGCTCCTCGTCCGCGAGGCGGCGGCGGTCGACCGCGGCGGGTCCCGCGGCGCGGGGGTTTGGTTCGCCCTCGGCCTCTTCTCCGGACTCGCCGCGTTCTTTCGCCTCCAGGCGATCGTTTCGCTGGGCATACCGGCCGCTTCCTGGATCATTCTCGCCCTTCGGGAAAAGGGCCGGGGGGCCCCATTTCGCCTTCTCATGGTGATCATCGGCTTCGCCCTGGGCGTCGCCCCCGCCATCCTCTACCAGCATTACTACGTCGGGGCCTGGAACCTGACCTACACCTTCGGGTCCACCGGCCAGAGCTGGGGTGAGATCCTCCAGGTCGTGGGCTATCTCTCTCCCCGCCTCCTGGAAAGCCCGGTTTTCATCACCGGCGTGCTTCTCTCCGTCCTGCTCATCCGGAGATCCCCCGGCGTGGCGCTGGGGGGAGGGTTCATGCTCCTCGGCTCGTTCCTCGAGATGGCCTTCTACCGGGGCTGGGAGAACCAGTGCTGGGCGGGGGGGCGCTTCCCGATGCTGCTTCTCCCCTTCTCCGTTCTCGGCCTCTCGTTCGCCATCTCCCGCCTCCCCATGCCGATCGGGATGGGGGTCTTCATCGCCGGGATGGGAGTCAACTTGCTCGGTCCGCTCTCCCGCTACCTCGGCGAGTGCAGCGAGATTTTCAAGGGCTCCGCCCCCTTCTTTCAGTGGGGCGAGCGGGCACTCGCCAACGAAGCCCCCCGCGCCTTCATCCCCCCCGCCGAGCTTCTTCGTCGCCTCCCCCTTCTGGCCCGGGATGGGGCCTATCTTCTCTTCCATCCGAAGTTCGCCGGCGCCCCCGCGGCGGCGGCCGTCGCCGCCGTGTCCGTCGCTTGCCTGGCGGCCGCCGTCCTCGCCGGCCGTCGGTTCCGCCGTTTTCCGCCGCCGGGCCGGCTGCCCGCGGCGGCGGCGGCCGCCTTCGCCGTCTACAGCCTGCTCGTCGTCGCGGCCGTCGGCGAGTCGGGGAAGCGCTGGATCGCCGAGCGGGAGAGGGAGGGGTTCTACCGCTCCCGCTGGCGGACCGTCGTCTTCGACCTCTGGGACGAGTCCGGCCTCGCTCACGGCCGCTCCATCACCTTCCGCAAACTAGGGAACTTCGCGGCCGCCCGCCGCCAGTTCCCCCTCACCTTTCTCAACTGGTCCGGCTCGACCGCCCGGGTCGCCTACCGCGAGCTGAGCCGGTTCCAGGAGGAGCGCGGTCTCGCCGGCCATCTCTTCGCGGAGATGCCGCGCGCTTCCGGGGCCCTGGCGCCGGCGGGCGGCTCGCCCGCCGAACCCTTCGACGGGTCGCTCGAAACCTCCGCCCGTCTCGGTCCGGGGAGCGCCGAGGCGGTCTCCTTCCGATTCGACCCTCTTCTCTGCAGCGATATCTATGTCGTCTGCGGGAGTCCGTCCGCCGCGGCCGCCGCCCGCGTCGAGCTCGCGGGTGAGGGGGGGCGCGAAGAGGTCCCCCGCGATGATTGGCCCGACCGCCCGGGGGACGACAGCCGCCCCTGGGCCATGCAGTTCGGCGACACGCTCTGGGTCCGCGACGTCTTCCGGCGGGAGTACCGGCGGGGATGGATCGCTTTCCCGGGTCGGGGGGGAGAGGTGCGGGAGATCTTCGCCGTGATGAGCCCCCGCCACTTCACGGCCGCTCCCGGCAGCTGCGGCGATCCGCGAAAAGGGCTATAATCTTCGCCGTCCGCGCGCTCTCCCCCCCAAGGAGGGCGCCGGTCAACGATATGCCGCCAACGCTCGGATTGGTTTCGCTGGTCTCGGTGCTCCTCTTCTGCCACCTGGCCTCCCGGGCGGCCCGCGGCCGGGGGCTGCCCGCCCGGGTCATCGCATTCTTCCTCCCCGCCGCCGCCCTTCTCCCGTCGCTCGGCTATCTTCTCTCCCGCGCCGGTCTTCTCGGGAGCCTTGGGGCCTGGGCGATCTCCTCGGCCTCGGCCCTCCTCCTGCTCCTGGCCGGGACTCTCTCCTTCGCCCCCCTCCGCCGCCGGGTGTGGTTCCGGAGAGCTGCCTTCGGTCAGCGCCGGTGGTCGGGGTGGCGGGAGATCCCTCCCTTCCCGAGGGCCCTGCTCGGTGCCATGCTCGCGGCCGTCCTCGCCGCCGCCCTCCTTTCCCTCTCTCTCGTCTTCTTCGCCGCCCCCCACGTCTGGGACAACATGGTCACGCGCCTCCCCCGGATCGCCTACTGGATCCAGCAGGGTCATTGCGGCTATTACGACGCCAACATGTACACCCAGGTTCTGGCCCAGAAGGGGTACGAACTGATCCTGCTCTGGGTCTTCCTGGCCTTCGGCCGCAACGAAAACCTGACCGGCCTTCCCCAGTTAGCCTCCTACCTCGTCGGCCTGGCGCTGGTCTACGGGATCACCCGCCGTCTCGGCCGCGCCCGCCCCGCCGCCCTCTTCGCCGGGCTGGTCTTCGCCCTTCTCCCCCAGGTCGTCCTCCAGTCGTACACCGCGAACAGCGACCTCTTCCTCGCCGCCCTCCTCGGCGCCGCCGTCTATTCGCTTCTCGCCTTTCGCGAGACCTCCCGCGCCGCCTGGCTCTGGACGGCGGGGGCGGCTTTCGCCCTGGCGGCCGGGGCCAAGGTCTCGGTCCTCCTCGCCGCTCCCTCGCTCCTTCTGGTCGCGGCCTTCGCCCTCTTCGCCCGCCCGACCCCGCTCCGCGCGCGCTGCCGCGACGCCGCCCGCCTCGCCGCGGCCACGACGGCGGCGCTCGTCCTCTTCGCCCTCCCCGCCGGCTACGTCGAAAACTGGAGGATCTTCGGCCATCCCGTGGGGGACAGGTATTTCCGGGAGATCAACCTGGTGGAGGGGAAGGGGGGCGCGGCGGTCCTCCGCAACGGGACGAAGCATCTCTTCGCCATGGCCCTCGACTTCCTGGCCCTGGACGGGCTCCCTCCCGTCCCGGCGGTGGTCTCCGCCCAGAAGGCGCTTCATTTCCTCCCCGCCGCCGCTATCCGCGCCGCCGGTCTGGAGCTTGAGTCCGACCCCGCGGACAACTGGTACTACGACAAGCCCTGGCACTGGGGTAAGCCCCCGGTCAGCCATCCCGACTACTCCCTCTGGGGGGTCCTCGGCTTCGGCCTGGTCTGGCCCGGGGTCTTGCTCGGGCTTGTCTCCCGCCGCCGCCCGCCCGCTTCCCGCGTCCTGGCCGCTTCGGCCGTCGTCTGCGTCGCCGTCCACGCCTTCAGCGGGGCGAGCTGGGGGCACTATACCCTCTACGCCACGGTCTTCGCCGTCCCTCTCTCGGGTTTTCTCTTCCCGCCCTCCCGTCCCCTGGGATGGATCGCCCTCTCCGGCGCCGCCGGTCTGGGGGCGGTTTCGGCGGTCCTCGGCCTCCTCTTCCAGCTGCGCTCGCCGATCCTCTTCGACCAGGCGGTCTGGCTTCGCTCCTGCCTCAGCCCCGCCTGGCGGGAGGAGATCCAGCTCCCGTCGCGGACCGATTCCGTCTTCGCCCGCGACCGCCTCGGCCAGCTCCTCCGGGACGGCCCGGTCTTCGAGGGCGCGATCCGCAAGTTCGAGGAGCTCGTCCCCCCGGACGCCGTGGTGGCGGCCTGCCTGAACTGGCACTCCTACGAGTATCCGCTCTTCGGACGCGGCCTGACCCGGACCGTCATCCCGCTCAACTCCTTCTGGCGGGGTCTCCAGCCGATCCCGCCTCGGGCGGAGTACCTCCTCTGGGCCGACGATTTCGACGGGATTTTCAACCGCGGGGAGGGGGACGTCCACCTGGGCAAGGACTGGTATCTGAGGGATCTCTGTCGGGATCGGGCGATCTCATATGCTGAGGGGCGGATGGTTGTCCGCTCCGGCCCTTCGCTCGCCTCCGCGGTCTATTTTGAGCGTGTCCCCGCGGTCACCGATTTTCTCGCCGCCGGCGCCGACCCCAACGCCCCGGGCTTCGCGGTGACCGGCGATCCGCCGCTCGTCATCGCCGTCAAGGGGGGGCACTCGGGCATTATCGGCGATCTCCTGTCCGCCGGGGCGCGGCCAGACGCGCGCGACCGGCGCGGCCGCACCCCCCTGATGTACGCGGCGAGCTACAACCGGGCGGGCGCAGCCCGCCAGCTGCTTCGGGCGGGGGCGGACCCCGCGGCTTGGGATTCCGAGGGCCTGACCGTCGACCGTTGGGCGGCCTTGGCCGGTTCCAACCGGCGGGAGATCCTCTCCGCTCTCGCCGCCGCCCGCCGCCGGCCGAATGATCTGGCGCCGGAATCGCGACCTGTCGTAAAATAAACAAACTTGGCCCTGATTGGGGAGACTCCATGACCGCTGCCCGCCCCCTTCTCTCCGTCGTCCTCACCTTTCGCAACGAGAAGGAACTCCTGCCCCTCCTCATCGATCGCCTGGAGAAGGCCCTGGCCGGAATGGCCGAGGGCTTCGAGCTGATCTTCGTCGACGACGCGTCCTCCGACGGATCCCGCCGGCTCCTGGATTCCTATGCCGACCGGGACAACCGGATCAAGATCATCACCACCTCCCGCCGTTTCGGGCAGGCGGAATGCATCCTGGCGGGCATGGAATACGCCGCCGGTCAGGCGGTGGTCACCATGGACGCCGACCTGCAGGACCCCCCGGAGCTGATCCCCGAACTGGTCGCGCGCTGGAAGGAAGGGGCGGAGGTCGTCTATACGGTCCGGGCCTCCCGCCAGGCCGAGAGCCGCATCCGGCTCCGGCTGACCCGGTTCGCCTACCGACTGATTCACTCGCTTACCCCCGACGTCGATCTGGCCGTGGAGGCGGGGGATTTCAAGCTGATCTCCCGCCGGGTCCTTGCCCACCTTCTCTCTCTGCCCGAGGTCGACCCCTATCCCCGCGGGATGATCCCCTGGATCGGCTTCAAGCAGGTGCCGGTTTCCTACCACCGCCAGCCGCGCGCCGTCGGCGAGAGCCATTTCCCGATCTTCCGCAATTTCCTGCGCGACCTCTCGACCCTGCACGGGCCGCTCGGGACGCTGGTCAGCGGCCTGACCTCCTATTCGATCATGCCCCTGATGCTGATCCTCCTCATGGGTCTGGCCCTGTCCGCCGTGGCGCTCCTGGCGGTCCTGGTTGCCGCCGCCGCCGTTCTGGCGGGCGCGCCGCCCGGAGCGGTCTGCTGGCTGGGACTGGGGGGCGCCCTCTCGACCGGCCTGGAGCTTCTGGCGATAGGAGTGGTCGGGGTGTATCTGGGACGCGTCTTCCGGCAGAGCCGCGGTCGGCCGCGGGTGATCGTCGACAGCACTCGCAATCTTGACCGTCCGCGGCCCTGAGCCCATGAAGTCGGACGTCCTCTTCATCCATCCGGGCGGCCAGCGGAAAATCTACCAGGGCCTCTCCCGCGGGCTGACCGCGATCGCCCCCCCGGTCTGGATCGCCCTCCTCGCCCAGGCCGTCCGGGAGAAGGGCTTCGCCCCCGCCGTCTACGACGCCAACCTGGAGGGATGGGGAGAGGAGACCGCCGCCGCCCTCCTCGAACAGCACCGCCCCCGCCTGGCGGTGATCATGGTCTACGGCCATCACCCCTCCGCCTCGACCCAGACCATGCCGGCGGCGGGGGCCATCGCCCGCTTGCTCAAGGAAAGCGCGCCCGACCTGCCGGTGGCGATGGGCGGCCTCCACCCCACGGTCCTGCCCGAGCGGACGCTCCGGGAGGAAGCGGTCGATTACGTCATCGCGGGGGAGGGTGTCCACACCATCCCGGCCCTGGTGGAATATCTGCGCGGGACCCGGGACCTCTCCCGCGTCCCCGGACTCTGGTACCGATCCGGTTCCGCCGCCTCAGCGACCCCCCCGGCTCCGGCGGCCGAGGACCTCGACCGCCTCCTTCCCGACTACGCCTGGGACCTCCTCCCCGAGCTCGGCCGCTATCGGGCTCACAACATGCACTGTTTCCAGGACTTCTCCCGGTCCCGGAAGGATGACTTCTCGGACGTCCGGTCGCCCTACGCGGTCCTCTACACCTCGCTCGGCTGCCCCTTCGCCTGCGACTACTGCTGTATCAACGCGCTCGCCGGCCGCCGCGGGGTCCGCTACTGGTCGCTCCCCCGGGTTCTCTCCTGGATCGACCGCTTGGTCCAGCGGCACGGGGTGAGGAACATCCGCCTCGACGACGAGCTCTTCATCCTCGACCCGGTCCGGGTCGAGCGTTTCTGCGACGGGGTGATCGAGCGAGGATATGATCTCAACCTCTGGGTCTACGGCCGGGCGGACACCGTGCCGGACCGCCTCCTCGATCTCCTGCGGCGGGCCGGGGTGACCTGGATCTGCCTGGGGATCGAGACCGCCAGCGACCGCGTGCGCCGGGACGTCCACAAGACGATCTCCGGAGACATCCGCCGGGCGGTCCGGGCGATCCAGGACCGCGGCATCTCGGTCCTGGGCAACTTCCTCTTCGGGCTTCCCGAGGACGACCGGGCAACGCTGGAGGAGACCCTGGCCCTGGCCCTGGATCTGAAATGCGAGTTCGTCAACTTCTACACCCTCCGGGCCTACCCCGGCTCGCCCCTCCACGAGCGCGCCCGCCTGGAGCCCGGCCATCTCCCCCCCGGCTGGGAGGGATTCTCCCAGCACGGTTACGACGCCCAGCCCCTCCCCACGCGCCATCTCTCCGCCGCCGAGGTCCTGCGCTTCCGGGAAGAGGCCTTCCGGCGCTACTTCCAGGACGAGGGTTACCTCGACGCCGTGGAAAAAAAGTTTGGAATTCGGGTCCGGCAGCATATACTGGAGATGCTGGAAATCTCCCTCCCTCGCCGCCTGCTCGAGCGCCCGGCCTGAACCTTCGCTCCGCCGCGAGGGGGGGACGACCGGCGACCGAGGAGTAACCGTGAAAAATTCCGTCAACGACCTGGAAGCCAAGGCGAAGTATATCCGCCACCTGATCCTGGACATGTGCACGCCGGCCGGGACCGGCCACGTCACCTCCGCCTTCTCCTGCACCGAGATCCTGGTCGCCCTCTTCCACGGGGGGATCATCCGCTGCGACCCCGGCAACCCGCGCTGGAAGGAGCGCGACCGCTTCATCCTCTCCAAGGGCCAGGCCAGCGTCATCCTCTACCCCGTCCTGGCCGACCTGGGGTTTTTCTCCAAGGACGACCTCAAGCGCTTCATCCAGTGCGACGGGAAGATCGGCGTCCACCTCCAGCACGACGTCCCCGGCACCGAGATCACCTCGGGGTCGCTGGGAAACGGCTTCGGGATCGCCGCCGGGATGGCCCTGGCGGCCAAGCGGAACCGCGAGCTCCACCTGGTCTTCGCCCTCCTCGGAGACGGGGAGTGCTACGAGGGATCGGTCTGGGAGACGGCCATGTTCGCCAGCCATTACCAGCTGAACAACCTGGTGGCGATCGTGGACCGCAACTTTCTCTGCGCCACCGAGTTCACCGAGAACATCGTCGCCCTCGAGCCCCTCGCCGACAAGTGGCGCTCTTTCGGGTGGAACGTGAAGCGGATCGACGGCCATAGCTTCGACGAGATCTTCTGCGCCCTGAAAGGCGTCCGCTCCCGCCGCTCCGCCTTCCCCCTGGTCGTCATCGCCGACACCGTGAAGGGGAAGGGGGCGCCTTTCATCTGCGACGATCCCATGTGGCATTCCCGAGCCCCCACCGTGGCGGAGGCGGCCCGGGTCCGGGAAGAGCTCGGTCAGGGGAAGCCCTAGATGAAACCGCCGACCCAGAGAGACGCCTTCTGGAACCGGGTCTTCGAGCAGGCCGCGGCCGACGAAAACGTGATGATCGTCTCCGCCGACATGGCCGCCCCGGCCCTCGACCAGTTCCGCCGGAAGCTCCCCGCCCAGTTCGTCAACGTCGGGATCGCGGAGCAGAACACGATCCTGGTCGCCGCCGGACTGGCCCTGGAGGGGAAGAAGGTCTACGCCTACGCCATCGCCCCCTTCATCACCTACCGCTGCTTCGAGCAGATCAAGATCTACCTGGCCGGAATGAACCTCCCCGTGACGGTGGTCGGGGTGGGGGCGGGGCTGAGCTACGACGACTCCGGCCCCACCCACCACACGATCGAGGACATCTCGGTCATGCGGATCCTCCCCCACCTGCGGGTCTACACGATGACCGACAGCGTGATGGCCGCCGCCTTCGCCGGTCTCTCCCGGGAGATGAAGCACCCCCACTACGTCCGTCTCGACCGCCAGCGCCTCCCCGCGCTCTACCGGGAGGACGCCGACTACTCCTCCGGACTGGCCGTGCTCCGAGAAGGGAAGGGGATCGCCCTGGTCGCCACCGGCAACATGGTCCACCGGGCCCTGGAGGCGGCGGAGGACCTGGAGAAGAAGGGAATCTCGGCGCGGGTGATCGACGCCTTCGCCCTCCCCCTCGATCCCGGCGCCCTTCGCCGGGCCCTCGCCGGCTGCCCGAGGGCGGTCACCCTGGAGGAGCACACCCTCCCGGGCGGCTTCGGCAGCGCCGTCCTCGAGGCCCTGGCCGAGGGGGGGAAGGGGTTCCCCGTCCTCCGGATCGGCTTGGACATGTCCCGGGGCTACTGCTACAAGTACGGTGGCCGGTCCAACCTCCAGTCCCTCTACGGCCTGGACCGGAAGAAGATCGTTTCTACCGTCCTGGACTACGCGGCGGCGGGCTGATCGTCGGGCGGCGCGGGAGCGCGGGGGGGCGGAAGAAGCCTCAAGCATGATCGACTCCGAATGCCGGCGGGTATTCGTTGCCCACCGCCGGCGCATCCTGGTGGCGATCTATTGCCCCGTCCGCCCCAACCCGTCCGTTCGGGCTTTCCAGCGGCTGACCCGTGGCTGAGCGGCCCTTAACCGAGCTCCGCCCGGACCGGGGCGGGCAGGAGGATGACATGGCGGAGCTACTCGTGAAGCCGACGCAGCTGCCGGGGGTGAAGGTGATCGTTCCCCCGACGGTCTTCCGGGACCACCGGGGGGTCTACGTCGAGACCTACAACGAAGAGCTCTACCGCCGGGCCGGCGTCGCGGCGCGTTTCGTCCAGGACGACATCTCCGTCTCCTCCCGCCGCGTGCTCCGCGGGATCCACGCCGACCCCCGGATCTGGAAGCTGGTCGACTGCCTCTACGGGAAGTTCTACCTGGTGGTGGCCGTCTGCGACCGGTCCCGCGCGGACTTCGGCCTCTGGGAGGCCTTCACCCTCTCCGACGCCAACCACCTCCAGGTCCTCGTCCCGCCCGGCCACGGCGTGGCCCATCTTGTCCTGAGCGACAAGGCCATCTTCCACTACAAGCAGTCCGGCTACTACGACCGCGCCGCCCAGGCGACCTTCCGCTGGGACGACCCGGCCTTCGGGATCCACTGGCCTGTGCGGCGTCCCATCCTCTCGGAGCGGGACCGTACGGCGGGGGAGTGAGGCTCGCATGCAACGATCACCCCGGTTTGCTCTCCTTCCGCTCGCGCGCTCGCTCCTCCGGCGACCGGCCGCCTGGGTTCCGCTTTTCGCCCTGTTCCTGGCCTCCTGCGGCCGAACCCCTCCGCGACCCAACGTCGTCCTGATCAGCGTCGACACGCTCCGTCCGGATCACCTCTCCGCCTACGGCTATGGGAGGAAGACCTCACCCTTCATCGACTCCCTGGCCGCCCGGGGCGCCCGCTTCACCGACTGCTGGTCGGTGACCTCCTGGACCCGCCCGGCGATGGCCTCTCTCTTCACCGGCCTCCATCCCCGCAGCCACGGCGTCGTCACCACCGACCTGATCGCCACCGACGGCACCCGCTGGCCGATCAAAATCGATCCCTCCTTCGTCACCCTGGCCGAGACCCTGAAGGCGAACGGCTACGCCGCCTTCGGCGTCTCCGCCAACCCCCAGGCCGGGGTCTGGACGGGAAGCGACCAGGGCTTCGACGTCTTCATCGAGACCGGCGACCTGATGGACGCCGACGCGGTCCACCGCCGTCTGCTGTCCCTGCGGGAGCGGCTTCGCCGGGAGCGCCCCTTCTTCCTCTGGATCTTCTACTATGACCCCCACGCCCCCTACACCCCTCGCTCCCCCTGGATCGAAGAGTACGCCCGCCACCCCGCCCTGATCGGCGACCCGGCCCTGAACGCGTCCAACTTCGATGACGATATCGACGGTTCGAAGTCCGGCGTCCGTGACGACCCCGCCCGCCGGGAGACGCTCGTCGATCTCTACGACAGCGAGATCGCCTACACCGACGACTTCATCCGCCGGCTCTTCTCCGAGGTTCTGCCTTCCGGCGAAACGTTGGTCATTCTCCACGCCGACCACGGCGAGGAGTTCCTGGAACACGGCCGGCTCGCCCACGGGAGGACGCTCTATGCCCAGTCGGTGCGGATCCCCCTGATCCTGGCCGATCCGCAGGGGGAGTGGGCGGGCAAGGTGGTCGGCGATCCGGCCTCCATACTCGATATCTACCCCACCATTCTGGATTGCCTGAAGATCCCCCCGCCGCCCGGGCTGCAGGGCGTGAGTCAACTAGATCGCCTCTCCGGGTCCGCCCCGCGGCCTTCCCGGCCGCTGGCCTGCGAACTCGAGGAGGAGGAAGCCCCGCGTCTCCAGAGCCTCCTCCGGAACGGGAGCCGCCTGATTCGCGGGGGAGGGGAGTCGAACGCGGGCGAGCGCCATCTCTTCGACATCGCGCGGGACCCGGACGAGGCGAACGACCTCCTGCCCGGCGGCTCGGAGCGCGCCGCCGCCCTGGAAGCGGCGCTGGAGGAATGGCTTCGGATCACTCCGCGCTTTTCTTACCAGCGCCGCGAGCAGCGGTGGACCCCGGAAGCCCGGGAGAAGCTCAGGGCCCTCGGCTATCTCAAGTGAGAGCCGCCCTGAAATCCGGCCGTTGGCCTACCCTGCTCGTTGCCGTCTTCATCCTGTCCCGGGTCGTCTACGCGCGCCTGGGCGTCCGCTTCGACGCCCAGACGCTCGAGTACGCCGAGCAGTTCCTGGACCCCGACCTCCTCCGGAACCGCCTCGGCGAATCCCTCGTCTATCTCCACTGCCAGCCTCCCCTGTTCAATTTCTACCTGGGTCTGGTCCTCAAGGCCTTCCCCGGCCGCGAGGTCGTAGCCTACGCCTTTCTCCACCGCCTCCTCGGCCTGGGCATGGGGTGGGCCGTCTTCGCCCTCCTCCGGAGGTTCGGGGTCTCCTCCCTCCTCTCCGCCCTCCTCGTCTCCTGGTTTCTGGTGAGCCCCGCCTGCGTCCTCTACGAGAACTACCTCTTCGACACCTATCTCATCACCGGCCTTTTGGCCTTCAGCGCCCTCTTTTTCCATCGCTTCGCCTCTTCCGGCCGCCGCGCCGACGCCGTCGTCCTTTATCTCCTCCTCGCCGCCGTGGTCTTCACCCGCAACGTCTTCCATCTCGCCTGGTACCTCCTGGTCGTCCTCTGGCTCTTCCTCCGCTTCCCCGCCCGGCGGAAACGGGTCCTCGCCACCGCCGCCCTCCCCACCGCCCTGGTCCTGGTTCTCTACGCGAAAAACCTCGTCCTCTTCGGCTCCCCCGCGGCGAGTTCCTCGATGGGGACGACGCTCTACCACGTGGTCGCGGGCTACATGCCGGCGGCAATCCGGCAGCAGCTCGTCCGGGAATCCGGCGGCGCCATCTCGGAACTATCCCTTCTCCCCCCCATCCCGACCATGAAGCCCTTCAAGGACTATCCCCCCGCCTGGACGAGCTGGCCGCCGACCGGCGTTCCCGCCCTCGACCGCGAGTTCAAGTCGGACGGGAAGGACGTCAACTTCAACCACATCGCCTATCTCCACATCAACAAGCGCTACACGACCGACTCGGTGCGCCTCCTCCTGTCCCGCCCCGAGTTCTATCTGCGCTCCGTCGCCTTTGCGGTCCGGGGATACTTCCAGCCCGCCGCCGACTACTTCAGCGAAGGTGGAAACTGGCCGATCCCTTCGGCGGTGCGCCTCTACGACGTTCTCTTCTACGGTCGCTTCTCTCCCCCTCGGCTCTATTTGAAACCGGAGGAGTTCCGCACTCGCTGGGCCGACGACCGGGTCGCCTGGGGGCTCGTCGCGGCCTGGCTCCTCCTCTTCTTCTTCGGAGCCGTCGAGGCCGCCCGCCGCCTGCGCCGCTCCCGGCCTCCCGCCGCTCCCGACCCCGGCGCCGCGACCCTTCTTTTTATGCTCTACACCTCGGCCTGGTGGACGGCGGTCACCTGTCTCCTCTCCATGGGCGAGAACATGCGCCACCGCTTCGTGCTTGAGCCCTACTTCCTCGTCTTCGCGGGCGTGCTGGCTGCCCGCCTGGGGAAGCGTTTTCTCCCTCGCCCGCGCCGGCCCGCATCGGAGCAGCGATGAGGCCCGCCTCCGCCCGCCGCCCCGTCTGCCGCGTGGATATCTCGGCCACCGCGGTCGCCCGGGCGCGGAATAACGGCCTCTGATCGATAAGCGCTCATGACCCCTCGCGCCCCGACGGCTTCTTCTCTCCGCTGGATCGGGACCTTCATCGGCCCTCTCCTTCTTCTGATCTTTCTCCTCCCTTATCTCTGCGGCGTTTCCGGCGCTTTCTCCGGCGAGGCCGCCCTCCTCTCCTATCCGCAGCAGTTGTTCCTCTCCCGCCTTCTCCGCGCGGGGCACTATCCCTGGTTTGACCCGGCGGTCGGGGCGGGGGCGGTCGACTGGTCGCTGCGCCTTTCCCAGGCCGCCCTCTATCCTCCGAACTGGCCGTTTCTCCTCCTGGGGAGCGGATCGGCCTTCGCCGATTATCCGGCCCTCTACCTCTTCCCGCTCGCCGCCCATCTCCTCCTCTCCTGCCTCTTCGCTTTCGCCCTCGCCCGCCGGGGGCTCCGCCTCGATCCCGCCCCCGCGCTCCTCCTCTCCCTTTCCTGGTCGCTCTCGCCGGTCTTCGCCCTCCAGACCGGGCGGTTGCCGGCGATCTTCTCCCTAGCCTGGCTCCCCGCCGCCGCCCTCTTTCTCCTCCTCTTCTCCCGGGAAGGCGGCCGCGGGCGCCTCCTCGCCGCTGCGGGTGCCGCCGCCCTTTCCAGCCTGGGGGGCGACCTCGCCGCGGCCGCCGGCGTCTTCCTCTCGATCGCCGTTTTCGGCCTGGCGCTCGTTCTCGCCTTTCTCCGGCGCGCTGACCGCCTCGCCGCCCGGCGCGCTCTCGGGGGCGCCTTCGCCGCGCTCGTCCTTGGGGGGTGCCTCTCCGGCATCCGCTGGGCCGGCCTCCCCGAGTCGCTGCGCCTCGTCCGGGAAGCCGAGCTCGCCGCGCCTCCCCCGCCCGTCTTCCCCCTCTCCCCGGCCGCGCTCGCCGGTTTCCTCGTCCCCGGCATCTTTGGGGCCGATACGGGTCATGGCCTCTGGGGGCCGGCCCTCGCCCTGGGCCGCCGCTGGCCGTCGGCCGCTCTCCCCGGCGGGATCGCCTCCGCCCTTCTCGTCGCTAGCGGGCTCATCTCTATCCGGCGGAGGAGGGGAGCCGTCGCGCCCGCTCGCACTTGCCCCGACATTCCAATATTACAATCCAACAGCAGAGTCGGGGGAGCGGGCCTACCGGGGGCGGCGGCCGGCGTCGCCATATTCTGCTTCCTCGCCGGCGCCTTACTCGCCTTCCTCGCTCCCGACCGCATCCTCGGCTCCTCGCCGCCCGTTCTCCTCGCCTTCTCCTGGTCGCTCCTCCTTGGCCTCTCTTTTCAGTCCCTCCGCGGCCATCCGGAAGCCGTGTCTCCCTCCCGGATCGGGAAGATCCTGGCCGTCTTCGCCGGGATCGTCCTTTTCGCCCTGTTCTGGCCCTACCGGTCCGCCCTTGGCCTCGTTTTCCCCGGCCTCCGCGGCCTCGCCGCCGTCGCCGTTTCCGGTCTCCTTCTCGCCCTCTTCGCGGGGTTGGCCGCGGCCGGCGCTTTCTTCGCCGCCGTCCGCTTCCTCCCCCTTCGTTTCCGCCCGTCCGCCGTCCTCCTTCTCGCCCTGCTGGAAATAGCGCTCGGAGCCTACCGTGGGTTCTACCGCTCCGCCGCTTACGCCTTTCCCCCCGGCGACCTCTTCGGCGCGCGCTACCGAGGCCCTTCCGACCATCCTGCCTATCTCGCGCTCTCGACCTTCACCGCCGCCTTGCCCGACCCGGAAAATCGCTACCGCCGGGGCTATTTCCGTTCCGCCTTCGACAACCTCGCCTGGGCCTTCGGCTCGGCGTCCCCGCTCGGTTTCGAGCTCGGCCCGGTCAGCCGCCGCGCCGCCACCGCCTTCTCGGGCGTCTGCGCCGGGTACCCCGACGAGCTTATCCCGAGGGACTGGGTGTCGAACTTCTGGAGGAACATCTCCGTCCGCTTCATACTCACCGACCGTCCGCTCGCGCCTCCCGCCCGGCCTATCCCCCTCCGGGCGGGGAGTCTCTACGCCGGGGCTCTCCCCGAGCCGCTCCCCCGCTGGTATTTCCAGGACCGCTGGGTGGTGGCGGACGAGGAGCGGGAGAGGTTCGCCCTCCTAAACTTCGACCTCCGCGCCGCCGGATACTGCCCGCGGGAGGTCTGGCACGTCCGCCCCTTTGCCCACCTCTACCCACATCCCCCGCCCCTCTCCGACGCCGAATGGAAGGCCCATTTCGACGATCTCCAGGAATCCAACCGCATCCTCTCCGTCGATGAGACGGCCCCCAACCGCCTGGTCTTCCGGATGGAGGTGAAGAAGCTCTCGATGCTGGTGGTCACCGACCTCTATCACCCCGGCTGGAAGGTCCGGGTGGACGAACGCGCCAAGGACGTCCACCCGGTCAATTACCTCCAAAGGGGGGTCTGGTGCCGCCCCGGCAGCCGCGAGATCGTGATGGAATTCCTCCCCCCCTCCCTCGGCCCCGGCCTGGCCTGGACCGCCGCGGGGCTGATCGGCGTGATCCTGATCCTCTCCGCGCCGCGCCGGGGAAGGAAGCGAGAAGCATCGGGGAAAGCGGTGATCAGTAAACCGTGAACCGCTGAACCCCTGACCCCCTGACCCTTCAACCCTGAACCCTGCCCCCTTCCCCCTGGCGCCTTGGCGCGATAATGCGGTGAAACGGCCCGCGCTCCCGAAGAAGCCTTGGCAGACGGTCCGCCTTCGTCCATAATGGCCGCATGAATGGCCAGCCGCGCATCCCCGATGACCCCTGGGCGCCCTCCGGCTCGGAAGAGGAGGTTCTCGCCGAGTACAACCGCCGGACGCGGAAGGTCACGGTGGTCATACCGACCCGGAACGAGGAGAAGTCGATCGCCGAGATCGTCCGCTTCTGCCGCCCCTACGCCGACGAGCTCCTGGTGGTGGACGGCCACTCCTCCGACCGGACCCGCGAGATCGCTTCCGGCTTGGGTTGCCGGGTGGTCCTGGACGGGGGGAGGGGGAAAGGGGACGGCGTGCGGACAGCGATCCGGGAGGCTTCGGGCGAGATCATCGTCTTCATCGACGCCGACTACTCCCACCGTCCCGCCGACATCCCCCGCCTGGTCGTCCCCATCCTCCGGGGGGAGGCCGACCACGTCGTCGGCTCCCGCCCCCGGGGCGGCTCCGACGAGCTCCACGGCGACCTGAACAAGTTCCTCCGGATGATCGGGAGCGACATCATCACGCTCGGGATCAACTACCGCTTCGGCGTGCGCCTGAGCGAGTCCCAGAACGGCTTCCGGGCGCTCTCGGCGGAGTGCGCCCGGGCCCTCGATCTCAAGGAGAACATCACCACCATCGAGCAGGAGATGACGATCAAGACACTGAGGAAGGGCTTCAGGATCGCCGAGATCCCCTCTCATGAATTCAGCCGCCGCTTCGGGGAGTCGAAGATCCGCCTCCGCCGGGTGTCTTGCCGATACGTGTATAGCTGGCTGAAATATCTTCTTCTCGGATGAAAGGATGGACCGGGATGTGGGATACAGGGTTCAACGGTTCACGGGTTCGCGGTTCGCAGTTTACTGATCACTGATCACTGATCACTGATCACTGATTACTGATTACTGATCACTGATTACTGATCACTGATCACTGATCATTTAATCCCCGATGCCTCTCCTTTCCTATCTCCGCCTCGGCGCCCAGGCGCTCGCCTCCAATCTCCGCCGTCTTGAGAGCCCCTACAAGCTCACCTTCGCGCTCACCTACCGCTGCAACTTCCGCTGCCTGGCCTGCCGGACCTGGGCCCATCCCTCGACCGACGAGCTGACGCTCGGCGAGATCGGCTCCCTCTTCGAGCGCAACCCCTTCTTCTCCTGGATCGATCTCACCGGCGGCGAGATCACCCTGCGCGAGGACCTCGCGGAGATTATCCGGGCGATCGCCGCCCGTTCCCGCCGTCTCCTCCTCCTCCACTTCCCCACCAACGGCTATCTGGTCGAGCGCGTCCTCGAGGCAGCGCGCACGGCCCGGTCCACCGGCGTCCCCCGTTTCATCGTCACCGTCAGCCTCGACGGCCCCCCCGCCCTCCACGACCGCCTGCGGGGGGTTCCGGGGTCGTTCGGGCGCGGCCTGGAGACATTCGCCCGTCTCCGAAAGGACGCCGGGGCGGAGGCCTACCTGGGGATGACGCTGCACGCGGAGAACTACCGGGCGGTCGGTGAGACGCTGGCGGCGGTGAAACGGGAGCTCCCCTGGGCCGCCGCCTCCGACCTCCACTTCAACCTCGCCCACCGCTCCTTCTTCTACCACAACCTGGACGAGGCGGCGCCCTCGGTCGGGATGCCGCAGGACCTTCTCTCCTCCCTCCCCCGGATAGGGGGCGCGTGGCGTCCGGAGAAGTTCCTGGAGCGCCGTTACCTCTCGCTCGCCCGGGCCTACCTGCGAACCGGGAAATGCCCGCTCCCTTGCCTCTCCCTCTCGGCCTCATGCTTCATCGATCCCTCCGGGACCGTCTACCCCTGCGCGGGCTACGACCGCCCGCTGGGGGATCTCCGGGGGGAGGGATTTTCCCTGGGCCGCCTCTGGTCGTCGCCGGAGGTCGGCGCCCTGCAGGGGGAGATTCACTCCGGACGCTGCCCCCAGTGCTGGACGCCCTGCGAGGCTTACCAGACGATCCTGGGAAACCTCTGGCCGCGGCGCCGGGAAAGGGGGAAACTCTAGCCGGTCGATCGCGTGTGCCCCAGCTCAGCGAGCCTGTGGGAGGGGCATTCCTGCCCCGATCCCATAGGGCGTGGCTCGCGACAAGAATGTCGCTCCCACAGGCAACCGGCAAATAGAAGAAGTGATCGGTTGTCCGATATATTCGCGGAGATTCGCGTCAATTCGCGGTTAAAAACCGCCGTGACCGATCGCAGACCATGGATGCCGCATCCTCCAAGATCACCGGCCGCCAGATCGCCCTCGTCCTCGCGGTCTCCGCCCTCGCCTTCCTCTCCTTCTACGGGAAGTCCTACTTCAGCCCCGGCTTCTCCGGGATGCTGGGGTATGAGCTGAAGGACACGCTCTGCCAGGTCGAAGCGCTCTTCCGCTCCGCGGACGAGGGGGCCGCCCTCTTCTGGGACCCGATCTACCTCCAGTACCTCCCCCGCTTCCCCCAGTCGCCGGTCTTCTCCCCCGTGACCCTCGCGCTCCTCGCCGCCCACCGCTTATGCCCCGCGCTCGCCGGAGAATCCCTCCTGGTCGCGATGCTCTTGGTCCTGGCCGCGATCCAGATCCTCTGCGCCCTCGCCATGTTCCTCTTCCTCCGCTCCCGGGGGCTCGGGCCGGCCGGATCCCTCCTCGGGGGGCTGGCCTACGCCTACAACCATCAGACCTATGTCTTCGGGATCCGCCACGGCTACGACCGGATCTCTGCCGTCCTCTTCGCCCCGCTCTATCTGCTGGCCTTTGGCCGCGCGCTCCTGGCCGCTCCCGGCTCCGCCGCCCGCCGCCGCTCGGCGGCCCTTGCCGCCCTCCTCCTCGGGATCGGCCTCGTCTCCAACGGCGACGTCAAGCCGACCTTCTTCTTCGGGCTTTTCCTGGCTCTGATGGCCCTCTGCCAGCGCCCCTTCTCGTGGCGGAACCTCCGGCTTCTCCTGGCGGTCTTTCTTCTCGCCGGGATGGTCTTCGCCGTCCAAGCCATCCCCACGCTCTACTCGCTCCCCGAGCAGGGGAGGGGGGCCGAGCCGCTCGACTCGATCCTGGAGTATTCGCTCTCCCTCCCCCGCTTCTTCCTCACCCAGCTCTCCACCGGCTTCACCGATCGCCCGGACTATCCCTGGGAGAACACACTGGAGTTCTCGCTCGTCCTCCTCCCCCTGGTGGCCGTGGGGCTGTTCCGCCTTTTCCGGCGCCCCGACCGCCTCCTCTGGCTCTCCGCCCTCCTTCTCTGCTTCCTCTGGATCCTGGGGAAGCACTCCCCCCTGGCTCCCCTGCAGGGCTGGTTCATGAAGGTCTTCGGTCTCCGCCACCCGGCCCGGATGGCGATGCTCCTCTACTTCCTCTACGCCTTCCTGGTCGCCCTGGCCGTCGACTCCCTCTCCTTTCGGCGCTCCCTTCGCTGGATCGCCGGCGGGACGGTCCTGCTCCCCGCCACCGTGCTTCTCCTCCACCTCCGCGGGGCGGGCGGGATACCCCTCCGCGGCGTCGTCGCCTGCTCCTTCTCCTGGTTGATCCTCGCCACCCTCGCCTTCACCCGCCTCGACCTCCGCGCGGCCTGGCTGATCTTCCCCCTCTTTCTTCTGGAAAAAACCGCCCTCTTCTCCACCCTGGGGGAGGCGAACCGGGGCGACCCCACCGCCTACTACCGCTACGACGAGATCTACCGTCCCCAGCCCCGGGTGGAGGCGCTCGCCAGCCAGCCCGACCGCCGGGATTACCGCGCCTTCTTCGGCGTGAAGGACCTCCCCGACCTCTTCTCCCACAACTTCTACCTCAACGCCCTCTCCGACGGGATCCGGCCGATCTTCCCCTACTTCCTCCTCGACGAGGAGCTGCGGCGGGTTCGCGAGATCCAGGAGATCATCTTCGCCGACTGGTCGAACCCGATGTGGTCAGTGCTCAACGTCAAATACTTCATCGACCTCGACGCCTATTTCGCCTCCTGGGACCCCGAGGACACCAGCCGGAAGGGGCTGGAGAGCCTGAGCCGGGTCGACGCCCATCTCCGGGTCAACCCGGGGGCGGAGGAGGAGCTCTTCCTCCGTTTCCGCGCCGAGCCCGTGGTCCGAGACGGGGACTTTCTCCGCGGCTTGCGGGAGGGGGAAGCCGATATCGCGCGGATCGCCTATGTCAACGCCGCCGACGAGTCCCTGGCCCTGCGGCCGGCGGCCGTCTCGGAGGAGGGGACGATCCGGGTGAGCGCTCGCCGCCGCGACCGGATCGAAGCCCTGGTCGATCTTCCCGCCCCGGCCTGGCTCGTCTTCTCCGAGTTCTGGTTCTTCCCCTGGCGGGCGGAGGTGGACGGTGAGCCAGCGCCTCTTCGCCGGGTCTACCACGTCCTGATGGGGACGCCCGTCCCCGCCGGGCGCCATCGCGTGCTGTTCTATTTCAACGGCCGCCACTGGGCGTTCGTTGCCCCCGCCGTCTTCTCCTCCGCCGTCGCTCTCTTCCTGGCCGTCCTCGCCCTCGGCGGCCTCCGCCGCCGGCCCCTGAACCCTGAACCCTGAACCCTGAACCAAAAAACCTAACCTCTAGCCCCCATCCCCTATCCCCGATGCGGATCGCCTTTCTCCAGAAATACCCTTTCCCCTACTTCGGCGTGATGGCACTCTCCGCCTCACTGCCTCCGGAGGTGGAGCGGGAGGTCTTCATCGGCGACCTCGAGCGGGACGCGGCGGCTTCCGCCGCGGCCTTCCGCCCGGACGTACTCGCCCTCCCGGTGATGTCGCTGGAATACGCCTGGATGCTGGAGCAGGCCCGGAGGGTCAAGGCCCTCCATCCCTCCGTGACCGTGGTCGCCGGCTACATTCACGCCACGGCCTGCCCGGAGATGGTCGCGGAGGAGGGCATCGACGCCGTCTGCGTCGGCGAGGGGGACCGCTCCTTCCCCCGTTTCCTGGCCGCCCTCCGGGCCGGGGGGAAGCCGGAGCCGCTCCCCGGTTTCTGGGTAAAACGGCGTGGGGAGATCGTCCGGGGGGGGGAACCGGAGCCGATCCTCGACCTCGACTCGCTCCCCGAGGAGGACCGCGATCTCTATTACCGCAAGTATCCCTCGCTCCGGGACGAGCGGCTCAAGCACTTCATGGCCTCCCGGGGCTGCCCCTTCGACTGCGCCTTCTGCTGCCACCAGGTCTACAGCCGCCTCTACCGGGGGAAGGGCCGCTACGTCCGGCGGAAGTCGCCGGAGCGGGTGATCGCCGAGATCGCCGGGGTGAAGAAGCGCTACGGCCTCTCCTCGCTCTGTTTCCTCGACGACGTCTTCATCATGGACGTCGGCTGGCTCAAGCGCTTCACCGATCTCTACCGCCGCGAGATCGGCCTCCCCTATTTCTGCGCGATCACGCCGCCCAACTTCACCCCCGAGATCGCCCGCCTCCTCAAGGAGAGCGGATGCCACACCGTGAACTTCGGCGTCGAGACGGCGAGCGAGCGAAAGCGGTTCGAGGTCCTGAACAAGCGCGTGACCAACGAGGAGATGCTCGCCGCCGCCCGCCTGATCAAGGAGCAGGGGATGAAGCTCCAGACCACGGTGATGTTCGGACTCCCCTTCGAGACCGTGGACGAGGCCTTCGAGAACATCCGCTTCAACCTCCGCCTGGGCGCGGACTTCCTCGCCTCCAACGTCCTCCTTCCCTTCCCCAAGACCGCGATCGAGGAGTCGGCCCGGAAGGCGGGGATCCTCGATCCCGACTACCTCCGCTCCCCGGCGTACCGGGGGATCCACCTGAACAGCGTCTTCCGCTTTCCGGGGATCGAGACGATCGAGCGCGTGCAGAAGATCTCGCACCTGGCGATGCGCTTCCCCGCCCTCCTCCCCCTCTTCCGCCGCCTGGTCCGGGTCCGATCCAAAAGGCTCTTTTTCCTGATCTATGTGCTATCCTCCCTCTGGCGCTACAAGTCCGAGAAGCCGATCTCCTGGGCGGAGGCGGCGAAGGTCTTCTGGCGCGCGCGCAAGAACTACCTGCGCTACCTCTCCGGATCGCCGGGGCGGGAGAAGGGGATTCCTCGGGCGGAGGAACCGGGGCAAGGAAGATGAGAAGCGGGCAACCGATCCGACGGACGGTCACATTTACGTGATGCAGGGCCGATCCGATCCGCGATGAGGCCGAGACCGATCTTCCACCCTTTTCTTTTCGCCTGGGCGCCGGCGCTTTTTCTTTACTCCCGGAACTTTCAGGAGATAGAGGCGTCCGAACTGCCGCTTCCGCTCGCTCTCCTCGCGCTCCTGGCCGGCGTTCTCTTCCTGGCCGGTCGCCTGATCCTGAAGGACCGGGCGTTCGCCGCGGCGACGGTTTCCCTCCTGCTCCTCCTCTTCTTTTCCTACGGGCGCTTTCACGACCTGGCCCAGGAATGGACGGTCGCCGGGATCCGGGTCGGCGGCCACCGCTTTCTGCTCCCCCTCTGGGCGGCGGTTTTCGCCGCGCTCTTCCTGGCCGGCCGCCGCTGCCGCGGCCGCCTCTCCTCCTGGACGGCCGTCTTCACCGTCGTCGGCTTGGTGCTGGTCGGTCTTCCCCTCCTCGGGATCGCCCGCCAGGCGATCCGGGCCGAGCGGGCCGGTCCCGCCGTCGCCCTTCCCCCCGTCCCGCTTCGCCCGCCCGAGGGGGGGGGAGGGTTGCCCAACGTCTACTACGTCATTCTCGACGCCTACGCCCGCGGCGACATCCTCCGGGAGGTCTACGGGTTCGACAACTCCGAGTTCCTGGACGCCCTGAAGTCCCGGGGTTTCTATGTCGCCGAGCGGGCCCGGTCGAACTACGACCTGAGCCTGATCAGCCTCGCCTCCTCGCTCAACTGGTCGTATCTGGATGAAAAAAGGTTCCGGGCGAGCAAGATCGGCTATCCCCGGTCTCTGCTCCTCAAGAACCGGACGGCGGCCTCGCTCCGGGGTCTGGGCTACCGCTTCGCGGCCTTTTCCAGCGGCTACGACAAGACCGAGCTCCGGGACGCCGACCTCTACTTCTCCTGCGGCTGGTCGCCGTCCGAGTTCCAGAACGAACTGATCAACGCCACCCCCCTGCCGCCCCTGCTCGCCTTGCTGGGGGGGGAGAGCGCCCAATATCGGCGCCACCGGCAGAGGATCCTTTTCGCCCTGGAGGAGATCCCCGAGACCGCGCTCCTGCCCGGGCCGCTCTTCGTCTTCGCCCACCTCGGCGCCCCGCACCCGCCGTTTGTCTTCGGCGAGAACGGCGAGCCGGTGCAGCTGGCCGATTATTTCCTGTCGGGGGACGCCGCGGGATTCCTCGACCGCCTGGGGATCAGCCGGGAGGAGTACCGGGAGCGCTACGTCCGCCAGCTGAAGTTCATGAACCGGAAGGTGCTCGAGATGGTGGACGGGCTTCTCCGGCGGTCTTCCCGGCCGCCCATCATCATCCTGCAGGCCGATCACGGGCCCCGTTCGGAGTATGTCTTCTGCGAGTTCGAGAAGTCGAACGTGCGGGAGGGGCTCTCGATCCTGAACGCCTACCATCTGCCCGACGGCGGAGAGAAGGCCCTCTATCCCGGGATCACGCCGGCCAACACCTTTCGGGCGATCTTCAACCACTACTTCGGAGCGGGCCTGGAGATGCTGGCGGACCGGAGCTATTTCACGGATTGGCGGGACGGCTATTTCGCCTTCCGAGAGGTGCCCCCGGAAGCCCGGCTCGTCCCGCGGGCCGGCGCTGTTCTCCCGGGTCCGGCCCGCCGCCCCGGCGAAGCCGACTGGATGATCCAATCGGCCTATGCCTGCTATGAGGTCGACGATTTTCAGACGGCGTCCGAGCTGTTCTCCCGCGTGCTCGCCGCCGATCCCGAGAACCCCTCCGCCCTGCTCGGTTTGGGCTACTCCGAGGAGGGGATGGAACATTTCCAGGAGGCGGAGCGATATTTCGAGCGGTTCCTGTCGCTCGGCGCGCCCGACGCCGCCGACCTTGTTCACCTTTCCCGGTTTTTCCGGGGACAGGGGAATCTCGACCGGGCCGCGGGATTGGCGGCGGAAGCCCGCCGGCGGGAACCCGACGGCCTGGAGGCGATCCTCGAAGAGGGGGAGATTTATCTCGCCCGCGGCGACGTGACCCGCGCCGCCGGCTCCTTCCGCGCGGCGGTCGACCTCGACCCCTCCGACGTCCGGGCCTACATCGGTTGGAAGCACTGTTCCGAAAACGGCGCGCCGGTCCGCCCGCCCTCGCCCGCCCCCCCGGTCCCGGTCGCCGGCTCGTCTCCCCCCGCGGGCTTTCCCGACATCGTACTGCTCTCGATCGACGCCCTGCGCCCCGACCGCCTCTCCTGCTATGGGAATCCGAGCCCGACCAGCCCCGCCCTCGACGAGCTCGCCCGAGAGGGCGTGCTCTTCCGGCGCGTGCTCAGCCAGTGTCCGACCTCCGCTCCCTCCTACATGTCGCTCCTGACCGCCCTGATGCCCGATGTCAACCTGGTGCGAAACCTGGGCGTCGGCATCCGCCAGCGGGCCAACAGCCTTCCCGCGAAGATCGCCACCTATGCCGAGCTTCTCCGGGCCAACGGATATTTCACGGCGGCGGTGCATGGCGGGGCCGAGCTCGACGGCTCACTCGGCTTCGCCCGCGGCTTCGATCTTTTCCGGGATTCGTTCGACCACCTCCGCCTCGTCCCCGGGGCCTTGCCCGCCGACATCGCGGCCGCGATCGGGGAGAGCCGCGCCCGCGGGAAGCCACTCTTCCTCTTTATCCATCACAACTACTGCCACGACCCCTATGTCTTCGGTCCCCCGGAAATCCGCCGGCGCTTTCTTCGCCGCCCCGTCCCCGGCCTTCCGACCGGCCTGGAGGGCTTAGGCAAGAACGGGGCGGATATAGTCAAGTCCTTCTGGAAGGGGATCGACCTCTCCCGACCCGACCACCGGGATCACGCGCTCCAGCTCTACGATGGCGGCGTGGCCGTCGCCGACGACCTCTTCCGCCGACTGCGGGAGCTCCTGGCCAAGGAAGGTATATACGACAAGGCTCTGATCGCGGTCTTGGCCGACCACGGGCAGGAGTTCTACGAGCACCAGAGCCGCTGCCACGGGCGCCTCTTCATCGAGCACCTCCGCGTCCCCCTGATCGTCAAGTTTCCCGGGGGACTTTTCGCCGGCCGCGAGATCGCCGAAACCGTCCGCCTGATCGACCTGATCCCCACAATCTGCGACTGGGCGGGCCTGCCCGCTCTTCCCCGCCGTCAGGGGGTGTCCTTTCTTCCCCTGCTCGCCGGCCGGGGCTCCTACCGGCCGACCCTGGTCAGCTATTCCATCGACCTGAGCCGGATCCGCCTGGAGGAGGGAGGCTTCTCCTACTGCCGGGAGTGGGATCCCCGCCACGTGAGGCTGCAGGAGCACCTTTTCGATCTCGCGGCGGACCCGGACGAGGCGGCCGATCTCGTCTCGGCCCGCCCGGAGGCGGCGGACCGGTTGCGGAAAAGGGCCCGGGAGATCAAGGGCGAGAAGAAGATGTACTTGGATTGGATAATTTCCGACGTCCCGCGGGCCGCGGCGGCGCCCTCCCCCACCCCGGTGTCCCTCCATTTGCTCAAGCAACTGAAGGCGTTGGGATACGACAAGTAGGGGGACGAAGGTCTCCGCCCGTCAAGCCGATCCCCTCTCCGGCTCAATCGTAGCCGAGCTTCTTCAGCGCCTGCTTCCGCTCTTCCGCCTCCCGCGCCGCGTTCTGGCCGCCGCTTTCCGCCGCCCCGGCGGGGACGAACTTGACGTGCCGGATGATGTAGGGATCGTCGCCGGGGGGGGCGAAATCGATCTCGACCCGGAAACGATCGTCGCGGACGGAAGTTTCGCCCAGGTCGAGGTAGAAGTAGGGGCGTTCCCCCCTTCCGAAAGGCTCGATCCCGGCGGGGAGGAGATAGTCTCCGGAAGGATCGAAGCGATAGCGCAGGCCGATCGCCCCGGGATTGTCCGGCGGGTTCTCCGGAGTATCCAGGAGGAGGGAAACGCGATAGTCGCCGCTGGGGACGGCGACGGTCATCCGCAGGGGAGGGGCCGCCCCGTTTTTAGGGATCCGGAAGAGGCCGCCGTGGATCATCTCCCGGTGCAGGAGCCAGGGCTTGGTCGGCGCCTCTTTCTCGAGCACGGTCCTGGTCCGGCGCCACTTGTCCGAGACGGCGCAAGCTCCCTCCGGGGTGATGGAGAACATCTCGGGGAGGAGGTAAAAGGCGTAGTCGGGGGGGGTCTTCCGGCGGGCGGACTCGAAGCGTCTACGGAAGGGTTCGAGGGAAAGCCGCCGGCGCTCGGCCAGGGTCGCGGCCGTCCGCGGGTCGCGTTCGGCCAGATCGGCGGTCTCGTCCGGATCGGCTTGGAGATCGAAAAGGAGCTCGCTCTCGTCTTCTTCGTCCCCCGCGGGGAAATAGAGCCAGCGCGGCGTCCGTATCCCCCTTCCCGAGAAGACCGCCTCCTTCCCCTGGTCGGGATTGCGGATGAAAGGCACGAGGCTGCCGCCGTCCATCGTTTTCCCCCGAGGGAGATCGCGGCCGGCCAGTTCCAGGAGGGTGGGCATGAGGTCGATCAGCTCCACCAGCCCGGAGACGCGGACGCCGGAGGGAAGGCGCGATGGCCAGGCCATGATCAAGGGGACGTGGGCGATCGACTGGAACGCGTCGCCGCCCAGGTGGATGCGGCGGTGCTCGCCGAGGTTCATGCCGTGGTCCGCGGTGATGACGAAGATGGTCCGGTCTTTCAGGCCCCATTCGCCCAGCCGATCGAAAATCTTCCCCACCCAGTTGTCGGTATGCCGGAGGTTCCCGTCGTAGAGCCCGCGCAGGATGCGCCGGTCGTCCGCGGTCCAGCCGTCGGAAAGCTCGCTCAGGGACTCGATCGCCTCGGTCTTCACCCATTTGACCCGCGCCGGATCCTCCCCGCCCGTGAACTCGGAGTCCTCCGCCTTGGCCGGATAGGGATGATGCGGAGACATGACGTGGTAGAGGACGAAAAACGGCCGGTCCCGGTTTTCCGCGATCCAGGCGAGCGCCCGGGCGGCCGTTTCCTCGTCCGGGGGCCGGTTCTCCGGATAAGGAACGACGATGACCTCGTCGAAGAGCCGTCCGAACTCCATCGGCGTGATCGCCTTGTGATTGGTGATCAGCATCGTTCGGTAGCCCTGGGCGGAGAGGACCTCGGGAAGCGAGATCTCCTCGCGGTCGAAATCCTGGAAGATGGTGGTGGGGTCCTCCCGCCAGATCCCCCAGCGGTGCCCGTCGACTCCGAACATGTCCTTGCTGAAATAGCGGGACGAAAGGATGCGGGGCAGGGAGGTTCGGGTCACGGTGTCGGGGGCGAAGGCCGCAAGGAAGAGGACGCCCCTCCGGGCGATCTCGTCGATCCGGGGGGTGGTGGGAAGCGGGTAACCGTACGAGGAGAAATGATCGGCCCGCGCCCCGTCCAGCAAGGCGATGAAGATATTGGGCCGGTCGGCTGGCGGAGCTTTCGGGCGGCAGGCGAAGCCGGGGAGGAGGGCGGCGAGGAGGCTGAAAGCGAGCAAGCACTCGGAGCGGATCCTCGGCCTGGATTTCATGGGAGCTGTCCGGCGCGTCTCCGCCACTGCGAACTTCAACAATATAGCCTTACTGCCCCCCGATTTCAACTCTGCCGAGTCCGCGGCCTTGCTCCGCGCGCCGCTCCGCCGATGAGGATCCGGGCGGCGAGGCCCAGGGCGGCGGCGGCCTGGCGCGGGTTGAACAGTATATTGGTGATGAAGTAGCACTCGTTGGTGCAGCGGTCGCAGACCGCGTTCCCCTCCGCGATCGCTCTCAGGCACTCGGCTGTCCGGGGGCCGGAGAGGATTTTGCCGAGGTCGTAGCCTTCCTCCCTGGCGTTGCCGAGCTTCCAGGGGAGCATCTCGCAGGGATAGATGTCGCCCGTTTCGTTCAGGACCAGGTTCAGTCGGCCGGCGTAACAGGGGATCTGCCGCTTCCCCGTCGCCAGCACCCGGTACACCAGCTCCCGCTGCCGGATATCCTGGGCGGCCTTCAGCTGGGCCCCGAAGAAGCTCCCCTTGCCGCCTTCTCCCCTCCGCGCCTCGGCTTCCAGATCCCCGCCCAGGCGCCGGTAGCTCTCCGGATCGATCTCCTTCAACTCCTCCGTTGCCGCAGAGCCCCTTACCAGTGAGAAATTGTGGTAGTCCACGCGCGGCAATTTCCTGACCTCCCGGCGCAGGTCGGAGAGGAGATCTAGGTTTTGGGGAAGGATGACCGTGTTGACGCCCAGGGAGAGGTTCCGCCGCCCGACCTTTAGCGCCCCGACCCGTTCCACGGTCTCCCGAAACAGTTCGAAGTTCCCTTCCACGCCACGGAGGCGGTCATGGTCTGCTCCCCAGCCGTCGAGCGAGGCCTTGATCACCACCTGCGAGCGCGGGCACTCCCGGGCGATCCGGTCCACCGTTGCTTCGATCACCCGTGGCTGGAGGCAGTTGGTGGGGATGACGATGAAGGTAGGCCGGGTGTGGAGGTAAAAGGCCCGGCAGATCGCGGAGATCTCCGGGTGGAGGAAGGGCTCCCCGCCGGAGAGGAGGAGCCAGAGGAGGTTCCCCGGATAGGCGCGGGCGATCCGCTCCGCCTCGCCGGCGCCGAGCTCGCCCCCCGGTGCTTGGTCCTCTTTCCGGTAGAAGCAGAAGCCGCAGCGGGAGTTGCAGCGGGAGGTGATGAAATAGGTGAGATGCAATGGCGCTCGCCCCTTCCGCAGGATCCGGGGCAGGAAGCGCAAGGGGCTGTACATCATGGCCCGCCTACTTTCTCCAAAGCCTCCGCCGGAAGGGGACCTGGCAGAGGAGAAGGAATCCCCCCGCCCCCACGCTCAGGGCGTAGGGGACTAGGAGGTAGAGGGCCGTCTGAAGGGCGAAAAGCGCCCCCCGTTGCCTCAGGGCAAACAAAAGGAACCGCCGGTTGATCGCGAGCATGAGAACGAACAGCCCGGCCGCCGCCGCCCACCCCCCGGCCCGCCCGGCCAGGCCCGCCCCCGCGCCGAAGAGGAGGAGGAGCGCCAGGGCCGCGTTCGCCTTCAGCTCGGTGGATCCGACGCCGGCGTCGGAAAACAGCAGCTTCTCCGCCAGGAGGAACTGGGCCCAGAGGTAGCTCTTTTTGGCGGCATTCCGCAGGGAGGAAAAGAGGCCGAACCCGAAGTAGTGCTTCACCCTAAGCTCCGGATAGACGGAGAGTCGGCACCCCAGGCGCTTGAGCCGATAGCTCAGGTCAAGGTCCTCGCAGCCGGCGTCCCGGCCGACGAACTCCCCCCGGTGGAATCCCCCCACGCGACGGAAGAGGTCCATTTCGATCACCAGCAGGTGCGCGGCCAGGTAGTTGGCGCAGGGATCTTTCGTCTCGTGGTAGAAATCGTAGAGGGCCTGGAAGTCGCCGTAAAAGTTTCCTTCGGCGGAACGGGGGTCGTAGGTGCCCCCGAACAGGGCCGCCCCCTCCTCCTCGATCCGGCGGCGGGCCCGGTCCAGGAGGTCCTTCTCGAAGAGGCAATCGGCATCGGTGAAGAGCAGGAAGCGGCCCCGCGCCCGCTCGGCTCCGGCGTTTCGGGCCAGCGAGGGGCCCTGGTTGACGGGGAGGCTCACGAGGGCGGCTGGGGAGGAACGGGCGACGGCGGCCGATCCGTCGCTCGAGGCGTCATCGACGACGATCACCTCGAAATCGGCGAAGGTGGAGGCGTAGATGCTCGCCAGGCACTCCGGGAGCGTCTCGGCCGCGTTGTAAACGGGGATGACGATCGAGAAAAGGGGGCGGCCGGCGGCTGCCCTGGTTCCGCCCCCCCCCTGGTCGCGTGATTTCACTTGGTCCCTTCTCCGGGGGCGCCTGTCTCCCCGGCCCCCGGAGCGGGGAGACGCCGGGGTATGTATCTCAACTCCGTTTTCAGCCAGGTCTCCCCCTCCAGCCACCGGGCGATCTCGGGGTGGTCCTTCTCCAGCTCGTCCAGCCGCTCGCGGTAGCGCCAGCAGGTTATCACCATGCCCCGGTCGACCCGGCGTCGGTCCAGGCCTTCCGGATCGTTCCAGGTCTCGTAGCCCGGACGGATGCGGAGGAAATTGACGGCGAAGACGACCATCAACAGCACCAGAACAGCGGTGTTGACGGCCCGCAGGGGCCGGGGCGGGGAGCCGGAGAGGAGCAGCCCCAGGAGGAGGGCGGCGAGCAGGGAGAAGAGGACTCCGTAGTAATACGCGAAGTTGAGGATCCGGCTGGGGACCCCGGGATGCTGCGCCTGGAGAAAGGATTGAAAGACGATGAACAGGATAATGGTCAGGACGATCCGTCCGGCCAGACGCCGCCGAGGGGGGGGCATCAGCGCCGCCAACCAGACGAGGTAGCCGGCGAGCGGGAACCACAGGTAATCCAGGGCCCGGATCCCGGTCAGAAACTGGCTGCGCAAGAGGTTGACGGTGTTGACGATGAGATAGCGGAACCGGAAGGTCTCCCAGGGGCTGGCCTTTCTCAGCCCCTGATAGGTTCGCAGCGTCGAGAGGAAGTTGATCTCCTCCCCCCCGAAACGCCGGACCAGGATCGGCGCCAGATAGACGGCGGTCAGGGCGAAGAAGAGCGCCAGCGATAAATAGAGCCCCCAGATCAAGCCTCGTTTCCCCCGCCGGGAGAAGAGGGCGGGAAACATGATCGGGAGACACAGGTAGACGAACCAGGTGGCCTCGTCGCTGAAGAAGGACAGAAAAATACTCCCGAGCAGCGCGGCGAGGAGAATCCACTGCCGCCGCCCCCACGAGGGTACGCCGGTGGAGACCCGGACCAGGCGGGCGGCGAGATAAAAGCAGAGAAGGGCGAAGACATTGGTCAGGTATTTGCTCGGCTTCATAAAGTAGGTCAGCCCGGAAAGGAAGCCGGTGGTAAGGCAATAGAGCAGCACCGTCGTCCAGGCTCCCGATGCATCGGAGAGCTCCTTGGCTAGCTGGTATGCGAGCAGCGGCGAGACCAGTGCCACCAGCACCCAGGTTAAGGAGAGGCTGGGATGGATCGGCAGGTGCTGGAACAGCCAGAGACGGAACTTGACGTTGAGCAGCTGGAGGAGGTTGGAGACAAAGGAGAGGCGCAATTCGCCGGGGAGAATGACATAGGGGGAGTTCTCGAATCCCCGCAAAAAATCGGCAGCTACCAGCCGCGGCCCCGTTTTCACCGCATTGGGGATGTGCTGCTCCCAGACCTCGACGCACATCCAGCAGCGATCGTAGTCCGAGACCACGAAACCCACGTAGGCGGCCACGGCTAGCAGCAGCGCCCAGTAGACGGACCGGCGGGGGAGACGGCGAAGCAGGGGAACGAAGCGGGGGGGGGCCATGGCTAGTAGCTGTCCTGTTCGCGGACTTGCTCCAGATAAATTTCGTCGGCATTCACCTGCCAGATGTCATGGGCCTCCCCCAACACGTTGCGGGCGGCGTAGAGGCCGGTCAGGATCGAATGGTCCATGTTGTTGTACCGGTAGAGCCCGGAGCGCCCGGCCAGCTGCAGGTTGCGGAAACCGGCCAGATGGTCTCGGATGGTTTTTAGATAGGGCTGGTATTTGAGGAAGTAGACCGGATAGGCGTCGGGCTCGCGGACCACAAACGCATCCACGATTTCACCCGGGCCGGTCACGACGCGCTTCTTCAGTTCGGCGGTGGCTAGTGCGATCAGGTAGGCGTCATCCTCAGCCCAGAAGCGATCGTCCTTGAAGCAGAAATATTCCATGGTCAAGGGATAGACGCCCTCCTGGCTGCTCATCTCTCGGCTAAAATTGCAGTAGTTGGTCAGGCGGGCGGCGAACAGCCCGGGGTCATGGAGGTAAAGCCACTGATCGGGGAAAGGCCGCGGGCCGCGGAAGATCAGGTTGACGGAGATGTGGTCGCGGAAACGCAGGGCGCGGGCGGCCTCGATCGCGGGATGGGGGAGAGCGGGGTGGAACGAAAAGACCAGCTCGTTGATCGGAATGGTAGAGATGAAACTGTTCCCGGGGAATATCCTTCTCTCCTGCCCGCGTCCGGCGAGGACCGATTCCAGTCGCTGGGAATCTCGGTCGATATTCCAGTCGGTTACCTTCCATCCGGTGGCGATCTCTCCCCCGGCCTTCCTGACCCCATCGGCCAGCTGGTCATAAGCGGATCCGCTCCCCTGCCGGGGGTACCGAAATGAGGAGACCAGGGACTTGACCTTGCTGGGGAGCCCCTGCCGGCTGGCGATCATTGCGTTTTTTATCGCCGTCCAGAAGGAGAGCCCATGGATCCTCTGGACGGCGAAATCCGGAGAAATCTGTCGGCAGGGGATCCCCCAGATCTTCTCGGAATAGGACTTGAAGAATGTCTCGTAGAGCACCGTGCCGAAGGCGGAACTGATGTAGTCCTCGTAGGTGTCCCCGCCCCGGCGGGGGCGCGCCAGGTAGCTCCCAAAGGCCTTTATGGATCCCCAGGGGCCGAGGCCGACCAGGGTGTTCAGGATCTTCAGCGGATAATAAAAGTAGCGGCCCCGATAAAGGATCCGGGTCAGGCGATCCACTCGGGTGTAGTCGGGACCCAACGCGTTTTCCCATAATCTTTCGACTTCCTGGGACTTGGTGAAAAAGCGGTGGGGGCCGATATCGAAGCGGCAACCCCGGAAATCGATCGTGCGGGCCAATCCCCCCACATGCTGCCGTTGTTCTAGCACCACGACCCGCTGTCCCGCCCGCGCGAGTTCCCGCGCCGCCACCAGGCCCGCCGGACCCGCCCCCACCACGACACAGTCCCATTTTTCTCTCATGGATTGGTTCGCAGAGGGAACGCTCGCCCTCGTGCCCTGGGGACGCCGGACGGCCCCGCTCGATCAGCTCCCTTTGTCCAGGGTGTTTGCAATACTAGTTTCCACCTTTCCGGGGCAGAAGATAAATCGTCCCCGGCTCGGGCGGGCGGCCGCTCTCGGTGGTGAATTCGTTAGTCGGCCCCAGCCCGCTCAGCGAAATGGTGTCACTATAGGGCCGCTGGGGCAATAATTCAATACGCGTACGTAGGCGGGAAAGAGGTATTATAAGCGGTCTCGGGGATCACTGAGATGGCACGATGAATGCTCCTTTCTGGCGCTTTTGTTCCGACGCCCGCTCGCTCTTCATTTTGTCTCTCGGAGTTATGCTCCTCTTTCTCCCCGCCTTCCTCGGCCGGCAGGGGATCTTCCAGGACGACCAGGCGATGGCGGAGTTCCCCTGGCACTACTTCCTCGCCGTCCATTTCCAGCAGGGCGAGATCCCCTTCTGGGAGCCCCACACCTGGTGCGGGGCGATCCCCTTCTACGCCCGCTACTACGCCGACACCTGGTATTTCCCCCTCTGGCCGTTCTACCTTCTCTCCCGGCCGGGGGATCTCGACCTCTCCTACTGGACCCTCTCCCTCCTCCCCCTCTTCCTGCACTACCTGCTGGCCGGCGCCGGCATGTACCTCTTCCTCCGCCGGGCGCTCCGCCTCCGTCCCCTCTCCTCCCTCGCCGGGGGGTGGATCTACGTCTTCAGCCCCGCCTTCTCCTACTCCTACGTCTGGTTCCCGATCGTGGCGGTGCAGGCCTGGCTCCCCTTCCTTCTTCTCCAGGTGGTTCAACTCGACCGCCGACCCTCCTGGGGCGGCGTGGCGCGGGGGGGGATCGTGCTGGGGCTGATGTCGCTCGCCGCCCAGCCCCCCCACCTCGGCTACAGCCTCGTCCTCGCCGCCTTCCTCGCCCTGGCCCTCTCCGCCCGCCGTCTCCTCCGCGGCGAATACGCCGCCTCGCTCCGCGCGCCGCTCCTCCTCGCCGCGGCCGTCATCCTCGGCGTCTGCCTCTCCGCGGTCTACTGGTTCTCCGCCCTGGAGGGGCAGTCCTACACCGAACAGCACATCGACCTCTCCTACGCGAGCGTCGCCGGGGGCGACGGTTCGCTCCCCCCCCTCTACCTGGCCACGCTCTTTTCCCCCGACCTCTTCGGCGCGGTGGACGGGAGGCACATCTGGGGGTTCAACGTCGTCCGCGAGGCGCGCTACTGGGAGGCGAACCTGTCCGGCGGACTCCTCCTCATGTTCCTCGCCCTGGTCGGACTCTGTCCGCTCGCCCGCCGTGCCGGCCTCCGCCGTCTCCGCTTCTGGTCCGCCTTCGCCCTCTTCGTCTTCCTCTTCAGCCTCCTCTGCGTCCTGGGGAGGCATACCCCCTTCTACCGCTGGATCTTCCGCGCCGTCCCCTTCCTCTCCCAGTTCCCTTTCCCCATCCGCTATCGCCTCCTCCAATGCGCGGCTTCTGCCTGGCTCGCCGGTCTGGGGACGGAGGTGCTCTTCCGGGCGCCCGCCTGGCGCCTCTCCGCCCGCCTGGTCTGGGGTTTCGTCGCCGTCTCCGCGACCGTCGTGGTCCTGGCCCTGGCCTGGCCGCAGGACCTCACCCTGAAACACCCCGGGATGGTGATAGCGCCGCCCCGGCCCTGGGCTTTCCCGGGCTGGGGGGAGATGGCCGCGCGCCATGAGAGCGCCTGGCTCTGGCTGGGGCCGGTGACTCACTACGGCCTCGCCGTGGTCCTCCTCGTCCTCATCGGGCGCGGCCTCCGCGGCCGGCGCCGCGCCGCCGCGGCCCTGGGGCTCGTCCTGGCCGAGTCCGCCTTTTTCGCCTTCAACGCGTTCTACTTCTGCACCTTCGAACGCCGCTTCGCGCGCCCCGAGCACATGAGGGCTTCCCGGCCGGAACGCCACCCGATGGTGCGGACTGTCCTCGACCCCCTCTCCCGCCGCCGCTTCGCCCCCGCCGCCCGCTGGGGCTCCGACCAGCCCTTCTACGACAACTTCGCCCGCCTCGACGGTTCCGCCGCGCTCATGGGCTACGACATGAAGCCCCTGGAGCGGAGGTTCAAGCGGGCGATCGAGGCCGCCTACCAGAAGCCGATGGACTGGCCGATCTACTGGGCCAACCCCCGCCCGGTCTTCGTCCCTTTCCTCTCCCACTTCTCGGTCGGGGACCTGATGGACATCCGGCCCTCCGGCCCCTTCGCCTCCGGCCGATCGCTCGCCCTGGAGCCCCGCCCGCCGCTCTACCTCCACGAGAACGCCGAGGCTCTCCCCCGCGTCTACGCCCAGGACCGGATCGTGGAGGCGAGCGCCGATGAGCAGATGCGGGAGCTAGTCGGGGGGGATCTCCGGCGGGGGGTCTTCATGATCGAGCCTCCGGCCGAGGCGCGCGAGGGGGGAGAGGCGGTCGCGAGCTACCGCTCCTGCGGCGCCTGGACCGCCCTGACCGCTTCGGCCGAGGAGGCGGCCCGTTTTCGCGAGCTGCAGGAGAAGGCCGTTGTCAGTCGAATCGATTACTCCCGGGCCAACGCCGTCGTGGCCGAGTGCGATTTCAGCTCGCCCGCGATGCTCATCTTCACCGATGTCTGGTACCCCGGCTGGACGGCGCGGGTGGACGGCCGTCCCGCCGACCTCCACCGGGTCAACTACTGCCAGCGGGGGGTCTGGCTCGCGGCGGGGAAACACCGGGTCGAGCTCGCTTTCCTTCCCCCGGCGGTGGTCTCTGGCGGCGCCGTCGCGCTCGCCTTCTGGGCGGCGGTCGTCCTCCTCTCCGTCGGGGCTGCCCTCCGTCGCCGGGGGCCCGCGTCCGCTCCGGGACGGCGCTGACCCTATCTCCCCCTCCCCAGTCTGGGGAAGGGGGGGAGGAGGTGGAGGCGGAGCTCCGCGCCGGCGTCGCGCGCGCCTTCGGCCATGGCGCGGAGGTAGGGGACGACCTTGGGATCGACCCCGGGGTCGGGGAGGAGATACTCGACCGTCCCGATCCCGTTCTTTTTCAGGAAGGCGGAGACCCGGCGGCGGACGCGGGGGACTCCGGGGGGGAGGAGGAGGAGGTCGTAGTGGGGGATCGGCTCGTCGGCCCAGACCGGGCCGAGCTTCCCCGAGAGGATGGCCAGGGGGAGGCCCGCCCTCCGGGCGAGGGCCGCCGCCCGGGCTATCCGCCGCGAGCGGTAGCGCCGGAGCGCGGGGATGAGCCCTGGGGAGGGGGCCTTCTTCCCGCAGCAGATGGTGCAGACGATTCGCTTCCCGCGTCTTTTCATGGGAACGGACGGATTATCGCACATGAAGGAACGGGCTCAAAGTTCAACGGTTCAGAGGTGCAACGATTGGCAACCAACCCTTGAACCGCCGAACCGTGAACCGTTGAACCGTGAACCTTTGAACCTATATTCTTGAGCGTTTACCTTGCCAGCTCGGCCTTCCGCGACCAGGCCTACGACCTCCGCCAGACTGTCCGGGCCGCCGCCTTCTACCGCTTCGCCGGGGTCCAGCTCTTCCTCGGCCGCCCCCTCCTCTCCAGCGAGCTGTATCTCAAGCAGGTCCGCGATCTCGCCGTCTCCGCCCGGCTCAAGGTTATCGTTCACCTCCCCGACGACTTCGACGACTCCTTTCTCCCCGCGGCCGCGCTCCTCCTCTCTCACCAGAAGGAGAAGAAGCTCGTCGTCCACTATTTCCCGGGGATGGCGATCCCCGCCTGGCCGGGGATGGCCTGGGGGCTGGAGAACGCCTTCTCCGGCGGCGACGAGATGTACTTCGAGGAGCTCGACCGCGTCGCCGGGGAGAGGAAGGGCTTCCTCGCCCTCGACCTCCCCCGTCTCTTCGCCCTCCCCGTCGCCCGGAAGGAGGATCTGGTCGCTTTCGCCCGGGGTGTGCTCGGCAAGCTGAATCCCGACGACGTTCTCCACCTCATCGATTTCCCCGGCGACGACCCCGCCCGCGCCAACTGGTGCGTCCTGGGCGAGGGGAACATGGGGTTATTCGCCAGGGAGATCGGGGCCTTTCCCGGCGCGGTCGTCCTGGAATACGAGGACCTGTCTTCGGCCCTGAAGAGCCGGGAGGTCCTGGAGCGATGGCAGTGGGGGGGGCGTCTCGCCCCGATGAGCGATTCGTGATGGGAGGGGCCCCAATCTAGGTCGGCCTGTCGGCCGGAACTGTGTTCCGGCGGCGGCTAGAGCCGCGGCAGGCGCATCCCGCGGCGGACGGAGAGGGAGGCGATGAGCGCGAGGAGGGCGCAGATCCCGAGGATGGCCGCGGGGAGGTAATCCGGGATCGCCCGGCCGGGCGCCTTGAGACCCATCCAGACGGTGAGCCCGAGGAGGAACCAGACGGAGAGGGAGAGGAGGCGCGCCGCCTGGTACTCTCCCCGCCGGAGGAGCGGGGGGAGGTGGAAGAGGACGACGCCCAGGAAGGCGGCGAGTATCCCCGCCGTCACGCGGTGGAGGCGAATCCCGTCCAGGGCGGCGGGAGGCAGGGCCGGATCTTTTCCGGGGAAGGCGAAGCAGGATAGCGCCCCTCCGATGATCAGGAGGAAGGCGGCGAGCATCAGCGGTCCGGTCCCGCGGTTCATGGGCGCTTATTCTAGTGGCCGGGGTTCCCCCCGGCAAGCCCAAAACGGCGAAGGAAATTCTCGCAATGCCGGTTGCTCCATTGCGCTCTGAATACCGGTCACTGATCACTGATCACTGATCACTGATCACTGATTACTGATCACTGATTACTGATCACTCAATTTCTCTGGGAGGCCTTCATGAAAACCGCCGAGAAGATGAAATGGGCGCAGGAGATCGTCCGCCGTCTTCGGAGGGAGTATCCGTCGTCGAAGGTGGCCCTCGTCTACTCCAACCCCTTGGAGCTTTTGGTCGCCACCATCCTCTCCGCCCAGGCCACGGACGCGATGATCAACCGGATCACCCCCGCCCTCTTCCGGAAGTACCGCGCCGCCGCCGACTACGCCCGAGCCGACCCGCGCGTTTTCGAGGGGGAGATCCGCTCCTCCGGATTCTTCCGGAACAAGGCGAAGAACATCATCGGCGCCGCCCGGAGGATCGAGGAGGCCTACGGCGGGAAGGTCCCCGGCACGATGGAGGAGCTCCTCACCCTTCCCGGCGTGGCCCGCAAGACCGCGAACATCGTCCTCTATAACGCCTTTGGCGTGACCGCGGGGATCGCCGTGGACACCCACGTCCGCCGCCTCTCCCAAAAGCTGGGACTGAGCGGGGAAGACGACCCGGAGAAGATCGAGCGGGACCTGATGGAGCTCCTCCCCCGCGGGGAGTGGGGGCCGCTCAACGCCCTGCTGATCGACCACGGGCGCCGGGTCTGCCGGGCGAAGAATCCGGACTGCGCGGCCTGCGTGCTTCGGGACCGCTGCCCGTCCGTCCGGACTCAGACGGATCCCTGAGCGGCGAAGGGTTCAGCGGTTCCCGGTTTACAGTTTACTGATCACTGATCACTGATTACTGATCACTGATCACTGATTACTGATCACTGATTACTGATCACTCCCCCTTCTCCTGCTTCATCTTCCGGAGAAGCTGCGACTCCAGGACGATCAGGTTTTTCGCCTCCTCGAGAGGGCGGGCGGGGGAGCCGAAGAGGATCTGCTTCGGCTTCACCTTCTTGTGGGGGGCGATCCCCGACTGAGCGGCGATGATCACGCCGTCGCCGAGTTCGGCGTGGTCGGCGATCCCGGCCTGTCCGGCGAGGATGACGTTCCGTCCGATCTTGACCGACCCGGAGACGCCGACCTGGCCGCAGATGATCGTGTTCTCTCCGATCTCGTCGTTGTGGGCGATCTGGACCAGGTTGTCGATCTTGGCTCCCCGCCGGATGACGGTCTCCCCGAAGGTGGCGCGGTCGACCGTGGTGTTGCAGCCGATCTCGACGTCGTCCTCGATCACCACCCTCCCGACCTGGGCGATCTTGACCTGCCGCCCCTCCTCGTCGGGGACGTAGCCGAAGCCGTCCCCCCCGAGGACCGTCCCGGCGTGGATGATGCAGCGGTTGCCCACGGAGACGTTCTCGTTCACCGTGACGTTGGGATAGATCCGGGTGTCGGCGCCGACGGTCGAGTTCAGGCCGATGAAGGACCCCGCCCCGATCACGCTCCTTTCGCCGATCGAGACGCCGTCCTCGATCACCGCGCAGGCCTGGACGGTGACGTCCTTCCCCAGGCGGGCCGCGGGGCTGACCGCGGCCCTCGGATCGACTCCGGGGGAAAAGCGGCGGGGGGGGAAGAAGACGGCGGCGATCCGGGCCATGGCCAGGCGGGGCTCGGCGGCGCGCAGGAGGGGCTTCCGGGTCGATTCGGCCGTCCGGTCGGCCAGGATCGCCGCCGCGGGCGTGTCCTCGGCCTTGCGCAGGAGTTCCTTCTTCGCGATCCAGACCAGGGTGTCCGGGACGGGCCGGTCGAGGGTGGAGAGGCCGAGGACGGGCGTCGACGGGTCCCCGACGATCTCCGCGCCGGCGATCCCGGCGAGTTCCTTGAGCGTCATGCGCATGGCGAATCCTCCTTCGATTACTTAAGCCGCGTATCGGCGGGCTATTCGCTTCGGTTTAAACCACGCTGGCGCGCGGACATGAATGTCCGCGCCTACGAGCAGAGCCGTCGCGGCCCTGCTGCCCGGCGGATTTTATCAAACCAAACGCCGTTTTTGGAACCGGCAGAGCTTGAGCAAGTGCTCCCGCGACCCGTCCCGGAGCCAGTGGTCGAGGAGGGCGGGATCCTTGAGCTGCTGACCCCGTTTCCGCTCCACGGCGAGAAAGGCGGACGCGAGCCCGGGGAGGGACGCCAGATCGCCTAAGAGTTTCTCGCATTGGACGACGGGGACCTTCCGCCGCCGTCCCGCGTCGTCTTCCTCCCAGGCGCGCTTGAGAACGGCGTAGGTCTTGAGCCGCCGCTCGGTCCGCTCGAGCGCCGCCTCGACGCGGGCTCCCCCCTCGTCCCGTCGCGCCGCGAGGGCGTCGGACCGCTCGAGCCCCAGGAAGGCGAGGAAGGGGTCGATCGAGATCCAGCAGCTCAAGGAATTGTACCAGGAGAGGCGGTCGGCGTCCGCTTCCCGGGGGAGGGCGAGCGCTTCCACGATCCGCTTCCTCCCCCCGGCCCGGGCGAGGAACCCCCCCCGGTCTCCCCAGAGGCGGGGGATCGCCTCGAAGGTCAGGGTCGAGCCGGCCTCGAGGTGGAGGGCGAGGAGACGGGGGTCGAGGCCGGCCCCGAGCGCGTCCAGGTTGTGGACGAAGAGGAGACAGAGGCGTCTGTTGGAGGCGATCATCCGTCCCAGCGTCCCGTTTCGGATCAGGGCGGCGATCTCGAACCAGTGGCCGGGGGGATGGAGGGAGTCGAGCGGATCGGCGGCGGCGAGGTCGCTCCCTTCGCCCCGCTCCCTGGCCCAGCCGGCGAAGGCGGCGAGGGAGGGGTCGCCGGATGAGGCGAGGTCGCCCGCGGTCGGGACGAGGCGGCGGAGGAGAAGGGGGGAGGGGGAGAGGCGGAGGCGGCCGGAAAAGGAGAAGTTCCCCGCCCGAAAGAGCGCCGCCGCGACCGCCCTTCGGTTGACGGCCGAAAGGGTGACGGCGTGCTGGAGGGGGAAGCCGCTCAGCCGAGCGCTCCGCTCGCTCTTGGCGAGGTGAATCTCCAGGAAGGAGCGGTGGACTCCTCGGACCGGGAGGAAGGGGTCGAGGGCCTTGACCAGTCCCGCCCCTTGCGCCCAGCGGGTTCCCAGCCCTCCGGCGAGGGTGACGACGGCGGCGCGCCCGTCGCGGATCGCCCGCTCCCCGGCCCGCGCGAGGGCCTTCCCCCGCGCGCTCTGTGGGGGAGGGGGGAGGATGATGTCGGAGGGGAGGAGGTCGGAGACCGGCCCCTCCAGGCGGTTGGCCCCAAGGCCGATCTCCCCCGCGCGGAGGCGATAGCGGTTCGACTCCTGGCGGGCTTCGTCCACCGCCGCTTCGGCCGGCGCGGCGCGCGCCCGGGTCGCCCTCCCCCTCGGCGAGGGCGGACTCCCGAGGAGGCTCTCCTCCCGCCGTGTCGCCGGGCGGGAGGAGAGCCCGGCGGAGTTCAGGCGGAAGGCGAAGAGCTGCGGCGCGCGGGCGAAGGGGAGGGCGTGGCGGTACTTGTCCTGGAGGCGGCGCATCGTCCGGAGAGATGCGGTCGCGAAGCGGGAGCGGATCCGCGGATCGACGACGAAGGCCATCCCCCCGCCCGAGGCGCCCCCCAGCATGAGGAATCCGCGGTAGCCCTCCGGGAAGCGGCTTTTCAGGCGGGCGATCAGCTCCTCGACGTAGGCGCTGGTCGCCTGGGGGATGATCGCCTTCGTCCCCTCCTTCCAGTCCGCTTCGACGAGTCGGCCGAGGGACCGGAGGTCGCCCCGGCCGAGAGCGCGCACGATCCCCCGGAACCAGGAAACCTCCCGCCGCCGCGCCCGCCACTCCGGCTCGGAGCGGAGGAGATACTTCTCGGTCGCCATCTCCAGGACCGGGCCGATGTTCCGGGCCATCCCGCCGTGGACGAGGACGAGCGAGCGGACGAGCCGGACCGGGAGCCCTCGGGGGGAGTCGAGGAGGCGCACGGCAGGGAGGAGGCGCCCCCGGGACGACCCGAACTCGGGATCGCCCTTCCGGGCGGGGACGCCGGCCATCGTCTTTATTCCGGGCCAGAGGCCGCCGGAATCCTGCCAGCCGCCCCCCGAGCCGCCCCGCCACTCGCCGAGTATGGTCCGGGAGAGGACGAGCATCCGCTCGTCCTCGGCGAGGACGGATCCCGCCCGCCCGATCTGGCCGGTCATCCGCATCAGGCGGGCGATCAGAGCGTTGAGGAGCGCGGTGGAGACCGCCATCCGCGACCCCGCCGGCAGGTCGCGGACGCGGCTGACCACCTCGATCCCCCGCCCGTCCCCGACCAGGCGGCGGAGGAGGCTTTCGAGAGGGACTTTTGCCTTCTCCAGGCCGGGGGGGACCAAACCCGAGGCGACGACGCCCGCCTTGAGGAGGGAGAGGGGGTCGCCGAGCGGGGGGAAGAAATCCTCCATCCGCCGGACCTCCTCGGCGAGGCCGAGGTCGAGCGAGCGGAGGCGGACGACGGGAGCGGCGATGACCCGGGAGTAGCACTCGACCGGCGGCCGGACTATTCGCCCTTCCGGGGCGATGTCCACGGAGAGGTTGACCACCCGCGCTCCCTCGGGGTAGTCCATGGCCAGGAAGAAGATATCCGACCATCCGGAATGGCAGGGATCGATCCGGACCGGCGAGAGCTCGACTCCGGCGGGGAAGCCGTCTCCCCCCCGGCGGGGGACGAGGAGTTCCGGAAGTACTCGGAGGGGATAATCGGCGAGCGAGCGCACGGCGAAGAGCCACTCGTTGCCCCGGACGCGGCCGATGGAGTGGGAAACCTGGCGGAGGAGGGAGGAGAAAGCGAGGCGGTAGTGGGCGTGGGCCAGGGCGGAGGCGGTGAGGGCGTCGGGCGAGCGGAAGAGGCGGGGGGAGAGGAGGCGGATCGCCTCCTCCCAGTCGCCCGCCCGGAGGCGGTTGGCCGCCTGCGCCCCGATCCTCCCCCCGACGGGGAGTCCGGGGCCCTCCGGGAGGCGGAAGCGGCAAGCGGCGAAGATCAGGAGCGAGGCCCGGACGCGGTGGAAGAGGCTATCGGACCGGCGGCGGAAGGCTTCCAGGGCGCGGAGCGAGCCGACGATCTCGCCCGCCGTCCGCCCGCGGAAGAGGGACTCCTCCGAGCGGTTCCGCTCCGCGCCCTCCCCGCTCGTGATCGTCCTTACCGCCGCGTCCATGGCCGGTCAGCGCCCCTCCGGGATTTGGCGGAGGAGCTCGCGGATCTCGGCTTCCCTCGCCGCGTCCGGAGAGCGCTCGAGCGCCGCGCGGAGATGCGCGGCGGCGTCCGCGTTCTCTCCCCGCTCCTGGCGGATCAGGCCGAGGTGGTAGTGGGCCTCCGCGAGGAGTCCGTCCTCCCCGTCCGGCGTCAGCGCGATCGCCTCGGTGAGGGTCTCGATCGCCGCCTCGTCCTTGCCCTCCAGGTGGCGGGCCCAGCCCAGGCTGTCGAGGTAGAGCCAGCGGTGCTCGGGGTCGGCTGCGAGCGCGCGGTCGAGGAGGGAGGCGGCCTCCTCGATCCGCTCCTTCCGGGAGAGATGGAGCCAGGCCAGGTTGTTCAGCCCCCGGGGGTTGTCGGGATCGAGCTCGAGCGCCGCCCGGTAGCAGCGCTCGGCCTCCGGGAGGTCGCCCAGCTTCAGCTGGACATTGCCGGCGTTGACCCAGGCGGTGACGAAGGCGGGGTCTTTCTCCAGGGCGAGCCGGTAGCAGCGGAGCGCCCCGGCGAGGTCTCCCTCCCGTTCCCGGAGGACGCCCGCGTCGTTGAGGGGGGCCGCCGCGCTTTCGCCCGCCTCCGCCGGAGTCCGCGCCGCCGCCGCGCCGGCGAGGCGGTCGAGGGGGACGCCCTGGACGGTCACCGCGTAGTCGGCGCAGCCGCTGAGGAGGAGGGCGAAGAGGAGGGATATGCCTCTCACGGCCAGACGTCTTTTCGCTTCACCACCAGCATCCAGGAGGCGGCGGCCGCCCAGCGCCGGGCGAAGTCGTCGTAGGCGAGGCGGACGCCGGGCGAGCGAGCCGAGTGGAGGGTGAAGGTCCGCTCACCGTCGTCGAAGCCGTAGACCACGGCGTAGTGGAAGACCTCCTGCTCGGGCCTCTCCCCCATAAGGACGATGACCGGCACGCCCCGCCCGATCCAGGACTTGATCTCCTCCGCCGTGCCCGAAAAGGCCTCGGCCGCGAAGCCGTGGCGCCGGGCGGCCAGGAGGAGGTCGAGGTTCAGCGTCCCCGAGATCTCCCGGCGGTAGACCTCGCCGGCGAGGTCGTCCGGGGAGACCCGGGCGCCGTAGTGGTGGAGGACGATGGCCAGGGCCGCCGGCCCGCACTGCTCTTTCTTCTGGGGGAGGAAGGGGAGGCCCGTGATGACGTGCGCCGGCGCCGGGGAGGGGAGGGCGAGGAGGAGGAGTGCGGGAAGGAGAAGCACGGGCTGCGGGCCCGCCTATTTGGAGTTGTAGAAAGCGTAGAACCCGGCGATCGCCGCCACCGCGATGATGATCACGGCCGCCACGCCGAGGGCCTTCTTCTCTTCCCCGGCGCCGACCAGGAGCCGGTCCGTCCCGCCGGCGAGCTTAAGCGCGCGGGCGTCGGAGAGGGCCGCCATCCGCCGCTGCGCTTCCTCGGAGTCGAAACCCAGCGCGGCGAGGCGCTCGAGCGCCGCCGCGGCCTCCGGGGAGGCGAGGCGGGGGCTGATCTGGGAGGGGAGGGGGGCCGCGCCCGCCGGTCCCCCGGCGAGCAGGCCGGCCAGGCCGAGGGCGAGGGCGACGCAGGGCCAGCGCAGAAAAAGGTTTCTCATCGGGGTCTCCTTTGATTGCCGGAAAAGGACTATAGGGAAGAAGAGGGGGGAAGGCAAGAGAATTCAGGGCCGAGGCGAGGGTCCCGCCGGCGTCCCTCCCGGCACGGCCTGCTTCGCCCATTCCTCCCAGCGGCGGATCGCCTCCGCGCGCTCCTCCGCCGGCCCGTCGGTCTGGAAGCCGAACGAGAGGCCGGAGAGCTGGCGGAGGGTGGAATCGGCGTGGCCGCGGACCGTCGACTTGTCGTCCTGCTGGGGGGAGGAGAGGTTGGCGATCAGGACGGGGAGGCCCTCGGGGGACCCCAGGCGGTAGAGGGCGCCGGCGGCGTCGTTGCGCACCCAGAGGTTCGGGTCCTGGAGGCAGCGGCGGAGCTGGGGGACGGCGGCTCTGTTGCCCAGCTTGCCCAGTGCGGCGGCGGCGGCGCTGCGGACATAGGAGCTGACGTCGCGCAGGGCCTGGAGGAGCCCCGGGAAGGACTTGGGATCTCCGATCTCCCCCAGGGCCATGACCGCCGCCGTCCGCACGTAGGAGTTGGTGTCGTCGCGCGCCGCTTGGAGAAGCGGGGCGACCGCTTCCGCCGCCTTGAGCCGTCCGAGGGCGCGGCAAGCGGCGTAGCGGGGATAGGAGCCGGAATCCTTCAGGGCTCCGAGCGCGGCGGCCCGGGTCCGGGGCTGGTCGAACGACCCCAGCGCGCCCACCGCGTCGCGCCGCACGTTTTCGTTCGGATCGTTGACCGCCTGGAGGAGGGAGTCGACGGCGAGGGGATCGCCGATCAGCCCCAGCGCCAGGGCGCTGCCGGCCCGGATCGCCGGGTCGGAGTCGGCGAGGCTTTTAATCAGGAAGGGGACGGCGACCGGCTCCTTGAGCTGACCGAGTTTCTGGACGGCGTCGAGGCGGAGCAGGTAATCGCTCCCCTCCAGGATGGCGATGTAGTCCTGGACGGACTTGGTCTTCTCTTCCCCCCCGCAGCCCCCGATCCCCCCCGCGGCGCAGAGGATAAAAATCGCGATCCAGACTGTTTCCCCGGAAAGCCTCATAGCCTTGAGAAAATTTATCACCGGGACCGGGATCAGTCAAGGAATAAAGCGGCGGCCGGCGCTTCCGGGGGATTCACTCTTCCTCGGGGCCGACGATCGCGTCGACCGGGCAGACCTCGGCGCAGGCGCCGCACTCGGTGCAGAGCTCCGGATCGATCACGTAGGCGGGCTCTCCTTCGGAGATCGCCTGGACCGGGCATTCCGGCTCGCAGGTGCCGCAGGCTACGCACTCCTTGGTGATCTTGTAAGCCATACCCACACCTCCCGGCGCGGCCTTCGCCGCGGCAGATTTTCCGCTCCCAAAATAAGCGCGGGGGCGAGTCTGTCAACAAGAAAGTGGTTGATGGGACCTATAGGAATTATTCCCCCGCCGGCGGGCTAGCGGATTTTTCTTCCAGTTCCGGCGATGCCGAAGCGGAGAGAGGATTGCGGACAGGCCCGCTGGCAGCGGAGGCAGCGGATGCACTCCCCGGAGAGGAACTCCTCCCGGTCGGGCTTCAGGCCGACCGGGCAGGCGCGGGCGCACTCCCCGCAGGAGAGGCAGCGGTCTGGGTCGTAGCGGAGCCCCCAGACCGCCACCCGGTTGAAGAGGCCGTAGATCAGGCCCAGGGGGCAGGCGACCCGGCAGAAGAAGCGGTAGACGATGACCGCGCCGCCGGCGAAGAGGAGGAGGAAGGCCGCCTTGATCCCGAAGAGGAGCCCGACCAGGGGGCGGACCGACGGGTCGGCGGCGAGCGTCGGCGCTCCGGCTTGGAGCGTCCCGGCCGGGCAGAGAAAGCGGCAGAAGGAGGGCTGCTCGGTCAGGGCGGGGAGGAGGAAGACGAGGAGGAGGAGGACCGCCCAGCGGAGGTGGCGGGAAAGGCGGGGGAGAGTGAGCTTGCGTCCGGGGAGGCGGTGGAGGAGCTCCTGGACGAGGCCGAAGGGGCAGATCCAGCCGCAGACCAGGCGGCCGCTGAGCGTCCCGACCAGGACGAGGAAGCCGGAGACGTAGAAGGAGAAGCGGTGCGAGAGGTGGGCGGCGAAGTGCTGGAGGGCCCCGATGGGGCAGGAGAGGAGGGCGTAGGGGCAGGAGTAGCAGTTGAGCCCGGGCGAGCAGATCCGCTTGAGCGGCCCTTGGTAGAGACCCCCGGGGAAGGGCTGGCCGAGGAGGAAGGCGCCGTTGGCGGCGATCGCGGCGACGATCTGGACGAGGCGCCTCATCGCCCGATCCCGATGCAGTCCAGGCAGCGCCAGATCGCGATCGTCTCGACCGTCCTCGCCTCGCCGAGACGGAGGCCCAGCGCAAGGAGAAGGGCGGCCAGGGCCAGGAGGGCGATGCGGGCGGCTCCCCTCATGGCCTATTCCGCGAGGAGGGAGGAGACGGCTGCCTCGAGGACCGGCTTCGGCTGGAAGCCGACGTATTGCTTCCGGACGATCCCCTTCCGGTCGACGATGAAGGTGGCCGGGATGGCCGCGACGCCGCCCCACCTCTTCGCCGTCTCCTGGTTTCCCAGGAGGACGGGGTAGCTGATCTTGAGCTTCTCGGCGAAAGGCTTCAGGGCGGCGGCCCCCTCCTGGTCGAGACCCACCCCCAGGATCGCGAGCCCGCGCCCGGCGTAGGCCGCGTGGAGCTCGACGAAGTCGGGGATCCCCCGGCGGCAGGGGCCGCACCAGGTGGCCCAGAAATCGACGATGACCACCTTCCCGCGGAGCTCGGCGAGGCGGACGGTCGTCCCGTCGAGAGCCGGGAGGGAAAGCTCGGGCGCGGGCTGGCCGACCAGACCGCCTCCCGTCGGGAGTCCGGAGGGCCGGCAGGCGGGGGAAACCCCGAGGGCCAGTCCGGCGATGAGGGCGATCAGTGTGCGCTTGCGCATCGAGTCTCCTCCCCCGGCCGGTTCGGAGAGGAAAGGCCGCCGACCGGTTTTCGCGATAATTCGAATTATAACTTAAACTAGTCTTTCCCCGGCGTATAATCTCGGGCGCGATGATCGCCGCGCTCCTCCTCGCCGTCGTTCTCCGCTTCGCCGCGGCGCCTTCTCCGTCCGGCTCGACCCCGCCCGCGGTCCCGGTCCTGGTGGAGGGGGTGGCCGCGTCCGCCGCCGCCGCCCCGGTCGCGGCCCTGCGGTCAATCTGGGAGCGGGTGACCGGGATCAGCTTCTCCGTCCTGGATGGCAGATACGCGGAGCTGGAGGAGGGCGTCCTCCCGCCGGCGGTGGACACCCGCTCCAAGCGCCTGGTCGAGATCAAGGAGCTCCCGGGCGGTCTCTTCCGGGCCGTCCTCGAGGTCGCGGCGCCCGCAGCCCTCCTCCAGGCCCAGGATCGGCTGCGCGAGCTGACGGTCCAGGGCGAGGCGCCGGTCGCCTCCGACTTGAGCCTTCTCGCCGCCCGCTCCCTCGCCCGGGAAGACGCGCTGGAGAAGGCCGCCCTCGCCGCCGCCGCCGAGGTCTACCCGCTCTCCTCGGTCCCCCGCTTCCTCGAGGGGAGGATCGTCTACCTGGAGACGATCCGCGAGGGGGTGGAGGGGGGCGTTTACCGCCTGACCGCCCGGGTCAAGGTCGAGCTGGCCACTCCCTGATCGCCCCAAGGCACGGCCTATCCCAAGGCCGTTGTCTACTGCCGGATAGTCTTCTCCGCCTGCCCGCGGGCGAACTTCTCCCAGACCTCCGGGTTCCGCCGCTTGACGAATTGCTTCCATTGCTCGTAGGAGGGGTCCCTCCCCGTCTTGCTCGCGAAGCGCTTCCAGATGCGCTCGTTCCCGTGGTGGCTCATGACTCCCCGGGTATGAAACGACATGCTCCACCTCCTGGTTAAATTCCAAACTCGAATATCGATATTCGGATTGATCTCGACCCGCCCGGCCTGGTCTTCTTAGGCCGGCGTCACTTCGGGATGTTCGCCGTCACCGGGATCCGGATCTCCTCCTGGCCGGGCTGGTCGGTCGCGACCACGATCGCGGACCGGTAGCGCCCCGGGGCCGTCCCCGGGGCGATCCGGACCTCGACCACGCCCTCCTCGGCCGCTTCGGAGTCGCCCGCGTCGGCCAGGAACGGCTCGGCCTCGGCGCGGGCGGAAAGGATGGCGAAGTCCGCCCCGGCGCGGTGGGTGAAGATGATCTTCTTGGCCAACCCCTGGTCGAGGTTCTCCCGGGTCAGGAGGAGCATCCGGGGGGAGTAGAGGAGGTTGCCCTCGACCGTGGCGGCGATCGTCGCCCGAAGCTCCGGGAGCTTGGGGTGATCGGTGGCGACGATCAGGGATCCGTTCTGCCCGCCGACCGCGGTCATCGGTCCGAAGGAGACCTCGATCTCCACCGGCCCCTGCTCCTTGCTCGCCGCGACCCGCTCGCCCCGGATCCTCGCCTGGAAGACCTCCGGCTCCGCCCGGACGGAGGTTACCCGGAAGGGCAGGTCCTCGGGGACGACCTGGACGATCCGGGAGGTCTGCTCGCCGAAGCTGGTGTGGTGGAAGGCGATGGCGCGGGGGGAGAGCGTCCCGGCCGTCTTCACCTCCACTTCAAGGTGGAGCTGGACGGTGGAGTCGGCGGGATCGTCGGAGGTGACGAAGACCGTTTTCTTCTGGTTCCCGTGGTAGCGGCGGGTGTTGAACTCGACCTTGATCTCGCCGCTCTCGCCCGGGGCGAGGGTGTCCTTGGAGGCCAGCGCCGCCGTGCAGCCGCAGGTGGAGCGGACCCGGCTCACGTGGAGCGGTCCCGCCCCGGCGTTGCGGAAGGCGAAGAGGTGGGAGACGACGTCGCCCTCCCAGGCCGAGCCGGCGTTGAAGCTTGTCTCGGAGAACTCGATCCGGGGCGGCGGCGGGGTGGGTCCGGGGACGAGAGAGGGGGAAGGTAGCGGCGCCTGAGGCGGGTCCGCCCGCGCCGCGGGGGCCAGGACCAGAACCGCCCCGAGCCCGGCCGCCATCAGCTTCGCCGTCATCTTCCTCCCCGCGCCTCCGCTGGAAATATATCCCATGGTCTTCATTCGGCAACCGCTCCTCCGGTTGGCTGGTCGTCCGGCGCGCCTCGCCGGATCACTGCTTGGACCGTTCCCGGTCCCGTTTCGTTCAAGAATTTCCGGGCCGTTCGGCCGGCTTCCTCTCCAGGACCTGGAGCGCCTCGGCGACCGTCGCGTCCCCGTGAACGATCCGGGCGATCGCCTCCATCATCAGCGCCGGCTCCTCGTGCTGGAAGACGTTGCGCCCGACCGAGACGCCCGCGCCCCCCGCCGCCAGCGATTCCTTGATCATCTGGAGGAGACTCTTGGGGTCCTCCGCCCGCTCCCCGCCGGCGATGACCACGGGGATCGGGCAGCCCTCGATCACCTGGCGGAAGGAGGCGATCGAGCCGGTGTAGTTCACCTTGGCGATGTCCGCGCCGAGCTCGGCGGCGATCCGGGCCGCGTGCTTCACCCCCTCGACGTCGTACTCGCTTACGAACTTCTTCCCCCGGGTGTACATCATGGCCAGGAGGGGGACCCCCCACTCCATGCACCTGACGGAGACCGCGCCCAGGTCCTTGAGCATCTCCGATTCGTCCTCGGCCCCGATGTTGACGTGGATGGAGACCGCGTCCGCCCCCATCTTCAGGGCCAGCTCGACCGAGTTGACCAGGACCTTGGTGTTGGGGTCGGGCGACCAGACCGTGGAGCCGGAGAGGTGGAGGATGAGACCGAGGTCCTTGCCGTAGGAGCGGTGGCCGTAGAGGGGAAGCCCCAGATGGCCGAGGACGGCGTTGGCGCCGCCCCGGGCGATCTCCTCCACCATCTCCCTCATGTTGACCAGGCCCTTGATCGGGCCCAGCGTCACCCCATGGTCCATGGGGACGATCACCGTCCGCCGGGTCCGGCGGTCGAGGATCCTTTCCAGACGGATTTTCTTGCCCAGCATCATGACAGCCTCCTGTCGGAAGCGATTACATGGTTGCGTGAAATATTATGGCCGCGATAGGCAATGGTGTCAGGTGCCAGGTGTCAGGTGTAAGGAAATAATCGACGGCAGCCTTCCCGGTCCGCGCGCACCTGACGCCATTCGCCCCTACCGTTTGCCCCGCGATCTCGCGTCGATCATCCTTCCCAGCTCGTCCCGGGCCCGGTACCAGTCCTCGGGGTCGCGGGACCAAGCCTTGGGGTCGATCCCCGCCTCCCCCGCCGCCTTGAGCCCCCGCCGGACGATCGAGTCCACGACCGCTCCCGGGTCCGCCCCCGCGTCCCGGGCCAGGCGGAAGTACTCGTAGTCCTGGATTCCCCGCCGGACCATCTTCATCCGGAAGGAGGAGACCGGGCCCTTGATGGGCGGAAAGCCGATGGTATCGAGTTTGCCCCCGGGATAGAAGAGATACATGTTGCCGTTGTCCTCCCCGTGGCTCCGGGGATCGGTGTAGGGGGAATCGCCCCAGAAGTTCGAGGACCAGTCGAAGAAGCCGTCGGCTCCGTACTTCCAGGCGATCCAGGACCAGGAGCGGAAGGCCACCCCGATCGCGTCCAGGCACATCAGGCCGACCGCCGGCTCCCCGGCGTGGTAGAAGAACCCCTTCTCCCCCTGCCTCTGCCGCGCCGCGACCGCCGCCGGGTCGTACTCGGAGGCCCGGGGGCACCAGATGTCGACGATCCCGAAGAGCTCGGGGTGGGGGGGGCAGGTGTAGAAGTAGTTGATCCGGTCCCCCCCCGCCTCCTTGAGGATCTCTCCGTATCTTTTCACCTGGGCGTTGTGCGGCCCGCGTTCGTCGAAGACGTAGGCGAAGGCCCGCCCGAGGTCCCAGCCCTTCTCCTCGAAGTGCCGGACGACCTCGCCGCAGTAGGCTCGGAGGGGTTCCTCCCCGGGGTCCCAGCCCTCGGGGAAGGGGAGCTCCCAGCAGGCCGGGGGCGCCCGGTCGGCGAAGAGGCTCCCGTCCAGGACCGGCCCGAAGCGCCGGTCGTAGTCCGTCCAGTCGACCTTTCCCTCCTTCCCCGCCCCCCCCGGCATGATCCCCCAGTGGCCGTTCACGAAGCCGTGCTCGTGGGCCATGATCTCGTAGTTCTTCAGGACCTCCCAGGAGGCGTCGGAGAGGGCGAAGGGAACGCCCTCCCCCCGGGCGAAGCGGTAGGCGTAGAGGTCGAAGAAGACCGGGAGCGTCCGCCGGGCGGGCAGGGTGAAGTTCCAGACCTCGAGCTCGACGGCGATGGCCTTCGCCGTTCGCCCCCGGACCTTGATCGTGATCTCGCCCCGGTAAATCCCGGGGGGTGTCTCCGGCGGGATGTAGAGGTCGATCCAGACCGGGACGTTCCGCCCGCGGGGGAGGGAGAGGGGGGAGGCGACCTCGCGGCGGGTGGGGGAGTAGGGGTCGACGAAGGGGACGAGGGGATCGGGGTACTCGCCCGGGCCGGTCGAGCCGGAGCGGTCGGTCGCGGTCTTCACCGGGACGTAGACCTCGAGGAAAAGGCGGGCGTTCTCGCGCCCGATCGCGCCGGTTTCGGAGCTAAGATCGCCGATCTCGACCGCGACCGGGGAGACCGCCCGGGGGGAGGAGAGGATGATCTGGGCGCCCAGCCATTCGTTCCGCCCGCCGGCGAGGAGGAGGGCGGGAGGAGAGCTTCTCCAGTGGCGGTTCCTGGTCTCTATCGGGGCGGCGGGGGAAACCTGGGCGCTGTCGCCGGTCGCCCAGACCGTGATCGCGGGCGACTCCATCCGCCCGAGGAGGCAGCCCGCCATGAGGAGGGCGGGGAGGATCGCGGCCGCCGCGGCGGGCGTCCTCACGGGGTGTTCTCCCCCTCCGTCCCGAGCGCGAGGATCTCCAGGCGGAGCTTCCCGATCGCTTGGGCGAGGGCGGCCGCCTGGGCGATCGGCTCCCCCTCCGCGAGCTTGAGGTGGGTGGCGTCGGCGTTGACCTGGCCGAAGGCCGCGTCCGCCGGGACCCAGTCGCCGACGAAGAGCTCCGTCCACTGGTGATAGTAGAACTTCCCGTCGCCGGTGGCGACCAGCCCCGAGACCGTCCGGGCGGGGAGGCTCGCGGCGCGGGCCAGGGCGGCGAGGAGGACGGCGTGGGCCTTGCAGTCGCCGGAGCGGGAATCGAGGACCCCGAGGGCGTCGGGGAGGCTCACCCGGTAGGTCTTCCGGAGGTTGGCGTGGACCCAGGCGGTGAGCTTCTCCGCCGTCCGGAGGGCGTCGGTCTCCCCTCCGGCGATCTCGGCGGCCAGGGCGCGGATACGGGGGTCGTCGCTCTGGATCTCCGGAGCGGACTGAAGGAAGGGGGCGAAGCTCTCCCCCGCCACGGGGAGGGAAGGGGAGAGCTTCGGGTCGAGGCGCTGTCTCTCCACCTCGAGGTAGTAGCCGTCCGCCCCGGCCGGCCGGATGGTCTGGCGGGGCGGGGAGGAGAGGAGGGAAACGGCGTCGACCCCCTCCACCGCGGCGAGGAGGCGATCGACGCGGGCGGGGGAGGTGACGGGACGGCCGCGGGGGACGATCGCGGTGAGGGTGAGGACGTCGCTCAGGTAGGAGAGGCTTTTCGCCTCCGCCTCCCCCTCCTCGCGCAGGGTGAGGAAGCCGGCGATCTTCGCCTCCAGGACCGTCTGGTTGTCGGCGATCCGGTCGAGCGAGCTGAGCTTGAGCTCGGGGATCTCGGAGCGGATGACGAAGACGCGGGTGGGGACGCCGCCCAGGTTTCTCTCCTCGATCCGCTCCACGCGGTAGAGAGAGGCGAGCGGTTTCAGGAGCGTGGAGTCGAAGAGGACGGAGCGGGCCGCCTCTCCCTCCCGCGGACCCCGGCGGACCAGGATCTGCTCGGCCAGGTAGTCCGCGATCGTCTCCTCCGGCGCGCTGACCGTCCGCGTCCCGGAGGGGAGGATCAGGCGCAGGCTGCCGCCGAGCCGCTCGCCCCGCGCCGGAGAGGGGCCCAGTCCCGCCGTGTTGGCGGCGGAGAAGGAGACGAAGGCGCCGTCCGCGCCGTAGATCCGCTCCTCGCTGATCCGGATCGTCTCCGGCCCGCCGCCCTGCCCGACCGTGAGCGTCATCTCCATCGCCGCCCGGTAGGCCGACTCCTCCCCCCCGCCGGTCCGCTCCAGGGTGGCGCGGCCGTATCCGACCTTCCGGTCGAGGAGGTAGACCCCGAACCACTTCGTCCCCAGGTAGGGGGCGGGGTCGCAGGGCGCCGCCTCCGCCCTCCCCGGCCCTCCGAGGAGCATGAGGAGGAGGACCGGCAGGGATGGGAACCGGGGGAGCTGGATCACGGGGCGATCGTGGCCGGACCGGATCAGAAGATCACCGTCTCCTGTCCTCCGAACGGCGAGGGGGAGGAGGCGGGAAGGGGCGTGGGGATGGGGCGGTAGTTGATCCGCTCCACGATCCCCACCGCCTCCTCCTCGGAGAGATCCCCCCAGAAGCACAAGTCGTCGGAGGCGGGATCGAGCGGGAGGTGGAAGCTGGCCCGCCCGAGCCCCTCGAGGGTGAAGATCACCGAGCGGCCGAGGTTGCCCAGGCTCGCCTCCCGGAGCCGCTCCAGCCCGTCGGGGCTGAGCTTGCAGTACACGATGTATCCCCGCCCGCGCTTCCAGCCCAGCGTGGCCGAGGTGAAATCGGCGTCGGTGAGGAAGGGGCTCTCTTCGGCGATCGTTGTCGCCGTGGAGGCGTGCCAGGCGACCACCCGGGCCGGCTTCTCGAAGTAGAGCTCGATGAGGTTCCCGCTCGGCTTGGGCGTCGCCGCCGCCCCGGGGGCCGGCGGAGAGGTCGGCGTCCCCGCCGCGGGCAGGCAGGCGGCGGCGATAAAGGCCAGGAGGAATTTCATGGTGCGCTTTCCCTCTGCTGGCGCCTATGATACCATAGGTCGAGAAGCGATGGCCACCGGACTCTCGCCCGGGCCGGGAGAACCATCCCCATGCCGATCTTCGAATACGCCTGTTCCCGCTGCCGGAAGATCTTTAGCTTCCTCGTCCGTTCCCCCTCGCGGGAGGGGGTCCACCTCTGCCCGGACTGCGGCTCCGGCGGACTGAAGCGGGTCTACTCCCCCTTCGCCCTCGTCCGCTCCGAGGCGAGCCGTCTCGGCCGCCTGGAGGATCCCTCCTTCCTTTCCGGCTTGGACGAGAAGGACCCCCGCTCGCTCGCCCGGATGATGCGGAAGATGGCCGCGGAGACCGGCGAGCCGATGGATAGCGAGATGAGCGAGATGTGCGAGCGCCTGGAGGCGGGCGAGGACCCCGAGCGGATCGAGGCGTCGCTCCCCGGCGGCGGTGGCTACACCCGCGACCCCACCCTCCGGGAGTAGAATCGCCGCGGACAATGATATATGGATAAGCCGGGCCTTGCGCCGGAAGAGCTTTCCGATCTTCAGGAATGATGCGGGCTGCCCGCCTCCAGCTCGCGCAGGCGGCGGTGGCAGAGGTCGACCAGGGCCTCTCTGGTGTGGATCTTCTCCGGGAGCGCGTTGCGCCAGCGGCGGGCGTAGGTCTGGTGGAGCTTCTTCACGAAGGAGCGGTCGAGGTTCCGCCAGGACCTCCGCTTGATCACCGCGAAGCGCGGGAAGGAGAGGCGGTATTCGCCGGCCGGCCAGCGCTCCCGAAGGGCCTCCGCGAGCGTCCAGCCCGCCTTCCCCTGCTCCAGGAGCTTCGTCCAGTAGGAGCGGAGTTCCGCGAGGTAGCCGGGGACGTCGAAGGCGCGCGCCCCCCCGTCGTAGACGACGCACCGCTCCAGGGGCGAGGAGAGCCGCTCGAACTGGGAGAGTTCGAACTCCGGGGCGAGGAGGGCCGGGTGGCGCATCAGGTCGGTCCCCTGGATCTTCAAGCGCGCCTCGGTTTTGGAGTCGGCCAGGTGGAACTTGCCCTCCAGGTAGACCAGGATCGTCTTGCGGTAGGTCCGGAAGGACTCCCGGAGGAGGGCGTCGTATTTCTGCAGGGCCTTCTCGATCTTGTGGCAGCCGATGGTGAAGAAGACGACGTTGTGGACGGGGCGGCCCAGGTTCTTGGCCTGGCGGAAGATGATCTCCAGCCCGTTGTCCACCGTCACCCCGGTGGCTACGATCTCGCCGATGAAGAAGGAGGCGCCGGGGGGGATCTCGATCTTCCGGTACTGGTCGTCCTTGATGTACCAGCGTCCGAACTGGTCGCGCTGGCGCTGGGAGGTGATGAAGGAAGAGGCCTGGGTGTTGAAGGCCCAGGCGTCGTAGAGCGCCTCCCGGATGCCGAAGTTGAGTCCGGAGCGGAGGAAGTGGACGACGGAGATCGTGGAGGGGTCGAGCGAGCGGAAGTAGTCCCGCTCCGGGAAGTGGCGCAGGGTCTCGGTGACCGCGTTCTTGAGCTCCCGGGTGAACTCGACCCCGGTCACCTCCGGCCGGTTCAGGATCCGGCGGGAGGAGGGGGTGGAGGCGACGTAGACTTCGAGCTCGGGGGCGTATTCCGGGTGGAGGCGGTAGCAAGAAATCGCCCGGCTCCGGAGGATCGGCTCGAGGTAGTCCATGGGGATCGGCAAAGGGGTTTATTCGCTGGGAAGGTGATGATAGAGTAAGCGGGCGGTTTAACCAAGGACAAACGGGAGGGATGGAGTAACGGAGTGATGGAGTAACGCCGGCCTCGCCCCGTCACTCCAATACTCCAGTACTCCATTCCATCGGAGGCCCTATGAGCGTCATCGCCGCCAGCGAGCTCAAGCGCCTGATCCGGGAAGGGCTGATCCGGATCGAACCCTTCTCGGAGAGCCAGATCGGTCCGGGGTCGATCGACCTCCACCTGGCCAACCGCTTCTGGGTCTACCAGAAGGTCCGGGAGATCTTCCACATCACCGACTCTTCCGATTACCGCCAGATCACCCAGGAGATCCGGGTCAAGGACTACTTCCTGCTCATGCCGGGGGAGTCGGCGATGGGTCTGACGGTGGAGAAGATCACCCTCCCCCCCAACATCTGCGGGCGCCTGGAGGGGAGGTCCCGCTTCGCCCGCCTCGGCCTTCTCGTCCACATCACCGCCTCGTTCATGCAGCCCGGGATCTCCAACCGCCAGACGCTGGAGATGTACAACGCCTCCCCCATCCCGCTGGCCATCCACCCGGGGACGCGGATCTGCCAGTTCGTCTTCGAGTATACGCTCGGCCGGGGTTACTACCGCGGCCGCTTCCGGAAGCAATAGAGGAGGGACGGGGTTTAATTGTTAAGTTGAACTTAACAATTAAACCCCGTCCCTCCTAAGCCCGGAGCTGGCGCTCGGCGTCGACGACGCCGCGGTTGATCCGGGAGATGGCCTCGCGGGCCTTGTCCTGGAGCGACTCGGCGCCGGGGGCGTCGTGGATCTCCCGGAGGACCTGGATGCACATCCGGAAAGCTCGGACCAGCTCGCCCTCGTCGATCGGGCAGCGCTCGGTCACCTCCGCGAAGGAGGCCCCCCCCATCCAGCGCCCGAGGATCTCGCTCAGATGGAAGGAGAGGTCCTTGGCCGGGGGCGAGATCCGGTGCCGGCCCTCGCCCCGGCGGATCGCGGCGGCGATCCGCTTCAGCTCCCGGGACCACCCGGCGCGCTTCCCCCGCGGATTCAGGCGCTTGAGCTTCGCCGAAGGCTCGAAGACCAGGGCCAGGCAGATCGCGGCCAGCTCGCGGGAGGAGAGCCGCTGGAGCGCCCCCCTTCCGAAGAGCTCGCCCGCCATCAGCTCGTAGCCGTAGACCCCGGCGGCGAAGTCCCCCTTCGCGGTGAGTCCGCCCCCGGCGACATAGCCGAGCTCCCGGAGGAGGGAGAGCTTGGCGGCGAAGAGGCGGGCGGCCTCCCGGCGGGAGTGCTCGCGCTCCCGGTGGTAGTGGAAGGTGAGGGGGTAGAGATCGAGCGCCCGCTCGCCGTGACGGCGGTAGAGGTTGAGGATCGAGGCGTAGGAGGCGTTGAAGCGGGAGCGGACCGGCTCCGGCGCGCTTAAGATCGTCCGCTTCACCATCGCCGTCGAGACGTGGCGGGGATGGACGCGGCAGTAGACGAACCCCTCGGCGTCGATCCCTCGCCGCCCGGCCCGCCCCGCCATCTGGTAGAAGTCCCGGGTCTTCATCATCTCCAGGTCCGCCCCGGTGAACCGCTGCAGGCGGTCGAAGGCGACCGTCCGGGCGGGCATGTTGATCCCGAGGGCGAAGGTCTCGGTGGCGAAGATGAGCTTGATCAGCTTGCTGCAGAAGAGCTGCTCCACGACCTCCTTGATCGTGGGGAGGAGGCCGGCGTGGTGGTAGGCGATCCCCCGCTCGACCAGGGGGCGGAGCTCCTCCGCCGAGCGCTCGCCGGCGAGGTCGAAGCGCGCGCAGAGGCGGTCGAAGAGGGCGCGGACCTCCTCTTTCTCCTCCGGGCGGAGGAGGTCGAAGCCCGCCATCTCTTCGGCCAGCTCTTCGCAGCGCCGTCGGCTGAAGGCGAAGTAGAGGCAGGGGAGGCGCCGCGTCTCCCGGAGGTGGCGGACCAGGCCGGCCGGCGGGCCCGCGCCGTCCTCAAGCTCCCGCCGGGGGAAGGGGTCGGCCTGGCGGCGGCGGCATGCCCGGCGCTCCTCCTCCCCCAGCTGCTCCACGGATTCCAGGATCTTCCCCCGGGTCTGGAAGAGGAAATGGAGGGGGACGGGACGCTTCTCCTCGACGACCAGGGTGAGGGGGGTCTTCCGGACCGACTCGATCCAGGCGGCGAACTCGCGGAGATTGGGGATGGTGGCGGAGAGGGCGAGGATCTTCACGGAGCGGGGGAGGAGGATCAGGGTCTCCTCCCAGACCGTCCCCCGCTCCGGGTCGTCGAGGTAGTGGATCTCGTCGAAGATCGCCCAGCCGACGTCGGAGAGGTCCGCCGTTCCCTCGAGGACCTGGTTGCGGAGGATCTCGGTGGTCATGATCAGGAGGGGGGCGCGCGGGTCGAGCGAGACGTCCCCGGTGAGGATCCCCACTCGGCCGGGGAAGGCGCCGCCGAAGTCCCGGTACTTCTGGTTGGAGAGGGCCTTCAGGGGGGCGGTGTAGATGACCCGCTCGCCCCGCTTCAGGCAGTCGCGGATCGCATGCTCGGCGATGGCGGTCTTCCCCGCTCCGGTCGGGGCCGAGACGATCGTCGACTCCCCCCGGTCGAGGGCCGCGATCGCCCGCTTCTGGAATTCGTCGTAGATCACGGCGGGGACTTATATCACATAATCGAAATCGCGAGTAGCGCGCCTGCCTGCCGGCAGGCAGGAATTTCACGGATTCCGGCGCCGGATCGCTCCACCGGCCAAGCCGCCCGTAGGCGCGGACCTTGAAGGTCCGCGCGCCGGCAGAGTTCCGGCCGCGCTGGACTAATAATTCGCTCCGTGGGGAGCATTCGCGGTAGAATCTCTCGGAAAGCGGCCATGGCGATTATCCGAAAAACCGAGGGGCTCTGTCCGAACTGCCGGAAATTCGTCCCGGCGTTCGCGGTCGAGGAGGGCGGCTCCGTCTATCTCGACAAGGAGTGCCCCCTCCACGGACGGAGCCGCTCCCTGATCGCCCGGCGGGCGCCAGTCTACCGGGACCTTCTCGATTTCTACGCCCGTCTCGAGAGCCGCTTCCCCCGCCGCGCCGCGGAGATCGAATCCTGCGCCTTCACCACCACCCTGCGCTGCAACCTCTCCTGCGCCATCTGCTTCGCGGCCGATGGGCAACGGGAGGCCCCGCCCGAGCCCTCGCCGGACGAACTGACCGGGATGCTCGCCCCGGTCCGGGGTCGGGGGATCATGGTCCGGCTCACCGGGGGCGAGCCGACCCTGCGGGAGGACCTCCCCGAGCTCGTGGCCCGGGTGAAGGAGTCGGGCAACCACGCGGTCCTCGTCTCCAACGCGGTCCGTCTCGCCGACGCCGACTACCTCGCCCTCCTCCGCCGGCGCGGCCTCTGGGGGATCGCGCCCTGGATGGACGCCGCCGACGACGAGGCGGTCTACCTCCGGATGCGCCGCCGCCCCTTCGTCGCCCAACGGCGGGAGCTGCTCGCCAACGCCCGCCGCCTCGGCCTCAAGCTCTTCGTCTTCTTCGTCTGCGTCAAGGGCTTCAACGACCACGAGATCGGGCGGATCCTCTCCCTCGGGCGGGACCATCCCAACCTGGTCAAGGTCATCCTGATGCCCTACCTGCACCGGGGCGCGCGGGGGTTCTCGGCCGGCGAGGAATACGCTCTCGACGAGTTCTGGGAGGCGGTCGGCGCCGTCCTCGGCTACTCCCTGGACGACCTGGTCGTCCTCTTCCAGGTCTTCCTCTCCGTCCGCGCCCTCCGGGGGAGGTACACCTGCTTCAACTCCCCCTTCCTCCTCGTTCCCCGCTCGCTCCGCCGGAAGGACGGCTTCGATCCCGACCGCTATCGGGAGGTTCTCTCCCGCTTCCGCGGGCTGATGGAGGAAAGCCCCGCCGCCGCGCGGCGCTATTTCCTGCGCGCCTTCGGGGCGGATCTCCTGCGCCGGGGCTTCGGCCCCCCGCTCCTCCGCCGCCTCCTCTTCCCCCGCCGGGAGATGGCCGAGTGCTACGTCCCCCCCGGCTACGTCTGGCTCCAGTTCCAGCACCTCTTCCATCCCCCGAACTACGACCGGGAGCTGATCGGGAAATACTGCTGCTACTTCTCCCTGAACCCGGGGTTGGAGAAGAGGGTCTCTTTCTGCGAGTACTACAACCTGAAACTGAAGACCTGAGCCGTTAGGCTCAGGTCTTCAGTTTCAGGATCACTGATCACTGATCACTGATCACTGATTACTGATCACTGATTACTGATCACTGTTTTCCCCCCTCCCGAAGCGGCAGCGCCGCTGCCGCGGCGATCCGGGCGTGGTACTTCTCCCGAAAACGGGGGTTGTTCATCAGGCAGTCGCCGGCGCCGTAGTCCATGATCTCGCTCCCCCACATCCCGGAGAGGATCTCCCGGAGCGGTTTCTCGCGGACGTTGCCGAAGGCAAGGGGGACGAAGCAGCAGGGCTGGACGTCGCCGACCGGGGAGACGTAGAGGTAGCGGCGGGAGACGGCCGAGCAGACGGGGTGGGTGAGCTTCTTCGCGGAGGCGAGGTTTTCCAGGAAGACGAAGCCGGGCTCGATCAGCCCGGCGAGGCGAGAGCGCGCCGCCCGGTCGAGGAGGAGGGCGGGGGAGGAGAGGAAGCAGCCGGAGAGGGTGGTGTCGAGGACCCGGACCGCGTCGACCCCGAGTTCGCGCCCTCGGGCGATCAGCCTCCCGAGCTCGCCGTTCTCCAGGTTCTCCTTGGTGGCGTAGGTCGAAATGACGCAGGGCAGAGCGGCCTCCCGGCAGCGCCGGATCCCCGCGATCGCCTTCTCGAAGCAGCCCGGGCTGCCGCGCAGGCGGTCGTGGACCTCCGGCCGGGAGCTGTCCAGGCTGACCTTGACCGCGCCCAAGCCGGCCTCCGCCAGGCGGGCGACCAGGTCTTTCGTCAGGAGGAGGCCGTTGGTGTCGATCGAGGGGAGCATGCGCAGATCCCGGGCGGCGGCGACGATCTCGACGATGTCTTTCCGGAGGAGCGGCTCGCCGCCGAAGAGGGTGATCTCCACCGCCCCCAGCCTCCGCGCCTGACCGATCACCCCTTTCACTTCCGCGAGCGTGAGCTCTTGCCCCGCCGCGCGCTTAAGCTCCATCCCGCAGTGGACGCAACGGCACTGGCAACGGTAGGTCAGCCCGATCATGGTGGAGATGGGGGCGCGGGCGGAGAGGAAGCGCCCGCGGAAGAGGCGGCCGGCGCAGGAGAGGCGGGTGAGGGGAGAGGCCCGGCCGAAGTAGAGGCGCCAGGCCAGGCGGTAGACTTTGAGGTTGGCCGGAAGCATGTTTCCGATCATTATATGCTCCCGCCCCGGGGTTTTTAGGAATATTTCGCGTTGACGCGGGACGTGTCACGTGTAACGTGTAACGTGCAACGTGCAACGAGGGGCGCGTCTCCCGATGAGAACGTGGACCACTGCCATCCTTCTCGTTCTCATCCTCGTCTTCTCCGCCGCCCTCCGCCTCCGCGGGATCGGCTACGGCCTCCCCTGCACCTACTCCCGCCCGGACGAGGACCGCCTCCTCGCCGTCGCCGCCCGCTTCACCCCGGCCGACCTCAACCCCCGCTACTTCATCTGGCCGAGCCTCTGCTTCTATCTGGCCCGGGGCGGCCTGGAAGCGGTCGAGACCCTGCGCGCCCGCCTCTCCGGCGTCGCCCGGACGCCGGTAGCCTCGGCGCTGGCGGCCGACCCCGCTCCCTTCTACCTCATCTTCCGCCTCCTCTTCTGCGGGATCGGCCTTCTCACCGTCCTCGCCCTTTACCGCCTGGGGAAAGGGCTCTTCTCTCCGGTTTCGGGCCTCCTCGCCGCCCTCTTCCTGGGCGCCTCGTTTCTCCACGGGCGCGACTCCCGCTTCGCCATGCTCGACATCCCCGCGGCCTTCTTCGTCATCGCCTCCGTCGGCCGTTCCTGGGCGGTCCTGCGGCGGGGGCGCCGGTCCGACTACCTCTGGTGCGGTCTCCTCTGCGGACTGGCCGCCGCGACCAAGTATTACGCCGCCGCCGCCGTCTGCCCCCTCGTCTTCGCTCATCTCCTCCGCCCGGCCCCCCGCCGCCCCCGCCGCCTCCTCGCCGCCCTTCTCCTCTCCGGGCTCGTCTTCGCCGCCTCCTCCCCATTCCTCTGGCTCGACTTCCGCTCGGCCGCCCGCGAGATCGCGGGCGGGATCCTCGCCCCCCAGTTCCTCTCCGGTTTCCATCTCCTCCCCGGCCTCAAGACCGCCCGGGGCTGGCTCTACCATCCCCTCTTCTCCCTCCGCTACGGCCTCGGCCTCCCTCTGGAGCTCCTCGCCCTGGCGGGGGCGGCCTGGGGGATCGTCCGCGCGCTCCGCGGTTGTGCCCCCCACCGCCTTCTGCTCGCCTTCGTCCTCCCCTTTTACGCCCTGATCGCCTTCCAGAAATCCTGCTTCCTCCGCTACACCACACTCCTCCACCCCTTCCTCTGCCTGTTCGCCGCGGAGTTCCTGCGGGCGGCCTTCGTGCGCTTTCGGGTCTCGGGGGGGCTCCTCGCCCTCTTCGCCCTCGCCGTGGCCGCCGAGCCGGCCGTCCGACTGGTCCAGCTCGGCTCCCTTCTCGGCCGGACCGACACGCGCCTGATCGCCTCGGAGTGGATGGTCGGTAACCTCCCCCTCTCCTCCCCTCTCCTCTTCGCCCATCCCCTGATCTTCGGCCGCCCCCCCGCGGCGAGCCTCTACCCGAACCGTCTCGCCCTCCCGGAGGGGGCCCAAGCGGAAGAGGTGGCGGCGGCGGTCCGGGGCCTTCGGAACGGAGGCTGGTTCTTCGTCCTCGACGAGCACCCGCTCCCCTATTCGCGCCCGGCGCCCGGCCTGGAGGAGATCCTCGCCGCGGCCGGAGAGGCCGTCTTCGCGTCCGACCCCTTCCGCGCCGGCCGCTTGCCGGTCTACGACCCCTTCGACGCCTTCTACGTCCCGCTCGATGGCTTCGAGCGGCTCTCCCGCCCCGGGCCCGCGCTCTGGATCTACCGGATCAAGTAGTGAATGGTGAATAGTGAATGGTGAATGGCGGGGGAAAAACGGTGCGGGGTACGGACCTAAGCTTGGCCCGCCGTTCAGAGATGGTTTCTCATCTCTGGGAGCGGCGGAAAGGCCCGCGGGCGGGCGATTCGCCGGGTAGGATTTTATTGAGGAAGGCGCCGATCCCGGCGGCGTAGGCCGCTCCGGTCGCCGCCGCCCCCTCGCCGTGTTCCCCCCGGATCTCCAGGAACTCCTTGGGCGGGCGGGCGGCGGCGAAGAGCTCCCGCCCCATCGCGAAGGGGACGAGCTCGTCCTCCGGCGCGTGGAGGAAAAGCTTGGGGAGGGTCAGGCGGCCGACCTTCCCGAGGGAGTCGTACTCGTCGACGACCAAAAGCTTCGCCGGGAGGGCGGGATAGAGGCGGCGGGCCATCGCCCGGACCGAGGTGAAGGTCGACTCGCAGATCAAACCCGCCGCCGCCCCCTCGCCCGCGAGCTCGATCGCCACCGCTCCCCCCAGCGACATCCCGTAGATCACGATCCGCCCCGGTTCGACCCCGAGCGCGCCGGTCAGGTGGGCGAAGGCCGCCCGCCCGTCCCGGTAGGTCCCCTCTTCCGAGGGCCGCCCGCTCGACCGGCCGTAGCCCCGGTAGTCGAAGAGGAGGACCGAGAGGCTCAGCTCGTGGAAGACTCGGGCGTTCTGAAGGTTGGTGGAGACGTTCCCGCCGTTTCCGTGGCAGTAGAGGAGGGCGCCCCGCGCCTTTTCCGCCGGGATCCACCATCCGGTGATCGTCTCCCCGTCGGAGCTTATGAACGAGACCTCCCGGAAGGGGAGGCCGAGATCGGCGGGCGTCATCTCGTAGGCCCGCTCGGGGAAATAGAGGTGGGTCCTCTCGAAGCGGCGGGCGTAGAGCCAGGCCGCGATCGCGAGGAGAGCGAGGACGGGGAATATGATCACGATTTTCCGCTTATTCAACGCCGATTCCGTCGAAGACGTTGAAACCGTTCAAACCGTTGAAAACGTTGAAGCCGAGCCCATTCGCGCTTAGTTCGCGTTATTCGCGGTTCAGGGGCCGCGCCGGGGTGATTCTCGGCCGATCGGGGGTTGTTTTTCTTTCCGGGTCATTGTAGGATAGGCGGCGGAGGATCTCAATCCATGATGGACTGCCGAGAAGTCCGTTCCCTCGGCGCCCGCTTCCTGCGCGGCGCCCTCCCCGCCGAGAATTCCGAGGCGGTCCGCCGGCACACGCTCCAGTGCGCCCCCTGCCGGTCCTTCCTCCTCACCCTCGAGAAGTACCTCGCCCGGCTCGGTCCGGTGCCGCCCCCCGCCCGCCGCCTGTCCGGCCGCTCTTTCCTCATCGGCGGGGATCTTAAGGCCTGGGAGCGCTGGGCGCCGCTCTACGCGGCGGGCCTGGCGATCACCGCCCTCGTCGTCATCACCCTCCGCCTGACCAGCTGCGCCTCCGCCCCCGCTTCGGGAGCCCTGCCCGCGCCGGCCCTCTCCCCGTCGCCCGCTCCCGCTCCGACGGCGGTCCCGCCGGTCCGCCTCCGCCAGGGCCCCTCCGGCTCGGTCCTGGTCCTGGAGGAGGAGGGGGGTGCGCCGGCGCCCGAGGGCGATTACGATCCCTTCCAGGACCATCTCGTGACCCTGCGCGTCGCCGATGTCTCCGCCGCCCTCCCCCGGGCGGTCGACCTGGCCCTGGCCGGGGGCGCCCAGCCGATCAACTATCCGGTCAAGGGCTTCGAGAATCTGGGCCCGAACGAACGGATCCTGGTCTTCGACATCCGCACCTACCGGCCCTTCCTGGGGAAGCTCGCGGAGATCGGCCGGGTCGAGTGCCTCCCCCTGAAGCGCTCCGACTACGTCACCGTGCGCTTGACCGTGGTCGCGGAGGATGCCACCCAAGAATAGCGTTGCTATTTTTTATCCGCCTCCCCCCGGCGGGGGGGCGGCGGATAAAAAAAGGAGGTTACTATGGCAGGATACCGTGTGCTGGCCTTCCTACTCGGCTTGATCTTCCTAGCCCTGGCCGTCGGCCTTTTCTTCCACGAGGACCCCCGCCTCGCCCCCGCCCGCGCGGCCCTCCTCTCCGTGGACAACCTCCGAACCGCGCTCGGGGCCTCCGACGCGACGGTCAAGAACTACCTCCAGTTCGCGCTCTCCATGGGCGCCTTCGTCGCCCTGGCTTTCTCGCTCCTCTTCTTCGTCAGCGTCTTCGCCTCGGCCCGGATGGCCCCCTTTGTCGTGGTGGTGATCGTCTGCTGCATCCCGGCCATGGTCGCGGCGATCTGGAAGGGTTACGCGGCGAAGATCTCCTGGTACTCCTGGGGGGGCGGGGCGCTCTTCTGCCTCCTCCTGGCGATCCTCCTCGCCGCCTTCTTCCCCCGCTCGCCGGCGAAGGAGATCAAGCCGGAGGAGACGGTCAAGCAGTAACCGAGGTGATCAGTAATCAGTGATCAGTGATCAGTTATCAGCAAAAACGGGTCTGGGGACGGTGCGGTTCTCTCCAGGCCCGTTTTTTTTCTGATCACTGATTACTGATCACTGATCACTGATTACTGATCACTGATCACTTCTCCCCGATCGGGGGGTTAAACACGCGCATTTCCGAAAGCGCCTTTCGGGGAACCGGCGAAGGCGGTGGGGGCGAAAACGCCGGAGAAGGCGGCGTGCGCGAGGCGTTCCTTAAGCCCGGGCTCGTCCACCACGACGAACTTCCAGGGCTGGGAGTTGCAGGCGGAAGGGGCGAGGCGGGCCGCCTCCAGGCAGAGCTCGATCTTCTCCCGCTCGACGGGGGCGCCCGAGTATTTCCGGATCGAGCGCCGCTTCCCCGCCAGTTCGATGAACGGGCCGACGCTTATGGGATGGAGGGGGTTCATCAATTATTTTCCGAAGAACGCGCTGATGTCAAAGTAGATGGTTTTGTCCTCCCCGGAAGCAGTGCGCAGGCTGATGATATCGTAGCGTTTTCCTTCGTGCTTCAGGCATCGCTGCTGGAAATTCACGAAGCCCGGGAAATGCGACCTCAGCCATCTCCATTCGGCGTCCACGCCGGCCCCCCCGTCCGGGGCTCCGGCAATCGGAAAGGTTCAGAGCTCGATCAGCTCCGCCTGCATCGTCTTCGTGTCGAGGAGGGCCGCCGTGCATCTCCCGGTGATCCAGCCCGCCCCCTCGCCGGGGTTGATCACCAGGGTCCCCCCCCGGCGGGAGATCTCGGAGCGGTGGGTGTGGCCGTAGACGATGACGTCGTATCTCCCGCTGATGGCTAACGCCTCCAGCATATCCGGCTCGTGGATGAGGAGGAACCGCTTGCCCCCGAGCCGGCCCTCGAACTTCTTCGCATGGAGGGTCCCGATCTTTCGGAAGCGCTCGCGGAGGAAGAGGCGGTCGCCGTCGTTGTTGCCGAAGACCCCGATCAGGGGGGCCTTCAGGCGCGCGAACTCCCGGGCGGTGATGGGGGAGATGATGTCCCCGGCGTGGAGGACCGCCCCCACCCGCCGGCGGTTGAAGAAGCCGACCGCGGCCCGTATCTTCGGCATGTTCTCATGGGTGTCGGAGAGGATCCCTATTTTCATCCCGCGCCTCCCGTCTTCGCTGGTGCGCCTTGCCCGCCCGGGCTATATTACCAATAGGAGGCGGGACGCGGGATGAAAATAGGAGAGGGCATGCGCCGATGGTTGGTCTGGGCGCTGGTCCTGGCGAATCTCTTGGTGCTGGCCTACTCCTCCCGCCTTTTCCTCGGGACCTTCCACTATCCGCTGCGCCTTTATCTCCAGGTCTTCCGCTACGCCATCCCCATCGCCCTCTTTATCGTCGCCGCCGTTTTGCGCTCGGTCTTCCTCCTCGACTCGGTCGTCCCTTTCCTGGTCGCCTACGGCCCGGTCTATTTTCTCCGGTCGGACGACTTCACCTTCCTCCTCGCCACCCAGCTCTCCCTCCTCGTCATCCTCTTCGACCTGGTCTACTCCCTCGCCGCCGCCCGAAAGGTCCGGGAGTTCCGCTCCCTCTTCTGGGGGCTCCTCCTGGGCGCGGTCCTCCTCCTCGGCTGCCACCATCTCCTCTTCGGCATCGCCCCCGATCTCAAGCTCCCCATCCTCAAGACCTACGACGAAATGGTCCGGGAGATCGACAAGGCTTTTTGACCGCCTCCCCGCGGCGCGCTTCGGCGGTCAAAAAGAGCGCGGAGGCCGAGCTTCCGCGCCTAACCCTGCTTGTTCTCGCTGTCGGTTGATCGGTCCGATAGGTCCTATTCGTCCTATCGGTCCGATGGTTATTAGTAGAGGTCGTAGCCGGCCAGCCTCCCCTCCAACTCGGCGTTCCGGAGGGGGACCTTCCAGGAGGGCTTGAGCCCGAGCGACCGCAGGTACTTGGGCTCCCCGTAGTAGACGCAGGCGGTCGACCCGGTGCAGCGCTTCTTCAGGAAGTCGCCGAACTCCCGGAGGAGGAGGGAGAGGTCCTCGCCCTGGCCGCAGCGGATCCCGTAGGGCGGGTTGCAGACGATGCAGGAGGCGGGGAACCCCGGGAGATCCTGGAAGCGGGCCGCCCGCAGGGCCACCCGGGGGCCCTCGGGGAGGGCGGAGAGGTTCCCTCGGGCGGCCGCTACCGCCTCGGGGGAGCGGTCGCTCCCCGAGATCAGCCCCTCGGGGAGGGGGCGGATGGCGGCGTCGGCCTCCCCTTTCACCCGTTTCCAGACCGCGGCGCTGAAATCGGGGAAGCGCTCGAAGCCGAAGCGCTTCCGGAGGTATCCGGCCGGGATCCGGCAGTGGCGCATCAGCCCTTCGCCCAGAAGCGTCCCCGAGCCGCACATCGGGTCGACGAGGGGACGCTCCCCCTCCCAGCCGGAGAGGCGGATGACGGCGGCGGCCAGCGTCTCCTGCATCGGTGAGTGGAGCCCTTCGGTCCGCCAGCCGCGGCGGTGGAGCGATCCCCCGGCGGCGTCGAGCGAGATCGTCGCCCGGTTGGCGTGGACGCGGAGGTGGATCCAGAGGTCGGGGGAGCGGGTATCCACGCTGGGGCGGGCGCCCTTCAGCTCCCGGACGGAGTCGGCGACGGCGTCCTTGAGCCGGAGGGCGGCGTAGCGGGGGTTCCGGACCAGGCTGTTGGCGACGTCGGCGAAGACGGCGAAGGTCTCCTCCGGGGAGAGGAGGGAGGGCCAGTCGATCGCCCGCGCCGTCTTGTAGAGGTAGTCGGCGCTGTGGCAGTCGAAGGCGAGGAGGGGGGCGAGGATGCGGGTGGTCAGCCGGGAGAGGTAGACGGCCCGGTAGAAGGCGGCCGGCTCGGCGCTGAAGTAGACGCCCCGGTAGGAGGTTTTAACCTCGGAGGCGCCGATCTCCTTAAGCTCCTCGGCGGCGATCTCCTCCATCCCGGACGCGGTTTTGGCGAAGTAACGGCCGGTCTTCTGGTAGGCGAACATTAAATTTTCGTGGAGCGAAAATTTAAATCGATGATCAGGTCGGTCACCCGGGCCTTGATCAGGTCGCGGACGCGCCGGAACTCCTCGAGCCCGCCCCCGAAGGGGTCCGGGATCGGCCAGCGGACGGTCTTGTCCCGGAGGAGGTCGGGGAAGAGGCACTCCGGGCAGCCCCCCAGGACCACCGCCAGGTCGGCCTTCTCCGCCATCTCCCGGGTGATCTGGTCGGAGGTTTGGCGGGAGATGTCCACCCCGTCCTCCCGCATCACCTCGATCGCCTCGGGGCTGACCGATCCCCAGGCGGCCGTGCCGGCGCTCGCGGCGTCCATGACCTTCGCCCCCCGGGCGCGGGCGTAGCCCTCGGCCATCTGGGAGCGGCAGGTGTTGCCGACGCACACAAAAAGCACGATCTTCTTGTGTATCATCGGATTAACCGACAAGGAGCGGGCCGGGATTTCAAAGGCGGCGGATGAAAGTGTAAAAACCACAAAATACAAACAACGAATTCCAAGCAAAACCCAAATAACAAATCACAAACCGGCCGGCAACAGAGCGGCTCTCCTCGCGCCGTTCGATCCGTCGTCCGGGTCTTAACTCGTGATGCCGCCCGTGGCAGTATTTGGCCGCGCCCGCCGGGTTTTTGATTTTGTATTTTTTGGGTTTGGCTTTTTGTTTGGGATTTGTTTTTGGAAGTTTGTAATTTGCTTTAGTAGGCCGTGGTCAGGGTGCGGTGGTAGGGCTTGTCGTCGGCCGCCTTCCGCTGTCCGATCACCCAGAGGAGGCGGTCGACCCGCTGCGAGGTGATCCCGACCAGGCGGGGGGAGAGGGACTCCGTCATCGCCTCCCCGGCCGCGATGGTGGCCGCCCGGATCTCGTTCTCCTCCCGGGAGCGGGCCGGGATGACGCGCCCCTCGTCGACCATCCGCTCCAGGCCGTTCCGGTATTCGATGAGGCCGAGCTTCCGGAGCACCTGGGGGAGCTTGTAGTCGGCCGAGACGGTGAGCTCTTCGAGGTCGGCGAAGGCGCCCGGCCCCTTCCCCTGCCAGCGCTCGTGGATCATCGCCGGGGCGAGCTGGGCGCGCTTGTGGAAGAGAAGGCGGGCGGAGCCGAAGGGCACCGAGTCGTCGAAGGAGGGGAAATGGGAAGTGAGGATCTCCACCAGTTTCACCGCGGAGCCCGCCGCCGCCTCCAGGACCCGGTGAAAATGCCCGCCGAAGCTCTTGACCAGGACCCGCCCCACCTCGCGGCAGATGACCAGGCGCTGCTCGAAGAGAGGGATTTTGACGTTGCCGCGGAGGATGTGGGCGAGCTCGGTCGGGCCGATCCCCTCGAGGAAGGCCCCCTCCAGGAGGGGGATCCCCTCCTCCAGGGCGCGGGTGAGGGCCGCCAGCATCCCGAAGGCCCCGTCGAGCTTCCGCCCGCCGAACTCCACTTCCCACTTGGGCGAGCCCCAGTAGCAGAAATTCAAGGCGTTGAAGAGGAGGAAGTAGCTGACGCCGGACTCGTCGAGGGCGGGATGGATGAAGGCATGGTTCCAGCGGGCGAAGGGGAAGTGGCGGCCCTTGAGATGGGAGCAGAAGGCGTTGAGGCGCTCGCGGTCGATCGTGACGTAGCGAAGTTCGCCGAGCAGGGGCTGGAGCGAGGCGACGATCTCCTTTTTCCCGCCGAAGGTACTCATGACGGGATTATCGCTGAAAAGGTCGCGGTTATCAGCCATAATTTTATATCTTAGGAATGTGATGAAAACACCGCCCGGCACGCACCCCCTCTTCCGCCGCTTCCGCGACCACGTCCGGCGGGAGGGGTTGTTCGCTCCCGGGGAGCGCCTCCTCCTCGCCGTCTCCGGCGGCCCGGACTCGGTCGCCCTCCTCTTCCTCCTCCGCGCGCTCGCCCCCGAACTCGGCCTCTCCCTCGCGGTGGCCCATCTTGATCACGGCCTGCGGGGGAAAGACTCGGTCGCCGACGCCCGCTGGGTGGAGGCGCTGGCCGCCCGCCTCGGACTCCCCTGCGCCGTCGGCGCCGCCCGCGGGCGGAAGCGGGGGGGCTCGGTCGAGGCGGCCGCCCGGGAGGCGCGCTACGGCTTCCTGGTCCGGACGGCGGCGCGGATGGGGATCCGGAAGATCGTCCTCGGCCACCAGGCCGACGACCTCGCCGAGACGGTCCTGATGCGCCTTCTGAGGGGCTGCGGCCCGGAGGGCCTCATCGGGATGCGGCCGGTCTCCGCCCGCTCGGGGCGCCTCCTCGTCCGCCCCCTCCTCCCTTTCCGGAGGCGGGAGCTCCTGGACTTTCTCCGTTTCCGCTCCATCCCCTATCGCCGGGACGCGACCAACCGGGACACCCGCTTCCTCCGCAACCGGGTCCGGAGGGTCCTTCTCCCCTACCTGGAGAGGCGCTACAACCCCCGTCTCGGCGAGATCCTCGCCCACCTCTCCGTCCTGATGCGGTTGCGGGCCGAGGGCGGCCGGGCCGGCCGCCCTCCCGCCGCTCTCCGGCGGGCGCTCGCCCGCTCCGGGGCTAAAGCTCTCGACCGTCGCCACTGGGCCGCCCTCGCGGAGCTCCCCGGGAAAAGGGAGGGGGCCCGGATCTCCCTCCCCGGCGGCCGCGCGGCTCGCCGGGAGCGGGGGCGCGTGGTCATCGACGACCGCCCGGTCGGGGCCGCGGTCCGCTCCTACCGCTATCCGCTCCCGGTCCCCGGCGCGGTGGCGGTGCGCGAGGCCGGCGTGCGGATCGCCGCCCGCCTCGTCCGCCCTCCGCGCCCCCTCCCGCGGCGGCGGCGCTCCCTTCCCGCCTTCTGGCGGCGGCTGCCGCCAGAAGGCGCTCGGCGGGAGTACCTCGACCCCGCTGCCCTCTCTTTCCCCCTCGCCGTCCGCTCCCGTCTCCCCGGCGACCGCTACCACCCCCTGGGCCGCGGGGGGAGCCGGAAGGTGAAGGCGATCATGATCGACGGGAAGATCCCCCCCTCCCTCCGTCCCCTCCTCCCCCTCGTCGTCTCCGGGCGGCGGGTGGTCTGGCTGGTCGGCCACCGCCCCGCCGAGGAATGCCGTCTGCGGGAGGGGAGCCGCCTCGCCTTGGAGCTCCGGGCGGAGCCCCTATAGGTCCTATAAGTCCTATAGGACCTATTCCAAACTGCTCTTGTCCGGAACTTCCTTTTCCGAACGCCCCGACCGGCGTCCGGAAAAGGACCTTGTGAAAGCCCGCTCCATGGATTAGATTGCACAAATATGGATGGAAAAAAGAAAATCCGGGGCGAGCCGCCCGCCGGCCCCCGCCAGGTCAAGTTCGTCATCCTCTGGCTCCTCGCCGGTCTGGTCCTGGTCTACGCCTACCGCCTCTACCTCTTCAGCCGCTCCCCGGCCGACGCCCTCGACTACTCCGATTTCATCTCCCGGGTCCGCTCCGGGAAGGTGATGAAGCTCGAGGTCTCCGGGCAGGAGGGCCGGGGGCACTACGAGAAGGACGGCACCTACCGGGATTTCACCGTCGTCCTCCCCCCCATCCTCCCCGAGAAGGACGTGGCCATCCTCGAGGAGAAGGGCGTCGCGGTCGCCTTCAAGACCCCGTCCAAGTCGATGGAGCTCGTCTCCGCCCTGGCCGGCCCCGTCCTCTTCGTCGTCATCCTCTGGGCCATCTTCTACTACCAGATGCGCGGGATGGGGCGGGGGGCGCTCTCCTTCGGCAAGTCGCGCGCCCGCCTGGTCAAGGACACCCAGAAGGTCACCTTCCGGGACGTGGCCGGCGTGGACGAGGCGAAGGAGGAGCTGGAGGAGGTGATCGCCTTCCTCAAGGACCCGAAGAAGTTCCAGCGCCTGGGCGGCCGCATCCCCAAGGGCGTGATCCTGATCGGGCCGCCGGGGACGGGCAAGACCCTCCTCGCCCGGGCGGTGGCCGGGGAGGCCGGCGTCCCCTTCTTCTCCATCTCGGGATCGGACTTCGTCGAGATGTTCGTGGGCGTGGGCGCCTCGCGGGTCCGGGACATGTTCGAGCAGGGGCGGAAGAACGCTCCTTGCATCATCTTCCTCGACGAGATCGACGCGGTCGGCCGCCACCGGGGGGCCGGCCTGGGCGGCGGCCACGACGAGCGGGAGCAGACCCTCAACCAGCTCCTGGTCGAGATGGACGGCTTCGACACCCGGGAGGGCGTGATCCTGGTGGCGGCCACCAACCGCCCCGACGTCCTCGACCCCGCCCTCCTGCGCCCCGGGCGCTTCGACCGCCAGATCGTGATCGACCTCCCCGACATCAAGGGCCGGGAGGAGATCTTGCGGGTCCACGCCGCCAAGGTGGTGCTCGGGCCGGACGTCGACCTGGGGCGGGTCGCCCGCGGCACCCCCTGGTTCTCCGGCGCCGACCTCGCCAACCTGGTCAACGAGGCCGCGCTCCTCGCCGCCCGCCGGGACAAGAAGGCGGTAAGCATGGACGAGATGGAGGAGGCGCGGGACAAGGTCCGCTGGGGGCGGGAGCGCCGCAGCCGGGTGATGGACGAGGAGGACCGCCGGGTCACCGCCTACCACGAGGCCGGCCACGCCCTGGTCCTCTCCCTGATCCCGGACACCGAGCCGCTCCACAAGGTCACCATCATCCCCCGGGGGATCGCCTACCTGGGGGCGACCATGCAGCTCCCGGAGAAGGACCGCTACCACGAGTTCCGGAAGAAGATCCTGGGGGAGCTCGCCGGTTTCATGGGCGGGAGGGTGGCCGAGGAGATGATCTTCGGGGACGTCACCGCCGGGGCCCGGAGCGACATCAAGTACGCGACCAAGGTCGCCCGTCAGATGGTCTGCGAGTGGGGGATGAGCGAGAAGCTGGGCCCGATGACCTTCGGCGAGCGGGAGGAGCACCTCTTCCTCGGCCGGGAGGTCTCCCGCGCCATCGACTACAGCGAGATGACCGCCCAGGAGATCGACCACGAGGTGCGCCGGATCATCGAAGAGTCCCACGGCCGGGCCCGCTCCCTCCTGGAGGCGAACCGGGAGAAGCTGATCGTCCTGGCCGAGGCCCTTCTCGAGCACGAAGTCCTGACCGGCGACGAGGTGGAGGAGATCATCAAGATCGGCCACTCCACGAAGAAGAAAAAGGCGCCCGCGCCCGTCCCGCCCCCTTCGCCCGCCGGGCCGACGGCCGCCCCCGCGCCTCCGCCCGCTTAAACCCCGAACGGTCCCGGCCGGGCCGGACTGAATCAACCGCTAATCTCGCGAATCCTCGCGAATCCTCGCGAATGAGCCCGGCTGGTTTGATTCGTGCAGATTCGCGAGATTCGCGGTAGAAAAGCCCGAGCCCATTCGCGGTCCGCCATGCCAGGGGAGGGGACAGAGCCTTTCGCCCGCCGGCGTTTCACCTTCTCCTGGCGGAGTCCCGGCGGGGTGGAGCGGCTCTGGGAGCTGGGCTCCCGGACCCTGATCATGGGCGTGGTCAACGTCACGCCCGACTCCTTCTCCGACGGGGGGCGCTGGCTCGACCCCGCCGCGGCGGCCGAGCGGGCGCTCGAGCTGGAGGCGGCGGGCGCGGACCTCGTGGACATCGGGGGGGAGTCCACCCGCCCGGGCGCGGCGCCGGTCACGGCGGAGGCGGAGATCGCCCGGGTCGTTCCGGTCCTGGAGAGGCTCCGGGGGAGGCTTAGCGTCCCGATCTCGATCGACACCTGGAAGGGGCCGGTGGCGCGGGCGGCGTTCGCCGCCGGGGCCGAGGTCCTCAACGACATCAGCGCCCTGCGCTTCGATCCGGAACTGGCGGCGGCGGCCGCCGCCGCCGCCGGCCCCGTGGTCCTGATGCACATCCGGGGAACCCCCCGCGACATGCAGGAGTCTCCGGTCTACGCTGACGTGGTCGGCGAGATCGCCGCCTACTTCCGGGAGCGGATCGCCTGGGCGGCCGGGCGCGGGATCGCCCCCGGGCGGCTGATCCTCGATCCCGGGATCGGCTTCGGCAAGACGCTCGCCCACAACCTGGAGATCCTGCGGCGGCTCCGGGAGCTTGCCGCCCTCGGCCGCCCGCTCCTGGTCGGCCCGTCGCGCAAGTCCTTCCTGGGGGCGATCCTCGGCCGCCCCCCGGGGGAGCGGCTGCTGGGCACCGCGGCCGCCGTGGCGGCGGCGATCCTCTCCGGCGCCCATCTCGTGCGGGTCCACGACGTTCGCGAGATGAGGGAGGTCGCCGCGGTGGCCGACCGGATCCTGGAATCCGGCCGCGCGTAGGGAGCCGTGTTTTCCGCTCCCCACGAATCGAGCCACTACCAAGACCCCAGGACACCAAGACACTAAGGAAAATATCTTTGTTTTGGCCCTTGGGAGTCTTAATGACTTTGTGGCACAATCACTCACGGCCATCGGAAACGCGTAGAAGGTATCCATGATCAGGATCGTCACCGCCGGGGTGGAGATACTCGTCCTCTCCGTCGTTTTCTATTACACGCTGATCTTCTTCCGCCAGACCGGCGCCGTCCAGGCCCTGCGCGGTCTGGCCATCCTCGGCTTCGGTTTCGTCCTGGCCCGGGTCCTCCGCCTCGACGTCCTCTCCTCCCTCTTTGTCCGGGGCTTCCCCTTCCTCTTCCTGGCGATCGTGATCATCTTCCAGGGCGAGCTCCGCCGGGCCCTCTCCGAGCTCGGCCGCCGCCGCCGCTTCTCCGGCGTCTCCGCCCTCTCGGTCCAGGAGGTGATCGGGGCGGTGCTCGAGCTCTCCCGCAAGAAGATCGGGGGGCTGATCGCGGTCGAGCGCGACATCGGCCTGGGGGCCTACGTGCAGTCCGGCGTGCCGATCAACGGGCGGGTGACCAAGGAGCTGCTCATGTCCATCTTCATCCCCCGCTCCCCCCTCCACGACGGGGGGGTGATCATCCGGGGCGATTCGGTCGCCGCCGCCGCCTGCCAGTTCCCCTTCGACAAGAAGCGGGAGATCGGGTCCTCCCTGGGGATGCGCCACAACTCGGCCCTGGGGATATCCGAGGAGTCCGACGCCGTGGTCCTCGTCGTTTCCGAGGAGACCGGGACGATCTCCTCCGCGGTGGCCGGCCATCTCGACCGCAACCTGGACGAGGAGAAGCTCCGCTTCCTCCTGAGCAAGAACTTCCACGCGCCGCGCAAGCGCCCCGCGCAGGGATAAGGAACAGATGCGCTTCCTGAAGAAGATCGTCCACTGGGTCCGGACCCGGGACAACCTCTGGCTCAAGGTCGTCTCGCTCGGCTTCGCCCTGGCGGTCTGGTTCTGGGCCTCCGGCTGGGTCTACAATCGGACCACCCGGACGGCCCCGCTGACCGTCAACCTGGCCCCCCAGATGACGCTCAAGTCGGTCCGGCCGCCCTCGGTCGAGGTGGCGCTGGAGACGCCCGGCCAGCTGATGAACCTGGGCGCCGCCTCCGACGAAAGCCCCCAGGTGGTCTGCGACCTGACCGAGACCCGGGAGCCGGGGACCTTCCCGGTTTCCCTCGGCGAGCGGAACGTCCGCCTCCCCTTCCGGGCCAGCGTGGTGAGCGTGAGCCCGGACCGCGCCGTCGTCGAGATCGACCGGCTCTCGGACAAGGTCCTCCCGGTGAAGCCGGTCTACCGGGGGGAACCCCATCCGGGCTACCGCATCGCCGGCCAGACGATCACGCCCCCCGAGGTCCTCATCCCCGGCCCCGATTCCGTCCTCCGGTCCCTGAACGCGATCGAGACCGAGCCGATCAACGTCGCCGGGAGGAGGGAGTCCTTCCCCGAGGATGTGGCTTTGAAGCCGGTGAGTCCCGATCCCGCCATCCAGCCCCGCCCCGTCCGAATCCGGGTCGAGATCGAGCCGATCCTGGAGAAGCGCCGGATCTCCTCCCTCCCGGTCGTCCTCCTCCGGGAGGCCAGGCGTTCCGACGAGGTGACGATCGTTCCGCCGGAGATCGCGCTCGTCCTGCGCGGCCAGAAGGTGCCGCTGGAGTCGGTGATGCCCCGCGACCTCGAGGCCTACGTGGACGTCACCGGGCTCGAGCCCGGCCTCTACCAGCTGCCCGTGCAGACCAAGGTCCCCCCCTCGGTCGTCCTGGAGGCGGCCGAGCCCGCCGTGGTCAAGGTGACGATCGGCCAGACCGTCCCCGCCCTGCCGCCGGGGACGCCGTAAGCCGCCGCCGGGTCGCCCGCGGCGGAAGGGGGGCCACGTTTGTGGTAGAATATCCCGCCGGCGATTTCGCGCCCGGGATCCGGTTCCCCCGCCGAGTTCTGGGATTGGAAATCCATCGCCTCCGCCGGGCGAGTTCTGGGACTGGAGATCTATCGCCTCTGCCGGGCGAGTTCTGGGACTGGAGATCTATCGCCTCTGCCGGGCGAGTTCTGGGACTGGAGATCCATCGCCCTTGCCGGGCGAGTTCTGGGACTGGAGATCTATCGCCTCTGCCGGGCCAGTTCTGAAATTTGAGATTTCAAATCTGAGATTTAAATCCGTCCCCGGAGGCCCGCCCCTGAGAAGGAGGATCTTCCGGTGCGCCAACCGGCCGTCGCCCGCCGGCTCGATGGGAGGGAGCCCATGATCCGCCTCGGAGTCAACATCGACCATGTCGCCACCGTCCGCCAGGCCCGGCGGGGGCGGGAGCCCGACCCGGTCTGGGCGGCCGCGCTCTGCGAACTCGCCGGGGCCGACATCATCACCGTCCACCTCCGCGAGGACCGGCGGCACATCCAGGACCGCGACCTCGCCCTCCTCCGCCAGACGGTGGGGGTGAAGCTCAACCTGGAGATGGCCAACGCCGCCGAGATCGTCGAGATCGCCCTGAAGACCCGTCCCGAGCAGATCACCCTCGTCCCCGAGAAGCGGGCGGAGATCACCACCGAAGGCGGCCTCGACGTCGGGGGGAACCTCCCCGCCCTCAAGCGCTCGATCGCCCGTTTCCGGGCGGCCGGCATCTCGGTCAGCTGCTTCATCGACCCGGTCCCCGACCAGGTCGAGGCGAGCCGGGAGGCGGGGGCGGAGATCGTCGAGCTCCACACCGGCGCCTACGCGAACAGCTCCGGCGCGGTCGCCGCGGCGCAGGAGCTCCAAGCCCTCCGCGCGGCGGCGGAGGCGGGGAGGAAGCTGGGGTTGCGGATCAACGCCGGCCACGGCCTGAACTACCTGAACGTGCGCCCGGTCCTCTCCCTCCCCGGACTGGAGGAGCTCCACATCGGCCACAGCATCGTCTCCCGGGCGATCTTCGTGGGACTGGAGCGAGCGGTCCGGGAGATGGCGGCGATCGTGCGCCAGGAGTGATCAGCGATCGGGAAGAAGCAAGCCTTGGTACCTTTGAACCTTTGAACCATTTTTCTTTTCGTAGCCACGGGCCTGAAGGCCCGCGGGGTGGATCGAAATGATCATCGGGGTCGGAATCGACATCGTGGAAGTGAGGCGGGTGGAGTTCCTTCTCAAGAAGTGGGGGAAGCGCTTCCTCGCCCGCGTCTTCCTCCCCCAGGAAGTCGCCTACTGCCAGCGGAAGAAGTATGCGGCGGAGCACTTCGCCGCCCGGATCGCGGTCAAGGAGGCCGTCCTCAAGGCCTTCGGCGAGGGCTGGACCGAGCGGATCGACTGGAAGGACATCCTGGTCAAGAGGACCCGCAAGGGCCAGCCCGAGATCGAGCTTCTGGGAAAAGGGGAGAAGCTCCGGAAGAAGCTCAAGGTCGGCAAGGTCCTGGTCAGCATCTCCCACGCCCGGGAGTACTCGGTAGCCCAGGCGATCCTGGTCGCGGCGTCCCAGCCTAAATGATAACCACGAATTGACACGAATTGGCGCGAATCGCCAAATGCCAATTCGTGCTAATTCGTGGATGGCATTTGCCGGCGGCCGCTCGCCGCCGTCACTCCCTCCGCCGATCGTCCCCCTCAGCGCGTCAGCTCGAAGTCGAAGCCGACCGAGCGATTGGTCAGCGGCCCGCCCAGACCCCGCCGAGGTTCCAGTCGGTGTTCCCCCCGTTGTCCGTTCCGCCTCCCCCGCTCCCGCTGCAGGCGCCGACCAGGAGGGGGAGAAAAGCGAGAGCGACTAAGATCCGCGGCGCCTTCATCGAGTAATTCTTTCCGGGTTGGATTTTCCGCCGTTCACCAGTTTCATGATCTGCCGCACGCCGGGATAGACCGTCCAGATCTCGTTGACCAGTCCGGCTCCCCGCGCCACGGCCTCCTCCCGGTTCCAGATCCTGGCCGGGAGGAGGGCGTCCCAGGTATAGGGCGCCTGAGCGAGATGCGCCCGCGCCTCCTCCGCCCGCCTCCGCACGGCCGCCTGCTCTTCCGGGGACCGCGGGAGACAGGAGCGGATCGGGAGGCGGTTCTCGATGTTGTAGAACCAGAAGGTGTCGAGCATCTCGGCCCCGGCGCGCCCGAGCGCCTCCAGGGCCGGCCGGATCTCCCCCTCGGCGACCAGGCGGTAGTAGCGTTCCCGGGCCTCCCGGGCGGCGGTTCCCAGATAGAGGCCGGCCAGGACCAGGTCGTTCGTCGCCAGGACCCGGAAGGAGATCTCCTCGCCCGGCGCGCCCAGGGCTTCGGCGAAGGCGGCGGAGACGTAGGCCGTGGTGTAGTCGGCGCGGGAGACGGCCGGGCCGGGGAGCGGCTCCGCCTCGCCGTCCATCCTCCGGCGCAAAAGAACGCTCGCCTCCTCGAGCGCTTTCTTGAGGGCGAAGATGCTGTCGAAATCGGCCGCGGCGAAGCCGCCCCAGGTGGTCTCCTCCTCGGCCGCGGGCATGAGGTCGACCGCGTAGAGGATCTGGAGGCGTTCGCGGTCGACCAGCGTCATCTCGGAAAGGAGCTCGGAGAGCTTAACCCCCGCGTGCTCCTCGAAGATCTCGCGGATGGCCTCCACGCAGGTTCGGATCTTTTTCTGGCGCAGGGTGGGGATGAAGCCGGATTTCGCCCCCAGGTACTGCTTGATCTCCCCCCAGAGCCGGACGATCTCCTTCTCCCGCTCCGGCGGCAGCGCCCGCTCCTTCCAGACCTCCGCCATCCGCCGGCTGAAGTTGGTGGGGTTGGTGGGGCTCTCCTCCCCGGGGAGGTTCTTGGCCAGGACCCGGCCCAGGGCGGAGAAGGCGAAGTGCCCGGCCTGGGCGGTCTCTCCCTTCTCCCGGAGGGAGAGGGCCGTCAGCATCAGGTCCACCGAGCCGGGATCGATCTTCAGTCGGGCCATGTCAGGTCGGCGGGTGGGAACGAGAATGGAGTGGAGTGTTGGGGCAATGGAGTAGTGGAGCAATGGGGCTTGGCGAGCGCCGTCGGGTTCCCGTGCTCCATTATTCCACCCCTCCAGTAGTCCTGAAGCTGTTTTTGCGCCTTGGCGGTTGAACGCTCGTAATATAAGATATTCGCTCGCGGAGTTCCATCTCTCGCCATGAACGTCTCTGACCCGATCCGTTCCGATTGCCGCCACTACCGGGGCGACCGGCCCTGCTCCTTCCACAAGCGCCAGGGCGTGAAATGCTCGGGTTGCCCCCATCATGCCCCCTTTTCCGAGAAGATCCTGGTCGTCAAGCTGGAGGCGATGGGGGACGTTCTCCGCACCACCTCCATCCTCCCCGGCCTCAGGCGGAAGCATCCCGCCGCCCAGATCACCTGGATCACGGCCCCCTCCTCCCTCCCGCTCTTCTCGGGCAACCCCTACGTGGACCGCGTCCTCCCCCTCCTTCCGGACGGCCTCCTCGCTCTCCTCTCCGAGCGTTTCACCCTCGCCGTCAACCTCGACACCGCCCCCGTCTCCGCTTCCCTCCTCTTTCGGGCCGAGGCGGAGGAGAAGCAGGGCTTTTCACTCGACCTCCGGGGCCAGGTCTGCGCCCTCTCCGCTCCGGCCGGGGAGTGGCTTGGGATGTCCGTCTTCGACGACGTCAAGCGGGCGAACCGGAGGACCTACCAGGCGATCGCCCACGACATCTTAAGCCTTCCCCAGCCCCCGGGCGAGATCGTCCTCCACCTCTCGGAGGAGGAGGAGGCTTTCGCCCGCGGCTTCGCCGCCCGGAAGAGCCTCGCGCCGCCGCGGCCCTGGATCGGCCTCAACACCGGCGGGGGAGGGAGATGGCGCTTCAAGCGCTGGACGAAGGAGGCCACCCTCGCCCTCGCCCGCCTCTGCGCCGCCGAGTTCAAGACCCGCCTCCTCCTCTTCGGCGGTCCGGAGGAGGAGGAGAGGAACGGCTGGCTGATGTCCTGCGCCGGGGACATCCTGGTTGACACCGGCTGCCGGAACACCGTCCGCGAGTTCTTCGCCCTCCTCGGCCTCTGCGATCTCGTCGTCACGAGCGACACGCTCGCCCTCCACGCCGCTGTCGGCCTGAAGAAGAAGGTGGTCGCCCTCTTCGGCCCCACCTCCGCCGCCGAGATCGAGCTCTACGGGAGGGGGGAGAAGGTGGTCGCCCCCGTCCCCTGCCAGTGCTGCTATCTCCCGGACTGCCGCGTCCGCCCGAACTGCATGGAGTCAATCACGCCGGAGATGGTCCTGTCCGCCGTCAAACGGCAGCTGAAGCAATAACCGCGAATGAGCCTGGCGAGTTGAACTACGAATTACGCGAATTTCGCGAATTGATAAAAATTGACCTGGCTTGCCGGGCCACCTTCCTGTAATTAGTGGTTTTATTTGTCGGGCCAAGCCGGGCTGCTATAAGGCCGTTCCGTAAAGAGCAAAACCGGCAAGCGAACAAA